>Ga0126376_10001081_pt1 | contig 14457 bp, 13 predicted proteins | sample PanSoiMetPlot_15_FD_92760 | JGI IMG/M metagenome (GOLD analysis project Ga0126376, IMG submission 92760) | Tropical forest soil microbial communities from Panama - MetaG Plot_15 | ecosystem: Environmental > Terrestrial > Soil > Tropical forest > Bulk soil | place: Panama | collected 2016-02-17
ACCGCAGGGTGGTGCAAACAACTAAAGCTATTATTTCCTGGGCGATGACGGCGCTCCCGCGATGAACATCGTCAGGGCGCCGGACTGGTTAGCCGGGGAACCGCTAAAGTCACTTGGGCTGCGGTACAACGCAGGATAGCTTCGGATAGCGATCTCACCCGGGTCGTTGATCCTGTCACACACCTTGCGGGTCCGGCCCGGTAAGGCCGCTCACGAGCCGGCAACCCTGCGGCTTCCGCACTGGCATCATATGGAAATGCCGGGGTCCACTGCGCGGATCAAAGTTCGTGGATGTCGGCCCGACAGCGCCGGAGACCGCGGGCGTCCGGCCGCTTCCTTTTCCAACCCAGGGTCAAGAGGTGTCGTCGACCGCGGTCACCCCGCTCCTGACCGCCGCCCGCGCGGCTCCGGCTTGGCGTCACCGCCGCCTTCCAGGCGCTTGTCGAGATAGCCCATCACCGAACTCATCAGCACGTCGATCTTGCCATCGAAAAAGTGATTGGCTGACTGGACCACTCGTTGCTCGATCACGATACCTTTTTGCGTCTTAAGCTTTTCCACCAAGCCTGTGACATCCTTATAGGGAACTACGGCATCCTTGTCGCCATGAATGATGAGACCCGAAGAAGGGCAGGGGGCGAGAAACGAGAAATCATAGAGATTTGCGGGTGGAGCAATCGAGATGAAACCTTCGATCTCGGGGCGGCGCATCAACAGCTGCATGCCGATCCAGGCCCCGAACGAGAAACCCGCGATCCAGCAGCCGCGCGCTTCCGGGTTGATGGACTGCGCCCAGTCGAGCGCGGAAGCGGCATCGGCAAGCTCGCCCTGGCCATGATCGAACGAGCCCTGGCTGCGTCCAACGCCGCGGAAATTGAACCGCAGTACTGAAAAATTCCGATGGGCGAACGCGTAGTAGAGCTGATAGATAATCGGGTGGTTCATGGTGCCGCCGAATTGCGGGTGAGGATGCAACACGATCGCGATCGGGGCGTTTTTAGTCTTGGATGGATGGTAACGGCCTTCTATCCGGCCGGCGGAGCCGGTGAAGATGATCTCGGGCATGATTAACAACCTCGATTACTTGGTGCAGCGCTTATTGCGGCCGCTCACGGTCCGGCGTGCGCTTGACGCCCTTGCCGGGCGCGCGTAACTCTTCAGAAACGCTCGACTTTGTAGGGCCTGCCCCTCCCTATCCTCCCCGCATCCGGGGCAAGGAGGGTAGGGAGGGGGCGCCGCCAAGTACGAGCAGGCATTTCGCGTTTTTTGCCCGATCACAGGGATAAAAAGCAAGAAACTTCGTACGTTGGTGCAGCGGCGTAAACGCCATGATGGCAAGGGCGGAGAAGTTAGCCCGCAGCCGGCGGCTCGACGGATTGCAGATGAGCGAGCGGATATACCTGGACTGGAATGCTACCGCTCCGCTGCGGCCCGAAGCCCGCGCGGCGATGATTGCGGCGCTCGATCACCTGGGCAATCCGTCTTCGGTGCATCACGAGGGCCGCGCCGCAAGGCATCTCATCGAGCAGGCACGCGAGCAGGTGGCGGCATTGGTCGGAGCGGAGCCTCGCAACGTGGTGTTTACGTCGGGGGGAACCGAGGCCAACCTGATGGCGCTGAGCCCGGCGCTGGAGACGCTCGAGAACAAGAGCGGCTTTGACCGGTTGATGATATCGGCGGTCGAGCACGCGTCGGTACGCGCGGGCGGAAGCTTTGCGTCTCACCAGGTCGAGGAGATACCGGTCACTCCGGACGGGGTGGTCGATATCGGGGCCTTGAAATGCCGCCTTACGGAGTTGCAACGCCAAGGCGCTCGTGCGCCGCTGGTCTCGATCATGGCTGCCAACAACGAGACCGGCGTCATTCAACCGGTCGAGGCCGCTGCTGCCGCGCTCCATGCCATCGGCGGCCTGGTGCACGTTGATGCCGTCCAGGTGGCTGGACGTATTCCGTTCGACATCAGCCGGTCGGGCGCCGATCTGGTGACGGTTTCGGCTCATAAGCTAGGCGGACCAAAGGGGGTGGGCGCCCTGATCAAGCGATCGTCCGCCTTGCACCTTGCCGAACCCCTGCTCAGGGGTGGCGGCCAGGAGCGTGGCGCCCGCGCCGGCACCGAAAATGTCGCCGGGATCGCCGGATTCGGCGCCGCGGCGACGTCAGCCATCGCAACCATGGCTGTGGACCAGGAACGGATGCGGTCTTTACACGATCAGCTCGAAGCCGGATTGGAGAGAGGCCCGACGGTTGTGTTCGGCCGCAACGTCGCGCGATTGCCGAACACCAGCCTTTTTGCCGTGCCCGGATTGCGTGCAGAAACGGCGCTGATCAACCTTGATCTTGCGGGCTTTGCGCTATCATCGGGTTCCGCGTGTTCATCCGGCAAAGTCGCCGCATCCCATGTGCTGGCCGCCATGGGAGTGCCCGAGAATTTAAGCTCGGGGGCGATTCGGCTGAGTATCGGGCCAAGCACATGCGAAAATGAAATTGATTTTTTTCTTAACGCTTGGATGAAGCTCGTGGCGGGGCTATCTAAGAGAAAACGCGGCCTTGCTGCGTAAGCGCAACACGCTATGGGTGATCGCCGGAACAGGGACGAACCGACCATAGACGACCAGATCATTCCAACCCGCGGTCCTTGAAACCGCAGCGGAGGGAAAAATGCCGGCCGTGCAAGAGACCGTCGAGCGGGTGCGCCTGATCGATGTGGATCAGTACAAGTACGGATTTGAGACGCTTATCGAGTCCGAAAAGGCCCCGAAGGGCCTCAGCGAAGATACCGTACGCTTCATCTCCGCAAAGAAGAGCGAACCCGCCTGGCTGCTTGAGTGGCGCCTCGGCGCCTATCGCCACTGGCTGACCATGCGGGAGCCGCGATGGGCGCGGGTGGATTATCCGGCGATTGATTACCAGGACATCTATTATTATGCGGCTCCGAAGCAGACGGTGGCGCCGAAATCCCTCGACGAGGTCGACCCCGAAATACTGAGGACTTACGAGAAACTCGGCATTCCGCTGCGCGAGCAGGAATTGCTGGCCGGCGTGGTGCGGCAGGCTGATGGCCAAGAAGGCCCGGGAGAGGGCGCAGGCACCGCCGGCCCGGCGCGCCGGGTTGCGGTCGACGCCGTGTTCGATTCGGTATCAGTCGCCACCACTTTCAAGAACGAGCTTAAGAAGGCCGGCGTCATCTTCATGCCGATTTCTGAAGCAGTCCGCGAACATCCGGACCTGGTGCAGAAATATCTCGGCTCCGTGGTGCCGGTGTCGGATAACTTCTTCGCCACCCTGAACTCGGCCGTGTTTTCCGATGGCTCCTTCGTATACGTGCCGCCGGGCGTGCGTTGTCCGATGGAGCTGTCGACCTATTTCCGCATCAACGAACGCAACAGCGGCCAGTTCGAGCGCACCCTCATCATCGCCGACAGTGGCTCTTATGTGAGCTATCTGGAGGGCTGCACCGCTCCACGACGCGACGAGAACCAGCTCCACGCAGCGGTCGTCGAACTGATTGCGCTCGACGATGCCGAGATCAAGTATTCGACGGTCCAGAACTGGTATCCGGGCGATGCCCAGGGGCGCGGCGGCATCTTCAACTTCGTTACCAAGCGGGGCCGTTGCCAAGGCCACCGTTCGAGGATTTCCTGGACCCAGGTCGAAACCGGTTCGGCCATTACCTGGAAATACCCGAGCTGCATCCTGCGCGGTGACAATTCGCGCGGAGAGTTCTACTCGATTGCGATCTCCAACGGCCGCCAGCAGGTCGATTCCGGCACCAAGATGGTTCATCTCGGCCGCAATACCACGAGCCGCATCATTTCCAAGGGCATTGCGGCCGGGCATTCCAACAACACATACCGGGGTCTGGTCTCAGCCAACCGCCGCGCCGTCGGGGCGCGCAACTTCACCAATTGCGACTCGCTGCTGATCGGCAACCACTGCGGCGCCCATACGGTGCCGTACATCGAGTCCAAGAACCCGTCCGCGGTTTTCGAGCACGAGGCGACGACGTCGAAGATCTCCGAGGAGATGCTGTTCTACTGCATGCAGCGTGGCCTCTCCCAGGAGGATGCGGTGGCGCTGGTGGTCAACGGCTTTGTGCGCGATGTGCTGCAGCAGCTGCCGATGGAATTCGCCGTCGAGGCCCAGAAGCTGATTTCGATCAGCCTCGAAGGCTCCGTTGGCTAACGATCGCACATTCCAGTTCTGATGGGCGAAGAGAGAGCCAAAGAGGTTTACGTGTCGCTACTCGAAATCAAAAATCTCACGGTCAAAATCGACGACCGCGAAATACTGAAAGGCCTCGATCTTGTCGTCGACCGCGGCGAGGTTCACGCCATCATGGGGCCGAATGGCTCCGGCAAATCGACGCTTGCCCATGTGCTGTCGGGCAAGCCCGGTTATGAGGTCGCGAACGGCGAGGTGAGGTTCGAGGGCGTCGATCTGCTGGAACTTGCGCCCGATGAGCGCGCGGCGCGCGGTATTTTCCTCGCTTTCCAATATCCTCTGGAGATCCCGGGCGTCGCCACCATGACGTTCCTTCGCACCGCTCTCAATGCTCAACGCAAGGCGCGCGGCGAGGCGGAGCTGTCGACCCCCGACTTCATGAAGCGCGTGCGCGAGCAGGCCGCGAAGCTCTCGATCGACCCCGAGTTGCTGCGGCGGCCGGTGAACGTCGGCTTCTCCGGCGGCGAGAAGAAGCGCAACGAGATTTTGCAGATGGCCCTGCTGGAGCCCAAGCTCGCGGTGCTTGACGAGACAGACTCCGGCCTCGACATCGACGCCCTCAAGGTGGTCGCCGACGGCGTCAACCGCTTGCGTTCGCCCGACCGCGCCATGCTCGTCATCACCCATTATCAGCGACTTCTCAACCACATCGTACCGGACGTCGTTCACGTGCTTTCGAACGGCCGCATTGTGCGCAGCGGGGGCAGTGACCTGGCGCTGGAACTTGAAGCCAGGGGTTATGCGCGATACCAGGACGAGGCCGCGTTGACGCCATGACGGCCGAGATCACTCCCATCAAGACGGCGGCGGAATCCCACCTCGCCGAAGCCTTCGCGGCGTTTCGCGGCGGATTTGCCGATGACGCCGTCGCTGCGCGCCGGGAAGCGGCGTTCCGGCGTTTCGAGGTGCAGGGGTTGCCTCACCGCCGCGTCGAGGAATGGAAATACACCGACCTGCGCGCCCTGATGCGGGACGCCAAGCCGCTCGCCGCGGCGCCGGATGCCAACGCCAAGGCGCGGGCAAAATCGGCGGGCAACATATTTGCGGCGGTTAACGCCCGGCGCATCGTGTTCGTTGACGGCGCGCTTGTTCCGGAATTGTCCGATCTCGCGGCGCTCGAGCCGGGCGTGAAAATTTCGTCGCTCGCAGATGCGCTCGGTGACGGCTCGTCTGAGCTGACGAAACGCCTCGCTGCCGCAAGCCCGGCCGAAGGCGATGTGGCTTACGAACTTAACACCGCCTTCATGGGCGACGGCGCCATCGTAGAAGTCGCGGCAGGGGTTAAGGCTGCGCGACCGCTGCATCTCGTTTTCGTCTACGGCGCGCAACGCGCTGCGGCCGTGTTTTCGCGTTCCCTCGTCACGGTCGGGGCGGGTGCAGGCCTGGCCTTGCTTGAAAGCCATGAAGGACCGCACGGCGTCGACTACCAGATCAACACCGCCCTCGATCTCGTCGTCGGCGACGGCGCGCGGCTTAGCCGCATCAAGGTCAACGCGGAGGGCGATACGGCGCTGCATCTTGCGACTCTCAGCGCGACCATCGGCGCAAATGCGAGTGTTTCCGATTTCGCTTTCCTGTCCGGCGGCCTCGTGGTGCGCAACCAGCTGTTCGTGCGCTGCGCTGGCGCCGCGACCACGCTCGATCTCGGCGGAGCGAGCCTGCTTAGGGGCAAGCAGCACGGTGACACCACGCTCATGGTGGACCACGCCGCGGGCGGCTGCCAGGGGCGTGAGTTGTTCAAGTCGGTGCTGGATGGCGGCAGCCGCGGCGTGTTTCAGGGCAAGATCATCGTGCGTCCCGGCGCCCAGAAGACCGATTCGCGCATGATGACGCGGGCGCTCCTGCTTTCCGAGGACGCCGAAGCCGACAACAAGCCGGAACTTGAGATTTTTGCTGACGACGTGCAGTGCGGCCACGGCGCGACATCTGGTGCGCTCGACGAGAATCTCAAGTTCTACCTGATGGCGCGCGGGATTCCGGAAAAGGAGGCGGAGGCGCTTCTGATCCAGTCTTTCGTCGGCGAAGCGATCGACACCGTGCCGCATGAAGGTGTGCGCGATGCGCTGGCGGCTGCGACGCTGCGCTGGCTCAAGGGGCGGTCATGAATACCAAACACCCGGCCCTGACCAACGGCGCCTATGATGTCGATCGGGTACGCGAGGATTTTCCCATCCTGACCATGAAGGTCTATGGCAAGCCCCTGATCTACCTCGACAATGCCGCCTCGGCGCAAAAACCGAGAGCGGTGCTCGATCGCATCCAGCAGGCCTATGCGTGTGAATACGCAAATGTGCATCGCGGCCTGCACTATCTCGCCAACGCGGCGACGGAAGCCTACGAGGGGGCGCGTGAGAAGGTGCGGGCCTTCGTCAACGCCGCGCGGCCAGAGGAGATCATCTTCACGCGCAATGCCACCGAGGCCATCAACCTCGTAGCCTACACGTTCGCGCGCGAACGCATCAAGCCGGGCGACGAGATTGTGATCTCGATCATGGAGCACCACTCCAACGTGGTGCCGTGGCATTTTCTGCGCGAACGGCAAGGCGCGATCATCCGTTGGGCGCCGGTCGACGACGACGGGAATTTCCTCGTCGACGAATTTGAACGGCTGTTGACCGATCGCACCAGGATGGTGGCAATCACCCATATGTCGAATATGCTCGGCACCGTAGTACCGGTGAAGGAGGTCGTGCGGATCGCCCATGAGCGCGGCATTCCGGTCCTGATCGACGGCGCCCAGGGCGCCGTCCACCTCAATGTCGACGTGGCCGACATCGATTGCGATTTCTACGCCTTTACGGGCCACAAGCTCTACGGCCCCTCCGGTATCGGGGTGCTGTACGGTAAGTATGCTCATCTCGCAGCCATGCCGCCGTTCAACGGCGGCGGCGAGATGATTCACGAAGTGTTCGAGGACCGCATCACCTACGGCAGTCCACCCCACAAGTTCGAGGCCGGTACGCCGTCGATCGTCCAGGCGATCGGCCTGGGCGCGGCCATTGACTATGTCAATTCGATCGGCCGTGCCCCGATCCAGGCCTACGAAAAGGCGCTGCTGTCCTATGCTACGGACCGTCTGCGCGAGATCAATTCGCTGAAAATCATCGGCAGCGCCAGAGACAAGGGCGCAATCGTCTCGTTCGAGATGAAGGGCGCCCATCCCCATGACGTTGCCACCGTGATCGACCGCGCCGGCGTGGCGGTTCGCGCCGGCACCCACTGCGTCATGCCGTTGCTGGCGCGCTTCGGCACGACTGCGACCTGTCGCGCCTCGTTCGCTCTTTACAATACCCGCGAGGAGGTCGATGGGCTCGTTGCGGCCCTGAGGAAAGCGCAGGAGCTTTTCACATGACAGACGAGCGAGGCGCGAGCGCGCCGACCCCCGTGGCGCCCGAGTCAACGCAGGACCTGCCCCGAACAGAGTCGTTCGTATCGACGCCCGACGGGGTTCTCTGTTCCGAAGAAATCGGGCGGCTCACCGAGGAGATCGTCGCGGCGCTCAAATCGGTCTACGACCCGGAAATTCCCGCCGATGTGTACGAACTCGGCTTGATCTACAAAATCGACATCGGCGACGATCGTGCCGTCACCATCGACATGACGTTGACCACGCCCAATTGCCCGTCCGCGCAGGAGCTGCCCGGCATGGTGGAAAATGCGGCGGCAAGTGTGCCGGGCGTCGGGCCCGTCACCGTCAACGTGGTGTGGGATCCTCCCTGGGAGCCGAGCCGGATGTCCGACGAAGCGAGGATGGTATTGAACATGTGGTGACATGTTCCATTTATTTTAAGTAGCGTACTTCGGTCCTCCTGAGGAGGTTAGAGGAGATAAAGCACCATGGCCACCGCCAGGCCAACGCCACGACCGAGACCCAAGGTGATGCGGCTGTCGGAGGCCGCTGCCGAACGCATTAGGGATATCATCGGCAAATCGGAGCGGCCGATCGCCGGTGTCCGTGTCGGCGTTCAGAACGGTGGCTGTGCAGGCATGTCGTACACGATGGAATACGCCGAGACGATCAATCCCCGCGACGAGGTCGTCGATGAGAAAGGCGTGCGGCTGTTCATCGAACCGAAGGCGGTGCTGTTCCTCCTCGGCACCGAAATGGATTATCGAGTCGATAAGTTTTCCTCCGGGTTTGTGTTCAATAATCCGAACCAGACCTCCGCTTGCGGATGCGGAGAGTCAGTGGCGATCACGCCGGCCAAGCCGGAGGGCGTGGAACAGGCCCCCGAGACGCACTGAGTGGCGGGCCCGATTGGTGCCAACTGGAGCCGCACTGCTCGCTGATGTAGGGGTGAGGACGGTTGCGGCTTAAGCCTTGACGCGAAGCGGCCGCAACAGGAAAGCGGGGAAATGCCCCAAGTCTGGCGCTTCGTTTCGCGGTCGCTGTTGCTGGCTAGCGACACGCCGTGGACGCACGTTGCCGATGGTGGCAGCCTTTTCGTCGTGTCCAGCGGGAGGGGCCGGCTTGCGTCCTTCAAGGACAGCGGAAGCAAGTCCATTGTGTCGCCGACGATGCGAAGGGGCCTCCTGCTGCTCGGCCGCGGGGCTGCTGATCCAGGGTATTGATTGACCGATGAGTTTTTCTATCGAAACCACGGCCTTCTGATCGCTCGGCGTCACGATGGTAACGGCTGTGCCGCTTCGACCCGCGCGACCCGTACGGCCGATGCGATGGACGTAATCGTCGGGGTGGTGCGGGACATCGAAATTGAAGACATGGCTGACATCGGGAATATCGAGGCCGCGCGCCGCGACGTCGGAGGCGACGAGGAGCGTCACTTCGTTCTTGCGAAACTGCTCCAAGGCCGCCATCCGCGCCTGTTGGTCCATATCCCCGTGGAGCGCCACGGCGGAAAATCCATGGCGAAGGAGCGAGCGATGCAGGGTCGCGACTTCACGCTTGCGGTTGCAGAAAACAATTGCGTTCTTGAGACCGACGGAGGCGCGAATAAGTCGGCGCAGCGTCTCCCTCTTTTCGAACGGTTCGCGGCCGGCTTTGACCAAATTTTGCGTGGTGGAAGCCACAGTGCTGGCAGGACGGGAAACCTCGACGCGGACCGGATTGTGAAGAAACTGCTCAGTGATTCGCCTGATCTCGGCCGGCATGGTGGCCGTGAAGAACAGCGTCTGGCGGGTAAACGGAACGAGCTTGCAGATGCGCTCGATGTCGGGGATGAAACCCATGTCCAGCATGCGGTCGGCTTCATCGATGACGAGAAGCTCGACGCCTGACATCAAAAGCCGCCCACGCTCGAAGTGATCGAGCAGACGGCCTGGCGTGGCAATCAGCACGTCGACGCCACGCACCAGCTTACTATCCTGATCATCGTATGAAACGCCGCCGATCAGCAATGCAACGTTAAGCTTATGGTTGGCCCCGTACTTTGCGAAGCTTTCCTCCACCTGAGCGGCAAGTTCGCGGGTCGGTTCGAGAATGAGTGTGCGTGGTATGCGCGCGCGTGCACGGCCGTGCTCAAGCTTAGTGAGCATTGGCAGCACGAACGCCGCCGTTTTTCCGGTTCCGGTTTGAGCAATGCCGAGCACGTCGCGCCGAGCGAGGACGTGGGGAATCGCCTGTTCCTGGATGGGAGTCGGCTTGATGTACCCTGCGGAAGTTACCGCTGCGAGAACTTTATCGGACAAGCCGAGATCAGAAAACGTCATGAAGCCTCAAAACTTACAGCCCCGTACCCACGACCGCGCCGTCGTTCGAACAAATGAATTTTGTACGAATAGACGGCCAATCAGCAGGAACCAGCCGTAGCTGGAACATAGGCGTGAGCAGCGGAAAGTCAACGGCGGAGTCTCTGACAAGCTACGAAAGATTCGTAAAGATTTGTTTTTTGCTCGCGCAACAACGTTGCACAAGAACCCGCACGTGTGGCGCGTGAAGGGCCGTGGAACGTGGAAGGCCCGCGTCGATTTGGCCAAGGATGACCGGATTCCGCAACGACCGTATGAAATGTGCATCGGCTCTCGCCACCGCCCCTAAGCTACGGCTGCATTGTTCCTGCTGGCACCGATATGCGATTGCCAATCCAACCGCAGGGTCAGGCAAAACGCAGCCCCGCCGCTGCGCAGGAATGACGGCAGCGGGGTCGTCGTGACCTGGTATCCGCGCTCAGCAAGTTGGCGGTGCAGATGTTGTCCGCAATAGGACATAAGAACGGTATTGCCCACGCAGACCGCGTTGGCGGCAAGGTGGCACGCGTCCTCCATGGGCACCTCGACGCGGTCCCGGGGCGTCACGCGCTGATGGATGCGGGCCAGCCCCTCCGCCGTGAAGGCAGCGGGAACGAACATGATCTCGCCGCGCGATAGCGGACAAAGGGCCGTGTCAAGATGATAGAATCGGGCGTCCGCCAGCTCCAAGGGAACGGCATCAACCCCGAAAATGTCCTTGATTGGTGCAGCGGCGTCGCGATCCGAGCGGGGACCGTGGCCCATCCAGAACAGGTTGCGGGTGCGATCCCAAACACAATCGCCGGCACCTTCGAGCACCAGATCGCCCGGCAGCTTGGCAACCATGTCGATGAGACCGCGCGCCTGGAGCGCTCGAAATGCGCTGTCGAAAGGCTCTTCCTCGCCGCGGCGCTCAGGATAGCGGAAGCGCGACAGAACCGCCTTGCGATCGAGGACGACTGCAGCATTGGCCGTGAACACCAGATCAGGCAGATGCGGCGCCGGCGGAACCAACTCGATCGCCACGCCAAGACCGGCGAGCGCACGGTGGAGCGCTGCCCATTCCCGCCGCGATGCATCGACCAGAATCCTGCTTTCGCTCGCCCAACTCTTCGGGTTCATCCATGGATTGATGGCGTAGTCGACAGCGAAATGGTCAGGCCGGCACATCAGAAAGCGCGCAGTCGTTGCCGTCATTGCAGTGGTCTCCTGATGTTGCGCGTTTAGGCGGCCACGAGCGGCGCCCGATGCCGCTCCAAATCGAAGATGACCTCGGCAAAGCGATCGAGGGCCACATCCAGGTCCTCGCGCGCGATCACGAGCGGCGGCGCCAGTCGAACAACGGTCTCGTGCGTTTCCTTCGACAGCACGCCTTTTGCGAGTAAGGCCTCGCAGGCCCGCCGCGCTGTTGCGAAGCGCGGATCGATTTCGGCGCCGGCCCACAGACCACGCCCACGGACCTCCTTCAACACCGGGCTCCTGATGGCGCGAAGCCGCTCAAGCATATGGTCGCCCAGCACGCGGCTGCGCTCTACGAGCCCCTCGTCGGCGATGACCTGAAGCGCTTCGAGGCCGACAGCGGCCGCGAGTGGATTGCCGCCGAAGGTCGAACCGTGTGATCCAGGCGTGAACACGTCCATGACCTCGCGTCGCCCTACGAATGCCGATACCGGCAAGAGGCCGCCCCCGAGGGCTTTGCCAAGCACCACGCCGTCCGGCTGCACATTCTCGTGCTCAAACGCGAACCAGACCCCGGTGCGACCGAGCCCTGACTGAACCTCGTCGACGATCATCAGCAGGCGATGGGCATCGCAAAGCAGGCGTACTCCGCTCAGCCAGCCCGGCGGCGGAACGATGATGCCGGCCTCGCCCTGGATGGGTTCGACCAGCACAGCGACCGTTTCCGGCTTTATGGCCTGCTGTAGGGCCGAAAGATCGCCGAACGGAACTCTCCGGAACCCCGGCGTCAACGGTCCAAAACCCTCCCGATAGTCCGGTTCTGAAGAAAACGAGATGATCGTCGTGGTACGGCCGTGGAAGTTCCCGTCCATCACAATGATCTCTGCACGGTCGCGCGGCACCCCCTTGACGCGATAGCCCCACCGCCGCGCGGCTTTGATGGCGGTCTCGACCGCTTCGGCTCCCGTATTCATGGGCAATGCGGCATCGAGGCTGGTCAACCGCGTCAATTCGGCGAGAAACGGCCCCAGGCGATCGTTGTAGTAGGCGCGCGACGGCACCGCGAGCCGGCGGGCCTGGGTCTCCAGGGCCGCAATGAGGCGCGGATGGGCGTGGCCGTGGCTTGCGGCCGAATATGCGCTCATCATATCGATGTAGCGGCGTCCGGTCGTATCCCACAGGTGCGCGCCCTGCCCGCGAGCAAGTACGACGGGAAGCGGCACGTAATTACGCGCGCTGTGCCGGTTCTCGAGTTCCATCGCATTCATGAGCATGACTCCAGGATCGCCTAGGTGAATCAAATTCGCGTTGACTTAAACTTAGGTATTTGCGGCGACCGCGGCGGCGGAACCTCAGGCGTTGTGCCGCGGATTCTGCGGTTGAACGGCCAAGCGACGGCGAAAACGGCGGCCAGCGTTCCGCTTCGTGCAGCGAAAATTCCAGTGGAACATTCGGGCAGGGACGGCGGTCATTTCGCAGGGCGCGGTCAATAAACCGGAGCGCAAGTCATTTCCGGGATACCGCCGAAGGCGACGGGCCCGGAAAATCCATAGCCCTCGGCCACCGTGAGTTCGGCCCCGTGAGTTGTGGATTCCAGGCTCCCCGCCTTCGGCGGCGCCTCGGAATGACGGCGCATATGATGGGATCTAGCGCCGTCTTTCGGACAGGACCGATTCGGGGTAACCGCCGAAGCGGCGGACCGGGCGCAGCGCCACGTGGCTCACAATCCGCGAAACCCCGAGACTCGGATCATCGATTAACCGGGTGGTCAACGCTTCGTAAGCTGCGAGATCGCTGCACATAAACCGCGCCAGGTAATCGGTCGCTCCGGTGACTTCCCAGCATTCGACCACCTCCTCGAAGGCGGCCAGCCGCCGCTCCACTTGGACGCGTTGAGCATGTTTCGCCAAAGTGATTTCGGCAAACACGTTGACCGGGCGCGACAGGCGCGCAATGTCGATCACGGCCCGATAGCCCGTGATGATGCCGGCTGCCTCCAGTCGCCGGACCCGCTCCAGGCTCGCGCGCGGAGACAACCCGACCTTTGCCGCAAGGTCCTGCATGGTCGAACGACCGTTGCATTGCAGGTCGGCCAATATCTTGACGTCGATCCGATCCAGTGCAGGCGAACGCTTGGTGGCCATCCGCGTCTCGATCACGGCGCGGGGCCCCGCGCTGTTTGTCTCCCGGCCTTCTCCCTAACCTTCCCGGCACGGGAAAGGAAATGTGGGCAAGGGGGGACGGTAGGGCAGGGGGCCCGTTGCTTATTCGGTCTCCTCATCCGGCACCGGAATAACATAATTGAGCCCGAGCCGGCCGCCATCGACGTAGACCGTCTGGCCGGTGATATAGCTTGAATCTCGGCCGGCAAGAAACACCGCGATCGAGGCAACCTCCTCCGGATCGCCTATGCGACCGAGCGGCGTCCGGCTGAGAATCCTCCGCTTGGCCTCCCGGTCGGTTCCGACTGCCTTGAGAATATCGGTCATGATCGAGCCGGGCCCGATTGCGTTCACGCGGATGCCGTAAGGGGCAAGCGACAGCGCCATGACCTTGGTGAGTTGGGTGAGGCCGCCTTTCGACACGCAGTAGGGAACTTGGCTGGGTATGGCCACCACGGCGTTGATCGAGCTCATGTTGATGATGGCGCCGGGCGGCTTCCCGGCCTTGACCTGCACCACCATCCGCCTCGCCGCGGCCTGTCCGACCAGGAACGCGCCCTTCAGGTTAACGCGCAGCACGCGGTCGAAATCACCCTCCTCCAGGTCGAGGAAGTCGGCGCCATGAACGATGCCGGCATTGTTGATCAGGATATCCAGATCGCCGAACAGACGGAGCGCGGCTTCGACCACGTTCCCTGCATCGCCCCGATCGCCGACGTCGGTCCGCACGAAGCTGCACCGCGCGCCGTCGAGCGCGCTTGCAGCCGCTTCGCCCGCCGCCGCGTCGACATCCGCGATGACGACCCTGGCGCCTTCGGCAACATAACGTTTGGCGATGGCGAGCCCGATCCCATGGGCGCCTCCGGTCACGATCGCGACCTTGTTCTGGAGTTGCATGACATGCTCCGGCTTATGACCGGAAAGTGTCATGCGGGCGCACAAAAACAAGCCCCCGAGAAGGCCTACGGCGGTTTCGCACCTGCGTCGGGATGCTTAGGGGCGACCCTTTGGTCGCTGCTGCTGGCTGAGCTGATGACGCGTAACGAGTTGGCGGCGTTCTATCTGTCGCGGAAAGAAAGATCCCCGCTGAAAGGTCGCCGCCGACCGTGACGTGGCATTCTCTGCCTTCGTTCGCCGGCTGGTTCTCGACGAGATCGCCCAAAATCAGGGAAGACGCCGTAACCCCAAACCCCTGACGTAACCCCAC
>Ga0126376_10001082_pt1 | contig 14450 bp, 16 predicted proteins | sample PanSoiMetPlot_15_FD_92760 | JGI IMG/M metagenome (GOLD analysis project Ga0126376, IMG submission 92760) | Tropical forest soil microbial communities from Panama - MetaG Plot_15 | ecosystem: Environmental > Terrestrial > Soil > Tropical forest > Bulk soil | place: Panama | collected 2016-02-17
CAGTCGTGTCGGACCGCAGTTCGTATTTGCCCGGCTTCCCTACTTGTCCTCCCACGACGAAGTACGGACGCTCGAAATCCTTAAGCACGACCGCCGCTTCAGGATCGTGCAAACACCCCGAGTAAGCCTTCTTCACGGCCTCACGGAACTCGGGCACAGTCAGTCCCTGGGCGACAACGGCACTCGCATCTTTCAGCATTACGTAGCCGTCCGGTTGCACCGTTAGTGTTTGATTGAATTCTGGAGCGACGGTGAAGGTCACTTCTACGACATCACTCGAACGCAACCGGTAGAGCGGACGGCGCTCCCCGAGCATGGGGTTTCCCAGTCCATCCGCTCCTCGGGGTTTTGCGGCCGTTAACTTGTCGTCCCCTGTTGCAGCTCCGGTTAGGCTGGAACGGGAGACTTGTACCTTCTCGCCTAAGTTATTGTTCTCTTGTGCAATTACTGACGAAACAAAAGCAACGACTAACGAAATCGCAATAACACCCACGAATTGAGGGACCCTTTTCATTGGCTTTGCAGCCACACCCTGATAACAACAGTCACTCAATTTGTGACTGCTACCGTCGTAAACTTACGCGTGGCTCCTGCAGGCAACAAGACATGAGAAGTTCTGCCTACGAAAGTGGAGTGCTGTAAAACCCATCAATCTGCGAGAGCATACGTTCCAACTCAACAGGTTGTGGAAAACTATTCATATACTTTCTGGTGGTTTCTAAGTCGATTTCTACCCTCGCTCGTACCCTCCTCAAAAGTGGACTTGCATGTTCGCCAGATCACATGTGCGCTGGCATGAAACAGCGAAAAATTCCCATCCTGAAACGATCGCAGTGATGGTGATCACGAAACAACCCTCAGGAACCGCGTCTTCCACAAGCTGAGGTAAGACGCAAGTAAACCTCAATTGCACCCAGCAGTTTGATTCCCAAATTGAAAACGGATACGAACTTTTGTGCCGAGTTCTCTTGAGACTGGTTTTCCACATTCCTACAATCGAACCATCATCGTTGTCTGGAGAATTTGTTCGTATGAGTCTGGCCGCCGCCACTTCCGAAGCTATCGGTGTGCTCATCGCCGATTCCAACCATATGCAATCTCAACTGCTGATCGGCGCTCTGCGCCGTCATCCTGAATTTCACATCACCGCTTGCGACATGGAAACCGCCTCGATCCTGCAGGCGGTAACTGAAAATTATCCCCGTGTCGCAGTCCTCTCCATGAACTCGGTTGCGAACGCGTCCGAAACCGTGATGACCTTGCGGCGCTTTCACCTGTCTCATCCTGAGATTCCAAAGGTTATGTTGGTCGAGACCATCAACCGCGATCTCGTCATCAGTGCGTTTCGTTCAGGGGCACGAGGCATTTTTTGCATTGCCAATGCCAACCTGCGCCTTCTCTGCAAATGCCTGCTCCGCGTGGCTGCCGGACAGATCTGGGCCAGCACCGAACAACTGAACTATCTCATCGATCTGATCTCTGAGGTGCCATCGCTGCGGGTCCTTAACTCGAATGGTGATCGTTTACTCACCCCGCGCGAAGAACAGGTGGTCGCGCTCGTGGCCGAGGGATTAGGGAACCGCCAGATTGCGCGCGAACTCAACCTGAGCGAGCACACGATCAAGAAATATCTCTTTCGGATCTTCGAGAAGTTGGGTATCTCCACACGCGTGGAACTCGTGCTCTACGCCGTCAATAACGGAGATCCACGCCAGGCCGAGTGGCTCGCGGGAACTACGCGCATCGTACGCACCGCGTGAGCCAAACTTTCCTGTTGACAACTAGCTCGGACTCCGATATAACGATGGCCGAGTTATGACAGACGGCTTTGATCACTACTTGCCCCTCTCCCCCGCGACCCTGCATATCTTGTTGTCGCTCGCGGGCGAAGATCTTCACGGCTACGGCATCATGCAAGAAATCGCGCGTCACTCCGGTGGGACGTACAAAGTCGGTCCCGGCACTCTCTACGACAACCTGCAGAAGCTGATTGACCGGGACTGGATCCAGGAACTGGGAAATCGCAAGTCAGACGACGATCCTCGCCGCCGCTACTATCGTCTGACGGCCGCTGGCCGCGGCGTCCTTGCCGCGGAAACCGCGCGGCTGACAGGCGTCGTCCGCGAGGCGCGAGCGCGGCTGCAAATGGCAAAGCCCCGGAGGGCCTGATGCTCGGGCATCTCTATCGCTGCGTGCTCCGCCTGCACCCGCCGGAATTTCGCCGGCGATTCGGCGAAGAAATGCTTTCAATCTACGATCACTCGACAGGGCGATTCTCGTCTCTACATCTACTGCTTGATGCAGTCGTTTCTCTCGCGCGGCAATGGATCTTCCGCCCGGAATTCTGGTTACGGGCGTCTCCGTCCTCTGCACCGCGCGCGCTCGACGGCATTCCTTCGTTCTCCTCGCTCGATTCCTTCCGTCCCCACACCAGTGCGATGATTCACGGGACGATCATATCGATCACCCTGTTCTGCGTGACTTGCTTTGCCATTCGCTATAGCTGGATTCGGGTCTTACACGTGCAGATTCCCGGCGTTTCATATGACAACTATCTGTCGATTCATCCGGGTGCAAGCCCCAGTGAACTTCGCGGAAGAGCGGCCTCATTGGGCCGAAAGGACACAGCGACGGCGGCCAGTTCACCGGACGAATCGAATTTGATCTCTGAACACCTGCAGGTCGATGTACTGCCCGTCGAGGCACAGCCGGCCGTACCGAACTCTCCGCCCGCAAAATTGAACTCGCAATCGATCACCGAACCGCTGTCGGCTTCGGTCGCGCCTCTCTACCTCAGTCTCGACTCCTATGTCGGTACATACATCTCGCACCAACCCAGTGCCAAGATCGCAGTGGGAATCGAAGGCGATCATCTCACGATTCGCATGGTCGGCCGGCCAAAGCGTGCCTTATCTCCGGTCTCTGAAACGACGTTCATGGTGACCGGAACAGACGACGGCTGGGTTGAGTTCGTCCCAGACACCAACGGCAAGATGCGCCAGCTCCGGCTATTCCATGAGGGAGAGAGCATCACCGCGTTTCGCCAATAGCCCTCTTCTCATAATCCAGAATCGCAAGGACGCAACCGGCAAAAGAAAAATCAGGATTGAATTCATCATTCAACCCTGATCGATAGATATTCCGGACGTGTTAGTAGCGGAACAACACTCCGGTCGCAAGTCGCATGTTGTTCTTATCGGTGACTCCGTTCGAGTGCAATGTAAGCCAATCGAACTGGGCTCCACGAATCGCGAAATGCTGGCCAGCGTTGATGTCTAACCCTCCACCGAACATCATGGCAAAGCCGTTGGACGAACCCGAGATGCCGCTGAAGCTGGCGCTAGCGCGGTTGCCGCCAGCCAGGAAGTGCGCGAACGGGGTGAAAGTCCGGCTCTGACGCAACGAAACCACGGGGCCGAAGGTGTACGTGTAGTTGTGGATGCTGACGCCGCTCTGTGAGCCGTAGCCACCGCTGAAATCTGCGGCGATGCCGAACCAACGGTTAATATTTCCAGTGACCGTGGTGTCCCAACCGGTCAAATTCAAACCGCCGTCGTAGCGGGCGTATTGAAAGCCTCCGAAGAATTCCGCTTTCGGCGCGACGCCAGTCTCCTGCGCGAAGGCCGCCAACGAAAACATGCCAACCAAGAAAGCAAACGCGAGTAGTTTGCGCATTTGTGAACTGCTCCTCCCGAGATGAATTGCACTCCTCCGATTCGACGGCGAGCAGTCGCTCGGAACAGGCATACGTTCCCCTGTTCTAGATAAGTGCTGTGCATAGTGGATTTCATTCAGAGGTGACCAACAAGTAACTGAAGACGAAGAGGAATGCTTCGACTTTGGTAACGAGCCGAAGCCTTAGTGCCTAAAAACTGAAGGACTTAGCGTCGCTGAGGAGCGCGGTGTGAACTAACGTAGGAGCCTGCCACTCTGTTGGATGCCTGCGTAGTACCGGCCCGCCGTTTTCGCCACTTTCGCCATGGCCGGCGTGATTCCGATGCAGCACGACCTCGTCCGCCAGGAGTTGCCGTCTGATCTCCTGGAACTCGCTCGTGTCGGTGAGATAGGTATCGCGGCAAGGCAGCACGCTTGAAATCTCCGATTGCAGTCTCACAATGCGCTCTTCCATGGGCGGATAGAAGGCGTACGACTTCGCGAACTGATGAAGAGAACGGCCAAAGGAGCCCCCACGCTTTCCCCCCGGAATCTGCTTGTGATGGAGTCGTTCCAATGCATCGATAAACGCTTGCGGATCGTAGCCCGCTGCATACTGATATTCCATTCCCAGCAGGTCCGCTTCAAGTTCTGCATCGCGGGCGAATTTTCTCAAGGCCAGCGGCCCGATCTGTTGGACTCCGATCGAGCCTGGTCCGGACATGTAGACGGCCGGAAACGAAATCAAATTCCAAGCCGTTTTCCTCGTCGCATAGCGAGTCCCGTGCCGCGCGGCGACGTGCGCAACTTCATGCGCGATCAGCCCCGCGAGTTCCGCTTCGCTGTCCAGTTCCGTCAGTAATCCCTTATCGACATACAGAAAACCGCCCGGCAATGCAAATGTGTTGAGTTGGGTCGAATCGATCACCTTGATGGTGAATGCGACCTGGGCGTCGGAGTTGCCGATAATTCTCTGGGCCACGCCGCTTACGTATTTGACGATGTCCGGGTCCGTGACAAACTTCGTTTGCCGGTCAATGTTCTCGGCCATCCCCTGCCCGAGCGATCTCTCCTTCTCCAGAGAGTAGAGGTTCACACCTTTTCCAGTGTTCCGCTGACCGATCCGGTTCACGTCGTATTTTTCGGAATTCGATGGTTTCGCTTCGGGCCCCGGTTCGAGTTGCACAATGGAATGCTCGGAATCTGCCGTATCCGTCGCGGGACTAGCTGGGCAAGATGAGCTTCTGCCAGACGCGTTGAGATGCAGCCCAGTGAATAGAAAGGCCGTGCAGAGTGCAAGCCGCGTATAGCGCTGCCGACCAGTTGATCTGAAATCTTTTGCACTTTTGGGCAAAGCTGCAGACACCGCGAGAAAAGCCACTGAAACGGTGTCGACCGCATTTTGACCTGGCCCACAACCGCCTCTGCCTCTACCTCGTTGGAAACATGGGCGGTGTACGGTCGAAAGCGCCACGGATTCACCCCGCCGCAAGCTTCGATGTTTCGGCCGACGTACCGACGCCTAGCGGCTCCTGCCAAGTGAAGAAGCAAACATAGGCCCAAAGAACGCCAGTGTGGCGCGGGCGCCCCCGCCCGCGTCTTTCCAAAGTCTCCGAGGCCCGAGGAGTCCAGAACTCATCACAGTAGGCGGAAAACTGGACGGCGAACATGGGGGACGAAAGCTGGGACGGAACCCAGACCTAGGTACCCATATTCCCGCGAGGAGAAGGGGATCCCTCCAGCGACGCCTCGGTCGCAGACAGAGACGGCGAACTCCTGCAGATCGAAGATCTGCTGCCATCGCCTGACGCCGGTCTCGTGCGTGAGTGCTACAGATCCTGCTAACGACAGTTGCGCAGGACGATATTGCGGTTAGGGGGCACGGGATGGAACAATCCGAAAAACAAGGAGAGTTCATGGGCCGCGGAGTGAGTTTCTGGCCGGTGATTGGAGTCATTGGCTTCATTGCCTTGGTGCTGGGTGGCCTCGGTTTAGTGTTGGCCTCAATCCTATTCGTGGGCGGCGCGCCTCATGCGATTCCCCGCAGCCCAGCGCTCGCGGCCATTCTTTTCCTGCTCGCCCTTCTTTGTTTCGCATTGGCCGTCGTTCTCCTGCGACGTTCGATTCGTGCGCTGTCAGCCAACTGGCAACGCGGAAGCGAGAGGCAAGTCCGAAAGTCGCTATACGCTGTGGCGAGCGTTTTACTTCTGGTTGTGATCGGGGCCATTGTCTTCCCTTGGGAGTACGAGCCCTGGTGGCCGGCCGGCGGCTCTGTGCAACATGGGGACTACACGGTAGAGCCGACGTTGCGAAGCGCCTGCAGTCCGGACGCACATCGCATCTTCTACAAGCAGCACGTCGTGACCAAGGTTGCGCGTGTAGCTACCTTCAGCCCACACAATCCGGCACGCCTTCTTTTCACAGTGGCATGTGCAAATGACGGAAGCGAATCCGGGACGTTCTACTTCGGCGGTGCCGGTAGGGTGCCTGTGCAAGCGAACCCGCTCGGGATGGACGAACCGGGGAATTGGTTTGACTCATTCTGGTCCCCGAATGACATGTTTGTGGTTGTCCCCTCCCTCGGACATGCGACGCTGGTGAATCTTCAGACCGGACAGCGGTCCGATTTTCTTTCAGACTTGTTCTCCACGAAAGATGCCCTTGCTTCGACCACTCAATTTCGCAGCTGGTCACCAGATGGAAAGAAACTGGCTGCCGTCATCTCTTCGACACACATGCGCGAAGATCGCTCGCTGTTCTTCGAGTCGGACTTGGTTTCGATAGACCCAGCCACGCTCACGGACCGCTACGTTGCCACAATCCGCAAGAGCGACGGCTGGAATGGCGGTGAATTCATTTGGATCGCCAAAGATGGAACCTTCGATCTCGCGGTTGATTCCAGCCTGAAGAATGATCCCACGGTGTACCACAAGGCTCGCTGAAGCCGCGCGCCTGGACGTGTGGCCCGGCCTTTGAGATTTGATTTCTGTTTCCCGTTTCGAAACCGTGGGTGCCCCGCTCTTGCGGTTTTTTGCAAGGGCGGGTAAGACGCGGCCGATACCATGAGAAGTTATGCCTGCCGGTTTGCATCGACTTACGGCGCGCACCACCTGCACTTTATCACCAATTCCTGTTATCACCGCCGACCCTTGCTGGACTCACCTCGGGCGCGCGACCGCTTCCTCTCCGTGCTCGAACAGACCCGCCAGCGATACCGCTTTGTCGTGGTTGGCTACGTGGTAATGCCTGAGCACGTGCACCTGCTCATCGCGGAACCAGAAGTTGGCAACCCTTCCACAGTGATGCAGGTGCTGAAACAGCGTACCGCCCACGTGCTGTTGCCCAAACGAAAACGCAAAGATCTGCGGCAGAGAGAACTCTTTGGCGCGGAGCCACGGCGGGCCTTCTGGCAGGCATGTTTCTACGACTTCAACGTCTGGACAACCAAGAAGCGCATTGAGAAGCTTCGTTACATGCATCGCAATCCAGTAAAACGTGGATTGGTGGCGTCGCCGGAGCAATGGCGATGGAGCAGCTGTCGCTTCTACCGGATGGGCGAGTCTGGACCTGTCCAAGGTGAATGAGGGTTGGGGAGAAATTTCCTTTCGCCATCGAGTGGCGTGATCGTGGTGGCGCAAAACCTTATGCTTTCGGCAGCATCGTGCCCGCCCTTGCAAAAGACGCAAGGACGGGGCACCCTCTGTTTGGTTGGGTCAGAATGACTCAGTGCGCCTCAGAAGGGCGGGCCACCCGGCCAAGCTTTCCCAAAACGGAACTAGTCTCTCACCACTGAGCGCGGAGCCAGCTCTTATCCTCAATTCCTTCTTGCAATGTAAAAGAAAGTGCTTACAATGTTTCGCCATCCTGAAAAGACTAACCGGGGGAATTCCCACTATGTTCCGAATTGGAACCTTGGCCTGGCTGGGCGGTAAAGGGTTCCTTGTCGTCCTGGCGGCGACAATCGGATACAAGCTGATTTCAGGATCTATCCCGCTCCGCGGATTACTCACGGGTGAGCGCCGCGACAATACCTTCTATTTCAGTTTCGGCCGCCTTCAGTTATTGGTTGTCACCATCATTGTGGCCGGTGACTTCTTGTGGCGCTTTCTTTCTGCATCAAGCCATGACACGCTACCGGACGTGTCTGTCTTTTCGCTGGTAGTCCTCACTGCTAGCCAAGTTCTGTATCTATGGGAAAAGGTCCGGGCACTCAGGTACCGTTCTGCCATTGAAAAGAGGTAGCTATGCCTAACGATCATGAACCAAAGCTGACAGTTCAGGATTGGATCCGCTACATCATTGTTGTCGCGGCTGCCGCCACCGCCTTAATTTGTTCGCTCCTCGTTATCAGAAAAGAGGGCGATGCAATGGACAAGCTCAAGCTGGCCACCGGTTACGCCACTCTGACCTTTCTTTTCCTGCTCTCCATCATCCTTCTGCTCGATCTGGCTTCCAACAAGATTGATCTGAGCAAAATGTTGGAAGAACTCTCCGGGGGAGCAAGCCTGTCGCGCTTCCAACTTCTCGTCTTCACATTCGTGATTGGATTCAGCTTCTTTGTTGTCGTGGCCAACAGCAAAGAAAACCGACTGCCCGACATACCAACCAACGTGCTTGCCTTGCTCGGCGTCAGTGCCAGTACTTACGCGGTCAGTAAAGGACTTCAGATCAGCAGTGGTGACGTCAACCCGGACTCCGAGGGCCCGCAACCGAACGATACTTCTAGCGCTACGCCCCAGAACAGCGGCCCTTCCACTCCCAATACCTTCTCTGGAGGACCTTCCGCTTCCACTGTCGCCTCGCAGGCTGATAGCAACCCCACGCCGACGGTGAACCAAGGCGCAGCGACGCCGGAAAGAAAGTCATAGTTAGGGCTCGCAGCGAGAGACTTTATGGCGCCTGATAACAAAAAGCCAAAAACAGCGGGCCGGAAGCGCACACCCGTGCGTCCTGTAAGCGGAAAGAAGGCCGCTCTGGCCACTGCTGCCGGTGCTATTCCCCTTGTGCTTTCCATGATGACCTCTCCTGGCAAGCCGGTAAAACCAGGCACATCGGCCACAGCCGCCACCCGCCGCGCATCGCTTAAGGCTTCGGATCTCGAATTCCATCCCGGTTGCCGCATGCCATTTACCAGCGATCCTGTTACCGGCATCGATGATGTGTGCCGTATCGAAGGCGAGGGGACCAACGACAAAAAACGCGCTGAGAGCCAGGCAAAAAACAATTTCTGCGCTACCACATCCAATCCAGTGGTCATTACCTACCAGACGTTCCTTGATCTTCAGAATCGCCCGAAAATTAAAGTCGGCGAAGACCGGAGTGATCTAGTCAAAGTCCTGAATGAAAATGGTGAATCCATCGGTGAAGGCTCTTACGTCGAGTATGTTGCCTACATCATGGATGCCCATATTTCCAACAAGCGGGAGGGCGAGGCGGTGAATTGTAATCTCTCAGGCACGGACACAAATGACATACATATCGAGCTGACCAGTGTTGACGCGCCTGACGAGGACGATCCTTGCACCAGCGTTACGGCCGAGATAAGTCCGCACTTTCGCCCTGAGGCCTGGAATCCCGACAAACTCAACAAGCTGAAAACCCACTTAATGAGGTTCCGCGGTCCGCTCTTCTATGACGGAGGAGGAAGCCACGCTCCCTGCCATGATGACAAGAGACCGAGCCCGGCCCGGGCCTCGGTTTGGGAGATTCACCCTGTGTACTCGGTCGACGTCTGCAAACTGAAAGGTGGCAAGACCTGCAAGAGCTGGGTGCCGATTGAGGAATGGGACAAAGCTGAATCCACCGAAGACGACGAGACCTAAACTCGCTTTTTTCGTAATCTTTGGGGAAAGTAAATCAAATCTCAAAGGACGGGGTACCCGCCAACCTGGCTGTTCCAAACACGGGCGGGTGGCCCACCCTCTGGTTCTTCTGGATACCACCAGGACTGAGGGTGGCCCACTCTTGCGTTTTGTGCAAGGGTGGGAACCACGGACCGATACCTGTGGGAGTCGAAGATGTAAGTCGACGCCCGTAGCATCAACGCGACCGGCGCAAATCTCACCGCTGTCGGCAGCATCGTACCCGCCCTCGCTGAATGTGTTCGTGGTTCCCGCCCTTGCAACAAACGCAAGAGCGGGGCACCCACAGTCATTGCACTGCCGGGCAAGTCAAAGGCTGGGCCACCCACCTTCGACACAGCACGCTTGTCCCATTGAAAACCTCGCGGTCCGCTTGTATAACTCTGAGCGGAAATCCTTTGCCAGACACCGCTCCCAACCAGACATCGTCTAAGCCCCGACGCTGGACGGTCGTCGCCGCCGGGCTTCTCCTGCTTGCGCTGGCTTTGGTTGTCATCTACACAAGTCGCGGCGCCTTTTTGAGCCCGCTGGCGATGGTGGTCGTCGCTGCCATAGGACTGGCAGCCCTGCTCTTGCAGCTGCGGCTCCATAAAGACTTGACCGATCAGATCCACGCACCCCTGTGGTTGAACGTGTTGGGCCTCGTTTTTGCGGTCAGCGCGGTGATAGCCGACCTTCTACACTTGCACCCGAATCTGCTGATCTTAGCCGCGCTTGGAGCGGTTGTGTGCTTCGCCATTAGTGGTGTGAGAGTCCTTCAAGGCATTCGCAGACAGCGCAAGTAGCACCGATGTTGCGAGCATCTCGGCGCGTTGGTTCTACGGCTGTCGATTCTTCAAATACCGGTCGAACCATTCGACTGTGCGTTGCATGGCATCGATCTGATTCTCGCGTTTGGCAAAGCCGTGGCCTTCGTCAGGATAGTAATGCGCGTCGACAACCTTGCCAGCCTGCTTCAGGATCGTCTCCGCCTGCTCCGCTTCTTCTTTCGGATCGCGAATATCATTCGTCCCCTGCAGGATCAAAAGCGGCGCTTTGGCATTCTTGAAATACTTGATCGGCGACGCGTCTTCGTATGATTTACGATCCTTCACCGGATCACCAAGGATCGACTGATCGTATTGCTGGAGCGTTGGCTCCTCGTGTTCCTGCTCCGTCAGCCAATCAGTAATGCCGAACAACTCAACCGCGGCCGCCCACGTATCCGGCGTCCTGCCGATCGCAATCATCGCCATGTAGCCGCCATACGAACCGCCGGTGATTCCGATTTTGGCTGGATCGACGTATCCCGTCTCCGCGAGAAAGCGTGCAGCATAGACCTCGTCTTGCAGATCACCGCCGCCGAGATCCTTGTAGTTCGCGCGCTGAAACTCCATTCCATAGCCGGTTGACCCGCGCACATTGGGCGCGATGCAAACGTATCCCCGCGATGCGAGAGCGGCGGCGGACTTGGTGAAACTATCGACAGTCTGCCCTGTCGGCCCACCGTGGGGAAGCACGATGCCCGGGTTCGTTCCATCCCGTTTCAAGTTAAAGGGCATCCACAAGAATGCGCTGATCGTTTTGCCGTCAAACGTTTTGTAATGCACCAACTGCGACGCAGGCAGGCGAGACGGATTGAGGCTCGCCACTGCCGAGTACGTTAGCTGTTTCGTTTTTCTTGAAGCAATGTCGAAAATCCATAGGTCTGCCGGCTCGGTCGAGCTCTGATGTGACACCAGCAACCGATCACCCTTTGGGGAAAATGCACGTGGGTCTCCATCCGGCACGGTAATTCCTTCGGGGAACGTTAGCTTCTCTTTGCGCCCCGACTTGCGCTCGACCATGAAGATATCCGTGCGTCCATCCGCGTTCACGACATAGGTGAAGCTCTTGCCGTCGGGTGAGAAGTCGCCGCCCCGCGCCTCCCACTTCAGATCAGTCACCCATGTCCGCTGCTTGCTGGCAACGTCGAGCAACGCGACATTCTCAAAGCCGCCTTTCTCGTTGGAACTGATCAACAGAGTCTTTCCGTCCGGAGCAACTGACGATGCTGAATAGAGGATGTCTCCCTGGTGCGGGGTAAGGTTCTCTGTGTTACCGCTGGCCACATCGACGCGGTACACATCGGAATCCGTGAACCCGGCATTTGCGCGGGTCGCGTAAATCGTCTTCCCGTCTGGGCTCCAGATGGGCCGATACCATTCGCGATTGCCCGTCTGTTCGTTGGTAAGGTTGTGGACCGCTCGAGTTTTCCAATCAAGCAGGGCGATATTTACCGCGGAAGCTGACTTGGGCCGGTATTCGAGGGCGATCATGCTTCCATCCGGAGACCAGTGCGCGCTCGACTCGGAAATGTCAGGCGTGTTGGTGAGATTGATTAGCTCCCCGCCGTCTCTCGACACCGCAAACAAGTCGTAGAGTTCGCCTCCGCCGAAATCCTGATCGAAGACGATCCACTTCCCATCGGGCGACCAGACGGCGCCTGACTGCCGATCTTCCGACTGCAGAAGTTGAATCGGGAATCCTCCGGCGGCAGAGACCTTCCACAAATTCAGTCGCCCCGTAAGGTTGGTCGTGAAGACAACTTCTGTTCCGTCCGGTGACCACGCTGGGCCAAACGTATTCCGTGTGTAGTAGAGCTGCGCAATCGGCACCGGGCCCGCCACCGGGTTTACTGAAGACGCGATGCTCTTTGGATCGGTGATTTGACGATCGTCCGGCGAGTCGACTGCCCGCAGCAACGAAGAGAACGAGGCGAGCGTGAGTAAGAGAACAAATGTCCGAAAACTGGAAACTTTCAACATCGCGCCATTCCGCATTCGATCACCTCCGCCCGCCATCAGCGTTTGAATTCCACCGCAACTCTCGACTCGACGGCCACAGGCTCGCCATTCATTCGATAGGGCTCGAACTTCCACCAGCGGAGCGCATCCATCGCCGCCCGCGCCAGCACATCGGGACCATTGAGGGGATGCATCGCGATCACCGATCCATCGCGCCCTACAACGATGTCGAGAGCAATAATTCCCTGCAAATTCTCTTTCCGTGCCTCTGGTGGGTAGACCGGCTCAACCCGATGCACCAGCAACTTCTCCATCACCTCTGCAGGAACTTGCGCTCGTGGTTTGTCGGCCTCGGCGGAAGACCCATTCCTCAAGCCGGACTCTAATTCCAGCCAGCTCCGATTCCATTTCCACCAAGCCCCAGCGGCAAGCACAATCAGGACGAGGGCAATTAACGACAGGAACTTGAGTTTCCATTTCGGCCCTCGTGATTGCCCTGCGCCGGAAGAGCTACTGCCTTCTTGGGGCGGCTCTACCGCCTGTTTTTCGACAGTCGAAGCTGGCGGGCTGACCGTCGTTTCCGACTCAGGCTTGTGTTCTTTTGCCCAATCGCGGATGACTGATCGCTGCGCCGGCGACATGGAGACGAACTCCAGACCGCACCGGAGCTCATGCTGGTATTTCACCATCGCGCGGGTGCGCAGCGGTTCCGTTGATGTGGGCAGATTGATCTCAACTCCGACTGTCTCTCCGGGAACGAGTTCACCGGCAACCACGGCCGCGACTCCGCGCTCGCCCATGTTCATCGATCGCCCGGGCAGCGTGTCTGGAATGCCTGAACGCAGCACGCTGAAGTCGACTGGCGCCTGCAGCGGAAATCGAGGAACACGCCGGCGTGAAGGCCCGTTCCAGCCGATCATTCGGACCCCTTCCGCCATGCCTGGATTCTTGTCAGACTCGTCATCATGCGAGTGTGCCCTGAGATGTCTCTAAATGCGTTGTCATTCCGACCCTGAGCGAAGCCAAGGGGAGGAACCTGCTGTCCTCGCCGTCATCACGGCAGCTGGCCGAAGTGCGGCTGGCGGCTGCCTCGTGCCGAAAAAGACTTCAACGCTTGCGTTTCAACTCCTCAATCTCACTTCCCTGCGCAAACAGCGCCACGCTTGCCATGTCGATGAACAAGCCATGTTCTACTACGCCTGGCATGTTGCTCAGTTCTCGCGCCAAGTGATCCGGATCGCGGATCTCACCAAATCGGCAATCGAGAATGTGGTTGTTCTCGTCCGTGACGTATGGTGTCCCGTCGGCATTCCTGCGAAGTTGCACGGACGCGCCAAGGGCCGCGATTCGCTTTGCCACGAGCGGTTGCGCGAACCGGATCACCTCTACCGGCAGCGGAAACTTTCCCAGCCGCTGAACTCGCTTCGATGCATCCGCCACAATGACCAACTGCTTCGTCGCCGACGCCACAATCTTTTCCCGAAGAGCCGCTCCGCCGCCGCCTTTGATCAATCGCAATTCCGGATCGACTTCATCCGCTCCGTCAACCGTGACGTCGATCTCCTGACTATCGTCCAGCGTGATGACCGGAATGCCCAGGCTCCGCGCCAGTTCCTCAGACCGCACGGAAGTCGGAATGCCGCGAATGCGCAGGCCGTTCTTCACCTTCTCGCCCAATAGCTTGATGAAATAGGCCGCGGTTGATCCGGTGCCGAGTCCGACTACGTGCCCATCTTTGATGTACTCGAGACTTGCTCGTGCTGCTGCTTCCTTTTCGAGGTCGTTCGCCATTCGGGGTAACAATATATCGTGTCAGCGGCCGCAGTGGGATGATAGAGCGACCTTTGTCGCCGAGGATCGCCGATTGTATCTATTTTCAAGATTTTAGGGGTAAACCATTGAAGGCAATCAACTTGTAGGATCAGTACGGGTTGCGTTTCGTTTTGCGCACATTTTCCTAAGATATTGATTAATAAAGACTTGCCCGTATCGTGCTGCCAATATCCTGGTAAAATATTGAAAACAATAGGCTTAATTGTAAAATATTGACATGTATAGAGTTACATTGAATCCTTGAGCGTAAATTCAAGGTTTCGCGACATCGACCTGGATCGACCTAGCCCAAGACTTTTTCGGTGTAGATCAGATATCCGGCTAAGGCGAGACCCAA
>Ga0126376_10001083_pt1 | contig 14448 bp, 13 predicted proteins | sample PanSoiMetPlot_15_FD_92760 | JGI IMG/M metagenome (GOLD analysis project Ga0126376, IMG submission 92760) | Tropical forest soil microbial communities from Panama - MetaG Plot_15 | ecosystem: Environmental > Terrestrial > Soil > Tropical forest > Bulk soil | place: Panama | collected 2016-02-17
TACCAGATGATCCACACGTACTTCGCCATGCTGATCGAAGAAGAGCTGCCGGAAGCGGTAGGCAAGATGAAGCAATTCGCCTCCTGGTTCACCCACGGCGTAACGAACGGCAGCCATCTGCGCAAAGCGGTGTACGAGGCGAAATCAGCCGATGACGTGCTGGCGCGCGTCGATGAGTTCTTCGAGAAGCATCTCGCAGTTGCAGTCGTGTAACGACAGATCTACGGATAAGGGGCTATCGTCGAGCGGCTATTCCCGCATACAGCAGAACACGTGGGCCGGCGGTAGATTCATCGGCTCATAGCTGCGTTCGACCGAATGGAAAATGTCCGCGAGGGCAGGCAGTAGCAGCAACCGATATTGAAACAGCACTAACCTTCCGCTGCAGGAGAGTACTTTGTGGCAGGTCCGCAAGATTGACTGTCTATTGGACTCACTCATGTTTGCAAAGGGCAGACCGGAGATGATGCAGTCTGCATGACTTACTTCCAGGCGGGAAAGAATCGTGTCCAGATGAAGAGCGCTTCCCTCGATCACAAATAGACGACGGTCTTTAATGGTTCGGCGTAGTGTCCGCGCGAAAGTTCGATTCGTCTCGACCGCGATCAGCATGGCATCCGGCTGCATTCGGCGCACGATTTCCGTGGTAAAGCAACCCAAGCCAGGTCCAAGTTCCACGATGACACGTGCCTGTTGCCAATCCACGCGCACCAGCATGCGCTTCATCAGAAAACGAGAGCTGGGGACGAGCGAACCAGTTCGCAACGGGTGTCGAAGAAAATGGCGCGTAAACAAGAATCTAGAGCGAGGCACGTGGCGTCTCATTTTTTCCTTTTGATTGCGTCATGTGAACGCGGTTGTTCCCAAAGCGGTCTGTGCATGCGGTGCTGAGCGAAGCCAGGCCAAACTCCGATTGCATGGTCTCATCTGCCGCGAGACATCCGGCGAGCAACTGTGAACGAATCATTTGTCGAGAAAAGGAAAGCAGGTCCGCGAGGTCCGCACTTTCCTCTTTTGGTTTTACTATTCCAATTCGATATGGCTTAGACCGTGCATCGCCTTCCAGTGCCGCTCGGTTATATGATTCGAGGGGAAAGACCGCTTTGTTCAGATAGCTCGCGTTCGAGTCCAAGCCTGTTTCCAGCCGCAGAGCCGATTTGAAATCAGTTTCGGCCTGCCATTCCAGCCACTGATTGGCTAGCAGCATGAAATCGAAGTCCGTGCGAAAGGGCGTATCTGCCATTACAGCTATCGCTCGACGCATGATTTTGCGGCCGTCGGTGATGAGCTGGCTTCCCTCGCGTCCATAGTTTGGATGAGCAATCGGCAGCAGGTCAGACGCACGCTCGTACGGACTTGTGGCGATCACGAAGAGTTGCTGCAGAGACTCGTGTGCCGGCGTCTCCTGAGAGCAATCTGAGCTGGAGGAGCACGTAAGAAAGTAGCTGGCAACAGGAATCACATGGCGCAGGCTGGCATCGCCGAACTGCTCCACGGTGCGGATCTCCGGTTCCTGGTTGCGAGGCGCAATTCGGGGCATGCGACCAATCACAGGAAGCACAGTGCTCGCATACAGATAGTCGAGAAAGCGCGACTTCGGAACACTGAAGTCCGCGTGTGACGCACTGACCTCCTGGTATGTGCCATCCCAAAAGCAAGTCAGGCCGATACGAAGTGGCCGACCGGCAGCCAGTTTGTCAGTAGAGATGTTGACTGCCAGCAAACGACGCAGAGGGGAAAAGTCATTGAAGTTCTCGGTTCCAAACATTGCAAACCGCAGACCAGCAAGCTTGCGTGGCTTCACGATGTCGCGTGAACCCCTGAGAGACTCCCAGACATTCACGAGGGATTCAGTTTGCAGAGCCAAGGCGGCGTGCGATGCCTCCCGATCTGGGAAGGAGCGTGCCTGGGCGAGAATGGCTGCATTGATGGCTCCAACAGAAATGCCCGAGAAATCGTGGAAGTCGCATCCCCGCTGTACAACCAGGTGATAGGCTGCACCTGCTTCGAAGGCCCCCTTGATTCCTCCGCCGGAGAAGATGAGCGCCCTCCGGTCAAGGCTGTCACACGGGTCCTGTGCTTGCGATACCACAACCGAAGCAAGCAGGATCGCAGTAACGATTCCCAACCGAGATGTCCTCGAGAGCGCCATAAAAGACTACGGCGCTCAATTTAAGGGGTAAGTGAGGCGAAAGCCATGGACGCACGATCCTCGGGCGACCAAATTCAGTTCTCTAGCTAACTCATTGCCTACAAAGGATTTGCGTCTCGGTATCTCCGGGCTTTGCAGGTCTCAACAGCGCTGCTCGTGCTAGACTCCGGTCCCATATAGGGAGAAAGACCGTGCCCGCTACCGCAGTCGCTTTTGGAACATTCGAATTCGATCCGCGAACGGGCGAACTGCGCAAATGCGGACTCAAACGAAGACTGCCGCCTAAATGTGCTGCCGTTCTGGCTGCGCTCGTGCGTCATCCCACCGAACTCGTCACTCGCGAACAACTGATTGTCGAGGTCTGGGGTCGCGACACGTTTGTCGATTTCGAGAGCGGACTCGGCAATGCCGTTTGGAAACTGCGCCAGCAGCTTGGTGATACGGCAGACAATCCCCGCTTCATCGAGAGCATCCCACGGAAGGGCTATCGCTTCATCGCCCTGCCACGACCCGTCGTACCAAATCCGAACTCAAGAACGTTGATTGCAATTCGTCCGTTCGAAAATCTGAGCAAGAGGGAATCTGAGGACTACTTTGTCGCGGGACTTACCGAAGAGTTGATTACGCAACTCGGACGCCTTAATCCGAAACGGCTCGGCGTAATCGCTTTGCGCCACAAGTCTGTCGAGGAGGTTCCTTCTGAGTCAGCGGTCGAGTACCTTGTAACAGGAACGGTGCGCCGCGATCGCAAGCGCCTGCGCGTGACTGCGCATCTGCTCCAGGCAGCAACTCAACATCAGATCTGGGCGGGAAGCTACGATCGCCCAACTACCGATGCGATCGACGTTCAGATCGAACTCGCCGAACAGATCGCCAAGTCGCTTACCGTGGAGCTTTCGCCGAAACGGAATGAGCCTGCGTCCCGCAAGGGAACCGAAAGTGCGGCCGCTTACGAACTGTATCTCCAGGGCCGGTATCACTGGAACAAACGCACACCGCTCGCTACGCAAACTGCAATTGAGTATTTTCACAGAGCAGTCGCTGCCGATCCTGAGTACGCGCTCGCCCAGGTGGGGCTCGCCGACTGCTTTAACGTGCTCGGCTTCTACGGAAACCTCGCACCTGCAGATGCTTTTGGCCGTGCGAGGCAACATGCGTCGCAGGCTCTGGCTCTAGACGAGGGCTTGGCAGAAGCCCACAGCTCCCTGGCTTTCTGCCTTGTGCAGTTCGACTGGAACTGGAAGGCTGCCGAACATGAACATCTTCAGGCAATCCAGCTAAATGCAAACTGCTCTTCCGCTCACCACTGGTACGGACTGACGCTGACTTCGGCCGGCCGATTTTCCGACGCGCTGCGATCACTGAATCGTGCAAAGGAGTTGGACCCATTCAATCCGGCCATTCAGGCCCACATCGGCCGCCTGGCGTATTTCGCCGGCGACTTCGAGCTATCTCTGAAAGAAGTTGAACGCGCCGTTGAACTCGACCCCGGTTACATTCCCGGACACTATTTTCAGGCGCTTGCGAGGACCCAGAATGGGAACCGCAAACATGGAATCGAGCAATTTGAGCACCTGGTAAGCGAGTATCCCGAAAATCCAATCCTGGTCAGCGGCCTGGCCTATGCGTATGGAAAGGCAAGAAGGCGCGCTGCGGCATCAAAAACTATCGACCGGCTCCATGCTTTGGCCCGCAACCTTCGCGTACCACCATACTTTCAGGCATACGCTCACGCTGGCCTGGAAAATTCCACTGCTGCTATGGAGTATCTGGATCAAGCCAAAATGGAACGCTTCGCGTGGTTGCACTACTTGAAGAGGGATCCTGTTTTCGATTTTCTGCGCTCAAGTCCTGGATTCAACGAACTTCTGATCCACTAGAAGAAACACCCGATTAGCCCAGCTTCTTCATTCCATCGTAACAATAGACTCCGAGTATCCAGCCGCAATAGGTCGGCGAATCCTTATGCCAGTGATGAAATCGATCACCTCCGGATTCGCGGCCAACGGCCCCATGCCCGCGGACGTCGTTACGGGACGGTCTTAGCCCTTCCTTGCAAGGTCACTGTCTTACTCTGCGAGACTTGGCCCTGGGTACCGCTGACGGTGACCTTTGCAGTATCGGATGCAAAATTTGCTTCCGTACTGCCTGGGGCGTACACCACGTTGATCGTGCAAATGTTAGCAACTGGGCCACCGGCCAGCGTTGTGCCACATGTTCCCGGATCGGCACTGGATCGGCTGAAGTCGGCGCTGCCGCTGAAACTAGTCGAGAGGCCGTTAAGAGTTGGATTATTCGCCGGATTGGTCACCGTTATTGGCATAGTCTTGGTCGTACCCTCGACTACCTGGCCAAATAGCGTTGTCAGCGGCGCGATCGTGATCGCAGCCACTCCCGTGCCTGTCACAGGAATGGTATGAGAAACTCCCGGCGACGCAACCAGAACGTTGAGCAGTCCGGTTTTCGCACCTGCTGTCGTTGGTTTCAGCGCGAGATAGATCGAGCAGCTCGCAGATGGAGGCAGGGTTGACGGCTGGCAACTTCCGTTGCCGGCAACCAGAACCCAATTCGCGGGCGGAATGATCCGACTGATGGTCAAGCTCGCCAAGGGGCTCGTGTTCGTGAGGACGACTGTTTGCACCGGACTGGTAGTGCCCACCAGTTGCTCTGCGAACGACAAAGACAACGGCGACAGCGTGTAAGTCGGCGGAGTGACTGTGCCTGTGAGTAATGCCGTTTTGGAAACGGCCAGCGGGGCAGCGTTGACCGTCAGAACTCCCCTCTGTATCAATGTTCCAAGAACGGGATTGAATGTGACTGCGAATGTACACGAACCGCCGACTCCCAGAATTGCCGGCGAGCTGCCTGGAACGCAGGTATTATTCGTGACGGCAAACGGGTACACAACGGGAATTGTGATGGCGCTGATCGTCAGCGGCGCCTGGCTCGTATTGTTGAGCGTCACGGTCTGGCTTGCACTGGCGATGCCCACCACCGAATTGAAAGACAATGACGTCGCGGAAACACTGTAAGTCGGCACAATCACCGAACCGTTTAGCGTGATTACTTGAGTGGTGGCCGGTGTAGCGAAAGTGATGCTTAGCTTGACGCTTCGCGGCACGGCTGAAACTACAGTCGGCTGGAATATCAAACTAAAACTGCAACTGCTACCCGGTGCCAGAGTGATCGGCGTGCCTGCGGATAAACAGTTGTTGGTGGTAATGGCGAACTCGGTCGAGCCGAGTACAAAACTGCCGATGGCCAGCGGCACATTTCCCAGATTGGTCAAAGTCGCAGTCTGAGCTGCGCTCGCAATGTTTAATGGAGTACTGAAACTGAATGCGGTTTTCGAGAGGCGCGGAATTCCCTGCCCGATCGTCTCGCTGACCGTTGCGTTGCTGGTGGTGAAGTTGAGGTCTCCGAGATAGTAGGCTTTGATCGTGTGGCTGCCGACCGTAAGTCCCGAATCGCCGAATGAGGCATACCCGCCTCCGTCCAGCGACAGTTCACTCAGTTTGACCGCACCGTCAAAGACCGCGACTTGCCCTGAGGGAATCGCGGCGCCGGAGTTAGGCGACACCAAAATTGTGAACGCCACGAACACACCCGGAATCTGCGGATTCTGGTTGACGGTGATCGCGGTAGTTGTGCCGATCAGGGCGCGGGGGGTAATGGATGCCCCGGAAACGAACTCGTATGCCCCCGGCGTCGGATTAGTGGAGCTGCGACGTGTTCCGTCCAGGTCCGTCGCGCTCGCCAATCCCGGCGCCGTGGCGCCACTGGCGGGATTGGCGACGAACAGACGAAAATCGCTGGGCACCATCGCAAATTTAGGATCGGTCAGAACATTGTTCGTCAAATAAGTTGGTGCGGTGGAAACGGACGATCCAAAGAAAACGTTGTTCGAACTCGGGGCGGAACAGAAGGTCGTGACGCCTTGGCACATGCCACTGCCCGAGAGTCCAGTGTAGTCCTGAATATAAATTTCGTGCGGGTCAGCGGCATCAAGGATGTTGTTGGAAGCGAGCACAAAAAGGTTGGGAGCGCTTCCCGGCTGAACCGCAATGCCTCCGGTCAGCCCATTCGCATTTTGCAGCACGATACGGCTGCCGCAGTTATAGAGCGTGTTGTTGTAAACAAGCACGGAACCGCTTCCTGCCGTGCCATTGTTCACTAGCCCAGGGCTATAGATGCAGGCATAGTACGAAGCCACGGGCAATGGATCGCCACCATTGAACCTGCTGCCATTGCCCTCCCCGGCGGCGAACACCACGTTGTTGTAAGCCTCGACTGTGCCTTGGGAAGGATCGACGGTTGCGAAGTTGATGCCATCACAGACCGTGTCGTGAATGAAGTTGTCATGCACGTGCAGGTCGAAAAGAGAAAAGCCGGTGCTGGCGTCGAGTTTAGGCGCGTGAAACAGTACGCCTCGGCAAGCCTTACCGACACTGCCGTCAACATTGTTCCAGGCAAACTGAACGGAATTGCTCTTATTCCCGAAATAGATATTGTGCCAAACTTTCTGAGGCACAAAGTCGCGGAACTGGAATGCGGATCCAACGGCCAGATCGGCAGAGAACGCGGCGTCCAAGGTTCCCGAAACGGTTCCCGCAAGACAGCTCGAATCGCATGAAATAATGCGCCGCAACTGTCCGGCTGCCTGGATTACATCTCCCTCGGCGAGGCCGGACACGAAACCAGAGAATTTGACGGAGGCGCCCGTTGTGGAAACTGTGGCCGTTCCAGGCGTCGACCAGACGCACGGATGCGCCGAGGTCTGATAGTTCACGTCTTCGTGACAACCGATGTCATGGAAGCGGTTCCCGTAAATCGCCAGGTTGGGCGTTGACGTTACTAGTCCGCCGCTGGCTTGATCGCAATACGCTCCCTGGCAAACGATATCGTTGTCGACAAGTCGGATGTTGGAACCTCCCAACAAGGAGATGCTGCCATTGCTTCCGTTAATCTGGCTGAATCCGGCGATCGTCCAATAGGAGCATCCTGGCGCACCGCAGGTCGCGGTGCCGCCACCGAAGTTATTGATCCCTTGAAGTTGGCCAGTGGTGGCCCAGGCGCCGCTGGCTACAGTCCCGGTGATGGAAACGTTTGCGCCCGGATACGCAACGATCGCTTTCGGATTGCCCGTGCTGCCGGAGGAGTTAAGCCACAGCGAGGCTTCAAAGTTCTCCATGCTGGTGATCGTCACACCGTTGCCGATAAGGCAGATGTCGCCCGCAGACATCTGGTTTTTACATTGGCCGATCGTCGCCCAGGGATTGGCTTGTGAGCCGTTGCCGGTTACATCGTTGCCCGATGTGGTCACCCATAGAATGGATCCAGCACGCACCGTGAACGGCAACGTGTTGCTGGCCCCATTGGGAGTCGTCAATTGAATATTCTGGGGGCCGGCCGTCGCCAGATGACTGATCTGCACGCAGGCTTTGGCTATTGCAGTTCCAGGCTGATAAGGCTGCCCCGGATCTGTCCAGAGCTTGTACTGCACCGCCGGCACGCCCCCGATCGTGATGGTCGAGCTTCCTTGTAACGCTCCGAAGTTTTCTCCGTACACGCAAACGAATGCACCGTCCACGCCGCCCTCTCCGCCCGAAGCTGGTCCGGAGTCGATATCCGTATAGAAAAGAACCGGCGCAACAGAGGAAAACGCAGCATTTGCCAACGGTCCCAGCGACAACACGAGGAAAAGAGAAACCAACAGATTGATGGTGCGACGCATAAGCACACTCCAGGCATCCCCGTGACGAAGGGCTGCCATTTTGCCGCACCAATTCTTCTTGCCCTGAAATGAAACTCAGGCGGCCAGCTGGCTGCGGGCTTTGAACTTAAGTTAGGTTGTTGAACGCTTCGAAGAAATCGTTGATTAACTAACGGTCCGTTCCCGACAGAGTAGGAACCTCGGTAAGATGTCACACGCGCTGTCACGGCGCAAATGAAATCGGCAAGCACCAACGCGCAAGTCCGTTTATTTTACGTACCCTTAACATCCAGGCTGCGGTTTGTTAAGGAATTATTGAGATCAAGAGCGCCGGGCGCGCCCAGCCGCCCTTCCCCCTGCCGATTCCTAAAACGGCAGATTCACCGTAAGGCACCCGCTTCAACCGACAGCTCATTCTTCGGCGCGCCAGTTCCGTTTCGCACGAATTTCATGAAGTCGGATTCAGCGAGGCGTGATGGATATGCTTCGTCGCCGATGCCGAAGAAACGGCAGAAGCTCATGATTAGGGGACGCCACTTTTCTGGATCGATATGCGGATGTGGTCCTTCTCCTTTGAGCAACGACTCATCCACGTGCAGCTTCACAATGTGTACCTCGAAGACATTGGCGGAAACGTCTTTCCGAATGGACGCACGTCGTGGACGATGCCTTCCATCTGTACTGGGCACTCTGCAACTCGCGGCGGCCGTACTTCGATTGAAGGCACGGGCGTAAGTCCTGCGATTCCGACTTTTTCTGGCTCGTAGCGGTATCCCCATCCTCGTTTCTTTTCGGGAACGGGATCTTTGCCGGTCGTGAGCGCCAGTCGGTCTACATGCGTGACTTGTTCTACCGACGGCAAGTTGATCACGCACTCGCGCGTGCGTATCAGGTTCTCCGATGTCTTACCCATGGAACCCAATCCCAGCATGCAACTCCATCCCAGCCACCACGCCGAGGACACGGGAGCGATATTGGTCGTGCCATCTTCGTTCAGGCTCGAAATCAGTGCGACCGGAGTTCCAAAGTACAGAATGGTCGGCCCAATTGTTCTGTGCATGAACGACAAAGTACTAGGAACGAGCAGAGCACACTATCCGTTTCTTGCATTCAAATCGCCCCGTCTAGGCTGAACCTGAAAGGGACTGCGTGCGAGCGCCCTTCTAGGAGTGCAAACTGACCGCCGAAGCGCAACAGCCTCAGACTCTCGAGGAATGGACGTGCGGAGTTCATATAGTGTGAGCCAACTGGTAAAACAGGTCGCAAGGGACTGGTGCTATTGCCAGTTCTTATCTGGAACCTACTCCGACATGATGAGGTCTTTGAGCTGCATGCTCTTACCTCGCGCTACTCTCACCCTCAATTCACGGAACGTAACAGAGGATAAAGCCATGAGCACCAATAATGGGAACATGATGCCCAAACGAGGAAATACCAGGCCTTGGATTACCCCCGACTTTGCTGTCAGGTTCAGAGAGGCGCTCGGCCGGGACATGACTCGCCAGGAACGCGAGTTCTTTGGTCTCGATGAGAGTACTACTCAAGAGGAGGCCGTGGAGAATGACATTCCCGATCCTGCATGGTTTGTGTGAGACTGGCGACGGAGCTTCTGAATTGCCGTTGCGAGTGAGATGTATGCCGACGTGGGAATCCAACGTATCGCCGCATCAGATGGTCTCAGGGATTATCCGGTCCCTGCCCAGAGGTCTCAAGTCGATCTTACACAAGCCACCATGCATCAGTGCGGCGGCCTTCGTAAGGCGCGAGGATGCATCCGTAGTATCGCAGCTGTTAGGGATGTCAAAACGGGACCAGAAAAATCTGGTCTTGTCCTTCATTGAATGATTGTTACGGAAATATTAATTAAGTGCTACCCACGCTTACACCGAACCCGCGCAATGCTCCGTACCGGCCCGCCAGGCATCCACACCTTCCTGGTTGCCATTCAATTTGAAAGCGGGCAGCTTGACTACATTCGCTCTAACATTTACTGCGGAACAGCTTGCGCAGGCGTTTGTCCGTGCTTAGGAATGAATTGGAACTTGACCGCTGTGCTGTTGTTTGTATAGTCCGCCTCCGGCAATGCCTGCTCGGCATTCGTTTGCACCTCAATAAAGTAGGTGCCGGCCGGTAATTTGTCGATCTCAACATATTGACAATCGAGCTGCTGTCCGTAGCTATCTTCCCAACCAACCTGCAGGCCTTGATTTCCAGACGCCGTGTTGGTGCCGCATAGTGTGTACTTCTTCGTATCCGGGGCGTTGGGATCAAACTTGTCCGTATCGATGATGCAGAAGCCCTGCTTACGTCCCACAATCAAGTCCCCACTCTGCTGAGCTTGTGCCAGTAGTACTGCATTTGTGCCCGTGTTAGTTGGTTCACTCAGTACTCTGTTGGCAACCCAGTTGCTGTATCCCGTTTCTGTCCACACTCGATAATCCGCGTACTGCTTGAAGTGCAGGTGGTTGTGACACGCGCTCTGAGTGAAGAGATTTGGACATTGGAGTGGATCCCCGATCACCAAGTCACCTTTGCCAACATTGGGAGTGGCCGAAGTGAAGCGTAGAAGTTGATGGTTGCCTTTTCCGGAGACACAGCCCTCCACCACAGCGCAGTCCGTCGCGGAAAACTTCTCCTGCGTTACCAGGAGGTCGTTCCTCAGGCGCACAGGATTCACTATCAGATCGGGCAGAGGATTGCCGGGAATCTTCACGGCACACTGATCCGTCTGGGCCGGGCAGGTCAGCGGAACGAGCAGCACGAAGGAAGAGATCAGCAAAACCAGAATCTGTTTCCAAAAGCCAAACATTGAATCGTCTCCTTGAACTTCTTAAACGAGGGCGTGCGGCGTGCCGCACGCCCGGGTCATCAGTACTCAGTTCTTTTGGTTCGTCCAGAGAATAAGGGGCTCTGGCTTACCGGGGGTCCAGTTAAAGGAAAATGTGCTCGACGGTGGTAGATCCGTACCGTTCACGTTCAGTCGGACGACCGTAAAGGTGGAAACACCATCTGTCAGCTCTTCAGTGACCGTGTAACTTCCCTGTACCAGATTGGGAACTGTGCAAGTCTCTTTGGCACCGGAAGTGAAGAAGGGGTTGGAAACTCCGAGACTGTCTGTCACGGTAAACTTCCAACCTGTAGCCAGACTACTCGTCTTTCCATCCGTGATTAGTTTTTCCACTCCGAGGCAGAATGTGGGCAGCTTTGCGCCCTTCACTTTGAAATTGTCAGTCTTCGAGCGAGCGGGGATAAAGCCGTGGAAGCAGCCGTTCCCGCAGGGATTGTCCACCTGGGTGGGATCGCCTACGAACCCACCACCAGCAAGGGTTCCATCTCCAACCGGAGTAACCCAAGCCTTGTAAACGCCGCCGTTGTTGGGTGTGTCGAGATAGTCGGTGGGGCAAGTGTTATTGGCGAGTTGGATGGTGGTAGCACCATCGTTCGGGTTGAATCCGGTGGGATGCGGAGGTCCACCCACGCCAACGTATGCGGTAATGATTCCAGCGGCTGAGACAGTGAAACGCCGGTTTGAAACCGGGTCCGTGCTCAGCAGTTTCTTTCCGCTGGGGTCGGTTACCTGGAAATAATAGTCGCCGGGCCGCAGACCAGCTGCGCCGATAGGTGCGTTCGGTCCAGGACCGCCGTCGAGATATACCTCACACTTTGATTGATATTGAACATTCGCATTGACGATGGAGCCGTCTGCGACAGTTGTGAAGATAGCTCCGGAGAGTGGGGGAGCCGCATACGCCGGCAGTGTAACGATTACCAGTGATGCCAGCACGGTAAAGGTTAACCTAAGTGTGTTGCCCTTGGGACCCGTGATGCTCATGTCGCTTCCTCCTTTACGACCTAAAGAGACGTCACCAACAGGACGAGACACTTCGAGCAGGTCACAAAGCGATTGGGAAACAGGGGGACCTGGGAACTAACTGGCTCGCCCCTCAAGGGAATTCATAAACTCTATTCCATTCTCATATCTTGTCAAGATTGAAAGTATTTGCAAAGTATATGAATAACTTTGCAACTATCTACAGGCGCTTGCCTACTCCTATCATCGATAGGATAACTGTACGGTGTCACAACGGTACCGAGTAGTCTTGGTCCTGCTTCATTGGGTGACTGTTATACGGAGATTACGAAGACGCGACCCCATTGTGGATCCGCCGGACACGGTGGCTGCACACAGGGTAGCGGGACTCCGTTTGGCGCGCCGGGCGCGCCGACCGCGAAGTCGTCGATGCCGTCACCATTGACGTCGCCAATTCCCGCCACTGTCGTGCCGAAGCCGGCGTTAGCGGCGGGACTTCGTATGCGCTCACGTCGGCTACGAGTACCTTGGCTGCCTTGACGCCGGGAACAACAGAAAGAAAGCCACACAGATGTGGCAAGAGACGAGGCGGAGCATAGATTTCTCCTTGCGAATCTATCGACGAAGGGCGGGAATCAGGCGTGGGCGTGCGCCGAAGCAAGGAATCGTAGGGTGAAGTTCATATACCGACGACTGACAGTTCTGCTAGCTCACTTCCATCTGGTCACCTGTCTCGCATTACTGTGATCGTGGCAACAGCCAGATGCGAATCCGAACTGATCGTCGCCGGTATCTAATACTCTTTTGTTTGATTTCTTGACATATAGCCAATCGGCTATGTATTATTCTGCGCCATGCGACGTCACCCGCAGGATCGGATTTTTCGTGCGGTGGCTGATCCAACACGCAGAAGCATTCTCGAGCGGTTACACCAGCGCGAGCACACTGTGCTTGAACTCTGCGAGCCTTTTCGCATCACTCAGCCGTCGCTCTCAAAGCATCTGGCTGTGCTGAAGCGCAGCGGACTCATCAAGGCGCGCCGCTCCGGTCGCCACCGTTATTACCGGCTCGATCCCGAGCCGCTCGAGCAAATCGCCGCATGGGCGGCAAAGTTCCGCGACGTCAGAGATCCTTCAGGGCATGTCTGGCGTTTGAAGCAAATCGACTAGCGAAAGGAAGACCACATGGCCATCCAGGGAGGAAGACCAAACAATCGGCAGGTAGTTCCGTATCTCATGGTTACCGACGCGCGCGCTGCGCTCGACTTCTACCAGAAGGCATTCGGCGCGAAAATCATTTACGAAGGAACGATCCCGGGCATGCCCGGAATCTTCGCCCAATTCAAGATCGGCGAATCACACCTGCAACTCACCGACATGCCGGGCCACGATCCAAAAGGTCCGCGCTCGCCGGAGACACTGGGAGGCACGAGCGTAGTGCTCGAGATGTACGTCGACGATGTCGACAAGAGCTTTGCCCATGCCGTGCAGCTAGGAGGCAAACCGATGCTGCCGCCTACGGACATGTTTTTTGGCGATCGCTATTGTTGGGTCGGTGATCCCTGGGGACACGTCTGGGCGCTGGCTACAGTGAAAGAAACACTTGATGAAGGCGAGATAAAGGGCCGCGCCGAAGAATTCATGGCGGCGATGTCGCACCGCAAGTAAGCGCGTTATGCCGAGAAGCCGGACGGCGTACGTCGCTGTCCGGTTCCTCTCCACGCCCATCTCGAGTTCGGTCCAGATCCCTCGAAGGTTCGTCAGCTCGCGGAGACAATCCCGTTAAGGGAAAAGTCCGTATAGATCTTCGCGCAGATCGGTTGGCAATGAAGGACTGTCGTTCGGGGTTAGTAGTGAGAAACCCTCTGTTTGTCCCAAGTTTCCGCCGGTCCTGAGTTTCTCGTCCCGTTGGTCCCCGAGTTCGCCATCCGCGAGTTTGCAGTTGGGTGTAGAGTGTATGGCGCTTTTTGAACTTCAAAACGGGAACTTCAAATGAAAAGCATGATGATCGCTCTTGCCTCAGCCCTGTTGCTGGCGACGGCCGCTTGGGCGCAAGTTGCACCCGATGCGACTGGCTCCAATGCGGGCATCACTGTTAACTCCTTTGAATACAAAACCACCGGTGTTCTCGACACGGATGTTGCTCCCATCCCCATTGATATATGGGCGAGGGTATACATTCCCAATGGATTCACGGGAAAACTGCCGCTCATTGTTTTCCTTCACGGTAACCACGCCACCTGCGGGACGTTTGATGGCTTTGGTCCGGCACGGCGTGATGACAAAATCGACTACACCCTTACCGGCACCTGTCCCGACAGGTATGTTGTGATTCCCAATCATCTAGGTTACGAATATCTCGCGCAGCCGCTGGCAAGCTGGGGTTTCATCGTCGTTTCCATCAATGCCAATCGTGGTGTGACGGCAGCCCCTGGCGTAGTTGGCGACCGCGGTTTGAACCTCCGCCGCGGACGCCTGGTGCTTCGACACCTGAAGCAGCTTGCCGCCTTCAATAATGATCCAACTAGTCCTCTGTTTGGCAGAATCGACTTCACCCACGTCGGGCTGATGGGCCATTCGCCGGGCGGCGAAGGGATGCGTGCCGCCTATGAACAATACCGCGCTGCGGGAAGTCCTTGGCCGGCGCGTATCGGCACGCCTGTGACTTTTGAGGGCCTCTTCGAAATCGGTCCTGTAGACGGACAAACCGGTCCTCGGGGCAATCCAAACCGGCTTAACGCCGACGGTCTGGCCTGGACCGTGCTGCTACCAA
>Ga0126376_10001085_pt1 | contig 14439 bp, 12 predicted proteins | sample PanSoiMetPlot_15_FD_92760 | JGI IMG/M metagenome (GOLD analysis project Ga0126376, IMG submission 92760) | Tropical forest soil microbial communities from Panama - MetaG Plot_15 | ecosystem: Environmental > Terrestrial > Soil > Tropical forest > Bulk soil | place: Panama | collected 2016-02-17
TCCCAGCGTCCCATCGATCTGTGCCGCCGCGGCGGGCGCCGGCGCCGCTGCCGAGGAGCCGTAAGGGAAACCCCAGGCCGGCGTGCTGTTCCAGATGTCCTGCACCGTCGGATTGTTGTTGAGACTGAGCCCGTACGTCGTGTGCCGGCCGAACAGGGTCGTGTGGTTGGCGTAGCGGAAATCGGCGTTGTCGATTCCGAGAGATCCGCTCTGCGGATCGAACGTGACCTGCAGGAATCCGCCGACGTGCGGCGTCACTTCCCCGCCGGTGAACAGGCTCAGCTGGTCGGGGAAGAATACGACGCCGTTCTGCGTTCCCGGTTGCGCTTTCTTCGTGGCGGTGAAGGAGGTCTGCAGCATGAACGACAGCGGCGTGACGAGGTTGAGCAACAGGTTTTGCTGACCCTCGGGACTGCGGCCCTGCAGGGAGTCTGCGCGTCGGAACACATAGCCGTTCAGCTTGAACGCCCGGCCGGTTGCGGTCAGCTCCGGATAATGCGTGTGACAGACGTTGCAGGCGAGGCCGGTCTGCCGGGCGAAACTCGGCGTCTCAGCATATCCCGAGAGGTACGCCGCCTCGTACTCCCGGACACGCGCAGCCGGCGTCCTTCCCATCGTGCCAGTGACGAGCAACAATGGCAGTGCGATCGCGTTCAGCATACCGCCTCCTTTCAAGACGATTGACCGCGGTGATTGCACATATGACCCGATGATCTGAAGCACCGCGATATGGTTTGGGTGAATCCGTCGTGAAGAGATGCTCATGCGGTGTGGGGTCGTTATGTTCTTCCGCACCTGACCCTGGAGACTCATGTGCGGTTACTGCTCGTCGTGTCGCTACTGGTCGGCGTGGGAGTCGGACTGAACGCGCAGGCGATCCCGATCGGATTCGGAGCGCCGGACACCGCGCGCCAGCGTTCCTTCGAGAAACGCCTGGTCGCCATCCCCGACACGCTGAGCCCCCGCGAATTGACGCGGACGCTCGCGCGAGTGCCGCACATGGCGGGCACGCCGGCCCAGGCGGCGACACGCGACGAAGTGGTCGCCCGCATGAAAAGCTGGGGGCTCGAGACGTGGGTGAAGGCGTACGACGTCTACATCCCGGCGGTCGACACGGTGCGGGCCTGGCTCGTCGCGCGGCCCGGGGCGGCGCCGCAGCCCCTCCTGCTCACCGAGCCGCGCGTGGCGAGCGATCCGGTGACCACGGGGCCGCAGATCCCGCCGTTCAACGGCTACAGCGCGAGCGGCGACGTCACCGCCCCGGTCGTGTTCGTCAACTTCGGATTGATCGAGGACTACAAGACCCTCGACTCCATGGGGATCAGCGTGAAGGGCAGGATCGCGATCGCGCGCTACGGGCGATCGTTCCGCGGCATCAAGGCGCGCGAGGCGGAGCGGCACGGCGCCGTGGGGCTGATCATCTATTCCGACCCGCAGGACGACGGGTTCGTGCGCGGCGACGTCTACCCCGATGGACCGATGCGCCCCTCCGGCGGAATCCAGCGCGGCAGCGTCATGAACATGGACGGCGACCCGACGACCCCCGGCTACGCCTCGATTGCCGGTGCGCGCCGCGCGCCCGAAGAGTCACTGCCGATCCCGCACATTCCCGTCCAGCCGATGAGTTACGGCAACGCGCAGCGCTTTCTCATCGCCCTCAAGGGCCCGAGCGGTCCGGACGGCTGGCAGGGCGGCCTGCCCTTCCACTATCACATCGGTCCCGGCCCCGTCGCGGCCCGCCTCCAGGTGCGGCGCGAGCAGGGCAGCCGTGGCTTCCACACGATCTGGGACACGTTCGGAATGATCCGCGGCGCCGTGTATCCGGATGAATGGGTGGTCGTCGGCGGCCACCGCGATGCCTGGAGCCCCGGAGCGGCGGACAACATCAGCGGCACGGTGACGGTGCTCGAGGCGGCACGGGCGTTTGCCCAGCTCGCCAAAGAAGGACAGCGGCCGGCGCGCACGCTCGTATTCGCCACCTGGGACGCCGAGGAGTGGGGGCTGATCGGATCAACGGAGTGGGTGGAGGAGATGGCCGACAGCCTGCGGGCGCACGTCGTCGCCTACATCAACGAGGACGACAACACACAAGGCCCGAACTTTTCCGGCGGCGGCTCCCCGTCGCTGAAGCGGTTGATCCGCGAGGCCACCCTCGTGGTGCCCGATCCCAACGGCCCCGGATCGGTTTACGACGTCTGGCTCAAGCGCAACAAGGGGGACACGCTGGCGTTGACGATCGGCAACATCGGCGGCGGGTCGGACTTCGCCGGCTTCTATCACCACCTCGGCATCCCGGCGGGCGACATCGGCTTCGGGGGACCGAGCGGCGTCTATCACTCGCTCTACGACTCGTTCACCTGGATGGACCGCTACGGCGATCCCGGGTGGCGTGAGCACCGTGCCGCCGCGCAGATGGTGACGGTGATGGTGGCCCGGCTCGCCAACGCCCGTGTCGTCCCGCTCGACTACGTCGGATGGGGAAAGGAAATGACGCGGCTCGTGTCGCAGCTCGACAGCGGCATCACGAAAAAGGGCTGGAGCGTGCAGACGACCGCCCTGCGCGAGGTCTTAGGCCGGTTCACCGCCGCCGCCGAATCGCTCGCCGTCGTGCGCGACCAGGCGCTGGCGTCCTCCGCCGACCGCCTGTGGCCGCGCGTCAACGCCGCGTTGATGCAGGTGGAGCGGCGCGTCACGCGCGACAATGGCCTCGTGAGCGACGGCTGGTTCAAGAGCCTGCAGTTCGCGTCGGATGTCGACAACGGCTACGCCACGCTGGCGTTCCCTTCGGTGAACGAGGCGATCCGCTACGCCGATTCGACGGCGACGGAGCGGGAGCTGGCCGATCTCATCGGACGCATCGATGCGGCGCGGGGGGCGCTGGAAGCGGCGACGGCGGCGCTGCACTAGAGTTCTTCCTGCGGCCTGACAAAGGAGTCGACGATGCGCCTCTCCGCGATCGTGGGAGTGCTCCTCATCGTGTTTGGCATTGCGGTCTTCGTGGTGGGACTGCGCTACTCTCACCAGGAAACGGTGATCGACGTCGGTGATTTCCACGCCAAGGTCTCCGAGCGCGACCGCATCCCCAACTGGGTGGGGGGCGTGGCGATTGTGATCGGCGGAGTGCTGCTGCTCGGTGGCCGAAGAGGGCGCCGGGGTTAGCGCTCGGGTTTCTTCCCCGTGGCGCAAATCCAGCCTTTCGTGCGCTCGGTGTCGATAGCGATCTCCGTGAAGCCGGCCGCGGTGAGCAGCCCGCGGTGCTGGTCGACGGTGAGATACCTCGCGCCGATCAGTTTCATCGCCGGCACGAGCAGCGTGTCGAAGGTCGCGCCCTTGTAGACCTCTGCGATCAGGCACAGGCGGCCCCCTGCCTTCAACACGCGCAGGATCTCACGCAGATCGGCGACGGGGTCGGGCCAGTAGTAGTGGGTTTCGACGGCGGTCACGAGGTCGAACTGGGCGTCGGTGAACGGCAGCTTCGAAACCGCCGCCTGCTGGATGTCGACGCGGCCCGCGGCGATCCACCGCGCATTCGTCCTGCGGGAGACCGCTACGCTCCGGCCCGAGATGTCGATACCGGACACGCGCCCAGTACTCGCCAGCGTCGCCAGCTTGTCGATCGTCCTGCCGCCGCCGCAGCCGACATCGAGAATCGTGAACGCCGGCGCGATCTGCACGTGGGCGAGCCCCCAGTCCGTGACCGCGGAGTGGCGGCGGTTCATGAGCCAGAGCGAAAGCTGGCCGGGCCACCCTGCCGGTTTGCGAACCAGGGTCGGCAGGAGCAGGACTGCACCAATGACCACAACGCCGGTCAGAATGCCATGCGCGAGCGGCGACATCGGGACGGCCCATCGGGCGAAGGTCCCGAACGATACGAGAACCCGGGGCGCCCGGTTACAACCCGGCTCACTCCTCCCGCAGGATCGCGACCGGATCGACGTGACTGGACCGCCAGGCCGGCAGCCACGAGGCGACGATCGTCGCGGCGAGCAGCGCCGACGCGACCACCGCGAACGTCAGCGGATCGGACGGGGGGACCTGGAACAGCAGCCGCGCGAGCCCGCGCGTCCCGGCCAGCGCCAACGCCAGGCCGAGACCCACGCCGGCGGCGCCGAACAGCAGCCCGCGCCGCACGATCAGCCACTGCACCGCACGGCCCTGCGCCCCGAGCGCGAGACGGATCCCCATCTCGCGCATCCGCTCGCGGGCCAGCTCGGCGAGCACGCCGTAGACCCCGATGACCGCGAGCACCACGCCCAGCATCCCGAACATCGATACCAGGGTCATCAGGAAGCGGTCGCGCGCCATCGACGTGGCGCGGATGTCGCTCAGCGTCTCGATGCGCGTGATGGCGAGCTGCGGATCGAGATCGCGGACGGCGCTGCGCACCAGCGGGGCGAGCGCCATCGGGTCGCCCCGCGTGCGCGCCACGACCGACATGGCGTGTGAGGCCTCCTGGGCAAACGGTGCGATCGCTTCGATCTCCGGAGCCGTCCCCGGAGTGACCTGGTGCTCGCTCCCCACGACCCCGACGATCGTCCGCCACGTCGAGTTGGAGTCGGGTTGTTGATCGAAGCAGATCCGCTGCCCGACGGGATCAGCTCCCTTGAAGTACTCGCGGGCGAAGACGTCGTTGATCACGACCACGTACGGCGGACCGGCGTCCGCAGTGGTGATCCACCGGCCGGCGCGTAACGGCACGCGCAGGGTACGGAAGTAATCAGGCGTCACCTGGCGGTGCAGCAGCGACGCTCCAAAGTTCCCACCCGACGCGCCGGCGATGCTGAAGGCGCTGCTCCACCCCGGCTCGGTGAGCGGCAGTCGCGTCACGGCCGCGGCGTCGGTGACGCCGGGAAACCCGCGCACCCGCTCGAGCAGCTGGTCGTAGAACTGGCGAATCGGCGCACCATCGCCGTAGCGGTTGCCGGGAAGCTCGATCGACGCCGTGAGTACGTTCGTCGGATCGAAGCCGGGATCGACTCCCTGCAGCTTGGCGTAACTGCGCACCAGGAGTCCGGCCGCGACCGACAGCGCGAGGGCGATGGCGACTTCCGCGACCGCGAGCCGGGCACCCCAGCGCCGCACTTGCACGTTGGCGCTGCTCCCCCGGCTGCTCGTCGCCAGCGCGTCGCCGGGAGCGCGGCGACTCGCCCACACGGCCGGCGCGATCCCGAACAGCATGCCGCAGGCGAGGGAGACGCCCACCACGTACAGTGTCACCCGCCAATCGAGTGCGACGGTGTCCACCGGGAGCAGCGAGCCGTCGGGCGGCAGCAAGAGCGTCAGGATGCGTGTCCCCACCCAGCCGAGTCCCAGGCCCGCCGCCCCGCCGACGGCCGACAGCACGAGGCTCTCGGCGAATGCTTGCCGCACGAGCCGCGAGCGCCCCGCGCCGAGGGCCGCGCGGATCGCGATCTCGCGGCTGCGGCTGGCGGCACGGATCAACGAGAGGCTTGCGACATTCGCGCAGGCGATCAACAACAGGAGGGTCACCGCGCCGAGCAGGACCAGCAGGGGCAGGCGGGTATCGCCGGCGAGGAACCGGTGCAGCGGCTGCAGCTCGGCTTCCATGATCCGGTTGGTGGCTGGGTATTCGATCTTCAGCTGCTCCGCGACAGCGCGCAGCTGGGCGTTGGCCTGCTCGGCCGACACGCCCGACTTCAGCCGGGCGATCACGCGCAACCAGTGCGCCCGCCGGAAGAACACCTGGGCAGCGTCGTCCTTCGACCACCCCACCGGGGACCACAGGTCGATGTTCGGTTGCGGAAACGTGAACCCGCGCGGCGCAACACCGACGACCAGCGTGGCCCGTCCGTCGACGGGGATCGTGCGGCCGATGATTGTGGGATCCCGGCCCAGCGCGGTCCACAGCCGGTCGCTGAGAACGATGCGGGGCGTTCCGGTATCCCAGGTGTCGGCGTCCGTGAACCCCTCACCGCGCTCGGGGACCACGCCGAGCACCGAAAAGAAGTTCCCCGTCACGCGCGCGACGGGGACGAGGCGCGGCGTCCCGTCGATCATCAGGGTAGCGGTCAGGCCGAAGTGGACGTACGCCATCACGTCCTGGAAGCCCGCCACCCGCGCCCGCCAGTCGAAGTAGTTCGCCGGGGCGGCATCGGCCATGTGCCAGAGGAAATCCTTGTTGTTCTCGCCGATCAGGACGAGGCGTTCGGGCCGGCGGAATGGGAGCGGCCGGACGAGGACGGCGTTGACGGCGGAGTAGACGCTCGAGTCGGCGCCGATCGCGAGCGCCAGCGTGAGGATCGCGGCCGCGGTCAACGCCCGGGTGCGCGCCAGGGTACGGAAGGAATGGCGCACGTCGGCCCGGAGATCGGAGAGCCACCGCGTACCGCGCCCATCGCGATGCGCTTCGCGCAGGCTCTGCACGCTGCCGAAGGCGAGCACCGCCTGGCGGTGGGCCTCCCCCGGGGTCATGCCGTTCGCGATGTTCTGCTCGGTTTGCAACGCGATGTGGTGAGCGATCTCGTCGTCGAGCGCGCGATTCATCCGCCCGGAACGGAGCACCGACGCCAGGGCGTACCGCAGCTTGCTGAGCAAAGGACCTCCTTCAGGTCGTTTGCAAGACCCAGGTGACGGCGGTGACGTACTGCTGCCACGCGGCGGTCTCGCTGCGCAGCAGGCGCTGCCCTTTCGGGGTGAGACGGTAGAAGCGGGCGCGACGGTTGTTGTCGGTCGCGCGCCATTCGGCGTCGATGGATCCGCTGCGCTCCAGGCGTTGCAGCGCGAGGTAGAGGGAGCCCTGGTTGATGCGCAGCGTGGCGCGGGAGAATTGCTCGATGCGCTGCGCGATGCCCCAGCCATGCATCGGCTCGAGGGCCAGCGTCTTCAGCACCAGCAGGTCGAGGGTGCCACGCAGCACATCGGGTTGTTCGGCCGGCATTTCGTCTCCTCCCGGAATCCAGTAGAAGGATGCCGCCGGCCGGCGGGAGCGTCAAGGCGCCCGCGATGTGACATCAAGGATCTTCCGCCGGCGGTCCGGGAATCTCTGGCGGTTCGTCCGAAACACTAGGCCGGGAATCGTTTCAGCCGGCGTACCCCCAGTCCGAACGCCGCGGCCCCAACGCCGACTCCGGCGCTGAAGATGATCCAATGAAAGGACGGCGGCTCGCGTCCAGCGAGCGCCAGCCGGTAGTCCAGCATGAACGAGAGCAGCACGATCGCGCCGCCGAGGATGGCGAGCCCCCAGAGCCAGGGAGCGAACCGTAACCGGACGCCCTGCCCTTTCATGCGCAGCAGGACGAGAGCCCCCGCAACGAGGCCGAGACTGATGATGACCGGCGCCAGAACTGGCGCCGTCCACGGCACCGGAATCAGGAACAGGACGTCCCACGAGAGGACCGAAACCGGCCAACCGATGAGTATCCGCAGCCAGACGTAGTAGAAGATGTCCCAGACGCCGAACGCACAGCTGAACCAGAGGAACCGCTCCCAGGTATCACGCCCCGCCAGGGCCCCCACGGCGATCAGCATGACGATCGTGGCAGCTTCACGGAACGCTTCGACGACGGGGATCGCGCCGACGGCGGCGGTCGGCGTCGAAACGGCCGGGTCGCCGGGAGCGAGGATCTGCCGCAGATAGACCACCACGGCGGCCTCGAGAAAGGCCATGGCGATTGCGTAGACGACCACCCACACCGTCGCTCGTTTCATAGCTCAAGAATAGTGTGTCGCAATAGCGCCGACCGTGGCGCAAAAACGCCCTAGGCAGAATGACCTTCAGCAGTGACCTTGAATGGGTCTACAGGAGGTAGGGGGCCTTGTCCGGGGAAGCGACCGAGGCGCGGCAACGGGAAGTCTTGCGCCAGGCGAGCGTCGCGCTGCAGGGCCGTGTGGTCACCCTGTGGACGGTGTCGTCGCACGCCGAGGTCGTTCCCATGCTGTCGAGCCACGCCACGGCAGCTTCCCCCACGACGGCGCTCGACGTCGACGGCACGTTGCGCCGCTGGGGCGCTTACATCATTGAAGGCAGCCAATGGGTGGGGTGCCGACTCGACGACGACGGGCGCTGGTGCGTCGCCCCGGTCCGCACCCACCCGGCGGCGCCGCCACCCGCGGGAGTGGAGCGGCGCAGCCGCGAGCGGATCACCCTGGAGCTCGCCGGGCTCTGCATGGGACTCGTGGAGCGGCCGGCGCTCGCCGGCTCGCGGCGCCTGCCTCAGGCAGAGGCCCTCATCGAGCTGGCCCGCCACCCGAGCGTCGTGGCCCACGAAGTCGCCGGTCCCCTCACCGCGACGCTTTTTGCCATCGAGTCGTGCCGCGAGACCGTCGGCCAGGCCGCCTCGCTGGATCCGGCCTCCCGGACCGAGATCCTGGACGGTCTCACGTCGATCGCCGAGGGGTGCGAGCGCGCGATCGAGTATCTGCGCTCGGTGCAGGATCGCGCCCGCGGAACGCTGGCCCGCTCCGAGCGCTTCGATGCCGTCGCCGTCATGCAATCCTGCGTCACGCTGGAGCGACCGCTCGCGAAGAAGCGCGGCGTAACGCTCAGCTGGGAGGCGACAGCGACCGGCGTCTACCTCCAGGGCGACCCGAACGCGCTGTACCGCATCCTCACCAACCTGATTCACAACGCCGTCGATGCGTCTGCCGGGCAGCACGGGACGGTGACGGTCCGCCTCGAGCCGGACGGCGCCGGCCTGCGCCTCACGGTGCGCGATCAGGGCCCGGGGATCGCCTCGGCGCACCTCGACCGGATCTTCGAGCCGGGGTTCACCACCAAGCCGCTCGGCGCCGGTTCGGGCATGGGGCTCACGGTGGTGCGCGAGACCACGCGGCACATGTTCGGAGGAGAGGTCACCGTCGAGTCGTCGCCCGGCAAGGGGACGGTGTTCACCGTTATGCTGCCGATCCCGCGGCAGCGCGTGTCCGGGCCGCAGACGTTACCATCCTGACGTGCACAGCCGCATCGTACTCCTCAGTGCGCTGATCGCGTTAGCCGGCTGCAGCGGCGATTCGCCGACGTACACCCCGATGGGCGGCAACGCCTGCATTCCGACGGCCACGCAGGTGTGCATGATGGGCAACAATTTCAGTCCGGCGAACCTCACGATCGGCCACGGAACGACCGTCACCTGGAAGAACGGCGACCCCCGTAACCACACGGTTGGAAACGCCACCGGCTCCGCCGATACGTACACCAGCGGCTTCATAGCGTCGGGTGGGACATTCAGCCATACCTTCGCGAACCCGGGGACCTACGCCTACTACTGCGGCATCCACGGCGCCGACGGGAACCCGCCGACCGGAATGCACGGCACGATTACGGTGAATTGAGTCGCGGAGGAGCTGCTCTCTCAACCCGTGCGGCCAAGGAGCCGCAACTGTTCGGACTTCAACTCACTGTAGGAGTGGTCGGCATAGGCGGCGATGTCGGTGTAGGGGAAATCGATCACCGGATAGAGCTCAGAAAAATCGTTCTTCTGCCATTTGTGGATCAGCGCTTTGGTCACTGATACGTGCGCCACGAGCGTCAAGAGCGGCTCAGGGATGGTCTGTTCCCGCAGCAGATGCGCTTTGTGGATGATCAGATCGCTCAACTCCTGTTCGAGCGGAGCGTACACGGCCACGACCCAGGCATAATTCTCCTGCCACTCCTCCGGCGTCAGCTGCCGACCCTCCTCATACACCTGCTTCCTGCCGAACTTCGAGAGTTGCGCCTGATACGCGATCGCGATCGTTCGCGTGATGATGAACAGCGGACCGTAGAACTCGTTGAGTCTGCGATTCACCAGCTCCAGTCGAGCCTGATGTCGCGTGAGCCGCAGGTTATTCCAATAGGTGAGGAAGTACCCGATGACGGCGATGGCCGCCGTCACGACCAACGGTGTGACGCTGACGTTCAAGGAGCGGTAACGGCTTTCACGGCTGCGCGGGCCAGCGCCTCGTTGACCGTCGCTCCTTCCGCCTCGACCACCCGGCCACTCTTGTGTTCCAGAATGACGTGCCCGATGCCCGGTTGCGACCAGCGCGAACCCGTGGCGCGCTCGTGGCGCCAGGTCCACCCGCGCCGGCTCAGCTCATACTCTACATTCAGCGAGGCGCCCTTGCCGTCGGCGAAATACGCGCACTGCGCCCACGCCTTCCCCGGCTCGCGGCAGACGATGTCCGTTTCTCGCGTCCGGATGTTCTCGCGCTCCTCGACCTCGAGGTTGAAGAGATAGCGCGCGATCATCGCGTCCAGTTGGCGTCCCGACGCCGTGTCGGGATTCACGCGGTCACCCGAGGATCGCCGCATCAGTTCGCCACCGCGTTCAGCGAATCCGCGGAGCGCAGGAATTGCCGCACCACGCGCACATTGGCGTCGCGCGCATCCCAGGGCGTGATGTGCGCGGAGCCCGCGAGCACCTCGTAGCGGGCGCCGGGAATCGCGCCGGCGTGCGCGCGGACCAGCTCCGGTCCGACCTCGTCGAACTCTCCAACGGTGACCAGTGTCGGTGTGTGAATCTGCGGCAGCAGCGACGTCACATCGTACTGCTTCAGCGTCCCGGTGATCGTGAACTCGCTGGGTCCCTGCATGTACGTGTAGATACGGTTGTTGAACGTCGCAAACGAACTGTCCAGATCCGCCTGGACGGGATGCCGAAAGACGTACAGACCGTAGAACTCGTTGATGGCGTTTTGATACGCCGGCGCATCGTACTTGTTGGTCGCCTCGGCGACGCGTACCGCCTGCTGCGAGGGTTTCGAGATCGTCGCGAGCAGCTCGCGGGCACGCCGCTCGTACGCCGGGATGTCGAACACCGGACTGCCGAACGTGAGCGACGCCACCCGGTCGGGGTGTGCCCGGTAATACTCGAGCGCCAGAATGGTGCCCCAGGAGTGGCCCAGCACGTGCCACTTCTGGATCCCGAGGTGGGACCGCAGCGAATCGAGCTCGCGCACGAAATGCGCGATGGTGAAGAGCGTCGTGTCGGACGTGGTGTCCGACTTCCCCCCGCCGAGCTGGTCGTAGCGCACGACGATGCGCTCGTCGCCCAAGTCCTCAAACGCCTTGAGGTAGAAGCTCGAGAACCCCGGACCGCCATGCAGCAGCACGAGCGGCGTGCGCCCTGCCGTGCCGGACACCTTGTACCAGATCCGGCCGCCGTTCACGGCGAGCCGCCCCTCGCCGAGTGGCGGTGGAGCTGCGGCGCGGTTGCAGGCGGCCAGAGCGAGCAACGAGAGCATTGCGTATCGAGCCATGACGACCTCCCCCGGGACAAAGCATAACCCCGCCCGAGCGGCTGGCGCCAAGTCGAGCGGGGTCGGGCCCCTTAAGGGGGCGAGCGCGAGGAAGACGTAGGCCCCTTTTCAATGGCCGTTGACCGCCGCCCGCGCCGCGTCGCGCGGAGAGCCGCCCCACTGGCGGCGCCACGCCCGGCGCAGCTGGAGACCGGACGAGAAGCCGGCCACCTCGGCGGCGCGCGAGATCGTCGCGCCGCATTCGATCGACAGTCGTGCGCGCTCCAGGCGGATCAGTCGCAAGTAGTGTAACGGCGAAATGCCGGCATGGTCCATGAACAGCCGCAGCAGGTGACGCTCGGTCGCGTGCGCCACCGCGGCCAGCGTCGCCATGTCCCAGTCGCGCTCCGGCCGGGTGACGATGGCGTCCTGCACCCGGTGCACGGCAGCGTGCAGGTGGCGGCGATGCACCAGGAACGGCGACAGCTCGGGGTCGCGAGGCGAGCGCCGCAGATACACCACCATGTCCTCGGCGACGCTCGCCGCCAGCGCCTCACCGCACTCCTCGGCGATCAGGTGCAGCGCGAGATCGATGCCCGCCGTGATCCCGGCGCTCGACGCGAATGCCCCGTCGACCACGAACACGCGATTGTCGACGACCTGCGCCCGCGGCGCCAGCGCCCGCAGCGACTGCAGCAGCTCGTGGTGCGTCGTGCAGCGACGCCCGGCCACGAGACCCGCACGCGCCGCGAGCAGCGCCCCCGAGCAGATCGCCAGCACGCGATGCGGTGTGTCACCGGCGAGGACCGACTCGCCCAGACGCTTGAGCCACTGCGCGATCTCGGCGATCGCCGGGGTGACACGGTCGAGGTGCGCCGCCGGTTGACCCACCAGCACCACCCAGGTCGGCGAATCGAGCCGCGCCGGCAGCGGCTCGAGGCCGGCCAGCGCGAGCCCGACGGAAGTCGGCGGCGTGGACACGGGGCCGGCGTAGCGCAGCCGGAAGCGCGGCTGCTGGCCGCGCCGCTCGCGATGCAGGTTCGCGAGACGCAACGCCTCCGCGGGCCCGGCGACATCCTGCAAAAGCGAGTACGGGGCGATGACGAACAGGCAGTCGATCAGGTCGGAGCGAGCGATCATTTCAGGACATGACCTCCCGCTCGAACATTAGAGTGCACGCACTAGAAACGCCACGCCATTGTTCGAATCACGTCCGAAACTGATCCAAACCTGTCGGACCTGGACGCCGACAAGCCACGACACCGGCCCTAGGTTCGCGCGCATGGTCACCCATCGACATGCAACCCCCGGCATCGCCCTCGCGCTGCTCATCGTCTGCAGCGCGATCGGCTCGCTGCGAGCCCAGCGCCTGGAACTGGGCGTCGACCCGAGCGTCGCGCCCGGCGACGACTTCTTCGCATACGCCAATGGCTCCTGGCTCCGGAACACGGTGATTCCAGAGGGCATGGAACGCTGGGGCGTGCGCAACGAGATCAACGAGCAGACGCGCCGTCAGATCGCTACGCTGTTGGACGCGGCGGCCGCGGCACCGCGCGGTTCTGCCGCGCGCAGCGTCGCCGACTTCCGCGCCGCCTGGCTGAACGAAGCCGCGATCGAAGCGCGCGGCATCGCCCCGCTGCGACCGTATCTCGACAGCATCGATCGCGTGCGCGACAAGGCTGCCCTGACTCGTTTGCTGGGCCGGTGGATCGGTAGCGACGTCGATCCGCTCATCTACGGGATCTACCAATCGTCGCGCGTTATCGGATTATCGATCGAGCCCGGGATCAACGGAGAGAAGACCTACCCAGTGTTTCTGCTGCAGGGTGGGCTCGGCCTTCCCGATCGCGACTACTACCTCAGCGCCGACTCGAGTAAGCAGACACTGCGCATCAAGTACCAGACTCATGTCCGCCGCATGCTGGCGCTCGCTGGATACGATCACGCCGACGACCGCGCGGCAGCGATCGTGCGACTCGAGACTTCCCTGGCCCAAAGCCAGGCGACGCTGGCCGTCTCCGCAAACGACCACAACGCCGATCACCGTTGGACTCACGCCGACTTCACGCGCCAGGCGCCGGGGATGGACTGGCATGCCTTCTTCGCAGCCGCAGGCCTGGGCGATCAGGACACGATCGCCGCCTGGCAGCCAGGCGCCATGACGGGTTTGGCTGCGCTCGTCGCATCGGAGCCGCTCGAGACCTGGAAAGACTACCTGCGCATCCATCTGCTGGACGACGAGGCCGACGTGCTGCCGCGCGCCTTCGCCGAGGAGGCGCTCGTGTTTCGCAGCGTGGTGTCGGGGAAGCCGGCACTGATCCGAGCCGAGCGGGCGCTCGCGGCGACCCAGCAGGCGCTGGGCGACGCCATCGGGAGGATGTACGCGGAGCGGTACTTCTCTTTCGCGCAGAGGGCGCGCGTCCAGAGCATCGTGGCCAATGTGCGGGCGGCGTTCATCCGGCAGGTGGAAGCGACGCCGTGGATGTCGCCTGCGACGCGGACGATGGCGCTGTCGAAGCTGCGCTCGCTCTATGTCGGCATCGGCTACCCGGAGCATTGGGATGACGACACTGGCCTGAGCGTCGATGCGGCGGATGCGCTCGGCAATCACCGCCGCGTGCTGGATCGCGACCGCCGCCGCACCCTCGCGCGTTTGGGGTCTCACGTCGACCTGACGCGCTGGTGCATCGCGCCGCAGCAGGTGGGCGCGGTGCTCGTGTTCCAGCACAACGCCTACGACTTCGCGGCCGGCCTGCTGCAGGCGCCGAAATTCGACTCGACGGCATCGGACGCCGCGAACTACGGCGCCATCGGCGCCATCATCGGGCACGATATCAGCCACTACGTCGACGTGCTCGGCGCCGACTACGACACCGTCTTCGCGGAGCGGCATTGGTGGACGCCTGAGGACATGACACGGTTAGAGGCAGCGGCCGATCCACTGGTGCGGCAGTTCTCCGCCTATCGCCCATTCCCCGACCTCGCCGTGAATGGCAGCCTGACCCGCACGGAGAACGTCGCCGACCTGGCCGGCCTGACGGCGGCGTTCGCGGCGTATCGCCTCAGCCTCGGCGACCGCGTCCGCGACAGCGCGTTGGTCCGGGAGCAGGACCGCCAGTTCTTCCTCGGGTGGGCGCGCAGCTGGCGGGTGCGGATCAGCGACGCCGCCATGCGCGCCCAGCTCACCTCGAACGATCACGCGCCGGAGATGTACCGCGTCAATACCGTGCGCAATCTGGACGCGTGGTACGACGCCTTCGA
>Ga0126376_10001086_pt1 | contig 14438 bp, 6 predicted proteins | sample PanSoiMetPlot_15_FD_92760 | JGI IMG/M metagenome (GOLD analysis project Ga0126376, IMG submission 92760) | Tropical forest soil microbial communities from Panama - MetaG Plot_15 | ecosystem: Environmental > Terrestrial > Soil > Tropical forest > Bulk soil | place: Panama | collected 2016-02-17
TCCAAAGCGCATTTAGGACAATAATTAAGTACCCTAACAACTCCATGACGCAGTCGCTTGGCGCATCGCTGGCAATCGTGCTCAGGGTTAAAGGTGTCGCCTCGCTTCCATCGCGACCCACGGGCCTTCACTCCGCAGACCGTGCGACCCTCCGATCCCATAAGGTGAGAAGTAACCTTGCCCGATAGGGCATAACGGATCACCGACAGTCCCGCCCGACTCAGTTTCGTTCCCATACGAGCCACGATGGACCTCTGCCCTCTCGCTGCCAATCCCACGAAGGTTCTATGAAAAGACTTGCCTAGGCGCAGGATTTCCTGAACTGGAGCTCTTAGACAACACGCCGCGCAGACACCATGTTTACGTTCACAACCAGGAAAATGGATTCAATTCCTGGCCGCCAACATGAGCCGCAAAAGCTGAAGATTGGGGGTTCGGTTATCATAATAGGTATGTCAATGAAGCAGATGTGCCCCGCCTGCAAAGGACGTTGCACTAACGGTAATGGAAAGACCTGTCAAAACTGCCAGGGGACCGGCGAGCTCGATTCGAAACTCAACCTGAGTGCCACATTGAAATTCGGCCCAACATCAGCCAAACCGCCTCATTCCGCTTAGCTTTTTGGCTTTGTTCAGTGCAGGGAATCGTAGTACGCCTGGTTGAATCCAGCCGCAGCGCCGACTTGTGCCAAATGAGCGCACAGTTCGCGCACTGCAGCCATTCTGAAAACTTGAAGTTTGGCTCAGGCACTGCCTTCTCAGAAAAACACGCAGATTGGCATGCTGCGCCATTCAATTAACTCCGCCACTTTCCTGAGCCACTCCTCTGTCATCTCGCGAGACTATACTCCCGCCATGCCATCAAAGAGTCTGACCGCCGAGTTTATCGAGTTTTCCAGGTGGAAGTTGCTGGAGCAGTACTGGCCGCGTCTCCGCGGCTGTGTGGAATCGCTGACCGACGAGCAGGTATGGTGGCGTCCAAATGAGGCCAGCAACAGCATCGGCAATCTGATTCTGCATTTGAACGGAAACGTCATGCAGTGGCTGGTGGCGCCCTTCGATCATCGCGACGACAAGCGCAATCGCCCGGCCGAATTCTCCGAGCGGCACGTAATCCCAAAAGGACAGCTGCTTGAGATACTAGCCAGCACGTTGCAGCAAGTAGCAGCGGTACTGCCTCGCATTAGCGAGTCCGATCTACTCCGGACTTATGAAATCCAGGGATACACGGTCACGGGAATGCACGCGGTCTATCAGGTAATCGAACATTTCGGACTGCATTACGGACAGATCACCTACATCACCAAAATGCTCCGAGGCGAAGATCTGGGCTTCTACCGCGAGCTGCATGCGACTGGACGGCTGAACGGATAGGCACTCGGACCGGGGAACCCACTCTTCTACTTACCGGTATAGCTGACACGCCAGATTGATTCTGATCCATCGTCGCTTACAAGCAACGATCCATCCGGGGCTACTGCTACGCCGACTGGGCGTCCCCAGACGTCGCCGTCTGGAGTTACGAAGCCGGTTAGGAAGTCTTCGTATTCGCCGCTGGCGTGGCCAGTCTGGTGCAGGGGGACGCGGATTACCTCGTAGCCGGTGCGCAGTTTGCGGTTCCAGGAGCCGTGTTCGGCGGCGAAGATGTCGCCGTGGTACTTCTCGGGGAATTGCTTGCCGTCGTAGAAGAGCATCTCGAGTGAGGCGTTGTGTGGTTGCACGAGGACGTCGGGGACGATGACCTTATCTTTCAATTCGGGATGCTTCCCTTTATGGCGCGGATCCTGGTGGCCGCCGATGTAGTACCAGGGCCAGCCGTAGAAGCCTCCGTCCTGGACGTGGGTGATGTACTCGGGGGGAAGGTCGTCGCCGATGTTGTCGCGTTCGTTTACGGAGCACCAGATTTCTCCCGTTTTGGGATTCGTGGCGATTCCCACGCAATTGCGGATGCCGGAGGCGAAGATGCGGCGTCCGGAGCCGTCGGGATTGAACTCGAGGACGTCGGCGCGTTCGAATTCTCGTTGATTTGTGTCAGGATCGTCGACGTTGGACACCGATCCCACGGAGACGTACATCTTCCTTCCGTCTTTGGAAAAAGTGATGTCGCGGGTCCAGTGTCCGCCGCCGCGGAGACGGCCACCGCCGGGCAGGTCGGCGATCTTTTGCGGCGAGCCAGTCGCTTTCAGGTCTCCGTTCTTGTATGGAAATCGGACGACCGAATCCGTGTTGCCGATGTAGACCCACTCCGGATTCAGTCCGACAGGATAGAACGCGATTCCGAAAGGCTTGGTGAGGCCGGTGGCGAAGGTCTCGCTGCGCTCAGGTTTGCCCTCTTTCGTCATGCCGCGGAAAACCTTGATGTTCCCCGGTTCGCTCTCGGCTAGGAAGATGTCGCCGTTGGGAGCGGTGCGAAGTTCGCGAGGATTATGTAGGCCGGTGGCATAGAGCTCGACTTTGAATCCGGCCGGAGCTTTGGGCCAGGCGTCTTTCGGGCGCGAGGCCAGTGCGCCTTGTGGTCCGTTTCCTGGCGGACCGTTGTCTACAGCCTTCGTGGCGTAGGGCTCCGGGAGATCGGCGACCGTGATCTTGTGCTCGACACCGGGAGCCTGCGTGCGATAGTCGCTGAACGCCTTTGATCTCTGCTCGGTTTGGGCGCCGGAGAAGCACGCCAGAGTGAAGACTGCGGCGGAACCGGTAAGGAGAATCGCAAACAGTTTCGGCTTTTTCATAGATGGCCTTCGTCCCCCGTTAACGATAGCAGGGCCGAGGAAACGGTGGGTCTGCGTGTTTCAGTCAGAAAAATGGCCCCGCAAATCGCGGGGCCGGCTGAAAGAGACACTAGCGTGCAGAGACAGAGGAGAATTCACCAAGCGTCCAGTGAGACGCGAGATTTTCAACCTGCGATTGCCGCGCTCAGGAGCTGGCGTGTTGTTGGCGGATGACTTAGTAGAAGTCCGAGCAGCTCAGGTAGAAGCCGCAACTCGGACACACCATCTTGCAGCGCGAATCCTTGAGACGCGACGAGCAGTTGGGACAATAAGCAGCGATGCTGGAGTTCTCTGGTTCGGAAGCAGGAGTAGTTCCTGCGAGTTTGTCCGCTGAGTTCACAGCGACACTATAGCGTGAATTCGACGTAATCAGTTATGCGATCAGGCGGATTAACCACGCGTTCGACTAGGCTCAGGGCCGGCTCCGGACACGAAGGTGCGCGAAAGGAAACTCTGATTTGAACTCTTTCGTGTCTCTCCTTTTCCTCGCTCGTTGGGGATGCTAGCCGTCTCGAGCTACTGCGTTCCCTTCCACAGCGATTCCAGCGCGTGTCGATAGAAGCGGCTGCATGGAAGTTCTTTGCCGTTGCGCAGTGAGACCATGAACTCGCCGTTGTTGCAGGGCTGCAGCTCTTTGATCTTGCTGACATTCACGATGAACGACCGGTGAATGCGGATGAACTGGGAGGGATCGAGCTTGTCTGCCATGCGTCCGATAGATTCGCGAAACAGGTAAGCGTTCTTTCCGGCGACGTGTAGCCGTACATAATTGGCGGCGGCTTCGATCCAGTCGATTTCATCCATCTGAATGAAAACCACTCGGCCACCGGACTTGATGATCAGCCGGTTCTCTGCATGCGGCTTGCGCGCTGCAGATAGCAGGTTGGCGAGGTTGTCGTTGAGCGCGCCCTTCGCCGACTTCATCATCTCGGTCTTGGCGCGTTCGAGCGCGCGATGCAGGCGCTCCTGGTCGAATGGCTTCAGCAGATAGTCGAGCGCTTGCGCCTCGAAGGCTTGGAGCGCATAGCTGTCATACGCAGTGGTGAAGATCACGATCGGCATCTCGCCCGGAATGCTGCGGACGATATCGAATCCGTTGCCGCCTTCCAGTTCGATGTCGAGCAACAGCAAATCTGGGCGATGATTGCGCACGGCGTTCAGGGTGTCTTCCACACCTGCGCATTCGGCAACGATTTGTACGTCTGGTTCGTGATCCAACAGAAAGCGCAATTTTTCGCGCGATAGGGGTTCATCGTCTGCAATAACGGCTCGCATCTTGGGGGCAAGAATCATGTTGATCTGGCCCTCCGCGGTACTTGGCATCCCCACGAAAGCCTCCCTCGTGCCGGCTGACACACCGGCAATCATCACTGTTATTGATTCAGTGCAACTGTCTCGCCTCTCAGGTAGGAGGAGCTAAGCCTTGGACGGTGCAGAACAGATTTCGTCCCTAAGCTGGGACAAGTTGTTGGGAATTAGGTACAACGCTCGACGGCGAGTGACAACTAACAGTATGTCCGGATGAGCTGTGCCCAGCTAGCCACGGCTCATTAGATAAGACCGCATATTTGCTCCCGGAAATTTCGCGGTTCGTGGATGGGCCGCGTTCGTCCCCGAATTCCAAATGTTCAGAAATGAACAGCAACACATATTCATGCGAGCCCTTGCACTCGACCAATGGGCCTTGTTCTTACAGATAGCTTAGCCACCACCATCGCTTACGCTGCTTGAGAGCTGCGAACCAGGCACATGGGAAGTAGAGGATCGCGACGGCAAGGATCCACATCGCGTAGATCATCGGCAATCCATGGCCGTATCCTGCCGGCAGTCGGTTCATCCAGAAGGCGCCGTGCAGAAGCCACTTCAGTGGTTGATGAAACGCGAGTGCCAGAACCACAGCAAGGATGTGGATCAGATATAGGTGGAGAATGTAGAAGAACAACGGCACGCGACCAAAGATCAGCAGCGGATGAAGAATCCTCTCGATGTTCGAGCCCGACTGCAATCGGTCAAGGTACGACAAGAGAATCAATGACGGGCCGAGAGTCATGAGCAGGAATTGCAGCGATGCTGGATATTTCTCGACATCCAGGAATGCGACAAGGGTCATAGCCCAGGAGCCTTGTGGATGCCACGCTCCAGCACTATTGAATGCAATATCTGCCGAGGGATTACCGTAAGCATTGAACGCGCGCAGGCAAATGAATAACAACGTTGCCAGAATCCCCAAGCGCAAGCTGAAGCGCTGACGTTCCTCCCGTGATCGCAGCATAACTCTTCCGAACACATAACCTAGAGCCATGACTGCAGCCCAGGGCACAATCGGAAAGAGCACGAAGAATTGAGTATGTGGCACCGTGCCCGTCCGATGCAGTAACGACCATATCGGAGCAAAGGAGCCGAGTGTCTGCAGTTTGATTCCGTCAGTCAGATCATGCGCTCCGACGACCAGAAGCCCGAGCGCGAGGATTGCCCACTCCGGCAACCACACCAACGCGCCGAGAATGATCATCGCGCATCCCAGCGACCAGATCACGCCGCCGAAGTACCAGGGAACAAATGTCCAAGCATATTCGATGACTGTGAACTCGAGGAAAATGAGCCACAGTCCGCGCGTCCATAGGAACTTCGCAACTTTTCCCGTAGTTCCTGACTTCGATCGCAAGAGATAAGCGCCCGTTCCCGCGAGGAAGAAGAATAACGGCGCGCAGAAGTGTGTAATCCAGCGAGTAAAGAAAAGCGCGGGAAAAGTGCGCGTCAGATCTTCCGGCTGAAACCGCAAGTACGTCAGGTAAGCGCGCGTGTGATCGAGAGCCATAACGACCATCACCAGTCCCCGAAGAACATCGACTGACCAAATGCGCGAGATCGGTGGCGCTTCCGGAACCACGACCGGCTTTACGGTGATTTGTGGTGTTGTTCTGACAATCTCTGACATATCTATCCTCTACGGAGCAGCTGCACCTTGAAACGGCCTTATGAATACTCCGGTTGAGACTTACGTGCTACAAAAAAGAAAGCGGTGAGGATATTTCCTCACCGCAAATAGGTCGACTTTTCGGTCGTCAGAAGATTACCTTCGCTCCAACTTCAATTCTGCGGCGGTCGATTCCAGAGAACACTGAATTGGTCTGCGCGTTACCAGTCGGATTGAAGAAGGTGTTGGCGAATCCCCCCGGCGGCTGAGCATCTCTAAAGTTACCCGCGTCGATGAAGGGGAAGTCGGTGACGCCACGATAGTCGCGATTGATGACGTTATAAGCGATGCCCCGAAGTTGAACGGTAAAGCGCTCGGTCAGCTTCAGATTCTTCAGCAGGGCGAGATTGACGGCATTGATCGTATCGCCACGCTGTAGGTTCCGCCCGGCACCAGCGAAGGGTGTTCCGAAAACACGGGCAGCACTCAGGTCGTTGGCGATCCAGTGAACATCATTCTTGTTGACCGGTGCTCCGTTGTAGAAGTTCACGAGGGCGCCGGTGGGAGTGTACTGGCCCACACTATCGAGCGGAGCGTGGGGATTTGACAGGATAGGATGGCAGGCCGCATACACGCTGCTATCGGTTCCTGTGGGATCGCAAAGATTTGTGGCAGCGGCGTCATTGACGGGATCGAACCCACTCGTGGCTGGATTAAACTGCTCGATCACCGTATAGGGCTGGCCGCTTGTGTATCGCCAGGTTGGATTGATCTGCCATCCACTAAGCAGCATCCCCTTCCATCCGCTCTGATCACGATAGAAAGGCACATCGTAAAGCAAGTACACGCTAGCCACGTTCGGGTAATCCAGGCCACTCGTCGTACGCTCAGCTCGGTTTGTGTTGAACGGGTTCTGAGCATACGATTGCGTACTGCCGCCACCGATTGTGCTGAAAATCTCGCTGGCGTTATCAATAGTCTTGCTCCAGGTGTAGGTTGCCCCTGCGGTAATTCCATGCCAGTTCTGAATCTGGAATCGATTCTGCAGCCCATGGTAAATCGACGAGGCGTAATTTCCGCGCTTCAGAGCGTTGGTGCGATTGCAATCAATGTAGCCCTGCGCAAATCCTGGCGCTCCGGGAGTATTGCAGGGGGTTAGGCCGGCAGGAATCACACTCCCAAAACCGGCGGTGATCAGCGGATTCAGCGCGGGGTTTGCGTTAATCGTCTGATAGAGTCCCACGCCGTGGTCGCCTACGTAACGAGACTCGACTACGATCTTGCTGCCAAATTGCCGCTGTACGCCGATATTCCATTGTTCTGAATAGGGATTGTGCAGATTTGGATCGACGAGGCTCTGGGTTCTAATACCGGGATTCACGCCCCGCAGAATCTTGGGCAGGTTCAGCGATTGCACGTCGGCGGCAATTCCGGATGCAGGCAGGCAATTGCTGCAATTGGTGAGGCGTCCCGCATTCACTGTTGGCGTCGATGCGGCTACGTTTGTGAACAGGTTATAGAACTCAGGATTGTACGCAATTCGAAACCCGCCGCGTATGACGGTCTGGTTCTGCCCGAAAAGAGAGCTCAGCATCCGTGGTGACCAGGAGAAGCCGACCACCGGCCCGAAGTTGTTCTTGTCTAACGGAAGTTCCGGCACCGTTCTCAGATTCAACGGTACGCTGGTGTTCCAAAATGCAGTCGCGGGATTCGACTCGCGCTTCGTCGTCAAATCGTGCAGAACATTGATTGCTTGTCCGTTGAGCTCGTACCGAGTACCGAGCGTCAGGGTTAGATTGGGTCTTATGCGCCAATCGTCCTGGAAATACCAGGCGCCCTGGTTTTCGGTGAAATCGATGTTGAATGAACCGTCTGTAAGCGACAGTCGAGTAGCCTGGTTTCGAATGAAGTTATCGAAACTGCTGAAAATAAATGTGCCATTGACGTTTGCCAGACCCTGGTTCGGCTGGCTTTGCCGCTCAAACTCGCCGCCGAACTTCAGGGAATGATTCCCAACATGCCAGGACGCATTGTTCTGGACTTGGTATGTGATTACGAATCGTCCCTGCGGAAAACCGCCATCGTGACCCAAGTTGACATCGGTTCCACTCGTGAAGACAACGCTTGTTGTACAAGAGGTAAAACTCGATCGCAAGCAGTTCGGGAAAGCGCCTCCCTCAAATCCAACGTTCAGCCGGGAATAACTGAAGCGAGTCTGATCGAGGACATTCGGAGAAAAAGTTCGGGCATAGTCCACTGCGACTTCCTGAACGCGCGCAGGAACATCCACGAAGTCTCCGGAAGCGAGCGCCGGAGCACCGGTAAAAGAGACGTTGGTATTTATCTGCTGCTGGAACAAATACCGCCCAAACAATCGATCCTTCTGCGAAATCTGATAGTCAATCCGTCCACTGGCCTCATGGTCATTGAAGATACTGGGGACATTTCGGACCACAGTACCAAACTCGATGGGCACGCCCAGAACGGGAATATTATGGACGCCGTTAAAAGTTACCGTGCCCTGTTTCACCGCGAGTGGTCCGATATTCGCCAGCGCAGCTACAGCGGAATTTCCGGGGAACGCCGCCTGCAATTGTTTCAGTCCGTTAGATGTTGGAGTTAGTTGCCCTCCAGAACTCGCCGGGGAGGACCCTATACGCTGGGCTTCGATATTGGTTCCCGCAAAGAACCAGAGTTTGTCTCGAACGATTGGACCACCAACCGTGCCTCCATAGCGGTTGTCCACATACCTCGGAACCGAAGGTGTGGTGCAAGAGTCAGTCCATGGCTGATTGGGTGTGCCCGCAGCTACACCCTTTGGACAGAACCCATTCAGGGGCGTCTTCTCCTGATTCGCAAGAGAGTCTCCCCAATTGCCGTTATAAATTTCAAACGCTGTGCCGTGGTAGCTGTTGGTGCCGCCCTTTGTGATGTAGTTCACGATCGTGCCGGTGTTGCGTCCATATTCAGCACTGTAATTGGTTAGAATCTGCACTTCTTCGATCGCGTCCTGATTGCCTATGAAGAGCGATGGGCCGCCAATCAGAGAATCGTTGTTCGCCTGTCCATCTATTTGGAAGTTGTTGTCTCGTCCGCGCTGACCGTTGCTGGAGAAGGCAGCTCCATTCGTGTTGGCAAAGTTGGCGTCGCCGGTCGGCACAATGCCCGGAGTAAACAGCGCGACGAGATCGGGACCATTTCCGATCGGCAGGTCCATCAGCTTCTTCGATTCGAAAGTTTCTCCCGTTTGCACCGAGTCAGTCTGAACGATCGGTGCTGTTGCTTCTACCGTGACTTCCGTTGCAGCGCTTTGTAGAGCGAGTTGCCGCACGCCAACACTGGTTGGGACGCCTGCGTTCACAGCAACGCTGTTCAACCTGGTTTTGCTGAAACCTGGCGAATCAATCGTCACAGTGTAATTTCCGACTGGCAAGCCACGCATTTCAAAATAGCCCACCGAGTTAGTCGTGGCGCTGTAAGTGCCGTTCGTTCCATTGTTAACCGCGGTTACCGTCGCTCCAGTGATCACGCTCTGCTGCGGATCTTCGACGGTACCGGTGATCGAACCTGTCGTAATGCCTTGCCCCACAAGCTGCGGGACAACCAGCAGTAAGACTGTGAGCAGCGAGAACGTAGTCATGCATCGCGCAAGGACTCTGAGCAATCGGGAACTCATGTGATCGCATCTCCTGACAGTTTGCGTTTTAATCCTAACGGCTTTGGTGCACGTTGGCTTCCTAAAACGGTACTAGTCAGGTACAAGATGACGGAAAGCATAGTCAGAGTGACGAGCGCACCGATTCTGATAACGAAGTCCTGAGCGCAGAAGGCGCAGCGAGCACGGTTGGTATCAAATCACCAGGAGCAATATGAATTTCAGGAGGACTAAGAAGAAGGCGCTACCAATTCGCGGAGAACGTGCCAGGAGTAAATCAGGAGGCTAAAAAAGCAGGGAGCCAGAGGGCTCCCTGTCAAAACAACAGCGTAACTAACTGTCTAGAAGTGCAATCTCAGAGCGAACTGTCCGAAACGGCGTTCGTCGTGATTGCCGCCAGTCGCTAACGTTCCCAATCCGCCCTTCTTCGCCAGCACCTGGATGGGTGCTCCGGCTCCAAAGTTTGGTACATCAAGATTGGCGCCGTTCACGAAGAAATTGTGATGATTGAGAATGTTGAATCCCTCGGCTCGAAATTCCAGATTCATACCTTCACGAATCCGGAAGTTCTTAGCTGCTGAGAGATCCAAAGTCCATGCGCCGGGACCACGAAGTGCATTGCGATGCGTCATGTTCGCCGGAAACGGACCAAAGTCCGAAATTCCAAGTGTTGTATTGAACAGCGCAGTATTGGCAGCCGGCAGGTTGAGCATGTTGAAGCTGTTGACGCCGACGCTCATTGGAGTTCCCGTTGCGTAATCCGTGATGGCTGACGCCGGAACGTAGCGAGGCCATCCGTACCCGCCTCCTGCATTTAGGGAGTTGGTGCTGTCGAAGACACCAAATGGTGTGCCAGTACGCGCGGTAAAGATGCTGGTAAAGGTGTAGCCACCAAGGAGGTAATGAGCCCATCCGCTCGACTGCTTAAACCACGGGGTCTCGAAGATCGGCGAAACAACCAGGCGATGGCGGATGTCGAAATCTGAGTTTCCGCGATCCAGCCCGGGATTGCGAGGATCGAGATACCCCAGATTTCCTATTCCACCCGACGCGCCTTGGAGGTTGTCGGAGAAGGTTGAACTCAGATCGTCGATCGAATGTGCCCAAGTATAGTTGGCGATCATGCTCAGCCCAGACTTCCAGATATCTTGAGTCTGGAATCGTAAGTTGAGGCCGTGGTAATAGGAGTCGCCGTTGCTGCCACGGTTGTTAATGCCCGTATATTGCGCGTTGGCGCGCGTGTAGAACCTCCCGTTGAACGGCTGTCCAAGGTACGCCTGGCCCGAGCCAAGCATGTTGATGTTCTTGATGTCGTACAAGTGGATTCCACGTGCCCCGCTGTATTCCAGTGCCAATATGGAGCTCGCTCCCACTCTGCGTTCCACCGCCATGCTGAAGAACTGCGTCTGAGCAGTACGGATATCTTGATCTACATTTCTCAGGCTGGCTGGCGGCAGCGCGATCGTTGATCCTCCTCCTCCCGAGACCGGACCAAGTGGATCGAGACTTACAAACAAAGGAATGCCTCCACCGGCTTGGAGATTAATTGTGGAATTGTTTGGCGGATTCTGAATCACGTTGAAGGTTACGTTTCCGAAATTCCGTTCATAGGTGATGCCGTAGCCGCCGCGCAGACTCGTTGTGCCTGTCCCAAAGACGTCCCAGGCAAATCCAACGCGAGGAGCAACTGTTCCGTAACTTGGATTCCATAAAGAACCAATTGGACTGTTCGGAACCGTGAAGACCGCGCCGTTAGCTACCTTCTCAAAGAAACTGGAGCCGCTTCCCCGGTAGAAGTTGGAGTCCAGCTCTGGATGATTGTTGTGCTGTACTCCGAAGTATTCGTAACGCAGGCCGTAGTTCAGTGTGAGTCGCGGACTCCACTTAAGGCTGTCCTGCGCGTACACGGCGAAGTCCTTATAGCGAAGACTGCGCGCAAAATTAGGTTGAGTGAGTGGCGGAACTAGAGTGCAAGCAGGGGTCACAACCAATGCGTTCGTATTGCGATCCCGCACGCACGGGAATTTGCCCTGCGGAAATACCGCCTTGGTGTATTGCACCAGGTTGCCGGTAATGAGATTGTCGAGTCCTTGTGGAGCGTTCGCTCCGAGTACCTCAGTAGCTTGCGCAAATGCACCGTAGGCGCGGTTAACCTGCTGATAACTGAACTGGCCGCCGAAGCGAAGGGTGTGATTTCCCTTCACCCACGACAGATCCTCGTTCGCCTGAATCACATTCTGTGGACCGCCGAAGGGCAGGCCGCCGGCGCCGGGTGTCAGACTGAAGAATCCGGGCATGTTCACAGGCTGATTTGCGATGGTCGGCGATCCATTGAGATAGAGCGTCGGAATGTTGCCGAACGCGCTGTCGAAGCTTTGGTTTAAGCGTTCGCGAGCGTAACTGATCTTACTGCTCGACAATATTGATGGAGTGAAGGTGTGATTGATGGAATAGAGCGCCGAATTGGCGAAAGTTGCTTGTCCGACGTTGTAGTCCGGATAAGGACTGTTGAATATGAATCCCGGAAAATCGTTCTCGTCGTAGAGCGCAAAGCGGAAGAACATCTGCGTAGCTTCTGTCGCGTTGAAGTCCAGCCGACCAATGATGTCCTTCGTGTTTTGCGGAGCACCTCCTCCAGCATCCGCGGGGGCGCTGTAGTTCACTGACCCGAATGCGGGAGTGCTCCCGGGCACTCGCTGCGCAAAGGCACCAGTGTCACCGGTGGCCGCCACTACTTGTGCTGCACTGAGCGTCGCGCCGAACGGTCGGACGTTCTTTCCGGCTCCCTGGAAGTACTGCTGCACATTGGGAGCGGTGAAAGAAATGAGCTGAGGAGTCGGAACCAATGCGTTCAGACTGGCGGAACTCCGAACCCGAACCCATTCCGTTATCTGGGAAAAGAAGAGTTTGTTCTTGATGATCGGACCAGTAACGACGTACCCGAACTGATTGCGCGTGTAACTCCCTTTCGGAATGGAACCATTTCCAGTTGCAATCGAGGCGAGATTGTTCGCGGCGTTGTCATAGGTTCGTGCTGTCAAAGCTGATACACGATTGAATTCCCACGCGGAACCATGAAAAGAATTCGTGCCTGCCTTGGTTGTCAGATTAACGACGCCGCCTGACGCCCGACCGTATTGCGCGTCGAAGTTGCTCGTCAAAATCCGGTATTCCTGAACGGCATCTTGCGGGACGATCTGAGCGGCGCCAGTTGCGAACAGGTCGCCGTTTTCAACTCCATCGAGCAAGATCTCGGTGCCAGAAGAGCGCTGGCCATTGATTGCGTATCCAACGCCGCGATCGGTCATGCTCTGCCCGGAGTTCTGTCCCGCCTGGACTGTTCCTACACCGGTACGATCGCCGGCGCTCACGTTTCCCGACAACATCACAAAGTCGTATGGATTTCGCGTGAGGCTTGGTAATTGTGACAGTTGCTGCGAGCTGATAACCTGCGAGAGTTCCTGCGTTTGCGTGTTTACCTCAAGTGATGGATTCTGAGCTACAACTTCAACCGTTGTGGACGCGGAGACTCCCAGGGTGGCATCCAACGTTGTGTTGCCACCAACAGCTACCGCGATGTCTTGCTTGAAAGGCGCGAAGTTTCCGCTGGTGATAGTCACCCCGTACTGTCCCGGCTGTAAACCGGTGACTGTATATGTGCCGGCGGAGTTGCTCTGGACTGTTCTACGCGCCTGTGTTCCTAGACTGACTACGTTCACAGTTGCGTTCGGGATCACAGCTCCCGAGCTGTCACGCACGGTGCCTGTGATATTCCCACTTTGGACTTGTGCGGCGAGCCATGCGCACCCCAGGAGCAGTAGTACTAGTAAGCCTGTAATTTTGCGGTGCATCTCTCCTCCAGAACGCTAGCGCGTTCTGGTCCAACCGTGCATGTCAGAATCCAGCTCAAACGTTAATGGAGAGATTTGGGACGAAGATGCAAAAGCCGATAACGAGTCGTCTTTGGTTGGATGGAGGAAGTTGGTTGAAGGTGAGTAAGCAAGGTTCTCAGCGGGCGGGTCAGATACAGAATCTGGAATAGTTGAGTCAGAGCCCCTCCAGAAACAGGGAGACGCGGGTCCTGGTTTTCAATTGGAACGTTCCGAGCGGTTTCTTCAGAGCGAAATGTCCCAAGACGCGTCGACGAGGGATAATTGGTGGATTTCTAGGGACTAAAGCAGGTAAATGCACACTTTTTCTGTCAGCCCTACCGACTAAGATTACAATTCTGCAACTCACTTGCAAGGATCCGCAGAGTCCAACACTTTCTGCTGCGGAAAATGCACGATGATTAAATTGGGGCGGAAGACCGAAAACGATCAAGTGAGCTATCGACGGAAGAATGGGCGAGGCGCATTCGTAATTCCTGTCGCCTATCTCTTCGGCATCATGACCACGTTTGGACTCGTCATGGGCTGGCAAGCTTACCAGGTCCTGAAGCAGTGGCATAAGCCCAAGAACTACTTCAGTCTCGAAGCCGCCAATCAGCTAATAGATTGTTATGTCTGGTCTTTCGTGGCCCTTGGCATCTGGCAGTTGATGCGGGTTTTCTCCCTTCAAGGTCCAAAATGGAAACGTGATCTCGCGGCTCATCTGGCGATCGCGATGGCCACAGCACCTGCTGCCACCTTTCTATATATAGGTGGATTGGCCCTCAGTAGGCTTGGAAAAGCAGACATGTCGCTCGAATCGCGCCTGCGCTGGAATCTGCGGGCCGAATTCATCCCAAACATGATCGAATATCTGACGATTCTGGCGATTCTTGCCTCAGTTGAGTATTACCGCCGATATCGTGAAGGACAGAGAGAGACGATGCAATTGCAGCACGCGCTCACCGAATCGAAGCTGCAAACTTTACGGGCGCAATTGAATCCACACTTCTTATTTAATGCAATGAACTCCGTCTCTTGCCTGCTGCACCGCGATGCTGTTGCTGCCGATCAGATGCTCTCACGCGTGGCGAATCTGCTTCGCCTCACGCTCGCGCGTGACGATAGTCGAGAAGTGGGACTACTGGAAGAAGTGGAACTGGCAGAGGAGTATCTGGAGATTCAGAAGATCCGCTTCGGTTCCAGAATGAAGCTGGAGATCGATATCGA
>Ga0126376_10001087_pt1 | contig 14434 bp, 14 predicted proteins | sample PanSoiMetPlot_15_FD_92760 | JGI IMG/M metagenome (GOLD analysis project Ga0126376, IMG submission 92760) | Tropical forest soil microbial communities from Panama - MetaG Plot_15 | ecosystem: Environmental > Terrestrial > Soil > Tropical forest > Bulk soil | place: Panama | collected 2016-02-17
CCATCCACGCGAGGTCGGGGATGGTGATGCCCGTGTATACCGCCATACCCAGGAAGTCCGCGCGCTCCTTGACGCCTTCGCCGCCGACGATCTGGGCTCCGATCAGGCGTAGGGTCTCTGGCTCGGCCAGCAGCTTGACGCGAATCTTCCTCGCGCCAGGAAAGTAGCGCGCACGAGAGATGCCCTCGGCGACGCCCATCACGAAGGGGATGCCGAGCGCCGTCGCCAGCGTCTCACCGAAGGAGACGCCACCGATCATCCACTTTCCCGCGGCCATGCCCCAGGGCACGTAAACAGGGTGGTAAGCGCGGTCGCCGCCGGCCGCGTTGGCTCCGGCCACCTTGCCCTGCGCGTACGCATGACTGCCGGTCAGTCCCTGGATCGGAACTCTTGTCACCGCGTGAGGCAGCTCGGCGCAGTCTCCGCAGGCCCAGACGCCCGCCCGCGACGTGGCCATCTTCTCGTCCACGATCAGGCCGCCAGTCGAGCCGACCGAGACCCCGGCCTGACGCGCGAGGACGTTGTTGGGCTGCTTTGGTGTGCAGACCACCGCCACGTCTGCGGTGATGTCACCGTCGGAGGTGCGCACCGCCGCCAGCTTGCCGTCCCCCAGGAAAGCCTCGACCCTGGTTCGCAGGTGCATTTGAACGCCGAGCTCAACCAGGGAGTCTTCGACAGGCTTGAGAATGTCGGGGTCACCCGCCTCGGCCAGGAGCCAGGGGTGCGGGTCGACGAAATGCGTCTCGATCTTCCTGTGGGCCAGTGCGGTCGCCATCTCGAGGCCAAGGGGCGTTGCGTCCACGACAACCGCCCGCTTTGCCTCGTCCAGGATCTCGTCCCAGACCATGGCGCGTCTGATGTTCTTGACGTAGTAGAGGCCTTCCAGGTCGCTGCCTGGCACGCCGGGCGGCTCATATTCGAACCCGGTCGCCAGGACGAGAGCGTCATAGCCGACCTCGCCTTCGCCCTCGACCACGACACGGCTCCCGTCCAGGTCAAGGCGGGCCACGCGCGTGGAGTAGTGGACGTCGATGCCGGCGTCCTCGTAGAACTCCTTGCTCTGGAGGATCAACGCCGGGAAGTCCGGGATCTCGCGGCCGTGAACGTATGGAATGCCGCAAGGGCTGTAGCCGACGTCCTCAAAGTCGGTGTATACGCGTACCTCCGCCGAGCGATCGGTCTGCTTCGCAGCGCCAGCTGCTCCGATCCCGGCGGCTCCTCCACCGACGACCACGATTCGCTTCATCTGCACGACCTCAGGTCAGCCCACGCCCGCTTGCGGTCATATACTATGGTGTGAAGGACGTCTCCTATTGTGGGCGCCTCGATTATATTTCCTAGGGCACCCGATTGAAAAGCGACATGGCGGCACCGAGACAGGAATCGGCACCGATCGAGCAAGTCATCGGCGGCATCGGCTCAAAGGTTCGTCAGCTCCGCCGGCAGAAGAACCTGTCGCTGCAGCAGCTGGCGGAGCGCTCGGACGTCTCAGCCGCCGCCATCCACAAACTCGAGCGCAACGGGATGGTGCCCACCGTCGCAACCCTCATGAAGCTGGCGGCAGCGCTGAATCGCCCGGTCAGCTACTTCGTCGAGGAGGAGGCGGGCGCCCCTTCAGTGCTCGTGAGGGCCGGCCAGCGCAGACGGGTCTTCACCTCAAAGTCGGGGCTGGACCTGCAGGGCGTCAGCGGGCCCTACGGCCCCTTTTTCATGGCGGGCGCCCTGGCCACCATGGATCCGGGCGCCGACAGTGGCCCACGGGCCATGGAGCACCCCGGTGAGGAGCTGGTGTTCATGCTCGAGGGCACGATCAGGTTCGTGATCGACGGCGAGGAGCACTGCGTGGGCCCGGGGGACGCGCTGCACTGGCGAACCGATCGGCCTCACAGCTGGTCCAACCCCACCTCGCAGCCCGCGCGTTGCCTCTGGTTCGCTCTGCGAGCGCCGTGACGCCCACTGCTGTGGTGGCGGTGGGCGGCAACGCGCTTACGCGTGAGGGCGAGGAGGGAAGCTACAGGGAGCAGCGCGAGAATGCGCGGTCGGTAGCCAGCGCCATCGTCGGGCTTGTTGACGCGGGATACCGTGTCGCGGTGACACACGGCAACGGTCCTCAGGTCGGCCGCCTGGCCCTGCGGCAAGAGCGAGCCACCGACATGGTGCCGCCGGAGCCGCTCTTCGTCCTCGGAGCCATGACGCAGGGACACATCGGTCACGTACTCGCGTCCGCGTTGCGCGACGTGATCGGTCAGCGGCCGATCGAGCCGGTCGCGGTGGTAACGCACGTCGTCGTCGATCCTGCGGACGGGGCGTTCGCCAGGCCGACCAAGCCGATCGGGCCCTTCTTCAGCCCCGAGCAGGCGCACGAGCTCACCGAGCGCTACGGGTGGCACATGGCCGACGACGCGCATAGAGGCTACCGGCGGATGGTCCCCTCGCCGCCGCCGTTGGCCATTGTCGAGGGCCGCGCCGTCCGCCTCCTGGTCGACGCCGGGTTCCTGGTGATCGCGTCGGGCGGCGGTGGCATCCCCACCGTTCGGGCGGAGGGCGACGCGCTGACGGGGGTCGACGCCGTGGTTGACAAGGACCTGGCGGCAGCCCGGCTGGCCACCGCCATCGGCGCCGGACTGCTCGTCCTCGCGACCGCCGTGGACCGGGTGCTGATCGGCTTTGGAACCCCTCGCGCCGCACCGGTTGAGGAGCTGAGTGGAGATGAGGCGGAGTCCTTTCTCCGCGCGGGTCAATTCGCGGCCGGCAGCATGGCGCCAAAGATGGAAGCGGCCGCCAGGTTCGTGCGCGAAGGCGGTGACCTGGCCATCATCACCTCGCCTGAGCATGTGCTGGCGGCCGCTCGCGGCGAGCACGGGACGCGGGTTGTGCCGGGCCGCTTGGCGGAGGCGTCCCGCTGATGAGCCGAGTGCTGCGTGCGAGGCGGGGGACCTACATGGACTCGATCAGGCTCATGAGCGCAACTCGAACAATGCAGGCTGTACCGGGTGTCGCGTGGGCGGCAGCAGTGATGGCGACCCCAGCCATCACCGAGGAGCTGGCCGGCCGGGGCTTTCCCCGTGGGGATCTGGACGGTGCCAGCGCCGAAGACCTGCTCCTGGCCGTGGAGGCTCACAGCGATGGCGATGCCGAGGCTGCTCTGATCGCAGCTGAAATGGCGCTGGAGGCCGAGGCAGCGGCGGCGGCCTCTCCGGGCCGGGTAGCGGAGCGGCTGCCGCAAACTCTCCGTGAGGCGCTCACCGCGCTGCCGAGCGCAAACCTGGCCCTCATTTCGGTGCCTGGTCCATACGCGGCACTCGAGGCCGCCAAGGCTCTGTCGGCAGGGCTGCACGTCCTTCTATTCAGTGACAACGTGCCGCTGGAGGCGGAGGTGGAGCTCAAGTCGAGAGGGGCTGAGCTCGGTCTGCTCGTCATGGGCCCGGGCGCGGGCACCGCGATCCTGGGTGGGACAGGCTTGGGTTTTGCCAACGTGGTAACCCGGGGCCGGGTCGGCATCGTGGCGGCCGCGGGCACCGGCGCCCAGGAGGTGATGTGCTTGCTCGATCGATGGGGAGCGGGGATCTCTCACGTCATCGGCGTGGGTGGACGGGACGTCTCAATCGAAGTGGGCGGCCGCATGGCGTCGCTCGCCCTGAGTGCTTTGAACGATGACGAAGACACCGATGCAGTTCTGCTCGTGTCCAAGCCACCGGCGCCGGAGGTGGCTCGATCCCTGCTGAGAGAGGGAGGACGTGACAAGCCCCTGGTGGCCGCGTTCCTCGGTCTCGGCGGCGCGGTTGCGGACCCAGGGGAGCCGGCTGTGCCGGGTGTCGAGGTGTGCCGTAGCCTGGAGGGCGCAGCCCTGTCGGCCGTGCGGCTCCAGGGCCTGCCGCGGCCGCAGGTCTGTGAGGGTCTCGCAGCTGACGCTGCCACGAGGATGTCCGGCCTGAGTGCCCATCGTCGTGCAGTCCGAGGCCTATTCAGCGGGGGAACCCTTTGCCACGAGGCGATGCTTCTGCTCCATCCACGCCTGGGTGCGCTTCACTCAAATGTGCCTTTGCGTCCCGAGTGGCGTGTACCCGCACCCCCAGGCGCGCACGTGCTCCTGGACCTCGGCGAAGAGGAGTTCACCCGGGGCCGCCCCCACCCGATGATCGATCCTGAAAGCCGCGTGCAGCAGCTGCTCGAGGCAGCTCGAGATCCTTCGACCGCCGTGATCCTCATAGATGTCGTACTGGGTCATAGCTCTCACCCCGACCCGGCCGGCGTGCTCGCGCCAGTTTGCAGAGAGGTCGTCGAACAGGACGGTGGGCCCGCGGTCGTCGCATACGTTCTCGGGACCGACCGCGACCCGCAGGGATACACCCGGCAGCGGGAGCAGTTCGAGCGGGCAGGGTGCCTGGTCCCACCGACAGCGGCTCGAGCGGCCCTGCTGGCCGGCGCAATCGCTGTTCGCCTCCCCGCGCTCGCCGAGTGGGAGCCGTCGTGAACGGCAGCGTGCGCGGACTGCCGCGTGTCGCCCTGGTCACGTACTCGACGAAGCCGCGCGGCGGCGTGGTCCACACCCTCGCGCTTGGCGAAGAGCTCCACAGGCTTGGCTATCCGGCGTTTGTGATCGCCCTCGGCGATCCGGACAAAGGCTTCTTCCGGCCGGTGTCCGTACCTTGCGACTTCATTCCACCGCCGCCCGAAGCGCCCACCCTCGTCGAGCGTGTGGAAGCGACCATCGCCGCGCTGACCGCAGGGCTTCGCGAGCTGGTGCCGGATCGCTTCGACGTGCTCCACGTTCAGGACTGCCTGGGGGCGCGGGCGGCTACTCAGCTGCGGGCCGAAGGCATGCCGATTCGGGTAATCCGCACCGTTCATCACGTTGACGACTTCACGACTCAATCCCTCATCGACTGTCAGGAACGGTCCGTGGTGGACCCCGATCACGTGCTGGTCGTCAGCGACTACTGGCGGCGCCGGCTGGAAGACGACTACGGGGTGCAGGCGACTGTGATCGTCAATGGGGTGGACTCACGGCGGTTCGCGAGGCCTCCAGGCTTCGACCACCGGCCTCTTCGAGCCAGAACCGGGACCTCCGGGAGGTTCCTCTTCGTTGCCGTCGGTGGTCTGGAGCCGAGAAAGGGCAGCATCTATCTCATCGAAGCGCTCGCCGGCATCCGGGCCAGAGTCACGCCCAGACCGGTGGTGGCCGTTGTGGGTGAGCACTCCTTTCAGGACCACTCCGGCTACACGACGGCTGTGCTGGCGCGAGCAGCGGAGCTCGGATTGAAACGGGGCGAGGATCTGCTCCTGCTGGGGACGGTCCCGGATGAGTCGATCGCGGAGTGGTACTGGTCGGCGGACGCCTTCGTCTTTCCATCGGTCAAGGAGGGCTGGGGCCTCGCGGTGCTGGAGGCGATGGCCGCCGGCTTGCCGGTGATCACCTCGGACATTCCCGTTTTCAAGGAATACCTGCACGCCGGCGAAGAGGTCTGCATGGTGCGGGCGGCGGACTCGGGCTCGCTCGCCGGCGCAATGGCGACGATGGTCACGAACGCCGAGCTGCGGCAGCGCCTGGCGAGCGAGGGCCCGATCGTGGCGGCGCGGTACACGTGGGAGACCTGCGCCCGGCAGCACCTCGCCTTCTACCGTGGCCTGGGCAGTTGCGATGCCGCAGCGCGGGAGGCCGGCCCAGCTCAGGACTGAGCTAGCGTCGTGCGGGCAAGCCGGCGCTTCTGGTGGCCCGAGGCGCTTCGTACGGATGCCCAGCTATCCCAAGCATCTGCCGTCTCGGCTCCGAGTACTGGAGCGCGGAGAGGTGCCCGGTGCAGATGCCCGGCGTGTCGACCTCGATTACCTCGCCGGCCACATCGGCGTAGGCCGCGCGCCATGCCACCGCGGACTTGACCACCAGCGCCCTGTGGTGGAGGGGGTCCACGCCCAGCGACAGCAGCTGTTGCCTTTCGAAGGGCATCGCTTTCCTCTCGCTGACGATGACGGTGTTGCCGGCCACCTCGAGTACCGCGGTGCGGCCCATCCTGGTGAAGAAGCCCTGGTTATAGGTCCCGAAGTGGCGATAAGCCCCGTCGCTCAACAGCTTCACGTAGCCGTCGACCGGCACCGGCTCACCGTGCCGGTCGTCGGTCTTGCCTCCGACGGCGACCCGAACGCTCCGGCCGACTCCAGCAGTAAGCGCAGCAGCAACCGCCTCTGGGTCGGCGAGGGTGACCACGATGCCAGTCAGGTCACGCCTCAGCCACTCGGCGAAAATGACGCTTCCATCGCCCGGCGAACCGCCCCCGATGTTGTCGGCGGAGTCAACCAGAATCACCGGAGTGCGGCTGGAGAGCGCCGCTCGCCTTACGGCGTCCCCGACGGGCAGCGGTTCGAACCGAAACCGATCCCGTCGCGAGAGCACAAAATCCGTGAGCGTGTCGACGAGTTGGGAAAGCAGCGCTCGATCGTGCCCGCTGGCTGTTATGGAGAAGCCGGCGCAGTCCACGTCCGCGTAGGGAAACCCGGGCGTGACAGAAACCTGAACGCCCTCGTCAGCTTCAAGATCGGCGACGCGCTGCATGATCTCCCACATCGGCGGGCCGGCGGTGTACTGGGTCTGTGGAGCCGTCAGCAGCGGCAGCTTGCGGTGGATCACCGCCCGCCGCCGGCCCTTCTCAAGGGCGCTCGCGAGCACATCAACCGCCTCCTGTCCGCGCTCGAACATGTCCACGTGTGGATACGTGTCGTAGGCGATGACCGCCTCAACACCCTCCGTGGTGGGATCACTCAGATTGGCGTGAAAATCGACGGTGACAACGATCGGTACGCCGGGGCCGACGGCCGCCACGACACGCCTGACGAGGTCCCCGTCAGGATCCGCGTCTTGCTCGGTGACCATGGCCCCATGCAGAGCGAGCAGCACCCCGTCGGGCCTCCCGTTTGCAAAAAGGCGTTCCAGGAGCGCCGAGGTCAGGTGATCATAGGCGGCCTGCTCCACCGTGCCGCTGGGAACAGCGGCCGCATAGAGTGCGGGCACGACGTCCCACCCGCGCTCTTCGCCTCCGGCGATGAAGCCTCCCAACTCGGAACGGGTGTTCCTGTAGTTGAGCAGCGCCGGGCCCTCGGCGAACTGATAGGCTCTGAAGTCGTCCAGGCTGGTGAGGCCGCTCGCGAAGGTGTTGGTCTCGTGGAAGATGCCGCCGACCGCCACCCGCATGGCGCTCAGTCTAGTGTCGCAATGAGATCGGTCCGGTGAGCTCCGGCCCCGAGTGTAATCGGAGAGAGTCGATGGGAAAGACGGAGGAGGGTTGGCGCGGCAAGGTCCGCGGAATGACTCCGGAGGAGATGGAGGATTTCCTCAAGCTCGGAGTCAACATGTATCTCGCATGCCTTGCGGCGGAGGGCGACCCGTACATAACAGTCTGCTGGCACGAGTGGCGGGACGGCCACTTCTGGGTCATCCCCCGCCAGCGTTCGGCGTGGGCCGAGTTCCTGGCCAGGAACCCGAGGGTCTCCTTCGTCATAGAGCAGCCCAACACGCTGGGCAAGGTCATCGGCCGGGGCCGCTCCGAGCTTGTGGAGCGGCCGAATGTGGGGGGGCAGTGGGTGCCGATCGCGACCCGGATGACGTACCGGTATCTCGGCGAGAACGGCCCCACGTACCTGGAGCCGACGCTCAACCAGCCTCGGTGGCTCTTCAAGATCAAGCCGGAGAAGTTGCAGACCTGGCAGGGTGTTGGATGGGCGCCCAAGTACTGGGTGTCGGGCACGGGCGGACCGAGCTATGAGGAGGCCCACGCCACCGTCTAACCACCAGAACGCCCTTAAGGCTCTCCAGGCCCGCGAGCGAGAACTCGTCGAGTTCACACGGGAGCTGGTGGCCACACCCAGCCCCAACCCGCCGGGCGACGAGCGTCGAGTGGCCGAGCTGCTCAGGCAGGCCATGGATCGCCTTGGCTACTCGAGCGTGCGCTCGCTGGCGAGGTCGAGTGACAGGCCGAACGTGATCGGAGAGATCGGCCTCGGCAGGCCAGTCTTGATGCTCAACGGCCACATCGACACCAAGCCACCAGGCGATGAAACGCAGTGGCAAACCGGCCCCTACGACCCCGTCGTACGTGATGGCGTCCTCTACGGGCTCGGGTCAACCGATATGAAGGCTGCGGTTGCCGCGATGGTCTACGCAGGGGCGGCGCTTGGCGAGCTGGACGCACTGCCGGGGGTGCTCCGCATAGTTTTGAGTGCGGACGAGGAGGCCGGCAGCCGTTTCGGTGTTCGCTTCCTTGCCTCTCAGGGGCTGCGCGCTGACGCCGTCGTGGTTACCGAGCCCACCGGGTTCGAGCGGCCCTGGGAGTACGTGTCCGTCGCGTCGCGTGGCATGTCCGCGTTCCATGTCAGGACCGCCGGCACCCAGATGCACTCCAGCCTGAGCGATCGTGTGCGCTCCGTCAACGCCAGCGTCAAGCTGGCCAAGGTGCTGACCCGCATGGCTGAGGAGTTTCGTCCCCGCCACCCAGACCTGACTACCAGTACGCCGACGGTTAACCTGGGCGTCACTCTGCAGGGTGGTGTCTTCTTCGGCGTATATCCAGGCGCCGCGGAATTCGGCGTCGATGTGCGGACGGTCCCGGGCATGACGCTGGAGGATCTGCAAGCCGACGTCGAAGGCTTCCTCGAACGGCTGCGGCGTGAAGACCCCGACCTTCAGGTTGCGGCTGAGTGGGTGCCTGAGCTGTCGTGGGCGCCGCCCTCCTCGATACCTTTCGACCACCCGATCGTCGAGGCAGCGCGCTGGGCGGCGCGTGAGGTGCTCGGACACGACGTCCCACCCGGCACCATGCCTGCGTTCACAGATGGGACGCACTGGCATCTGGCGGGGATTCCCACGATTCCCGCCTTCGGACCGGGGAGCCTCCTGTTCGCCCACCAGCCCAATGAGCACGTTGGCCTGGACGAGATCGTGCAGGCGAGCAGGATTTACGCTCTCATGTCGCTGCGGTTTCTCGAGCAGAGCTAGAGCCCCGCGATACGCACTACTTCCGGCGAAACGACTTCTCGGGCCCTCGGGATAGGTCCCAGTGCCGGAAATGGGACCCTATCTTCTGCCCCACGACACTAGCTTCGGACATTGAGACGCTCGTAGCTCTCGTCGACGTCGCGGATCAGCTTGACCATCGCCTCTTCGATCCAGCTGTAGAACTGTTCGCCCAGTTCCGCGGTAGAAGCACGTGGATCACCCCAGACTCCGGTCCGAGAGGCTCGCCACACCGAGCCCGGATTCGTCTCGAAGTAGGCCAGTATCGACGGAAATGCGGGGGCCTGAAAATCTGGGAAGTCGGGCCATTCCGCGACAGCGGCATTTAGGTCGACGAGCTCCGGGCGCACGGCCATGACCGCGCTGGTTTCTCCGATGTTGGCGTGCAGACCTGCCGAGAGGCTGAGGTACGACTCAAGCTGCTCTGGCGGCAGTGACTCCCAGTATGAGACCCCCCAGGCCCGAGTGCCTTCGGGTAGGCGCGTCGCTACGTTCATGCAGGCCATGTTGACGGGGAAGTAGTTGGTGTAGTGACCGTTCACGAAGATGATCCGACGCCAACCCGCTTCCGCAAGGGAAAACGTGACGTCCTCGACAAGGGCCATGAACGTTGGCACGGTCAGATAGGCGAGCGCACGGAACCCCCGATGTCCAGCCGAGATGCCGTAGTTAAGGGCGGGGGCGACAAGCGCGTCAAGCCGAGTGGCCACACGCCGGCAGACCTCCGTCGGAATGATGACGTCGGTCGAAAGAGGGCTGTGGGGACCATGCTGCTCTGTAGAACCGGTCGGGATGAGGATCACGTTGTTGCGCTCAAGATGCTCCTCGACCTGGGCCAGCGTCAGCTCGGCCATGAAGACTGAAGATCTGGGCATGTTCTCCCTCCCGAAAAGTGAACAGAGTCAGCGTTGCCGCAGCCGGTCCAGCGGCGCGTAGTTGAAGCAAGCGACGTAGTGGTTGCGGCCCACGTCCTCCAGCGATGGGACCTCCTTCCATGACTTCTCGACCGGGCGGAAGCAGCGCGTGGCGAACCTGCAGCGCCTGGGAATGTCAATTGCCGACGGGATCTCACCCGAGAGCAGAATCCTGCCGTCGGATTGCAGGGGGTGACCACCCAGTACTGGCATCGCCGAAAGTAAGGCTTGAGTGTAAGGATGGAGAGGGTTCGCGAACAGCTCCGGCGTCGATCCGAGCTCGACGAGCTGGCCCAGGTACATGACGGCCACGCGGTCGGCCATGTGGCGGACCACACTCAAATCGTGTGAGATGAAAACGTAGGTTAGATTCAGCGCCTTTTTGAGATCACGCAGGAGATTCAGAATCTTCGACTGCACGGAGACGTCCAGGGCGCTGACGGGCTCGTCGAGAACGAGGAATTCGGGGTTCACCGCGAGCGCTCGCGCGATGCCAATGCGTTGGCGCTGGCCGCCGCTGAACTCGTGCGGGTAGCGCTCGCGCGCGTCCGGAGCGAGGCCGACGAGGTCCAGCAGCTCCGCGAGCCGGTTGGCCTTTTGCCGTCGCCCAAGACCTTGGATCCCCTCACCGATGATCGTCTCGACCGTGTGACGAGGATTGAGAGACGAGTAAGGATCTTGAAAGACAATCTGAGCCTGGCGGCGGAAGCGGCGCCGCTCTCCGCCAGAGAAACCGAAGATGTTGCGCCCGTTGTAGCGCACCTCGCCATGCGTGGGCTCGATGAGGTGGACCAGGAGCCGGGCAAGGGTCGACTTGCCACTGCCGCTCTCCCCAACCAGGCCCAAGGTTTCACCGCGGTACACAGATAGGCTGACGTCCTCGACGGCACTGAGCCAGGATTGCTGCTTGGCGATCCAACCGGCTTTGACGAGAAAGAGTTTGGTCACCTTTCGCGTCTCGATGAGGGGGCCGGAACCCACCACGGTGGCTACTTTGGCGCGGCTGGCGTCCAGAACCATCGTGCCCTACAGATTGATGTGTGATTCGCTTCGGTGCAACCCGACCGGGCTCCAGCGTCCGGAAGCCCGACCGTTGACACCGCGCACCGCGCCAGCTTACCATCGTTCCACATGTCGACACCCGTTCACATAGATGAACGAGGCGGGAAAATCGTCAAGTCAGCCTCGCGGGTCCTCGATCTATTCGAGCTGCTGCTCGAGGAGCCGGGCGGGCTGACCCTGTCAGAGATCAGCCACCGGTTGGAGGTACCGCGGAGCAGCGCTCACGGGCTGATACAGACGCTCCTCCTTCGGGGATACCTGCACCGCATAGGGGAAAAAGGACAGCGCCTGCGGCTTGGGGTGCGCCTCATAGAACTTGGGCTGAGTGTGGGCGACGACCTGGACCTCCGGCCGGTTGCGCATCGGCATATGGAGCGCCTGGCCCAGGAAACGCATGAAACTGCGTTCATCGCCGTCCGCGATGGGGGTGAATTCGTCTGCGTCGACAAGTTCGTAAGCCGAGATGCTGAGACCAGGGTCCGTGCCGACGCACCTCTGGGAGCCCGGCGGGCGATCCACTGCACAAGCCTAGGCAAGGCCTTCCTCGCCGCTCTCGACGACCGCGAAGTGATAGAGCTGCTGAACAGATACGGTATGCGTCCCGCGACCAGGTACTCGATCACAAGCAAGACCGTAATGCTGGATGACCTGGCCGCGAGCCGCGAGCGTGGCTACTCGATCGACCAGCAAGAGGCTGTGCTCGGGATCTGCTGCGTAGGTGCACCCGTCCGCAACCATCTCGGCACTCCCTTTGCAGCGGTCAGCGTTTCCACAATTCGCGAATTTGCGGATCCAGCGGTCCAGGGTCCGGCAGTGCTGAGGGCAGCCGTCGAGATCTCCCGCGCGCTTGGGTGGGACGGAGATGCTGCGTCGCTATACGGACGATGAGCGCCGTCTGACACTATTGAGATAAGGAAGGGGGTTATGAGCACGACAGCTACCGCGTCTGGTTTAGACCGGCTCACGAGAGATCAGATCCATCTCTATTTCGACCCGCTGTTGGAGCCCAGGATTCGGGTCGCGTCCGGGACCCGTCTCGTCGTGGAGACCGAAGACGCGCACATGGGCAGCATCCGAACCGAGGCAGACGTCTATCAGTCCCTGGCTGAAGTCTTCGAGAAGCTGGGCGGCGCCAACCCTGTCACGGGGCCCATCTACGTCGAGGGGGTTGAGCCGGGTGACTGCGTGGCCATGACGATCGAAGAAATGGTCCCCGGTTCGGTTCAGGGCCAGGGCTACACCGTTCTGACCCCCGGTCTTGGCGGCCTCGTGAGCAACTACACCCTTCAGGGCCCACTCGAACCCCGTACGGTGATCTGCAAAATTCAGGATCAAAAGGTTCTCTTTCCGACCCTCAAGGGAACTGTTGAGATTCCCACCAACCCGTTCCTGGGGACGATCGGCGTGGCGCCAAAAGGGGAGCGGCGTCTGTCTTACGTCCAGGGCCCGGACTTCCTGGGCAACACGGACTTACCCCTTAACGGTGTCGGCGCGACCATCGTCATGCGAGCCAACGTGTCCGGAGGCCTGGTCTCGTTCGGCGATGCGCATGCAGTTCAAGGTGACGGCGAGATATCAGGTGCAGCGATCGAGTGCCAGGCTGACGTGACGGTGCGGCTCGACCGGATCGCCGCGAGCGACAGCCAGTATGTCGCACTTCCTCAGGTCAATACGCCCGAATTCATTGGTTCTATCGCAGCTTTCACCGGTGTACCAATTGGTGATTGCATCAGGGCCGCATACGTCGACATCGTCAATCGTCTCGTGCAGTTCTATGGGCTTACGTTGCCTGAGGCGTATCTCCTGTCCTGCCAGACCGCCAGGGTCCGGATTGGGCAGGTAGTTGACCCGCTCTACTGCGCCGCCGTGACAATCGAGCGGCGCTACCTCCAGTGAGTGGTAGCGCCGGCTCGGGAGGGCCGGAAATGCCGAAGACCACAGCCAGGAAGGAGATAATTCGTCCGGAGGCCGGCATTCATCCGCTGCCCTGGCCGTACTCACACGGCGTCAAGGTGGGGCCGCTCCTGTTTGTCGCCGGGCAGGTCGCGCTCGACGAACAGCTGCGCATCGTCGGCCCGGGCGACGCCGAGGCGCAGGCTCGTCAGACGTGGCGGAACATCAAAACGGTCGTCGAGGCCGCCGGCGGCAAGATTTCCGATGTCATTCGGGTGACCACCTATGTGGCTGATCTCGCCGACATCGAAGCCATTCACAGAGTGCGGCGGGAGTTCTTTCCTGACGGCGACTTTCCGACGGCTACCGTCGTCCAGGCTGCCAGGTTGGGGTTGCCTGGTCTCCTCCTGGAGACAGAGGCGGTCGCGGTCATAGGCTGTTCATAGGACGGCGCCAACTCTTCCAGGAGGACGATTCAATGGTCAGGATCATCTCGCTCCACCGGCCTCCGCCCGACCCGGCCTCCTACGACGATTACTACCGTCGAGTCCACATTCCTCTGGCGCGACGAATACCCGGGGTCCGCCAGATCCGCTTCGGCCGCGTGTGCAAGATGGAGGACGGGAGTTCGCCTCCTTTTCATCTGGTCTCTGATGTTTACTTCGACGACGTGGCATCTCTGGAGAGTGCGCTCGAGTCGCCGGAGATGGCTGTTGCCCTTGGCGATCTGCCGAACTTCGCGGCCGACGGCGGAATCACGATCATGTTCTGCGAGAGCGAGGTCGTGGAGCCTGAAGTCTGAGCTGACATGAAACTCTCCGAACGCATCCACCTGGTTGGCTCCGGTGCGATGGGCTTCGACCTGACAGACCCGTTGGACTGTCACGTCTATCTGATCGATGGCGGCGATGAGCTGGCGCTGATCGATGCTGGGGCCGGCCTGGGCGCGGAGGCAATCGTTGAGAATGTCAGGGCGGCCAGTCTGGATCCGGCCGGAATTCGGCATTTGATCTTGACGCATGGCCATGGTGACCATGCCGGTGGAGCTGCGAAGTTGAGGCGGCTCCTCGATGAACCAGTCGTCTACATGTCGGGAGTCACCGCTGCCGCGCTCCGAGCAGGCGACGAGAAGGCGTTGAGCCTCGACGTCGCGAAGCAGGCGGGCTTCTACCCGAACGACTACAGGCTCGAGCCCTGCGCCGTCGACGTTGAGCTGGAAGACGGGGCTACCATCGATGTCGGCGATCTCAGACTGGTTGTGATGGATACGCCAGGGCACTGTGATGGACACGTCTCACTACTTTTCGAGCACAAAGGTTGGCAGACGCTGTTCGCGGGCGACACGATCTTCTTCGGCGGGAGAATCCTGCTCCAGAACATCCACGATTGCCGTCTCGATGCGCACATCCGGTCGCTTCGAAGGCTGCGTGGGATCCGCGTTGCCGCATTGCTGCCAGGTCATCTCACACTGTCTCTGAAGGATGGCGAGCGTCATGTCGAACGAGCCAATGAGATCCTGGACCGGCTGTTGATCCCAGAGCAAATGATGTCGGCGTGGTAG
>Ga0126376_10001088_pt1 | contig 14431 bp, 12 predicted proteins | sample PanSoiMetPlot_15_FD_92760 | JGI IMG/M metagenome (GOLD analysis project Ga0126376, IMG submission 92760) | Tropical forest soil microbial communities from Panama - MetaG Plot_15 | ecosystem: Environmental > Terrestrial > Soil > Tropical forest > Bulk soil | place: Panama | collected 2016-02-17
CTGCCGATGCAGGCGCCCGACCTGGCGGCGGAAGAGCTTTCGCGATCCATGCGCACGCTCGGGCTGGTCGGCTGCCAGATCGGGTCCAACATCAACGGCAAGAACCTCGACGATGGCGGGCTGGCGCCGTTCTGGCAGGCGGCGGACGAACTCGGCGCCTTCGTCATGGTCCATCCCACCCAGGTCGCCGGTGCCGACCGGCTGAAGTCCTATTACCTCGCCAACCTGATCGGCAACCCGCTCGACACCACGATCGCGGCCGCCTGCCTGGTGTTCGGCGGCGTGGTCGAGCGCCATCCGAACATAAAATTCTTCATGGTTCATGGCGGCGGCTTCGCGCCGTACCAGGCGGGCCGCTGGTCGCATGGCTGGCAGGTGCGGGGAGAGCCCAAGGTGCATCTAAAACATCCGCCGGATGCCGCGATCAGGTCGCTCTACTTCGACACGATCCTGCACGGACAACCGGCGCTGGAATTTCTCGTGTCGACCTTTGGCGCCTCGCACGTGCTCCTGGGAAGCGACTATCCATACGATATGGGCACGCTGGAATGCGCGCGGCAGGTGCGCGCGCTGCCGATCCCGGACGCCGATCGCGTCATGATCCTCGGCGGCTTGGCGCAGAAGTTTTTCGGCGCCGGCAAGGCGCAGCCGCGCCAGCGCCAGGCGGGCGCGCGGTAATCCCTATGAACGCCAAGACAGCAACCGCGTCACGGGCCCAGGACGAACTTGCCGACGCGGTGCGCGTGCCGGCGGCGGCGATCCGCACCTTCATCACCGAAGCGCTCGCTGCCGTCGGCCTGCCTTCTGCCGATGCGGCACAGGTGGCCGAACTGATGGTCGAGACCGACCTCGCCGGCGCTGACGCGCACGGCGTGTTCCGGCTGCCGCATTACGTTCGCCGGCTGCGCGCCGGCGGCACCAATCCGCGGCCGGACATTCGGGTCATGCGCAGCGGGCCAGCCACCGCGGTGATCGATGGCGACAACGGTTTCGGCCACCTGGTGATGGCGCAAGCCGCGCGCGCCGCGGTCGACATGGCGCGCGAGGCGGGCGTCGCCTGGGTCGGCACGCGCCACTCCAACCATGCCGGCTGCGCCGGCATCTATGCCGAGATTCCCATGCGGGCCGGCATGATCGGCCTCATGGCGGCGGTCGCCAATGCCAACCACATGCCGATCTGGGGCGGCGCCGAGCTGCTGCTCGGCACCAATCCGGTCGCCTTCGCGATTCCGGCCGGCGACGAGGCACCGGTCGTGCTCGACATCGCCACCACGGTCGTGTCCTACGGCACGATCAAGGCCCATGCGCTGCAGGGCCGCGACCTGCCGGAAGGCTGGATGGTGGATCGCACCACCGGTGAGCCGCTCACCGATCCGCGTCGCAGCCACGAGGGCCTGCTGCTGCCGTTCGGCGGCTACAAGGGAAGCGGGCTTGCGCTCATGCTCGGGTTGCTCGCCGGCGTGCTCAACGGCGCCGCGTTCGGACGCGACGTGGTCGACTTCAATGCCGACCTCGCCAGCCAGACCAACACGGGCCAGTTCATGGTGGCGCTCGATATCGCGCGCTTCCTGCCGTTGGAGGCGTTCAAGGCCGAGATCGATCGGCATCTGCGCGATCTCAAGAACTCTCAGGTGTTGCCGGGGGTCGACGCCATCCGCCTGCCCGGCGAGCGCCGCCGGCAATGTCAAACCGAGCGGGCGCGCGACGGCGTGCCGATCCTGCCCGCGGTGCTGGCGCAGCTCGATGCGCTGGCGAAGGAGCTCGCCATCCCACCATTGGCGAGCCGTTCGGCGCGCTAGCCGATCGATTGACGAATAAGAGAATGGCCTCCGCGCTGGGAGGCCATTCTCCGAGTGGGCTGCCCACTCATCGCGCATCAGCACGAGCTGCGGGTACGTATGATCACTCTACCGTCGGGCAGGCGCTCGCGGACCCTCACAGTGCGGCAGTCGTTGTAAGCTGAACCGCCCCGCCAGCCCCGGTCGTAGGCGTAAGCGCCATGGCTTGGGCCGCCCCACCACCCGCGCGTGCCGAAGCCGATCGAAACGTCGTCCCCGGCAACCGCCGGAGCAGCCATCCCGAGCGTAGCGGCGGCTGCCAGCATGATGGAAAGCTTCCTCATGGCAGGCCTCCTGTTCCTCTCTGCTCAGCCCCTCTGTAAGAAAACGTCTGTCGCGAGGCTTTGTTTCGCCGATTCGAATGAGCCCCCAACGATGCGTGATGAACATCAAACCACCCGCCGGCGCGGCCCCGGCAGGTGCTTTGATGCCCTTCGCTAACTGATGCGAAGTGATCAGTGTCGGATATCCGACGCCGGGTAGCTAGTATCCACCACCCCACCAGGAACGCGCATAAAATCGCGGTCCCCAGTGATGGCGAAACGGCCGTCCATAGAAGCCATAGTGCCGATAGAAGGGCCTGCCATAGAAGCGAGGCCCGGGTCGCTAGAAGCAACGGAACGGCCCGCACACCCAGCGAACCTGCTGCACGTCGCTGGAAATTTCCAAACCGGCCGCTGCCAGCCCGCCCACAGGCATCGCCGAGGCGCCTCCGGCGGCCAGGCTCGCGGCGCAAAAGACGCCGGCCGCGAGCACTATCATCCTGGTCTTCATCATGGCGTTGCTCCTTGTACGCAATACCTCCCTCATATTTTCAAGATGCCTGGCCACGCTCGAAGGTTCCCGCGATCCTGGGATTTGACGCCGCAGATGCAAGCGTTGTGCGACCGCGAAGATTCTCGCGACGTACATGTGTGCAAATGACTTTTGCGCGCCGCCTGTTTCGCGACAGGGCGAGCCGTGGATCGAAAGTCTCAAGACGCGCGTTATCGGATGCAGTTTGGGAGGCCGTTGGTGTTGCGCATATTTACACATGCGTTGCTTGCCGCGTTGCTGGCGTCCCCCGCCGCTGCACAAGATCAATCTTCTCTGCTGTCATTGCCGAAGCTCGAGGCGTGTCAATTCCCGTCTCACCCGCAGCTGCCCGAAAAATGGCAGGCGACCTACTTGATGGCGCCTTTCACCAAATCGCAGCTTGTGCTCGCCGAGATCGTGTACGACGGCGGTCTTTCGGCCATGCGGGTGCGGCTTCATGGTGCGCGCCAAGGATTCCTGGATCTGTTGATCGTCGGCGATCGCACTTACGTTCTCGTCTCGGACGGCTCGACCGTTGCGTGCGAGGATCTCGGCGACACCGGCTGGCGGCCGCTGGAGCGGGATTGGCTCACGCCGCAATCGCAATGCGCGGGCTCAGCGCCGATCGGTGAGACCAATGTCGATTGGTGGAAAACGCCGCTCGCGCCCAAGCCTGCGAGTTCCTGGATCTGGTACAAGGCGGCTGACCGGACTCCGTTTCGTCTCGTGTTCCAGTCTCCCAGCGACAGGCTGGCGGTCTTGAGTCGATATGCGTTGAGCTACCAGGTCGAGTTCAAGCCGATGTCGCAGACCGACCTTGGCGCCGTCGCGAACGCGTGCCGCGGCGCCAAGGCCGCTCGCGCAGGGACCGGGCCGCGCGCGATCCGCAGCTTGATTGACAGCTTGTCGCGCTCGCGTGCTCGCTCCGACGAGATCAAGCGGTTCATGCCCGCGCTTGCAGCCTGCCCGGCGGATTCGCTGCCCCAATGGCCGAAAAAAGTCGCGTTGACGGGACTGATGACGCCCTTCGATTCCAACGAGAACCCATACCCGACCGAGGTGTTGTACGATTGGAACGCGCGGGGGCAGCGCAGCCGCGTTTTCTTTCCGGCCCGTTCGGGCATCGCCGTGCAAGACGCATTGCTGCTCGGCTCGCGCGGCTACAATGTGACCTACCGCCATAACGAGGGGCCAGTATGCGCAGCGGTTCTGCCGGGAACGATCCGCCCTGATTGGCCTTCCCGCGGCTCGTGCAGTTGCGAGGCTGCGATCGAGGGCGGCACGCCGCTGACGCCCTATGGCCCGACCAGGATCATGGCTTGTTCACTCGCGAGCCCGCGCGCCGCCTGGGCCTGGTATACGTCAACTGGCCGGCCGACGGTGTTCATGGTGACCTCGATGCCAGGCGACGAGGGCGCAGCCTTGTTCGCCGTCCTCGACTACTGGCAATGGCTGCCGGGACACAACGTCCCGGAGTCTGTGTTCAAAATGCCAGACCAATGCCAGATGATGACGCCGCTTCGGAAATCATCGAACCTGCGCCGATGCTCCACGTGCCATCTCGGCGCGGGCACGAGACAATGATGCAGAAATCGTTGGCGGTAGCGGGCTCATGCTGCGCCAGCAACGGGCGCGCGCGGACGCCCCGGCGCTGGTATCCGAAGAAGAGAATCGGGAGCCGACGATGCTGTTCAACCTTGCCGGTCATCGCCGCGCTGCAGCCGCGCCGACGCCGCGTGCCGCCATGCCGATATTCCGGCCATCGCGCTTGGCGCCGAGCGCAGCGCGCTCTGCGTGAAGCCAGGATGATCAGCGGACCAGCGCCGCGTGCTGGCTATGGCCCTCGGTCATGCCGTGCGCCTTCATCCAGTCGTAGGTGCGGTCGAACGCCGTCTCCTCGTAGTGGTCGACGTGCTTGTAGCGCACGAAGGTGCGCGACAGCTCATGCGGCGCGAGCGCGCCGTCGGTCGCCGCCGCGACGTGATGCGCATATTTGTAGAAGTCGGCATTGATCAGGTCGACGACCGCGTTCACCACATCGTAGTAGGCCTTGCGCTGCTCCGGCGTCAGGTCGGCCGCGACCACTTCGCCGCCGCGGTAGAACGAGGCCGCGACGATATGGGCGCCTTCCTTGAGGCCGAGGCTGATGAACGGCTCCATCACGGCCACGACACGGAATCGGCCCTCCTTGAGGCCTCGCCAGCGCATCGGCGGCAGGCCGCCCTCGGCGAATTTGACATGTTCGGCGCCGACCGCGCTCTCCAGCATCTGCACGCTCGCGTAGTGCGAGCCCGTGTGCTCCTGGATGACGACCGGAACGTCGGCGAGATCGCCCGGAACCTGCAGCGTTTCGTCGTAGGTGAGGATCGCCTGCGCTGCCACCGCGGCGCGCAGTGCTCCGATCGTGCCGCTGCGCGTCCCGCGCTCGAGCCGGTCAATGCTGGCCCATTCGCACACGTTGTAACTGTCGGCCGAGCCGCTGTCGAACAATTGCTCCTTGAGCCGGTCCATGGCGGGACGCCCGACGTCCTTCTCGCGGTCGGCATAGGTCGCGGTGAAATGCACATCGAGCCCGGCTTTGGCAAAAAGGCCTGTCTCGATACCGACGATCACCGGAAGGTCGAACACCGGATTGTTGGGAGCGATGCGGACGACGGCCTGCTGTGACATGAGGTGCCTCGTTCTCGGCTGCGGGGCGGAGCGCTGGGCCTTGGCACATCGGGTTCCGCCGGCTCGATGGCGCAACGCTAGTCCATTGCGCGCAGCCGTTCAACGGCTGCGGGTTGCACTGGCTGCAGGTGAGATAGAAGCCTTCGGCAGTTGGCTCAGGCCGCCTTGCGTTCTTCGTCGGGCTCCAGCGGCAGCTTCACCGGCGCCTTGCGCTTCGCGGACAGATCCAGCGCCTTGGTCAGCATCAGGTTGCGATGCGCTTCCGCCGCGGTTGCCGCCTGAGTCGGCAGGCCAAGTGCCACGCGGTTGAGCCAGGAATCGGTTTCCTCACGCATCGGGCCGCGCAGCTCGCCGAGCGCCATGTCGCCCGGCGGATAGCTGCCCATGAAGTCGACCAGGCGGCGCCTGTCTGGCGCGTAGCCTTCCTCCTGCGGCGCCGACACCGCCAGCACGATGTCGCGGTGGGTGTCGTCGATGGTGAGCACGCCCTCGGTGCCGTTGAGGCCGACTTCCAGGCTGTAGACCGCGCCCGGCCAGGTCACCGGCAGCGCCCAGGAAATGTTTAGGTGATAGACGCTGCCGTCGGAGAACATGATCATGCCGGCGGTGGCGTCGATGCCCTGGTAGGTCGGCCCCAAAACCTTGTCGATCGAGCGCGCGTAGCACTCGACCGGCGTCTTCGCCTCCATGCACCACATAACGATGTCGAGCGCGTGCGTGCCGGAGATCACCATGGGCGAGATCGTCGCCGGATCGTCGGTGCGCTTGTAGTTGTCGATCGCCACTAGACGGTTCATGAAGGCGCGCGACGTCACCAGCGTGACGTCGCCGAGCGCACCGGTGCGCACCTTCTCCTTGGCGGCGAGCCAGCGGCGGCGGAAGCGCTGGGTGTAGCCCACGACCGCGTCGAGCTTGGCGTTCTGGATCGCCTTGAGCACGCGCGCCGATTCGCCCAGGTCGGTCGCCAGCGGCTTCTCGATCAGCATCGGCACGCCGCGGTCCACCGTCGCCAGGATCGGGTCGACGTGCAGATGCTCGTCGGTCGAGATCAGGCAGGCGGTCACCTCCGGCCGATTGAGCAGCTCGTGGTAGTTGTTGGTGACGAAGTCGGCGCCGATTTTTTCCGCCACGTGCTGGGCGCGGTTGTGGTTCTTCTCGGCGATGCCGATCCACTCCACCGCGGGGTGGCGCGCCGCCACCTCGCCGCGAAACAGGCCGACGCGCCCGGCGCCGATGATGGCGAGGCCGATGCCCTTAGCCGACTTTTTCAAGGGTGGCTCCCTTCATGTCGGCGATCGCCGAGATGGCTTCGTTCGACAGCGGCAGGTCGACCGGCTCGTTGATCTCCGCCGACAGGTCGGCCGCCGTATAGGCGGCCATCACCATGCGGGCATGCTCCGGCGCCACCATCGGCGGCCGGTCGAGCAGGACCGATTCGAGGAAGTGGATCGTCTCCGGCCCCATCTGGCCGGCGAACACGTGATCGACCTGCTCGCCCGGCATGGTCGACATCGGATACTGCGTATGGGCCTGCACGGTGTTGAGCCAGTTGTCGCGGTGGGTGTCGTCGAGGATCAGCGCGCCCTCGGTGCCGGTGATCTCCATCCACGTGGAGCAGTAGTTGGGATAGCTCGGCGGCAGGTTCCAGCCGCCGCCGATCACCACCAGCGTACCGTCGTCCATGGTCACCGTCGACCACATGATGTCGAACGAGCCGTTGATCGGCTGCATGTAGCCGTAGGCGCCCTGCGAATAGACCCGCACCGGCTTGGCCGGCTCGAGCAGCCAGAACACGAAGTCGAGATCGTGGGTCGATTCCATCACGGCGGGCGAAAGCCGCCCGCGCGTGGCGATCTTCTTGCCGAGGCTGCGCGTGATGTGGCGGCTCACCATGACGCTGACGACCTTGCCCAAAGTGCCGTCGGCGATCTTCTTCTTGGCGTAGGCCACCTTGGGGTTGAACCGCTGCGAGTAGCCGATGGTGAACTTGACGTTGTTGCGCTTGGCCAGCGTGATCAGCTCGTCCGCCTCCCAGAACTCGAGCGCGATCGGCTTTTCCAGGAGCACGTGCTTGCCGGCGCGCAGGCAGTCGCGCGCGATCGGATAATGCGTCGTCTCCGGCGTGGTGCAGATGTAGATGACGCTGATGTTGTCGTTCTTGACGAGGTCCTGGTAGTCGAGCGTGGCGGTGGCCGGGCGGGTGAGGGCCTTCACCTCGGCCAGCCGCTCGGGGCGGATCTCACAGATGTGCAGCTTGTCGACCAGCGCCGAGCGCGACAGCGTCTCCGCCCGGATGCCGCCGCACCATCCAGTCCCGATCACTGCCGCCTCGACCTGTCGCATCGGCGCCCCTGAATCCTTCATCCGCTCGCTGGTTGTCCGCAGGCGCTATACCGCTCCGCGCGGCAGGAGGCTAGGGGCCGTGTAGGGTGGGTTAGGCGCGTGGCACGGCTCTCATCGTTGGGCCGCAGCATTTGCGCGCCGTAACCCACCATGCTGAATCGCCGCCGGTGGGTTTCGGCGCGAGATGCCATCGTGCAACTCGCAAGCCGAGCATCGCGCCTCTACCCACCCTATGGCGCCTCACGTCCCGACCCGCAGCGGGGCATGGAGCTTGCGCAGCGTGGCGACCACCGACAGGGCGACGATGCGGCCGGTTTTCGGGTTGTCCGATGGCACGTTCTCGATCGCCAGCGTGAAGCGCGCCGAATCCGCGTCGACCTCGATGGAGTGGCAATTGCGCTCGACGGCGGGGTCGGCCCAGATGTCGATCATGGTGCGGTCGGGGCCGACGCCGGCCAGTGCCAGCGCGGCGACCACGTTGACGTTGGCGGGAAAACCAGCGGCGGCGGCGCGCGCCGTGCCGCTGAACACGCGCTTGGCCTCGTTCAGGCCGTCGACGCTGATGTTGTTGGCCACAAGATAAGGCGCGCCCGCCAAGCCCTGCGGTGGCTTGCGCGTGGTCATGCGCACGGAATGGACTTGTCCTTCCGCCGCCGCCGCGACGGCGTCGAGGCCGAGCAGGGCGCCGGTCGGCACGATGATGCGGCCGCCACACTGTTTGGCGAACTCCATCAGGTCGGTGCGCAGCAGGGCGCCGCAGCTGAGCACCAGCACCTGCTTGCCGGCCGCCAGCATCGGCCGGCAGATCGGCTCCAGCAGTGCCGCCGGCGCGCATTCGACCGCAAGGTCGGCATGGTCCGGAAAGGCCTCGAACGGCACGATCGGGCAGGCGATTCCGGTGCCGTCGAGGAAGTCTTGCGCCTTGGCGCGGTCGCGCGCCGCCACGCAGGCAAGCCCGACGCCGGGCATTCCCTGCAGCCGCCGTGCGACCTCGCGGCCGATCGCACCCAATCCGGCAATGGCCACGCGCGTTTCCGGCATCGCTCCCATCCGCCCTTGATAGGCGGAGTTGCGGGTCGCCGACAAGCGGCGCTTGACCGGACCGGCGCGGGCCGCGACTGTCTGCCCAACGGAAAGGGCTTCTGATGAAGGTGGTGGTCGGTATTGCGTTGATCATGCTGGCAGCGGGCGGCAGCGCCGGCGCCCAGGACTGGCCGGCACGGCCGGTCACCATGGTGGTTCCGTTCGCGGCCGGCGGGCCGGTGGACGTCGGTGGCCGCGTCCTGGCACAGCGACTCACCGAGATCCTCGGGCGACAGATCGTGGTCGAAAATGTCGGCGGCGCCGGCGGCACCACCGGCGCCAGCCGGGTCGCCAAGGCGGCGCCCGACGGCTACCAGTTCCTGCTCGGCAACATCGCCACCCAGGCGTTCAGCCAGTCGCTCTACCGTAAGCCGCCGTACGATGCGGTGGCGGATTTCGCCCCGGTCGGCCTGACCATCGAGCAGCCGCGCGTGCTCGCCGTGCGCAAGGATCTGCCGGTAAGCACGCTGCCCGAGTTCATCGCCTATGCCAAGGCGCATCCGGACGAACTGAAATACGGATCCGCCGGCGCCGGTTCGGCGGCGCACGTGGCGTGCATGCTGCTCAACTCGATCGTCGGCATCGATGCGACCCATGTTCCCTATCGCTCGACCGCGCTGGCGATGCAGGACATCGCCGCCGGCCGGGTCGACTACATCTGCGATGTCATCATCGGCGTGCTGCCGCTGATCCAGAGCAACTCCATCAAGCCGATTGCGTATCTATCGCCGCGGCGCGTGCAGATCCTGCCGCAGGTCGCGACCGCGCAGGAGCAGGGGCTCACCAATCTCGATACAAGCAGCTGGCACGCCCTGTTCTTTCCCACCGGCACGCCCGAGCCGATCGTACACCGCCTCAGCGCGGCTTTGAGCGGGACGCTGGACACGCCGTGGGTGCGCGAGCGGCTGGAAGGCCTGGGCGCCACGATCGTCGGGCCGGAGCGCCGCGGCCCGGATTATCTCGCCCGGCTGCTGCCCGGCGAGATCGCCAAATGGGCGGTTCCCATCAAGGCCAGCGGTGCGGCGGTCGATTGACCGTCCGTCCGTCCTGGACTGTGACACTGCGCCCGGTGTTCTCACCCTTGACCGTGCGGCATCAAGGCGCAAGGTTCGGCCATACACGGAGGTATCCATGATCAAAAAAGTCGTCGGGTCTGCGCTGGTGAGCTTGGTTGCATTGGCTGGATCTGCCAGCGCACAGGACTACCCGACCCGCCCGGTCACCATGATCATCCCGTTCGCGGCGGGTGGGCCGCAGGACACGATCGGCCGGGTGGTGGCGCAGCGCATGAGCGAAACGCTCGGCCAGCAGGTGGTGATCGAGAACGTCGGCGGTGCCGGCGGCATGACCGGGTCCAAGCGCGTCGCCGACGCCGCGCCCGACGGCTATACCTTCGTGCTCGGCAGCGTCGGCACGCACGCGCAGAACCAGACGCTGTACAAGAAGCCGGCCTACCACGCCGCCAATGACTTCACGCCGGTCGCGTTCATCGCCGAAACGCCGATCGCGCTGATCGTGCGCAAGGATCTGCCGGCCAACAACCTTCAGGAATTCATCGCCTACGCCAAGGCCAACCAGGCCAAGATGCAGTTCGGCTCGGCCGGCGCCGGCTCGGCCACCCATCTCGCCTGCGTCGTGCTCAACTCGGTGCTCGGCATCGATGTCACCCACGTCCCCTATCGCGGCACCGGTCCCGCCATGCAGGACCTCCAGGGCGGGCGTATCGACTATCTGTGCGAGATCATCAACACGGCGAAGCCGCAGATCGACGGCGGCACCGTGAAGGGCATCGCCATCATGACCAAGGAGCGGTCGCCGGTGCTGCCCAACCTGCCGACCGCCGCCGAGCAGGGCGTGAAGAACCTGGAAGCCTACACGTGGAGCGCTGTGTTCCTGCCCAAGGGCACGCCGGAGCCGATCGTGAAGAAGCTCAACGCCGCGATCGTCGAGGCGGCCAAGACCCCGTCGGTGCGCGAGCGCCTGCAGACCATGGGCGCGCAGGTCGCGCCGCCGGAGCAGATGACGCCGCAATATCTCGGTCAGTTCGTGAAGAGCGAGATCGAGAAGTGGGCGGTGCCGATCAAGGCGAGCGGCGTGAGTGCGGATTGATTCGAACGGACTGTACTCATTCGTGATGGCCGGGCTTGTCCCGGCCATCTCGTTTAGCTGGGCAAGGCCGTGCAATGCCAAGCGGGATTGCCGGGAAAAGTCCGGCAATGACGAAGGCGTGTGTTGCTCATCTCCCGGCCGCTTCACCGGCCGTGCCGTCTCCTCGCGATACAGCGCGCCGCGAACATGTCGCGTCGGCTTGACTTGTTGTTGCGGTGCGAAGCGCTCTTCGGTGCCGTTCGGCGCTGTTACCCATTAGACGCTCGTAAATTCCCGAATTTTGACACTTTCTTAACCTCTCTTTATGAGAGTGAACGTTCATTCTCTTTTACTGCGTTGCAGCGGAAAAACTCTCCATGCGCCGCGCCAACGTCCAGCTTCAATCCGATCGCCGCGCTGAAATTCTCGCGGCCGCCCAGCGCTGTTTCGTGCGTTCGGGCTTTCACGGCGCGTCGATGCAGGACATCTGCGCCGAAGCCGGCATGAGCCCCGGCAACCTCTACCGCTACTTCCCGTCGAAAGAAGCCATCATCGCCGGCATCGCCGAACGCGACCGGGCGGAAGTGGCGCAGCAGTTCGAAAACGCCGACCTGTCGCACGGCCTGTTCGCGGTCCTCGGCGCCATGGCGCATCACCACTTCGCCCAGCGGCCGATCGAGGAGGTCCTGTTGTGCACCGAGATCATGGCGGAGGCGCGCCGCGATCCGGAAATCGCCCGCATCTGCCGTTCGTTCGATGGTGACGTGCGGCAGTGGCTGCTCGATCTGTTCCGTGCCGCCGCTCGGCGCGGTGACATTCCGCAAGACGTCGACCTCGAGGGCGTGACCACGATGCTGATGGTCATTGCCGACGGCGTGTGGTGGCGCCGCGCGCTCGATCCCAATTTCGATCCGGCGTCCGTGCTTCCGATGTTCATGGATGTGGCGCGCCACCTGCTCGGCGCAGGGCGGGCCCATGTGCGTGCGCCTGCGTGTCGTGATGAAGAGGGGACATGACAATGAAAGCGAGTCGCATTACGGCACTTGGCCTTGTCGGCGCCGCCGCCCTGTGGATCGTATCGGGCTACGTGCTGCCGCACGACAGCGCCGAGAGTCACGCCGCTATCCGCGCCGCCGAAGGCGAGGCCAAGCAGCTTTTTCGCGTCGCCGTGATCGACACCAAGTTGGTCCCGCATCACCGCAAGCTGACCATTTCGGGCCGCACCGAGGCGGACAAGCGGGTCACCGTGACGGCGCGGACCGGCGGCATCCTTACCGAACTGCGGGTCAAGCGCGGCTCACGCGTCGAGGCCGGCGACATCATCGCGGTGCTTTCGGACGATGCGCGCACCGCTCAGGTGGAGCAGGCGAGGGCGCTGGTCACCCAGCGCCGGACCGAGCTTGATGCCAAGCAGCGCCTGATCGCCTCCGGCACGCTGCCGAAGCTCGATCAGGTCAATCTCGAGACTCAGCTCAAGACCGCGGAAGCCACGCTCGCTGCCGCCGAGGCCGAGCGCGACCGCGGCATCGTGCGCGCACCCTGGATCGGTGTCGTGAACGACGTGTCGGTGGAAGTCGGCCAGGCCGCGTTCTCCATGGCGGGCCGGGAAATCGCGCAGATCGTCGCGCTCGATCCGATGCTCGCCGTGGTCGAGGTGGCGGAGCGCAAGCTCGCCGGCATCAAGGTCGGCGCGCCGGCCGAGGTGCGGCTCGTCACCGGCGAAACCCTGACCGGCAACATCCGTTTCGTCGCCAAGACGGCGAGCCAGACCACGCGGACCTACCGGGTGGAGGTCGAAATGGCAAACCCGGACGCCGCGATCCCGGACGGCATCACGGCGCAGGTTTCGGTGCCGTTGGCGAACGTGGTTGCCACGCGCGTGCCGCGATCGGCCCTGACGATCTCGTCGTCGGGCGACGTCGGCGTGCGTACCGTTGGCGAGGACGGAACCGTGGGCTTTGCCCGCATTGACGTGATCGAAGACGAGCAAGGCGTCATGTGGGTCGCCGGCATTGCCGACGGCATGCGGGTGATCGTGCAGGGCCAGGACTTCGTGCGCGAAGGTCAGAAGGTGCAGCCCGTCGCGGCCGCCGATGCCGTGACGGCGACAGCAAATTAAACCCGCGCGCAACGGAAACCCCGGCATGTCGAAGCTCATCGACTACGCAATCGATCACGCGCGGCTCACCATCGCGACGCTTGTGTTCCTCCTCCTCGCCGGCCTCGTGGCCTATGCGACGATTGCCAAGGAGGCGGAGCCCGACGTCAGGATTCCGATCATCTACGTTCAGCTCTCGCAGCGCGGCATCAGCCCCGAGGATTCCGAGCGCCTGCTGCTGCGGCCAGTCGAAACGCAGCTCAAATCGGTTGGCAACGTCAAGGAGATGCGTTCGACCGCGTTCGAAGGCGGCGGCTTCGTACTGCTCGAGTTCGAGGCTGGGTTCGATTCCAAGTCCGCGCTTGCGGATGTCCGCGCCAAGGTCGATCAGGCCAAGCATGACCTGCCGCGCGACGTCGACGAGCCGCAGGTGCTGGAAGTCAATCTGTCGACCTATCCCGTTCTTGTGGTCGGGCTGTCCGGCGAGGTGCCGGAGCGCACCCTGCTGCGCATCGCCCGCGCCGCCAAGAATGCCATCGAGCAGGCGCCCGGTGTGCTGTCGGCGGAGCTGCGCGGCGCACGCGACGAAGCGGTCGAGATCATCATCGACCCGACTCTGATGAACAGCTACGGCATCTCGCTCGACACACTCGGGCAGCTGACGCAGAACTTCAACACACTGATTGCCGCCGGTGCGCTCGAGGGACAGACCGGGCGTTTCGCCGTAAAAGTCCCGTCGCTGTTCGAGACGCCGCAGGACATTCTGAAAGTTCCGGTCACGGCTTCCGCGAAGGCCGCCGTCACGCTGCTGGACGTGGCAGACATCAAGCCCACATTCAAGGACGCAACCTCGATCACGCGCGTCAACGGCCGCCCCGCCATGACCATCGAGGTGTCGAAGCGGTCCGGAGCGAATCTGATCGAGACCGTGGATGGTGTGAAGCGCATCGTCCAGGAGCTGCAGAAGACGTGGCCCGACGCCGTCCATGTCACCTTCACGCAGGACAAGTCAAAGGTGATCCGTCAGATGTTGGCGGATCTCGAGAATTCGGTGGCGACCGGCGTGCTCCTGGTCACCGTGGTGATCCTGTTCGCCCTCGGATTCCGCGCGTCGCTGTTCATCGGCATCGCGATCCCGGCGTCGTTTCTCGCCGGCGTGCTCGGGCTTCAGCTCGCCGGGCTGACCGTCAACATCGTGGTTCTGTTCTCGCTGATCCTTGCGGTCGGCATGCTCGTGGACGACGCCATCATCGTGTCGGAATTCGCGGAACGCCGCATGGCCGAAGGCATGCCGCCGCGCGACGCCTATGCGCTGGCGGCCAGACGCATGTGCGGACCGGTGGTGGCGGCGACTGCCACGCGCGTCGCGGCGTTCTCGCCGCTGCTGTTCTGGCCCGGCGTCGTCGGCGAGTTCATGAAATATCTGCCGATCACCCTGATCGCGACATTGTCGGCGTCGCTCGCCGTCGCGCTGTTCTTCACGCCGACGCTGGGGGCGCTGCTCGGCCGCGCCGCC
>Ga0126376_10001089_pt1 | contig 14430 bp, 12 predicted proteins | sample PanSoiMetPlot_15_FD_92760 | JGI IMG/M metagenome (GOLD analysis project Ga0126376, IMG submission 92760) | Tropical forest soil microbial communities from Panama - MetaG Plot_15 | ecosystem: Environmental > Terrestrial > Soil > Tropical forest > Bulk soil | place: Panama | collected 2016-02-17
TGAGTGTCCGCGTTTTCCGTCCTGGAAAATTCTTTGCTGCACGAGGTCGCTGCCAAGGTCTCGGTTATAACGATCGACGTCGAGTCCGATCTCTTTCGCGTAACCTTCAAAAACCGGCCGCACATCAAACTGCCCTTTCCATGAATTCTGGCGGTCGTAAAGCAGTTTGTGCATCTCCCAAAACTTGCCCTGGAGTCCGGCGGCCTCGGCTGCTGACGCTGCGGCCAGCGCGTGCTGGTGAGTGGGAACCAGCGGAAACTCGCGAAACGTTACGTACAGCTTATCGCCAAACTCTCCCTCCATCTGTTCCAGGATGGGATGAAACATGCCGCAAGGCGGGCATTCAAAATCACCAAACTCTTCGATATGAATGGGCGCGTTTGCCGGCCCACGTGTATGCGCGGGCTCGGCGCCGGGCACGCCTGGATTCACGGCTGTTTGCTGGGCCGTTGCCTGTGATCCCGGCGTGGCTGGTGTCCCCTGACCGGCTACAGTCGGTGTTGCCGGCGTCGAGTGCGTTAAGTACCACGCGCTGCCCAGTGCTAAACCGAGCACTACGAGAATGATGATGAAGGGTAGTATTCGTTTCATATAACTTGAAGAGTGGTCAAACGGCGGCGGCCACAGTGGCTGCCAGTGACCGGAAGATGTCGCGACCATCGCTGGATCCGAGCAAATCCTCGCAAGCGCGCTCCGGATGAGGCATCAACCCAACGACGTTGCGGCCGCGATTGCAGATGCCCGCGATGTTGTCGCGCGATCCGTTTGGATTCGCGGCGTCCGTGACGGTTCCGTCGGGCTCGCAGTAACGAAAGACGATGCGGTCTTCGCGCTGGAGCTCGGCGAGCGTGTTGTCGTCGCAGATATAATTGCCTTCGGCGTGCGCGATCGGAATCCGTAACACAGTGCCTTTCGTCAACTCATTAGTAAAAGGACTGTCAGACGTTTCCACTCGCACGTGAATATGTTCGCAGATGAAGTGCAGATCGCGGTTGCGAATCAACGCGCCCGGAAGAAGTCCGGCTTCACACAGGATTTGGAAACCGTTACATATTCCGAGGACAAAGCGACCGCTTTCGGCAAACTTCCTGACTGAATTCATCACGGGCGAAAAGCGCGCGAGGGCGCCGGCGCGAAGATAGTCGCCATAAGAAAAGCCGCCGGGAAGGATCACCGCATCGTAGCTGGAAAGATCTGTTTCACGGTGCCAGATGAAATCTACCGGTTGGCCGACGTGCTTGGAGATCACGTGATAAGCATCGTGATCGCAATTCGAACCGGGAAAAACTATAACTCCGAATTTCACGCTTCTAACTCCACGCGGTAGTCCTCGATTATCGGGTTCGACAAAACTTCGCGCGCCATCTTCTCGACGGATTCGAGCGCGTGCTGCTGATCCATCGAACCGTCGAGCGAGATTTCAAAGTACTTGCCCTGCCGGACGTCGGATATTCCCGAAAAGCCGAGCAATTCAACTGAATGTTGGATGGCTTTCCCCTGCGGGTCTAGAACGCCGGATTTCAGGTTCACGTAAACTTTGGCTTTCATTTGTTACCTGTAGCGCTAGGATCAACAAAGCATTGCTTAAAAAGCACTTGTTGGAATAATATCTCCGGCTCGTAGACCTGTCGCTTCCGGATCAAACTCTTTCTAACAGGAGAAACTTATAATGCAAAACGAGCCGCCCGTCCAAGCGAGCCCCGCGTCGCCTGTAGTCACCGCAACAAAATCCAGCACCGGTCTTGATGAGAATGTTGCATCCCTGTTGGCATATGTCTTTGGCCTGGTGTCCGGACTGATCTTTTTCTTCATTGAGAAAGACAGCCGGCTGGTGCGCTTTCATGGCATGCAATCAACCCTTCTTGCCGGCGTGTTTTGGATCGGGGAAATAGCGCTGTGGATTTTGTCGACCATTCTCGTAATTATCATTGGCTACATCTCGGGTCTGTTGGGTACGTTGGTATGGTTTGTGATGATGTTGGTGGCGTTCGTCCTTGGTATCGCCGCCCTGATTGGCTGGGTGATGTGCATGATAAAGGCTTACCAGGGTCAGTACTTCAAGCTGCCCGTCCTGGGAAATTTTGCGGAGAAGTTCTCGCAGAAATAGGAACTATTCGATTCCCACTCTTCGATAGATCGCGTCTACATTTCGCAGGTAGTGCTCGAGCGAGAAGACGCGATCTATTTCTTCGCCCGACAAATTCTTCTGGATATCCATGTCGGCTTTCACCAGCTCGCGAAAATCGCGATCCTCGTCCCAAACTCTCATCGCGTTGCGTTGGACCAGTTCGTAAGCGTCTTCGCGCGAGAGGCCTTTGTTAGTCAATGCCAACAGCAATTGACCGCTGAAGATCAGTCCCTTGGTGGCGCCCAAATTCTCGAGCATCCGTTCCGGATAAACGACGAGTCCGTCAATCAAGCCGATCGCCTTTTGCAAAATGTAATCGAGCGCGATGCTCGAGTCGGGCAGGACTACGCGCTCCGCTGAAGAATGTGAGATGTCGCGCTCGTGCCACAACGCGACATTCTCGAGACCCACGACACTGTTCGCGCGGATCACGCGCGCGATGCCGCAGATGCGTTCAGAAATAATCGGGTTGCGTTTGTGAGGCATCGCGCTCGAACCCTTCTGACCTTTCGTGAAACGCTCCTGCGCCTCGCGAACTTCGGTGCGCTGCCAGTGTCGAACGTTCAAAGCAAACTTCTCCAACGACGACGCGACGATCGCGAGCGTCGTCAGATACTCCGCGTAGATGTCTCGTTGAATAACCTGAGTCGAGACTGGTGCGGGCTTCAGTCCAAGACGCGCACAAACGCTTTCCTCGACTGACGGATCGAGATGCGCAAACGCGCCCACCGCGCCGCTGATCTTTCCTACAGCAACTGCTTCGCGGGCGCGCTGCAAGCGCTCGCGATTGCGGCGCATCTCGTCAAACCAGAGCGCGAAAGTTAATCCGAACGAAGTCGGCTCAGCATGAATGCCGTGCGTGCGTCCAACCTGCGGAGTGTTCTTGAACTCCAGCGCGCGACGCTTCAGCGTATCGATTAGCGCCTCGATTTTCTTCAACAAGATGTCAGCCGCATCGCGCAGCAAGAGCGCGTTCGCAGTGTCGACGACGTCTGACGAGGTTAGACCGTAGTGAACGAAGCGACTTGCTTCACCGATCGATTCGGCGAGGTTGGTTGTAAACGCGATGACGTCGTGATTCGTCGTCTTTTCGATCTCGTTGATGCGCTCGACGGAAAACTTCGCGCGCGCTTTGATCTGTTCGAGCGCTTCGCGCGGAATCGTACCCATCTCGGCGTGGACTTCGCAGACCGCGATCTCCACGTCCAGCCATTTCTGAAACTTGTTTTGCTCTGACCAGAGCGCGCCCATCTCGGGCAAGGTGTAACGTTCGATCATTGAAGTGCCGTGGAATTCACAAAGTAACGGGCCAGCAGCCACCGCCCATTCTCTTCTATTAAAGTAAAAGTCTCCATCCCTTCGCCACGTTCGAAGTTAGTTTCATAGATGAGAATAAAGGCGTGTCCCTTCAAAACTCCGCCCGAGTTCTGTTGTTCAGTGGCCGTGTTAAGCGAACGCGATTTAACCGTGCCGAGCTTCGTGTGCAATGTCTTAAACACTTCATTTGATTGCTCGAGCGTGACTTCTTTTTTCCAAAGCTCTGAAGATTCGTTGTAGATCTGTTCGTAACGTTCCTGCGCGATTTGATCGCCGACAGTGGCGACCACTTCCTGCACCTCGGTCGGAACGCGCGGGCGTTCGACGCTCGGGCGGCAAGCCGAGACTGTCAACACAGGTAAAAAGGCGAAAAGAAAGACAGACAGGTACAGGCCGCTCGTGCGCCGAGATTCGTTCATACCTCTATCCAGGGCGTTGGCTCCTTGGGATAGGAAAGACTGACCTCAGTGTAACCAACAAACAGCGGCGCGCGCTCCTGGAGCGCGACTTCGGCGTTGATCTTCGCAAGGTATGGATTGTTGGCGCGTTGCGAAAGATGTGCGAGCACGATGTACTTCGCGCAGCCGTCGAAGCCACGCCGGATCCAGTCAGCCAGATCTTCATTTGACAGGTGGCCCAAACGCGAGAGGATCCGTTGCTTTAATTCCCACGGATAGTTGTCGCAGGCCTTGAGCATGTCGCGGCTGTGGTTCGACTCGATCACGATCGCGGCGCAACCGCGCAGACGTTCCGTGATGAGTGTCGTGAGGTGACCAAAGTCCATCACCGTAGCAATCTTGACGCCCTGGTGCGTCGCCGTGAAACCGAAATTGTCCACCGCGTCGTGTGGAATCGTGAACGGATGAAAGTCGATCTCGCCGATACGGAAGTCTTTGCTCGACTCGATCTGTTCCACGCGATCGCGCAGGGCTTTGGCTCGGCGGCGTGGTTCGTCGTTGCTGACGTTGAATCGTTCGCTCACGTATGCGTCGAGTGTTTGGGGCGAGATGTAGACAGGACAATCAACTGAGCCCAGCAAAACGCGTAAGCCGCCGGCGTGATCGCCGTGTTCGTGAGTTACGAGCACCGCATCGAGACGTTGCACGTCCTCGCCGACCATCGCGAGCCGGCGCGCGATCTCTTTCGCACTCAATCCCGCATCGACGAGCACGCGAGTGTTACCGGCAACGATCAGCACTGCATTACCAGTCGACCCGCTGCCAAGAACAGTAAGTTTCATATCAGGCCACAAAAGGCACAAAAGGCACAAAACAGAGGCGAACCGAAAAAGTTGACCTACTATATCAAAGCCTATGTGCCTTTTGTGCCTTTTTGTGGCTAGATTTCCAGACGAGAACGATCGACGTCGAAGCCGTTGAGATTTCCCAACGCACCGAGTGCGATCGTTTCTGATTTGAAGTAAGTGCGAGCGACTTCCTGAAGCTCATCAACCGTGATCGCGTGGATCTTTTCGATCACTTCATCGGGCGAGATGCGGCGGCCGTGAATGATCTCCTGGCGCGCGAGTGTGCCCGCTCGTGCACTCGACGACTCGAGCCCGAGCAGGATCGACGAGATGGCCTGATCTTTCGCGATGCGTAGTTCTTCTTCCGTAACGCTGGTGCGAACTACTTCGCGCAACTCGGCGAGTGAAAGTTCCAAAACCTCATCCAGGTACTCCGGCGACGTTCCCGCATAAACGTTGAAGACGCCGACGTCGGAAAAAGCACTACCAGCGGCGCCTACTGAATACGCGAGTCCACGTTCTTCTCTGATCTTCTGCCAGAGTCTGCTCGACGTGCCGCCGCCGATGATCGAGCTCAACAAACTTGCGGCGTAGCGATTGCTGCTGAGTGCGTCTGGCCACGGTGTCGCAATCACGAGATGAGCTTGTTCGAGTTCGTTCTTCTGCTCGATCAGGATTGGCGCCGCGGGTCGCGGCCGGCTGGGATCAACTGTCTTTGGTCGAACAGCAGCGCCACTCTCGCAGCCGTCAAACGCAACGCCAACGAGTTCCATCAACCGGTTGTGATCGACGTTTCCCGCCGCAGCCACGACAAGGTTGCAGTAAGAGAACTCGCGCGCGTGAAATCCGACCGTGGTTTTGTGATCGAAAGTCGGGACGGTCTCTCGTGTGCCTTCGATCGGGCGGCCAAGCGGCTGATTAGGAAAGTAGGCTGCGTTGAAGAGCTCGCCGAGCAGTTCGTCGGGCGTGTCCTCGACCATCTTCATCTCTTCGAGGATCACCATCTGCTCGCGTTCGAGGTCTTCCTGCTCAAAACGCGGGTGGGAAACCAGATCGGCCAGTAAATCTATGGCCTCGGCGAGGGCCGTGTCCGCAACCTTTGTGGTGAAACCCGTCATCTCATGTGTTGTATAAGCATCCAGGTTCCCGCCCAGCCGATCAGTTTCAACGGCTATATCCCTCGCGCTCCGGTGCCTGGTGCCTTTGAAAACAGCATGCTCGATAAAATGGCAAATCCCGTTTAATTCGGCCGATTCGTGACGAGACCCCTTCCGAACCCAGATTCCGGCCGTGACGGAACGGAGCCCGGGCATGTGTTCCGTCAGGACGGCGATGCCGTTAGGTAGTTTCGTCGATTTGACTTCGTCTATCATTCGATGGAGACCAAAAAGGGGGCAAATTTCAGCACCGTGGCGGAGAAGGAGATTTCGAATCCTAGCACGGCCTAAAATTGGCGGCAAACTCCCGGCAAATTGGCCGTTTTTACGCCCATTTACTTGACAGTTATTCCGGCCGTGGCAGAGAATAATGGGCTGTTTGCCGGTTCCGGTTACGTCTCCACGCCTGAACCAGATCGCCTGTCTACGGCTTCCAAAGGAACTTTGGTTGCGGAGGTCTTCGCATGAGAAGAGCATTTGGGTTTGGATTGTCTCTGATCGCGCTGGTGTCATTCGTCACCAGCGACGCACTCGCCGCAGGCTCCAATAAATCACTCGCTACCATCACCGGAACAGTTCGCGACAATCACGGGAACCCGCTTGCGGGCGCACTCGTGTCACTGGTGCGTGAAGGCGCGAAGACAGTCAAGGAAGCGAGAACTGATAAGCAGGGAAACTTCCTGGCGCGTGTGATACCGGGGCGTTATGGCATCAAGGCGATCGCAAACGGTTTCAGCGAAGTAGTCTTTACGTCCGTAGACGTGAGGGCGCAACAGGAGCTCGTTTATCGTTTCAACCTCGAGCCGGTTGGTTATGGCAACACCTTGCCCGAACGTCGCCGCGATCGCGACGACGTGAAATGGACGCTGCGATCAGCGCAAACGCGACGCTCAGTCTTCCAGGTGCAGGAGGGCGAAGACAAGAGCATCAAGGCTGCAACTGAGACTGACGCTCAGACGGCTGAAAACACTACTCTTGAAAGTGCACCGGAGATTCCCGCCGAACCAAGTTCAGATTCCAGATCCAAAACTCACGGCGTTCTCGAAAGCTATTTTGCAAGCAATGCGTACGGCTCATCATATGCCGGGCTCAACTTCGCTGTCGCCACACCGGTTTCCGATCAAGTCGAACTGATCTTCGCCGGGCAGACCGGACTTGGTGATGCTCCAGAGCGTCTGGAAGCGACTACACGTTTTCATGTTGGCAATCGTCATCACGTCGGCGTCAGTGCCGGCGGCGTACGTTTCACCAATCCCGTTTGGACGAGCAGACTAAAGGATCACGCCAACCTGCAAGGACAGGTCTCGTTGCGAGCCGTTGACGAATGGATCGTGCGCGATGGCATCGTGATCGTGATGGGACTCGATTACTCACGTTTCATCGGCGCCGGTGGCAAGCATGCTGTTACGCCGAGATTCGGAGTTCAATACGACGCAAACGCGCGCACGCGAGTGAAAGCCGCTTTCGCTTCCGGTGGAGATGAAGATGGCATTCAGAGCGTCGCGACGTTCGAAGACGAGCAGGTGGTTTTCCGTGGCCAGTCTGCGCGGCCGGTCGCCTTTGTTGACGGTCAGGCAGTGATGGAACGAAGCCATCGCCTCGAGTTCGGAATCGAGCGGGTTCTCGATAACAATTCAAACGTTGAAGCGACTGCGTTCTTCGACACGACCAGCGGGCGCGGTGTGGGTTTATTGAGCGCACCAGCGAGCGCTTTCTCCGGTCGTTCTGGTGACGCGTTTCTCGATATCGCCAACCAGCAGGGATCTTCGCGCGGCATTCGCGTGGTTTACACGCGTCGCCTGAATCGCGTTTGGACCGCTTCGGCAGGTTACGCGTTCGGACGCGGGCAGCAGGTTTCTTCAGAAGGTTTCTCAACGCCGGCCGAGTTGTTTGAAAGTGGACTGTTTCAAACTGCGGCCTTCCAGTTAGCGGCAGGATTTCGAACCGGAACGCAAGTGCGCACCGTGCTGCGGTTCTCGCCTGAGGCGACGGTCTTCGCGATCGACCCGTTTGCCGGGCGGTTAGGTGTTTACGATCCGTCACTGAGCATTCAAGTCACACAGGAGTTGCCGAGCTTCGGTTTGCCTTTGCGAGCCGAGGCGATTCTCGACGCGCGCAACTTATTGGACGCGCAGACAAGTTCTGAAAACGGAGAGATCCTGACTTTCATCGGCAACAATCGACGGTCTGTTCGTGGTGGAATCTCGGTCAGGTTTTAAGGGCGAGATGAAGAGAGCAGACCGTTAAAGACATCCTCTCATCTCGCTGTTCTGCTCCCTTCGCCTCCGATACCGATCTTCCAAATTCTCGGAAACTCCGAAAAGTTGGATAGATCTTTTGATCTGGTCCACGGATTTCCGCTGATTAGCGCGGAGAATTCGCTAATCCTTATCAGTCAGCAAAAATCTGTCGCCGGAACATTCCTTGCCTAAAAGAGTCGGATCTGCCGTGTGGGGAATTGAACGGCAGCGGTTGAGGTAGCAGTGAAGGGATCGATACTCACAACTAAGACCTGGTTTCTGCTGATTGGCGCGGCGCTCTTGATCAGTGCCGGCCTTCTCAACTTCCGCCAGCGCGTCCGACACGAAACACCGCCCTGGGACGGTGTCGAGTGGGTCGACACTCACAACGGCATAATCGCCAAAAGCATTGAAAAAGGCTCCGCGGCGGACCGCGCCTGGCTACTGCCGGGCGATCAGTTGCTCGGTATCAGCATTGATGGCCGCGGCAGGGCCGAAGAGATTACTGCCGCACGCGACGTCCAGATTTATCTCGAACAAGCGCGCGTAGGTGGCAGCCTGCACTACCTGATGAAGCGGCCGTCTTACTCTCCCGAAGTGGGCGCTTACTGGGCTGACCTCGATAACATGGGCGCCATTCACAAGTGGACGCCGCGTGTGGTGTATATCAATCTCATCGGCGTGATCTTCTTGTGCGTTGGCTTCTTCGTGCTCTTCAAACAAGGTGGTCGCGCACCGTACGCCCTTCACTTTGCGACCTTCTGCCTCGCCGCTTTCGTATTTCTTTTCTACACGCCGGTCGGTAGTTATCGTGACCTCGATCTCGCGGTCGCATTCCTGGACAACGCCGCGCTAATTCTCTTCGCACCTCTGTTCGTGCACTTCTGCGCGCTCTATCCTTCGCGCCAACAACTCTTCGCGACTCGTCGCTGGCGTGCGGTTTTACTGTACGTTCCGGCTTTGTTGCTGTTGGCGTTTGAAATCATCGTATTTCTGCGCGATGAACTGGCGAAGGGAATTTCAGCTTTCCAAAAGATCCCGGTGACCGAGCCGATCGTTGGCTTCTTTTACTGGATCAGTTTTCTTCATTTCACCGTCGGATTGATTGTGAGTTCGGGGCTGTTAATAATAACTTTCGTCACCGCAAAGAGCACTGTCGTTCGTCAGCAGGTTAAATGGATCCTGTGGGGCTCACTGCTAGCCGTCACTCCTTTTACGCTGCTTTATGCCGCGGTTTACCTGTTTGGCGCGCCGACTGATCGCTGGACCACCGACGTTGCGTTCCTGCCGTTGGCAATAATTCCGTTTGCGTTTGGTTATTCGGTCCTGCGTTATCGTTTGATGGACGTCGAGCTCGTGGTCCGCAGAGTTTTCGTGTATGCGCTCACGACTCTCGCGGTCTCGCTGCTCATCGGCATGGTGGTTTATGCCGGCGGTCTGTACGCCTTCGGCTCCGATCAAACATTCACATCCGGCGAGATCACGTTGCGCGTCGTCGTCGCTGTGTTGGCGATGGCGGCTATCGTGATGGTTGCAGCGCCGGTTAAGAACTTTCTCCAGGAGCAGGTCGATCGCGTGTTCTATGGCGAACGTTACGACCTGCGCAACAGCCTGCTGGATTTTGGACGCACGCTTTCCGCGACGACCGCGCTCGATCCATTGCTCGATTCGTTAGTGAGCCGGTTGCAGGAAGTGATGAACGTCGAGCGTGTGGCGATCTTTATCGAGTCGCGGAATGTGAGGTCGGGTTATGAAGTCGCGCGCGCGGCTGGACTGCCGGCGCCGGTTGTTGTTCCACCTGACTTTCGCGAAATGATCCGTGTGCGGTCGGCCGAAACCGGTGTTGTCCGCGCGGACGATCTCGATCTCAACTCAGAACCGGTGCGACAGGTGCTGCACTACTTCGTTCCGTGCGTCGTTCGCGGCCGAATGGTGGCAGTGATTGGCCTCGGCCGTTCTGTTGACGGCGGACTACTTTCATCGGAAGACGTTGAGATTCTGCGCACCGTTTCCGGCTACGTCGCGGTCGCGATTGAAAACAGCTTGCTCTACAAAGACCAGCAGGAACGCGCCGCCGAGTTGAAGCTGCTGAAGGAATTTAACGAGTCGATCATCGAATCGATCAACGTCGGTCTGCTGGCCGTGGATCTCGAAGGGCGCGTGACGCGCCTGAATTCCGCGCTCGAACACATTCTCGATCTGCGTCGCGATGCAGCCGTCGGCCGCCGAGTTGAGGAGCTATTCTCAGAAGATTTTGCCGACACACTCAAACAGGTTTTGGGTAAGGAAGGTTGGCGTCTGAAAGAGATCCGCAACATCTACAAACTTCACACCGCGACACGCGCCAATCGTGCTCTCGTTTTGAATATCGCCCTGGCTCCCTTGCAGGACGTCCAGGGACAAACCGGCGCGCTCGTGGTGCTCGAAGACGTCACTGCCCGCATCACTCTCGAAGAGCAACTGCAACAGCGCGAGAAGCTCTCGTCGATTGGTTTACTCGCAGCCGGCGTCGCGCACGAAGTGAATACGCCTTTGACGGGCGTTTCGTCGTACACGCAGATGCTGCTCGCCATGCTCAACGAAAACGATCCGAAGCATGCGTTGCTGCAGAAAGTGCGCACCCAGGCGGAACGCGCCACGAACATCGTCAACAATCTGCTCAACTTTTCACGCACCGGCAGCGCGACCGAGTTTGCAGAAACTGATGTGGCGCGCGTGCTGGACGACACGTTGCAACTGCTCGAACCACAACTGCGTCGCAGCCAGATCGAGATCGTTCGTTGTTACGCTGAAAGCGCGCCGGAAGCCTACGCTAACGCGGGTAAGTTGCAGCAGGTCTTCACGAATCTCATTCTCAACGCGCGTGACGCGATTCCCGACGGCGGGCGAATCACGGTCGCGACCGGCATCGCCGATGATGGCTCAATCCTGGCGGAAATCTCCGACACAGGAATCGGTATCGCGCCCGAGAACGTTGCCAAGATTTACGATCCGTTCTACACCACCAAGGGCGTAGGCCAGGGAACCGGCCTCGGCCTCGCCGTGTCGTATGGAATCGTCCAGGAACACGCCGGACGCATCAGCGTCGAAAGCACTCCAGGCCACGGCACCACCTTCCGCATCACCTTACCAACCGCGCGCGTCCGCGCACGTCTCCAGGCTGTCGGCGACTAACAAACACAGATCAGAAATGGCTTCTCACGATCCGCGTTCATTCGTGTAAATCTGCGGCTGTTTGTTAAACTAGCGCCTTCATGATGAAGACGGAAAAGCGCAACTCCCGAAAAGGATCGGTCCTTGTCGTAGACGACGAAGAGATCATGCGCGAGGTCCTCGAGACGCTGCTCACCGCCGAAGGCTATCGTGTCGATCTCGCCAAGACTGGTGAAGAAGGTCTTGAGGCTTACGGCCGCCGCGCGTTCGACGTTGTCCTGCTCGACGTTTCCATGCCGGGCATCGGCGGACTGCGCGCGCTCGAAGAGTTTCTAAAGATGGACTCCGACGCGGTGATCGTGATGATTACCGCTTACGCAACTTTCGACACCGCCATCGCGGCTTGGGAACGAGGCGCCTTCGGTTGCATTCGCAAGCCTTTTCAAAACGAACAGATCACGGCGACCATCCAGGCCGGCATCAAGCGTCGGCGTAAAGAAGAAGAGCGACGCACACTGCGCCGCGCGATGAGCAAGGCCGTCGATCGCGGCGAGATTGTCGGACGCTCCGACATCATGCAGGAGGTCTTTCGTTTAGTTGAACAGGTTGCGCCCGCACGATCGACGGTTTTGATCACGGGTGAGAGCGGCACGGGTAAGGAGTTGATCGCGAAAGCGATTCACGAAGCGAGCACGCGCGCTGGTCGTCCTTTTGTAACCGTCAATAGTTCAAACATTCCTTCAGAACTGCTCGAGTCAGAATTGTTTGGTCACACTCGAGGCGCGTTCACAGGCGCCGTCGCGGCGAAGAAAGGCTTGTTTGAAGTTGCCGACGGTGGTTCGATCTTTCTCGATGAGATCGGTGACATTCCGCCGGAAACACAAGTGCGGTTGTTGCGCGTGATCCAGGAACGCGAATTCACGCCGTTAGGTGATACGGCGCCGCGTCGAGTTGACGTTCGCATCATTGCGGCGACGAACATCGATTTAAAGGAAGCTGTTCGACAAGGGACCTTCCGCGAGGATCTTTATTATCGTCTCGCAGTGGTTCCGATCGAGTTGCCGCCTTTGCGCGATCGCCGCGAAGATATTTTGCCGTTGGCCCAACACTTCATTCAGAAGTACAACGAAGAGAACGCGCGCAACGTTTCCGAGCAGCTCGTGCCTGAGGTGCTGGCGTTGCTCGAAGCTTATTCATGGCCCGGCAACGTCCGCGAGTTAGAAAATGCGATCGAGCGAGCGGTGGTGATTGCGCCTGGCAACGAGATTACAAAAGAGTGTTTGCGCACAGAAATCAGCGATCCGAAGTCGGTGGTTTCGGGCCATCACGACGGCGCCAGCAACGCCGCTGTCGGCGATATCGGACGCGGCATAAATTTCTATGAAGAAGTGAGACGGTTTGAAATCGACTTGATCCGGCGCGCTCTCGAACAAACGGGCGGACACCAGTCGCGCGCCGCGCGTTTGCTCGGCATGAACGCCACTACTCTCAATTCCAAAATCAAAACTTACAACATCAACCTGAGACCATAGCCGCGATGAAACGACGCGAACTCGATGGCTGCCCAATCACTGGAGCGCTACAGATGCTCGGTGATAAGTGGACGATGCTGGTCGTGCGGGAGTTGTTGGGTGGTCCAAAGCGAACGATGGAGCTGCTGAATAGTCTGTTTCCGATCAGCAGCCGCACGCTCGTCGGGCGCCTGCGCGACATGGAGAAGGATGGGTTCGTTGTACGAACAGACTTCGGCGGCAACCCACCGCACATCGAATATGCTTTGACTGAACGAGGAACATTGCTCGTGCCGCTGCTCGAGTCGCTGCGCCAACTCGGTCTGGCTTTGCAGTGTAACGACTGTGAGGATCGCCTGAAACGTCTCGGGGCTTATTGTGAGCCTTGCCCTCAATCCCGCATCGCGCCGCATCACCGCGAGCGAGACGATTCGATCGTTTTGTTGTAAGAAATAGGTCCTATAAGTCCTATAGGACCTATTTTAATCTTGATTTGAGACCATGTGGCCATCGGGCGTGATGATGGCCTTGTGGTCCGGCGTGATGTGTTCGCCTTCGATCGTGATCTCGTCTCCGGTCGGCATCGCTACCGGCAGATGGTCCAGAAAACGCTCGGCGTCGATTGCCGACATGCAGCCGGTACCCGCCGCAGTAATCGCCTGCCTGTAAACTGAATCCTGCACGTCGCCGCAGGCAAAGACGCCTGGTATGTTGGTCGCAGTCGAGTGGCCGGAGGTTTTCAGATAACCAATCTGGTCCATCTCCAACTGTCCTTTAAATAACTCGGTGTTTGGCTTGTGTCCGATCGCAACAAACACACCTGCGCATTCAAAGATGCGCTCCTCATCCGTCTGCAAATTGCGCAGGCGCACACCGGTAACGCCGTGCTCGTGCGTCCCGAGAATCTCCTCAACAGAACTGTTCCAGATAAACTCGATCTTCTCGTTTCGAAACGCCTTCTCCTGCATGATCTTCGACGCCCGCAACTTGTCGCGACGATGAACGACATAAACTTTACCAGCGTAGCGCGTCAAAAACGTCGCCTCTTCCATCGCCGTATCGCCGCCGCCGACTACAACCAGCGTCTTGTTTCGAAAGGCCGGCAGCGGACCATCACAAGTTGCACAAGCCGAAACGCCATTGCCACCAAAGCCAAGCGGCACTTTTGCTTCACCCGGAATACCCAGCCATTTTGCTGAAGCGCCCGACGCGATTATCAAAGTTTCCGCGAAGATCGTTTTTGTTTCGGTATAGAGCGCAAACGGGCGTTCCGATAGATCGACTTCAGTGATCCACGTCTCGAGAAATTCGGTTCCAAATCGTTCCGCTTGTTTGCGAAACTCAGCCATCAGGTCGGGTCCCTGAATCCCTTCCGAAAACCCCGGATAGTTTTCCACGTCGGTCGTGATCATCAACTGACCGCCCGGCGTAGTCTGTTTGTGCGCGTCAGCGGGGGCATCGATGAGCAACGGCTTCAGACTCGCGCGCGCCGTGTAAATCGCGGCCGCGAGCCCTGCCGGCCCGGATCCGATGATGACGACATCTCTTTTAATCGTTTCGTTATCCATAATGAGAGAATTTCCAGATTGAGACACCAGAGTATAGCCTTTTCGGTTGAGCGTATAGTATAACTACGGATATTGGGGTAGTCGAACCGTGTGGCTTCTGGTGTGATGAA
>Ga0126376_10001090_pt1 | contig 14411 bp, 16 predicted proteins | sample PanSoiMetPlot_15_FD_92760 | JGI IMG/M metagenome (GOLD analysis project Ga0126376, IMG submission 92760) | Tropical forest soil microbial communities from Panama - MetaG Plot_15 | ecosystem: Environmental > Terrestrial > Soil > Tropical forest > Bulk soil | place: Panama | collected 2016-02-17
AGCTCCGGATACCCCGTCGTAATCCGATGGTGCGGCTGCTGGACGCGAAGCCAATAGGCGTCGAAGAGATCCTGAACGCGATAGAACGTCGGCGTGGAGTCGCCTTCAGCGAGCGAGATCATCTCGAGCCGGCGAAACGACTCGACACCGAAGTCCACAAGGTAATCGTCCAGTCCAAGCTTCTGGCTGCCTGGACCATCGGGGAGACGGACGACATAGACGATGGCACCGCGGCCGCGGAGCTCCTGACAGAGTTGGTTCTCGGCCCAGGCCACGGCGGGTTTCTCGCCGAGGTCGGAATCGAACACGATGACCACCGCGCGCCCCTTCCAGGTCACCCGGTCGAGGTCGGCGATCGGCAGTGATCGACCATGGAGTTTTGTCTTCCACGACCAGACACCCGGAAGCGCGACACATACCAGTCCGTCCTGGCACGCCTTCAGCGCCTTGAATTCGCCCTCGGTGACGTGGATCGGGCGGCTTATATCAGCGAGTGACCGAGGGTCGAGGTTCGCCGGAACGTACAAGCGATTCCCCTGCCCTCGTGGTGAGCGATATCGTTTGCCGTCCGGGCCGGGGTTGTCGATGCGGACGCGGGCATACGTATCGGTGTACGGAATGACCAGGCCGGTGCCGGCGCCACCGTACCCGAGCACGTCCTTCACTTCGGCTTCGCTGCCGCTGTGCAGACGCGCGCGGCTCCACGTCTCAGGGGCGAGACCGCAGGCGGTGAGTTTCTTGCGGTGGGGCTCGAGCAGTGTCATGAGTCGTCGTCCTCGTCGGCATCCGAAACGCGCACAACCTCATCGAGCCAGCCTTTCGCGTTGAGCCACGTCGCGGGATATGGAATGTATTGGCCATCGTCCTTCACCCAGTCGCGAGAGCGCCGCTGCACCTCGAGCGCAGACACCACGGTATCGATCGGAGGCCGCTGTTTGGCCCAGGCCCGTTCAGCTTGGCCGCGGTGTTTCCGCTTCGGGTAGGAAGCCCAGAATCGTTCGAAGTCCGCGAGCCCTGCGCCGTTCGTCGCAGACAGCGGGGGCGCGGTCACGAGGGCGTCAGCCCGGAGCGGAGTTTCCTGTTCCTGCTTCTGTTCCTGCTCCTGAGTTACCGAACGTTTGGGGTAACGTTCCCCTAAACGTTCCACGAGTGTTTGAGCAAAGACCACTCGAAGCTTTGGGTCGAGATACGTGACGTTCTCGCAGAATTCGGCCACCAACGGCGAGCCGGGCACATCATCGAGATCTTTGAGGTTGCCGATGACGTTGTTGGCGTTCTCCGGTTGGTTGTACCGCCACCAGGTCGGCAGATAGAGCACCCCGACACGCTCGTCCCACTTCCAATTCAGTCGTTGGCACACCTGCCGGAATCGCTTCACGAACGTTCTGAGCGGGATGCCAGTGTCTTCTGCGGCCATGCCAGGCGAGAACGCGAAGCATCCGATCCGGTTGCTCTGGCCGGTGAAGGCATACTGAGCCAAGAGCTTGTCGGTCGGGTCGAAGCCGCGTATCTTCTCGTCCTTCCAAAAGCGGGGGTCGGACTTTCGGTATCGCGCCATCGCCGCGCCTCTACTCAGCCCTCGTAAGCGCGAAGTGCAGCTTGGACGGATTCAATTGCCTGCTGCACACCGTCGAGTCGCAGTGAGAGTTGCCGATCGAATTGCCCCTCCTGTATCTGAGCCTCAAGCTCGCACTTCTCTGCAATCAGAGCGGCGAGAGCTCGCTGTAGCCTTAGTGGCAAAGGACGCTGCTGCAGCTCGTAGCGTGCTACGCTCATAGCGGGTCAATCCTCAGCGCCGTTCTGGCTCCCACCAGGCGGCGCTCTTCTCTCTACGCCGCAGGCGCTCCCAAAGTGTCACTCGCGGATTTACCGAGCTACTGCTTCACTCGAAGCCCGTGGTGCACAATGGACGACGGTCCGGATCCGCTCGACGTCTTCCGCAGTCAGCCGCCGATGGCCGTTCATGTCTCGAGGGAAGGGTCCGATACGACCATCGCGTTCCAGTTGCCGTAGCCAGTCGGCCGAAATCCCCGCAAGTTCCGCCGCTTCACGTGTGCGCATTCACTCCGACTCCTCGTCGTATTCGAGATCAGCGACTCTATGAAGCCCATGGAAGCACAGTGGTGGTGGCGGTTCTGGTGGGGTAAATTCATCCCTAATGAGGACGGGAGCGAGTCCAAGCAGACCGCGTGGACGACCATCAGAGCGCGAGGTCGCCTTCGGCCTCCTCATGGACTACCGGGAGGTTTATCCCGCCGTGAGGGCGTACTTGGGCCGAAGGAAGCTGGCGATCGGGAAGCAGGACCCATCGTCCTGGGTCAAGCGCGGAATTGAACTCATCCGCGCGGTCTGGTGCCAGACTCAGTTTCTCTCTGGCAAAGAGTGGCAGCGCCCAGCTGACCTTGGCGGGATTCTTCGGCCCGCGACCCAGTCAATGCTGAATCCCGAACCTGATTCTGGGCTCCTAACAGCAACGGACTGGCAGGCGAAACTTCCAGATGACGGCGAGCTCACGGCCTGGCTCGAGGAGCTCGCGGCACTCCCGTCGCGCCGCCTACCGAGACTCTTGGCTTGCCGGATCGTCGCCTATCGCTGGGGTTTGAACCTGAGCCCAGAGTCAGTCTTCGACAAAATTCGAGCAGCCGCGGAGAAGACTGGATGGTAATCCGCTGGGTGCGCGATCGAAGAAGAAGACCCTAGAACTCTCTGCTCACGCCGGCTCGCGCGGCTGGTCCGGGGATCCAGTCTCCCGAGGCGGCCTGTCGCATCGCATGCTGGACATGGTTCCGACGACGCATCGGCAGGGTGGAGTCCGAATCTTCGCACCAGTTGCGGGCGAATGATCGCAGCGTGCGCTTTGAGTCTGGCGAGCAAGCGAGCGTCCCGGCGTGTCATCCGCTGTCTCCCCTCGATCCTAAGAGTGGCGCAGAAGCCTTATGCCGCCCTTGCCCATCTGCATCACGGATTCGTGTTTCCCGCCGTCGATGTCGTCGTAGAGAATCGTGATTTCGTGCGTGCTCGGCGACGTCGCCTTGAGAAATGAGACTAGCGTATCGAACGCCTCGGTTTGATTCAGATAACCTGCGGATTTGACTGGGACCGCCTCTCCCGCCTCAATGACGTCTACGCCCTCGATATGTTTGTAGGTGACTACGGCCTGATCCACTTGACGATCGAAGTCCTCCACCTCGACGAAGAGCGCCGCACTCTTGCCGACGTTCTGGAGGATGACCGTCTCAGCATAGGTTGGCCCGATCCCGGCGACGTGACCCGCCGGACGCGACTGAATGCGGGCAACCACTATCGGCATCACTGTCGCCCGACGGAGGTAATATGTTTCGACTGTGTACCAGAAAACAGCAATTCCTGTCCCGATGTAGACGCCGAGCGCGTAACCCTCAGCGAGCTTTGCAGTGTGAGCCAAGGCCGACCATACAAGGCCGACAACGACTGGCAGTACGAGAAACAGGCTGATCAAGCCACATACTATGCGACCCGAATATGACCCCAATGCCCTATGCCAGTCAGCGGCCACTAGTCACCCGGCGTCCCGTGCGAGTCCACGGTGTCGGGTTGCTGCGCCCTCAGGAGATCCTTGACCTCGATCGGAGTGTGCCGCGAAGCCAAGAGGGCCCGTCGGACCTTGGCGAGAAGATCGGGCGGAGCGGGCTTGGTCGGCGATAGTTGACGGGCCTGCAGCAGTTGGTCCAGATCCTGCGCGAGCCAGACCTTCGCCATCTCGCAGCGAACGAATGATACAGGCTTCACGAGAGCCGGGTGCTCTCTCGCTCGGATCTGCGCGTCCGAGGGTGTCGGGTTGTCGGGTCCAGGAACAGTCGACACATTCACGATCGCGACCCGCGGATTCAGGTCGGGGTCGGTGGCGACAATCCACAGATGCTTGAGGACGGTATCGGACTCAGGCGTGAAAAAGCACTGCCCGAGCTTCAAGCGGGAGGAACGAACACCCGGGCGAAGTGTCGCTGCTCGTCGGCCCGCTCGCGCACTGCGTCGATCTCTTTGTCGCCCTTCCCCAGCGCGCGGAGGATCTGCTCAATTGGCAAGGGCCTCGAGGACGCGCCAGGGTTCTCCCATTCTGGCAGGCCGTGGGTTTTGTCGCGGAGACTCCACCGCGTGCGTTCACGCCGTTCTTTGAAGACGCGCTCAAGCAACTCAACCTCGGCCTCGGACAAAGGCGTCGACTCGAGCGGGCGCTTGAGATCGAGCTCCCATCGGCTCCGTTTGGAGATGCAGGTGGCCCAGGTTCCTTTGGGCGGCCTCGTCGCGAAGAGCGTGCTTTTCACTAGGTCATAGACGCTGCTCAACACCGGGCCGTGGCGCATGTTGACGTAACGATCCCCAGTGATGGATTGGCCGTAAAGGTCGAGGCTCTCGCGGTCGGCATAGTACAGGAGCTTGATGAGTTCGAGGTAATGCATATGGCCGCCAGCAAGCCGTAAGAGGAGCGAGGCAGCCGCTGTCGTCTTGCGCTCGTCGAACGTGAAAAGGATCGGTCGCGGCTTGCGCGTCATATTCCCCCAGGATGTCGAGCGTGAAGCGGCCCGCGCACAGCCTACCACGCGGCGGTCTGTCGCAGAAAAACACCGTTATGGCGCTCCGTTACTGTCGCCTCACCGCGACGCGCTCATGTGCGCCGCATGTCCTCTCGACGCGGATTGTGCACCGTCTTGCCGCCGGCCGGTCGCCTAGGCCGGCCGATAACCTGCCGCCGGTCGATCTGTATTTCGGTCGCAATAGGCTTCCCATCGTCCCCTACCTCCTCGTGTAGCCGCGTGCAGTGAGGCACTTCTCCGCGAGGCGTCGGGCCGCTCCGGTGGCTTCATGGGGTACGTCAGACGAGCCTCGCGTTCGCACACGTAGGCATCCTTGCGCCACTGCTCCTCCGTCCCGCCAGGCTTGGTCCACTCGCCTCGTATGAGAGAGACTTCGCAGCCGGTGACAAGCACGAGGCCGAGCAGGATCACGGCAGCGCCATCCAGGAACGGCCAGAGCCGTTGATTGAACTTCGACATCGGTTGCCCTCACGATGAGAGTCGCTGCCATGCCCGCCCAGCTCAATGGATATTCCCGTATCCGCCCGGAGACGTTGCGTCGGAGCCGGAAGTCTGATCGGATGCCGGGCATGGGATCCCCACGAGCGAGCTACGAGCGTCTACTATCGCGTCGCGGGACTGGTCAGCCGCGAGCAGCGAGACCTGGCCGTCGAAATCATCGAGGCGGAGATTCGGTCCGCGCAGCATGAGGTACTGCTCGACGCGGCGAGGCTGGTACTGAGCGACGAGCCATCGGTGATCGCCACGCTGTGCCTGCTCGCTTGGGCCGCGACGGCCAGCGCCGATCCGCGCGGGGGTCGGTGAAGATGGCACGCGGCGGACGACTTGCCTCGGCGTCGCCATGTTCGTAGTGATGATCGCCGCCAGCGCTCGCATGGCGACCGTTCAGTGCCGGGATCGCTTCGGCGGAACAGGGATGGTACTTGCCTACCTCCAACTTCAAGACCGCGAAGACCGCTATCCCGAGATCGCCAGGGATCTCGTTCGGCTCGGGTTGATCTGATCGTCGCCGGCACCGGTAACGCGGCTCGCGCTGCTAAGCAAGCAACGACGAGCATACCGATCGCCATGGCCTCGGTGCCTTTTGAGTTGTGAGACCCAAGAGGCCCGCGGCTGGAGCTTGACTATGAGGCGCTCATCTGGGTGATGAGACGGTCCATCCCTCCGGTCGGGCCATACAATCCATTGGATCAATTGGATGAAACTAGATAATAGCCCGACGAGTCCGGCTCTCAGAGACCTCCAGCGATTCGTCCCTTGATCACCGCCACCACGGCAGGCTACCCGGCCGCCGGCACCGAATTGTCAGACGGGTCTGTGTATGGGTCTACTTTCTTCGGCGAAGTTAATGTTCTCGAAGAGATGAAGGCGAAGCGATCTCCTAACGGATCAATTCTCGTGTTGCCACTGGGACAGCAATGAATGCGTGAGAAGTCCCCCCAGCCAAATCTGTTGTCGGTGTAGTGCAGCCATCACCACAACGACAACGCGGAGCAGGAGAGCGCCATGAAGAACCTGGTTCTCGTCGGACTCGTCGTAACGATTGGTCTCGCCCCGGCGGTCGCGCTGGCTCAGACGAGGGGTGACGAAACGTCAGGCCAGACGCGCCAGCCGCGTGGGGGCACCACGCCCGGAAGTGAGAACCCCCCCTCGCCCAGGCAGTCGCCCCCGACGGAATCATCTAGGAACCCCGCACCCGAATCCTCTACTTCCGGACAGACCAGAACCCCTAATACGCCATCCACGATCAGCACCAAGGCCGAGTGCGAACGGGCCGGCGGTCAGTGGAACGACAGGCAGAACAAGTGCGGGCGGTAGCGTAAAGCCAGGGCGGTCTGGTTTACCTCGCCAGGCCGCCCTGTAGTCGAATAAGTCAGGCGCTCGACGCTCAACGCGCCACCCTCTACGACACCTGAGTAGTATGGCGGGGAGCATCGTGCGGAAGGACCCGCCGTCGTTTTACCCGCTCGAGTGAACGCCCCCGCCAGTTCCGCAAGGGCGCCGACGTCGTCCCGCCAGCAAAGGGTCAGAGGATCGCCTATTTGATTTGGCCACGGATCTCGCCGGCGGGCGAGGCTGTGCTGTGCACGTTCGCGTATGCGAGGCCTAGCCGTATGGCGGTGAGCACTGCAGATAGTTCGCCAGTGGACACGCCCTGAGTCGTCTGAGCCAGGACGTCTGCGGCTGTCCGAGTGCCCGTCACAGTACCCCGAGCTTGCGGACAGGGTGGGGGAACAGGAACCCCGGCGGGTGGAGCCAAATTTGTGCACAGGAAAATCACGATGCCTCCCGGCACGTTCGGTTGACCCACATGAATGTGGGCCTGCGTGACTGCTCCCCCTTCTATTCCGGCGTAGGTGAGTTCGAAGTCGAAGCTCGCATCCCCATCCGCAATGGTCAGCGTGAACCTGCCCGTTGCTCCGGTGATGACGGCCGGAGTTTCTTCGCCCCCTTGCAACAACTCGGCCTCGTGTGTCTCGGAGGCCATTGTCCGCCCATTCAGCGTGACGAGTGCGAGCATCGCGGCGAGTACGCGAAGGATTTGGGGATGCTTCATCACGTTTCTCCTTTGAGACTTGATCGCGAGCCATCCAGTATTTCCCTCGTGTTTCTAACGATCAAACGGCACCAATACCGGTGGGTCCATCTGCCACTGGCTCAAGCTGACCGTGGCCTGAACGTTCGGGCCGTCGGTTGCCACGGCCGACGGCGCCACCAACGGGATCAGGACAAGGCCCGCAGGTCCGATTACCGACGCTGCGAGGGAGGTCATCTCGCCTTCCTCCTCGATGTACGGCGCTTCGGGTGCCGCGACATACTCGCCCCTGCGGCTCGGACGGTTTAGCGTTGATCTCCGATCCTTCGATAGCGATCAGGAGCAAGGCTGCTGCTACAGTTGAGCCCCCTTTCCATGGTTCGGGCGGAGTTGCCGGCAACGTAAACTGACGCACCAATAACTTTGCTCGTGCTGCCCGGGTTCCCGACAGCCTCCCGGCGTTCCCTGTCAATAGATCGACTACCCATGCGCCGACCGCGCACGGTACCGGGCCGATAGCGCCCAGTCGAGCTTGAACCGGCCCCAGCCCATTCGGTAGCGGCGCATCCTCTCCAGACGGCGGGGAAGCAGGAGGGAGGTCATCGTCCGGTCATCGTATAGTTTTCGTATACGGGCTCCGAGGCAGTACCGCTGCTGTTGCCAGCCATCACGATCTCCACTGGCGGTCCACAGCCCCGGGCGTAGGACGGCGCGCCGGGCCACCCTTGTTTCTGGGGTTGGTGTCGTCATCGAGCACGAGCGCGCTGCGGAATCCGTCGTCGAAGTTTCCCGCGGTGATCGTCGGCGCGAGGGTCGGACGGCCGCGCCGGTACCTGCCTTTCACGACGTGACCTCGCGAAGCTCCTCGCTCTTCCGCATGTTGGGGGTCGCGTGCTCCACTCAAACGAGGCTCAACACGTGTCACGCTTCGCACTTGACAGGCCAAGGTGAGGGCACTATACCCGTCAACATAGACCGCTGTGGCAGGCCTCGGTTCCACCGGATCGCTCGAGTGGAGATGGATCCATGACGGTCACTTGGCGCGAACTGCTGCGCACCCACCCAAGCTACCTCGTACTGATCGAGGGGCATTGCGACAATCGGGCGCCGCGAGTACGTAGAATGTGTTCAACGCCGATTTTGGGGAGCGGCCGGCCGAAGCAGCAATGAAGTATCTGATTGCTGGAGCCCGAGCAGCCGATCACGTGAAGCCGCGCGAGCAGGAGCAGGTCATCCTCGAAGAAGACCGCGGTGTTCTGGACGCTCGCGTATCGCCCTGTGGGCACCGTAATCCACCGAGCGCTCACTTCTGTGATGCCTGCGGTGTTGAGTTACCGAAGCAATGTCCGCGCTGTTCGGCGAGTAACAGCGGACAAGCAAACTTCTGCAGCAATTGCGGTATGGGACTGCGTGACGTGCCACGAACGCATGCAACGCCATCCACAGTTCTATTTCACGCGTCGACAGACAGCTCGCCCACCGAAACGCAGCCGCCACCGGCTCCGCTGGAATCACTCCTGGCCGCCAAACAGGCGGCGAATGGAGGCATGGAGGGATCGGACTCTGATGGCCGGGGTCCATGGACCCCGCAGAGTGCCAAAGAACGTCTCAGGCAGATAGTGAACGTCGCCCAGCAACGTCGGAGACGTATGTGGGTGCGGCGGGGGGCAGTAGGCGCGAGCATCGCGATCGGCCTCCTGGGCGCCGCTCTCGTCCGTACTCACTCTGCGACGCCGACGGCCTGGCGATCGCCGTTCATCGGCGTTGGCGTACAGGAGCGCATCGCTATCCCGGCTGGAAGGAGCGGGTCCGCGGCGATTGCCCCGCCCACCCTGGAGCGCGCTCCCGACATGACCCTCCCCCCAGATCGCCACGAGGACTCGGCAGTTCCTGCGGCTCCAGAGAAGTCGCCGGCCGTCGCTCTGACCCGCCGTGAACCTCCTTCATATGACCCCGGCGGGGCGGAGACATTTGCGCTCATCCACCCGGCGCTGCACTCCAACACGTTGCTCCGCAATGCGAGGACGCCTTCAGCTGGCGACCGTCATGCCGGCTCAGTCCTCAGCGTGGCGCCTGACCGTCTCGTCGTCCATGAGGTCGGCCGCGCTGGCGAGGAGCAGAAGCTCCACGTCACCATCACGGGGAAGACACGCATCATCGAATCGCGGCGCAACCCGGTAGCCTCCGGCACGCAGGATGCTTTTACAGATCAATCCATCTCGCTGGCCCAGATCAAGCAGGGCGACTACGTCGTCGTTGACGCGAGCCGCCAGGGGACGAAGCTCGTCGCGGCATCGATAACCGTGACGCTGCGGAGGGAGACCCAACTCGTCGGGCCAGACCCTCACGCCCCCGCGCCGCCGACCAGTGCCGCAGCAGTCGCACCGCGTGTCGAGCCACAAAAGCAATCGGCAGCCCCGACGGCACGTGCCACCACGTCGGCTCAGCCGTTGGCGCCGCACGACACAGAGGATCCTAACTCTATCATTGAGTGGTTGCTCTATCCTGCGGCTGGCCGCTCGCGCTGAGCGAGCCAACGATGACACAGCTTCGTCCGGGGCGAACCTGAGGCAGCGCGCAAGCCACCCTTCAATTGGATGGGCGCGACTCAACTGGCGGTGACTGGCATCTGGACCGCGCTGGCACCATCGAGGAAAGCAGAGTCGATAAGAGGGCTGGCTCGAGAAGCACGCTGAATGGTCGCGATCCCGAGGCTTGGGGGTGACCACTGCGGCCCGGAGGGGTGAGGTTGTCACCTGTACTCGAATCCACGCCGGGCTAGTTGCACATCAGATCCAGGCGCTGTCGGTATACATCGGTCACGCAGCATGACTCGCTTGGGGGTTGATGGGAACCCGCATGAATACTGAGCCGGATTGCTATGCGATGCGATGGAGTGCTCCGGAGAGCTAGCCTCCTGGCCCATTTCAAGTCCACTGCCTCGCTGCCTTGGTGACACCCGCTGATTGGTTGTCCGTATGCGAGACGAAACGGACGTTAATTCGCCAACTTCCAGCTGTTGGTGCCAAGGCAGCGGCAGAAACTCGAGGCCCGCTAGCGATGTGAAACAGCAATGTATGACAACAGAAGAGGCAGCTATCTCGACCGCGCCACGTCCACGCGGCGCTGCGCTGCTTGCACTGAGCCAGCTGTTTGCACCGAGCCAATTTGAGGCTCCTCTTTCGAGCAAGCCCGTGCCAGCGGGGTCGCGCACTCTTCGCAGAACTTCGCCCCAGAGCGATTCTCGTGCGGGCAACGGGGACACTTCATCTAACCCTCACGAGCCAGGTCGGCGGCGGTCGGGACGGTGGGAGGACCTTAGCTCTGGGGTACAACCAGCGTCAACAACGGCGTAAACCGCGGAGGACGCAGGTTTCTCGCCTCTCGGACCCTGCTTACGGCGTTGTGCTAAACGTCGGCCGTAGCGGGTTGGGGAATCGAACCCGTGTTCTGGTCAGTCGGCCGGCTGTCCGCCCAGTCGCATGCGTCTACTTGGTGAAGTCAAAAAGTCTGAGACCCCTTACCCACCGACCCAGATGGCCTTCTTTCCGAAATTCTGACCTGGGTCATCGTTCGCCCGGGGGAACCGCTCGAGGGAGCGACGTGCGGGACCTACTGCCCAGCTCTCCAATCACGCTGTGTCGCGAACTGCGGTAGCCAGCTTTCGGCAAGGCGAAGTTCTGTTTCGTGTGTGCCCTTTCCATAGCCGCGCAGCTCCTCGGCCACTCACGCGGGGACGAAGCTAGAGAAGAACTTTCTATCGGCTGCAGCAATGTTTCTGATTCATGCTAATCGCTGGAGGCAAGCATGCTGGGAAACAGGCAATCCTGCAGACATGGCAAGAAACTAAGGCTACTCTTGGCTTTACTCATCACGGTCGGCGGCGTTGCCGGCGGTTTTGTGACGCCGTCATCTTCCCAGCAAAGCGGCTCGCCGACTGTGCCGTCGCTCACCGACCGTCAGTTACGTGAACAGTATTGGTTCTCGCGCCGCGGTCTCCAGTTCGGCGTGCCCACCGGCGCGTATGAGAAAGCGGCGGCCCAGATGCATGTGATGGAGGCCGCACAGGCAGGCAGCCGACACGGGCTGCGGCCGACCTGGAACTTCATTGGCCCCCAGCCGATGCTGAACGCCTTATCGAACTTCGGCTGGGTGATCGTGGGTGCCCCGTTCAGCGCCACAGGCCGGATTACGGCGATCGCTGCCGACCCGACCACCCCGGGACGACTCTTCGTGGGTGCGGCCAACGGCGGGGTGTGGATGAGTAGTGACGGCGGGAGCACGTTCATCCCGATTGGCGATTCGCTGCCGACCCAGGCGATTGGCGCGATCGTGCTCGATCCGGTCACAACCAACCCGCCCACAATCTACGTTGGTACCGGCGAAGCCAACAATAGTATCGATTCCTATTACGGTCAGGGTATTTTCCAATCCACTGACCTCGGTGCCACTTGGACGCCTCTGTCACCAGGGACATTCGGCCGGGCCGCCGTCGCCCAAATGGCGATCGATACTTCGCAGAACCCGCCCGTCTTGTTCGCCGCCATAGGCGCCGGCGAGAGCGGTGCCCGTGGCGCCGCGCAATTCGTCGCGAGCGACCTGACGAAGAACGGTCTGTGGAAGTCTACTAACGGCGGCAACGCGTGGACGCAATATCCGGAGCCTACGTTCAAATGTGGCCTTCTTCCCCAACCCCGCACCACTCCCTGCCCAGCCACGGACGTGAGGGTTGATCCGCAGAACCCGAGCGACGTGTATGTCGCCATAAGGTTCGATAACGTGTTCATGTCACACGATGGCGGGAACACCTTCACGGCGGCCTGCTTCACCAACGACACCCCTTGTAGCTTCCCGAGTGCACTCAATCAGATGGACCGGCCGAGCCTGGCCATTGGGCCACCGACGCTCGGTGCTTCGCTCGCTTGCTCGGGTGGCACCCGGCCCTGCGGGACACTCTACGCAATGCTCGGTGCTCCCAACTTTTCGACCTATGTCGGATTCTTCAAGTCGATCGATGGCGGGGCAACGTGGATCGCTGAAAGTGTCCCGAGTGTGACCTTCCCAACAAATCCACCTCGAACCATTGACGGCACGACCATCGGCAACCACTCACAAGAATTCTATGACCAGGCGCTATTGGTTTCGCCCGCTGATCCAGCCACGGTCTTTTTCGGAGGCGTTGGCATCTATGCATCGACGGATTCGGGAGGCAGTTGGCGGTTTCTTCCGCAGAACGGCGGCATCCACGCCGACCAACACGCGCTGGCACTGGATGCGGACAATGACACCGTCTACGTGGGCAATGACGGTGGCGTCTTCAAGTTCAGCTTGAGCGCCATCGGCGGCGGTGTCGTGAGCTTTGAGGCCTTGAATGACACGCTGGGTGTGGGTCAGATTCAGAGCATTGGGCCGCACCCAACCCGCGATACCACAGTGCTGGCCGGCTTTCAGGACAATGGTACCGATCTCTATCGAGGAGAGCTCGCGTGGATTCAGCCCGAGACGGGCGACGGTGGGTTTGCGCTCTTTGATCGCAGCGATCCCCGCTTCGCCTACCATACCTTCGCCGCGGGCGGGACCACGGTACTACTCGGAGAGTCGACTAATGGCGGCTTAGCTTGGGCACATTTTATTCTTGCTGATCCGGTTGGGTTCTCGTTCTATCCGCCGCTGGCGGGTGATCCCGCGGTCGCGCGACGGGTGTTCCTGGGTGGCCATTTTGTGCGGGTCGTCGATTTTGCGACGCTAACCGTCACACAGCATAGTCCGCAGGATCTCACCGGTGGATGCACCAGCGGCGACTGTGCGCTCCAGGATCTCGAGTTCGCGCCCTCCGACCACACCAGGGCATGGGCCCTCTCGACGCAGATTGGCGCGACCCCCTTCAAGCTCTTCAACACCACGCAAGCCGATCTCAATAGCGGCGCCGCGTGGAACGACGGGACCGGCAATCTTCCCTTCGACAGCTCGTTGACGCAGGCTACGGGCATTGCCCCTGATCCGAACAACGCCAACAGTGCATAGCTCAGCATTTCCGGATTTGCTGCCACAACGGGGATTGGTCATATTTTTAGCACGACGGATTTTGGCGCCACGTGGACCAGGGCCGATGGATCGAGGGGTGGTTCGCCGCTGCCCGACGTGCCAGTGCTGCGGGTGCTCGTGGACAGACGTGACTCCACCGGGCAGACGCTTTATGTGGCGACTGATATTGGTGTGTTCCAGAGCACTGATCGTGGAGAAACCTGGGCAGCGTTCAATTTGGGTGAAATCCCGGCTGTGCCCGTTTACGATATTGAACAGAATGAAAACGGGGTGATCTACGTCGGTACCCACGGCCGAGGCGCGTATCAACTGATGCCGCAGGGACCCCAAAAAACGCAGGCCGTTGGGCTCCTTCCATTAGATAGCGACCGATGGCTCGATCGCTGAAAGCCATCTTCACCTTGCGAAGCAGAGCTCAAGGCACAGGTGCAGGAGGAGTGGGTGGCGCGGACTCGACCCACTCACCAGCTTTGATCTCCACCATGCGACGCTGCGGCACGAAGCGAACCGCACCCTGGGCAATTTCCCCACCTGCCGCCGGCTTCCACCACATACTGAATGGCACGCGAAATTCTCCGCTAACTCCCGAACAAGTTCCTGTAGCAACAATGTGTCCGGTCGGATTGAACACTTTCACACATTTCGTAGGTCGGTGGCTGCGCGGAAGGGTTACCCCACGCGGCAACCATATGGCCATGGATCCCGGAATTAGGCGTACGAAACGGATGAACCCATCGTCGCAGAAGCGGGGATTGCACTGGCACTGTCCCCAACCGTCACCGGCTTCCCGCAATGACCATAATCAGACGCCCAGCTTAGCGTGGTCGTTGCCAGTACGGCCAGCGTAAGGAAGAAACAGATGGCCTTAGCTGGCCCATGCATACGTCACATCGACCTTGTTCCAATTGTATTGCCACCTCGGCCTCGGCAAGCTCTACCGGCGCACCGGCAAGCAGGCGCAGGAGCATCTCACCACCGCGACGACGATGTACCGCGAGATGGGGATGACGTACTGGCTGGAGAAGGCGTAGGCCGAGCAGCGGGCTTCCCGACGGCCACCGCCTAGCCGATGTTTCAGGCAAGATCTCGCCCAGGGCGCCTCTGCCCAAACGGAGGGACCTGATGAGTTTGATCTCGGATCTCGCCAATCGTCTTCTTGCTATTCATCGGGACGACGATAGCGCCCGGAGGCAGCCGAGCCCATTCGCATGGGTTCGCTAACACGTCGGACACGGCTACGTTCCCCCGGTCGTCAA
>Ga0126376_10001091_pt1 | contig 14401 bp, 8 predicted proteins | sample PanSoiMetPlot_15_FD_92760 | JGI IMG/M metagenome (GOLD analysis project Ga0126376, IMG submission 92760) | Tropical forest soil microbial communities from Panama - MetaG Plot_15 | ecosystem: Environmental > Terrestrial > Soil > Tropical forest > Bulk soil | place: Panama | collected 2016-02-17
ACGAAGCCAACGCCAGCAAATGTGAGCGGATCCAAATTTGATCTCCACGCGAGTTTCATTTTCTGTTTCGTGTTTAGAGGTGCGGGGTTTGGTTCGTACGTGACATAGAAATTGGGAATGATGCCGAAGACACGTTGCTTTTCCTGCTCTTTGATTTGAATCTCCGCGATTTCCACAGGCGAAACACTGACATGGACTTCGGTTTTTTCTGTAGCGACTGAAAGCGTGATTTGTGGGACCGCGACTACTTCGCCGGAGTGAAGCGTCGCGAAGACAGATTGCGATGCAAAACCGTCCGCCGTAACGGTGATCGTGTAATCTCCCGGAGCAACATTTGAGAACGAGAATTGGCCGTCATCGCCGGTTTGCATTTCGTTACCGGAAGATTGATCAGCGCGAGTAAGTGTTACTTCGGCCCCGGAAACAAGATTGCCGGTCTGATCGATAATTTTTCCCTTGATCGAGCCAGGAACTGCCCCAGCGGATGCATTGCCGTCGCCTTGCTGTAATTGAGCAGAGGCAGAAATTGCACCAAGGCAAAAAACAAGCACTAGAGCGGTCCCGCGAATGAACGCGAGGGCCTGGTTTCTCGGGGGAAGCCTGTCGTACGGAAACACCGTGGTTTTGTAGGCCTTCCTGCTTGCACTGGGGAGCGAAGCGAATTCTGAGGGTTTTGCCTCACTTCAATTTTACACCGCGCCGGTTCCGCGGGATTTGCTGCGTCTTGTATCAAGCACTGTCCGATGGGACCGCCATCCAACTTCCACGCCGCATAAGTAAGACGGGCAACGCCTAAAAACGGTTGCCAAAGGCTTGGATGCAAGTACTGAACGAAAAAGGAATAGGGTTTGACACGTCGTTTGGGGCGGTGCAAGACTCCTGCGCAAGTTTAGGGGGCGAAAAAGCGGCTGAATCCTGATTTAACGGAGAACGAGACGAGAATGTCAAACAAGGCCAAGAAAACTCGATGGGTCTACTTGAGAGCATTTGTTTATTTCTTTCTAGCGATGGCCGCGGCTGCGCCTCTTGTTGCCGCGCAGAAAGTTGAATTGTCGGTTGATACTTCGAAGGCGGGCGCTAAGATCGACCGAAATATTTTTGGGCAGTTTGCGGAACATCTTGGCCACGGAATTTATGAAGGAATTTGGGTTGGGACTGATTCGAAGATTCCGAACACGCGGGGCATTCGAAACGACGTTGTGGCAGCGCTCAAAGCGTTGAAAGTGCCGAATGTGCGCTGGCCAGGCGGATGCTTTGCGGACGAATACCACTGGCGCAAAGGAATTGGCGCGCAGCGGCCGGTTACGCTCAATCCGAACTGGGGTGGCGTGACGGAGCCGAACGCGTTCGGCACACACGAGTTCATGGATTTTCTCGAACAAATTGGCAGCGATGCGTATGTTTCCATAAATGTCGGATCGGGAACTCCGCAGGAGGCGTCCGAATGGCTGGAATACATGACGACGGCGCAGCCGACGACGCTAGCGAAAGAACGCGCCGTCAACGGTCATGCTGCGCCTTACAGGATTGGATATCTCGGAATTGGAAACGAAAGTTGGGATTGCGGCGGCAACATGACGCCGGATTACTACCTGAGCCAAATGAAGTTTTACAGCCGGTTCGTGAGGAACTTCAATCCCGAGCAGCAGGAAAAAAATAGGATGTTGAAGGTTGCCGTGGGACCCGGCGGCGGCGGGGCGCGGTGGACGGAATGGACCGAGACCATCATGAAGGCCTATCAGCACCACACGTGGAGCTGGGACATTGACGGGCTCTCGATGCACAACTACACAGTGGTGAAGTGGCCGCCTGCGTTCAAATCGGTGGGATTTGAGGAAAGGGAATACGCACAGATTCTGAAATCAACTTTAGAGATGGAAGAGCTGATCGACAAACACTCAGCAATCATGGACAAATATGATCCGCAGAAAAAAGTTGCGCTGGTGGTGGACGAGTGGGGCGGATGGTATGCGCCCATGCCAGGGAGCAATCCGGGATTTCTGGTACAGCAGAACAGCATGCGCGATGCAATTTTGGCGGCGCTGAACCTGAATATTTTTGCGCGCCATGCAGATCGAGTGCGCATGGCCAATATCGCGCAGATGATCAATGTGCTGCAGGCGATGATCCTGACGGACAAAGAGAAAATGGCGATGACCCCGACATACCACGTTTTCAAAATGTACGTGCCGTTTCAAGATGCGACATTTGTGCCGGTGACGTTTGATGCAGGCACCTACAAGAATGGAGAAATCAACCTGCCGCGAGTGGATGCGATTGCAGCGACAGACAAAACCGGGAAGGTGTGGATTGAAGTCACAAATGTGGACCCGAATCAGGCGGCGGAAATTGAAATGAGTTTCGCTGGAATTGCGGCTAAATCGGCGGCTGGGGAGACACTGACTGCGCCCAAAGTGGATAGCGTCAACACATTTGACGCGCCGACCACAGTCGCACCAAAACCGATTTCGGCGAGAGTGCAAAATAGGAAGCTGACGCTGAAAGTGGAACCCAAGTCGGTGACGGTAATTTCAGTGGAACAGTGAGAGCGGGGCGCGGGGCGATGCGGTCCAAATTTGCCAAAGCAATTTTTTTTACCTTTGTTGCCGCACTTGGGCTTGCGACCGCTGCGCATGGCCAAACGAAATGGGTCGCATCATGGGCAACGTCACCGCAAGAGGACGCGGACGGTACGGCGGTAAAGCCGGAAGAGCTGCGTGCCGGAACGCTACGACAGATTGTGCATTTGTCGCTTGGCGGAAAGCAGTTGCGACTGCACCTTTCGAACCGTTATGGGACGGAAGCGGTGCATTTTACGTCGGTGCATATGGCGAAGGCGGTTGGAGCGGGTTCGGCAAAGATTGTAACCAGCTCGGTCAAAGAGGTTTTATTTTCGGGGAAGCCGGATGTGACGGTTCCGGAAGGGGCTGATTATGTTTCGGATGTGATTGATTTTCCGGCGGCTGCGCTTTCGGATGTTGCAATTACGCTGCGGATGGATTCCACTGCCAAGGAAATAACAGGACATCCGGGTTCGAGAGCAAACTCGTTCCTGGCAAACGGCAGCGCCGTGACCCCAGAAGATTTTCCGGACGCGAAGAAAATTGCGAGATGGTATTTCATTGCGGGGATAGATGTGGTGGCGCCACCAGACGCTTTTGCGATTGTGGCGCTGGGCGATTCGATAACGGATGGGCACGGCGCGACTACTGACGGCAACAATCGCTGGCCGGATGTGCTTGCGAAACGGCTACAGGCGAGCGTGGCGACGCGAAGAATCGGAGTTGTGAACCAAGGAATTGGCGGGAACAGGCTGCTGATTGATGGAATCGCGACGAATACATTGGCGCGATTCGATCATGATGTCCTGGCGCAAGCTGGTGTGCGATGGGTAATCGTGCTGGAAGGGATCAATGACTTGGGAATGCTGACGCATGAAGGAGAAGTGTCTGAGGCGGAGCATCAAGCGGAGGTGAGACGCGTGATTGGAGCGTATGAGCAAATAGTTGCACGGGCGCATGCGCAAGGGATCAAAGTGATTGGCGGGACGCTGACGCCGTTTGTTGGTTCCGCGTTTTATCACCCGGACGAGAAAAATGAAGCGGACCGGCAGGCGGTGAATCAATGGATTCGAGCACACTTTGACGGTGTGATTGATTTTGACAAAGTGGTACGCGATCCGGCGCATCCGGAGTTGATGTTGCCTGAGTTTGATTCAGGGGATCATTTGCACCCGGGGCCAGCGGGATTTGCCGCGATGGCGGATGCGATTCCGGTTTCGCTGTTCATTAGGTGAGCGAGCATGGCTGCAAGAGGGCGGTGTGAATTTCGGCTTATTGTGTCCCGATTCATGAAATTCACACTACCTTCTCGCGAGTAACGCACTAACGTACATCGCTCACGAAAAATTCGATGAAGTCGAGCCCGGCGTGGTCGTCCTTGTCGGGTATGCCTTCGATACGAATTTCGTCGCCGCGGCTAATTCGCACTGTCGGAGTGCGATGGCGCATTGAAGAGTCGCCTCCAATTTTTGTTGCGGGAAGTTGCAGGTTCGCGGTCCATTCATCCACGAGCTTGTCGGCAACGAAGACGCGGTATTTGGCCTCGCCATTTCTTATGTCAAAGTGTTGGATATCGAGCCTGTACCCAGCAGAAAATGCATCGAAGCGAAATCTTGCCGAACATCCTTGTGGCGAAAGGCATTCGACGGCTTTGCCGCCAGAGGCGTTTTCCCAGGGTGTTACCTCTACCACCTTGTAGCCTGAGAGTTGCATGGATTCTGCCTCGATGCGGCCGTAATGATGGCCAATGCGGCCTTCCTTATCGGGAATTCCTGACAGGCGGGAAAAATAGTTGCAGATGGCATCGCGCCAGACTTTGGCGTGGTCGGCTTGGTATTCAAGACGAGCGAGCGTTGCGGCGTAACGTTCCTCGTCAATGAGACCTTCGAGAGATTGCCATTGCACGACGTATCCAAAGGCGCGCTCGGTTCCTTCGTAGTGGGAATCGTAAATGTACTGGATGACGGATTTTCCAGTGTGCAGGGCGTAGGTGTTGGGAACGTCATGGAAGAAAGTCAGGAGATCATCGGGAGTTGTGGAAGTTGATTCGTAAATTTGCGCGACCGACGAGGAATATTGGGCAACGTAGCCGGTGCCCGTGGCAACGGAACGATCCATGCCGACACCATTGTGATCGGCGCGATGCCATTGGCCCCAGCCGTTTTCTTCGGAAGATTCGACGTTGGGCCCATAGTGGCTGCCAGTGATGTCGGTGAGGGTCTGCATGCCGAGCGGGCCGGTGTAGAGTTCGTAGGTACGCCAGGATGAGAGCAAGATGGACGAAATTGTGAAGACAACCTTTGGGTCACTGCTGAAGGTGAGAGCGGTCCATTCGTTAGCAATTTGTTTAGCGGAGAGGTTGGGATTCCAGGCGAGACGCGCGTAGCCATAAAGATTGGCCATGGCGAGCGGGTGGCTGAGCCAGTTTTCATCAGAGCCAACATTGACGACGGCGACGTAACCTCCCGTGGTGTGATGAAATGTTTTTCCGGCGACGAGATCTTTGACTGGTGAATCTGCGCCGTTCGCGTGAAGGTCAAAGGCCAAAACTTCTTTCCACATGGGAATCAAGAAGCAGACGTGATGCTGCTGGCCGGTGTATTCCTGCGTAACTTGAAGCTCGATGGCTTCGTTTGTTTTTTGCAGAGCACCGAGCAAGGGCGAGACAGGTTCGCGGGCTTGGAAATCGATTGGACCGTGCTTAATCTGGATGATGACGTTGTCGTCGAATTGGCCATCGAGCGGATGAAAAATGTCGTAGGCAGCTTTGGCGCGGTCGTTTTTGGAGTCCCGCCAGTCGAGATGATGGTTGTAGACGAAAGCGCGATAAAAGACGATGCCGTGATGAGGTTTGAGCGCACGAGCGATGGCGTTTGCAGCGTCGGTCGGCGTGCGACCGTAAAAAGATGGGCCTAGCTGACCTTCGGAATCGGCCTTGACGACGAAGCCGCCGAAGTCAGGAATTGCTGAGTAGAGCGCGTCGACTTTCTTGCGCCACCATTCGAAAACGCGCGCGTCGAGCGGATCGAATGTGTCAAGACCGCCGATTGTTTTGGGACTGCTCAAATTGACGGAAATAGAGAGCTGGAGGCCCCACGCCCGGAAGGTATTTGCGATGGCAGCGAGTTGAGGAAAATTGTCGTCGTCAAGGAGATGCGGATTTGCGTTTACGTTGTTGATGTTGCATCCGTTGATGCCGACTGAAGCGAGGATGCGCGCATAAGAGCCGATGCGCGGGTTGCCGGCGAGAATTTTTCCGTTGTCAAAGAAGATGGAACGGCCGGCGTAACCGCGTTCGATGGAGCCGTCGAGATTGTCCCACTGATCCACCCAGCGAATGGGGGCGGAAGGGTTTTGGACTTCGTTGATGTTGGCGAGAGATTCGCCGAGGCCGATTTTTCTGGCAAGCGCAAATGCGCCGTAAAGAACGCCGCGTTCGTTTTGCGCCGTAATGACGAGGCAGGGTTGTTTGTGAATTGGGAGCTGAGCGATCCAGAAGCCGTCGGGAAGGAGAGTAACAAGGGGATTGAGTTGTGGTTCGATTTCATGAAGCGAATCAAGAGTAGCGAGGATGATGGCAGGCTCTTGGGGGAGCCGCTGTTCCAAGCGAAGGGTTCGGCCAAGCAAGCTTTGAAAGGCTGCGGAGAGTTCCCGGCGGGCAGAATCCATTACATGGCTTTGTTGGGGGAGCGTTATAAGGGCTTCAGGAAGCTCGCCGTATTGACGCGCGGTTTTGTTGTCAAGGCGGGCGTAGCGAAGCCATGCTTCGGCACCGGTTTCGGCACAGAGCGTTCCTGCAAACACGAGCCCCACCAAGACCAAAGCAAATTCGGCAAAGAGCAAACGGCGCTTCACGAGTTACCTCGGCAAACTGTTCATCGTGTGCCGGTCAAAATGTCGATAGTGAGTTGGTCGAGACGCTCGTAGGGCAAGCGTTTTTTCATCATGGTCTCTTTGTCGAACGCGTGTGCAAGCAAAGCTCTGCAATTTGATTTTGAATATTTTTGAGTGGATGGCAATTCCTTGGAGCCGGAATTTATTTCTTTCAAGATGGATTGAATTTCCTTGTCGGCGTTCCAGCGCTGGGCTTTCTCTTTCATGATGAGATACGTGCGCATACAACCGCGCGCGAAATCCTTGACGCCTTCGTAGTTTTCGGTGCGATAGGCGTGGGCATCGAAGTGGCGCGGGCCGTCGTAGCCGACGTCTTCGAGAAACTTCACTAGGAAGAACGCAGACTTCGGATTAGCGGCACCGAAGCGAAAATCCTGGTCGTAGCGCCCGGGTGATTGATCGTTGAGATCGATGTGAAAGAGTTTTCGTGCTTCCCAGGCTTGCGCGACACCGTGCAAGAAATTCAGGCCGGCCATTTGCTCGTGGGCGACCTCGGGATTGACGCCAACCATTTCCGGATGATCGAGCGTGGGAATGAAGCCGAGATAGTGGCCGGTGGTGGCCATGTAAATGTCGCCGCGAGGTTCATTGGGTTTTGATTCGAGGGCGAAGCGGTATTTGTAACCGCGGTCGAGATTGTATTCGCAAAGGAAATTTACAGCCTCTCGGAGGCGCTTGACGGCTTCGTCGGCGCGGCGGCAGGCGTCGGTTTCCGTTCCTTCACGGCCACCCCACAAGACGAAAATCTTTGCGCCGAGTTCCGCGCCGAGGTCCATGGCACGCATGGTTTTTTGAAGAGCGTAGGCGCGGACTTCGGGATCATTTGCGGTAAAAGCGCCATCGCGAAAAACGGGATGAAAGAAGAGAGAGACCGTGGCCATGGGGACGACGAGGCCGTTCTCTTTGCAGGCGCGTTTGAAGTCGCGAACGATGCAGTCGCGTTCGGAAGGAGTAGCGTCGATGGGAACGAGATCGTTGTCGTGAAGATTGACGCCCCAGGCACCGACTTCTCCGAGGAGCGCAGCGATTGCGTTTGGAGGGAGGGGAGGACGTACGAAATCGCCAAAAGGATCGCGACCGCGATTGCCGACCGTCCAGAGTCCAAAGGAGAATTTGTGCTCTGGTTTAGTCTGGAACGGGGCGGCGCTCATGAAACTCTCCTGGGATTAAGCATCATAAGTGAAAAACAGGCGCACTGATGAAATGTCTGCAACGGAGCAAAAACTTGTACCGTTAACGTTAACGGGCGTGTATAGTACCACGCGCCCAACGCAATGCAAGGGCGAGAAGGCAGGGAGGGATGTGGCGTGAGACAGCGCATGCGCATTTGGTTGCCGATTCCTGTGGGGGTTATGACGCTTCTTTTCCTTGTGCCGGTTGCAGTGCAGGCGCAGGAATTGCCGGCCTACAAAAATCCAAGGGCTTCTGTGGAACAGCGCGTTGCTGATTTGCTCTCGCGAATGACGCTGGAAGAAAAGCTCGCGCAAATCGACAGCGCCTGGGAGAACAGCGGATTTGTGATTCCTTCGCAGCCGTATTTTGTGGATGCGAGCGGGAAATTTTTGCCGGATCAGGCAAAGATAACCTTGAAGAACGGACTGGGACAGGTTTCAAGGCCAAGCGAGAATCCTGGCGGCAACGGCGGCCCACGGGAAATGGCGGAGTTGACCAACGCGATTCAGAAATGGGCAAAAGAAAATACGCGGCTGGGAATTCCAGTCATGTTTCACGAAGAGTGCTTGCATGGGCACGCGGCCCCGAAGGGGACATCGTTTCCCGCCGCGATTGGATTGGCTTCGACTTGGGATGAAGCGCTGATTCATGACGTGTTCAGTTCGGTGGCGAGCGAAGTGCGTGCGCGAGGCGCGCAAGAATGCCTTGCACCTGTTTTGGATTTAGCGCGCGATCCGCGCTGGGGACGAACGGAGGAGACTTACGGGGAAGATCCCTATCTTGTTACAAAAATTGGCTTGGCGGCAATACGCGGATTTCAGGGAGACGGGCCGTTGATTGATAAGTCGCACGTGATGGCGACTGCGAAACATTTTGCCGTCCACGGACAGCCGGAGGGCGGCACGAACGTCAGCACTGGAAACTTTTCGGAACGAGTTGTGCGGGAATATTTTCTGAAGCCATTCGAAGCGGCGGTGAAAGAAGGCAATGTGCAGACGCTGATGGCTTCGTACAACGAGATTGATGGGATTCCATCGCATAGCAACAAACACTTGCTCGATGATATTTTGCGACGCGAGTGGGGTTTCAATGGTTTGGTGGTGTCGGATTATTTTGGAATTGATGAGTTGATCCGAGTGCACCACGTTGTTGGTTCGCAGGATGCGGCAGCGAAGCTTGCTCTCGAATCCGGCGTGGATATCGAGCTGCCATTTGCGGCGGCTTATCCGAGCTTTCTGGATCAAGTGAAGGAGGGAAAAGTTTCTCAAGAGATGATTGACCGGGCAGCCAGCCGTGTTTTGCGCGCAAAATTCATTGCCGGATTGTTTGAGGATCAGTTTGTTGATCCGGGGTATGCGGAAAAGATCACGAATTCGAGGGAGCACCAGGAACTCTCGCTTAAGGCAGCACACGAAGTGATCGTGCTACTGAAAAACCAGAATGGATTGCTTCCGCTGGACAAAACGAAATACAAACGAGTGGCGGTGATTGGGCCGAACGCCGGAGATGTGCACTTGGGTGGGTACAGCAACAAGCCAGGGCGGGGCGTGAGCATTTTGCAGGGGATCAAAGACAAGCTAGGCACGGACGCGGAAGTTTTGTACGCAGAAGGCTGCAAGATTACAGAGACCGAACCGGTGTGGGGCGCGGACAAAGTTGTGCTTGGGGATTCAGCACTGAATGCGAAGCGAATTGCGGATGCTGTGAATGTTGCAAAAAAAGCTGACGTCGTAATTTTGGTGCTTGGCGAGAATGAGCAAACGTCGCGAGAAGCGTGGGCGAAAAATCATTTGGGCGACCGGCAAAGTCTGGACTTGCTAGGCAATCAGGACGAACTCGCGAAACAAGTTGTTGCGACGGGCAAGCCAGCGGTTGTGCTACTTCTGCACGGGCGGCCGAATTCGATCAACTATATTGCGCAAAATGTGCCCGCGATTCTGGACGGCTGGTATCTAGGCCAAGAAGGAGGAACGGCGGCGGCCGATGTGATTTTTGGTGATTACAATCCTGGCGGAAAATTGCCGATTACGGTGCCACGGTCAGTTGGGCAATTACCGGATTATTACTATCAAAAGCCATCGGCCAAGCGCGGATTTGTGGATGGGGCAGTGACGCCGTTGTTTCCCTTTGGCTGGGGTTTGAGCTATACGACGTTCAAGTATGCGAACTTGCGGCTTGCGCAGGATGCGATAGGTCCGGAGGGTGAAACGAAAGTCAGAGTGGATGTGACGAACACGGGCAAGGTGCGCGGCGATGAAGTTACGCAGCTATATGTCCACCAAGTGGTGAGTTCCGTGACGCGTCCAGTGAAAGAGCTGCGCGGGTTTCGGCGAATCTCGCTGAATCCAGGCGAGACGAAGACGGTTGAATTTGCGCTCGGACCAAAGGAATTGTCCTACCTGAATCGCGACTTGAAACGCGTTGTCGAGCCGGGCACGTTCGAAGTGATGGCCGGAGGCAACTCCGAGGAACTGATCACGACGATTCTGACGGTTCTAAATCGCTAGATAGAAATGCAAATGCTTGTATAGAATGCAGCGTCTTTTGCAAAGTGCTGCTCAAATTGAAATGGAGCGAGGTGAATAGAACGCGATGACACTCTACGCTGCGTTTGCAGGGCAATACCTAGTGCGGCTGTCGACGGTGGACATGATCATTGTCGTGTTTTATTTCGCGCTGGTGCTGGCGATTGGTTTCTATTTGAAGGGCCGGGCAAAAACGAGCGAAGACTTCTTCATGGCTGGCCGCGATATGACGGCGTGGGTCGCGGGGCTGAGTTTCCTGTCTGCAAATCTCGGCGCGCTGGAATTAATGGGCTGGGCCGGTTCTGCGTATCAATACGGAATTCTTGCGACACACTGGTATTGGGTTGGCGCCATCCCCGCGATGCTGTTCCTCGCACTGGTGATGATGCCCTTCTATTACATTTCCAAAACACATTCGGTGCCGGGGTATTTGAAGCTGCGCTTCGGAGAACCGGCGCGCGCGGTGTCCGCGATTTCGTTTGGCCTGATGACGGTCTTGATGAGCGGCGTGAACATGTTCGCGATGGCGAAAGTCATGCAGCTTGTACTCGGCTGGGACATCAACGTGAGCATTTGGCTCTCGGCGAGCACGGTTGCGATTTATGTTGCTCTCGGCGGATTGCGTTCCGCGATTTTTAACGAAGTGTTGCAATTCTTTTTGATTTGGGCGGGCGCGCTTCTAATTCCGATTCTTGGACTCTACGAAGCCGGTGGCTGGAACACTTTGAAAGTACTCATCGCGCAGCGCGCGTCCGAGCAGTACGTTCACTTGTGGTCTGGTCTGGGGTCCTTTGCTGACAACCCGATGGGAATCAACTGGGTCGGTATTGTGTTCGGACTCGGCGCGGTGATCTCAATGGGTTACTGGACCACAGATTTTCTCGTCGTGCAGCGCATCCTTTCCTCAAAGGATATTCGCAGCGCGGAAATGGCACCGATCATCGGCGCGGGATTCAAAATGATGGTGCCTCTGATCGTGATCCGGCGGGGACTGTTGGGACTTGGATTGCTTCCGGAGAAGCTGGTGCCGGAATCGATGGTTGCCGCGACTGGCGCGCACAGTTACAACGACGTGCTGCCGCTCATGCTAGCTCGGTATTGCGGACCTGGCTTGCTCGGGTTGGGAATTACTGCACTGATCGCGGGGTTCATGTCGGGTATGGCGGGAAATGTGACGGCGTTTACCACTGTGTGGACGTACGACATCTATCGCCCGCTGGTGCACAGCAAAGGGACCGACGAGCACTATGTGAGCATGGGCAGATGGACGACTGTCATTGGCGTGCTTATCAGCATCGGCACAGCGTATCTAGTCATGCAGTTCGCAAGCATCATGGATTACGTGCAGGCGCTTTTCAGTTTCTTTATCGCACCGCTTTTTGGAACCGTTGTACTGGGAATGCTGTGGAAACGCGCAACACCCCTCGGAGGATTTCTTGGACTTTTGTGCGGCACGCTTTCTTCCATTGGAATGTGGGCGTGGGTCAAGATTGATCCATCGGCGCTTCGCTACGTTGCGCTTTCCGAACATGCGAAAGCACTCGCGCAGGATATGTTTCAGGCGCTCTGGTCTTTTGTGGTTTGCGTGCTTGTAACTTTTGTTGTGAGCATGGCGACGAAACCCAAACCGGATGCAGAGCTCGAAGGGCTCGTCTACGGACTGACAAAAGTGCCGTCTGTGGGGAACGTGCCGCTTTATCAGAAACCGCTGTTTTGGGCGGGAGTTGTGACTGTAATTTTCTTTGCTTTGAATATTTACTTCCGATAGGAGGAGGCTGGGACGATGATTTCGATTTGGTTTTTTATCGGGATTTCGCTGCTGGTCAACGGCCTCTTGATTTTCGGAGCCGGTGTTTATGAGAGGAGCCATCCGCCCACACATCCGGTCGTGCTTTTCGATTTGCACGCGTCCATGTGGTGGGGTGCCTTGCTGTCTGTTGTTGGGCTCATCTATTGCGTTGTTTATCGCCCCGGCAAAAAGACAGAGAGCTAGTAAGCGGGGTGTCGCAGCACGAGGCGATTTTTTTTGGGCCTAGTGCAGGCTTCGCAGCGCGGGGTAGATCCTGCCGTACGTTGCGTAATTGTTCTGCATCGTAGCCGAGTCTTTTGCGTTTGGTGCGACACGCTTTGCCACGCGCACAATTGCGTCGCACGCTTCGTCCACGGACTTCCAGTACTTCGCGCCGACTCCCGCCAGAATGGCTGCGCCATAGGCGGCACCTTCTTCGGCTTCAACTAGTTCCACTTCGTGGGCGTAGACGTCGGCCTGAATCTGGCGCCAGAGTTGAGAGCGCGCTCCTCCGCCTCCTAGACGAATCTTGGTAACCGGCACGTTCAGTTCCTCGAAGATTGAGAATGTGTCCTTCAAGCTGAAGGCAACGCCTTCCAGAATCGCGCGGATTATGTGTGCGCGAGTGTGGGAAGGCGAAACGCCGACAAGCGCACCCCGCACGTTCGGGTCGAGATGCGGGGTGCGTTCGCCCATGAGATAGGGCGCCCAGAAAAGGCCGTCCGAGCCGGCGGGAATTTTTGACGCTTCGTCGGAGAGGCCGTCGTACGGATCACGACCATCCTTTGCGCTAGATCCAAATTGATCGCGGAACCAACGCAACGAGAGTCCCGCGGCTTGCGTTACGCCCATGACGTGCCAACGACCGGGAATTGCATGACAGAAGGTGTGAAGGCGGCCGTGCGGGTCGAGCGCGGGGCGATCTGTCGCAGCAAAAACAACGCCGGATGTGCCGATGGTTGCGCTGACAACTCCGGCGCGAACAATGCCCATTCCGACAGCGCCAGCGGCCTGATCACCAGCTCCGGCAACGACGGGGGTCCCGATTCGCAGACCGGTTGCTTGAGCGCCTTCTTGCGAAAGCTTCCCGCAAACATCCGGAGACTCGAAAAGCGCCGGCAGCCATTCCTGCGAAATTTTTGCCCCGCTCAATATCTTTTCAGACCATTTTCGATTTGCAACGTCCAGCATGAGCGTGCCGGAAGCGTCAGCCATGTCAATTGCGCGATCCCCGGTCAGGCGAAAGCGAATGTAGTCTTTTGGCAGCATTACGTAGCGGATTCGCGACCAGTTTTGTGGTTCGTTCTCACGAACCCAAAGCAATTTTGTCAGCGTGAAGTTTGTAAGCGGGGGATTGCAGGTGAGTTGAATGATTTTCGAAAGGCCGAAGGCTGCTTCCAAATCTTTGGATTGTTTCTCGGTTCGCTGGTCGCACCAGATGATCGCCGGGCGGACCACGTTGCCGGATTCGTCCAGCAGCACAGCGCCGTGCATTTGGCCGGAGAAACCGATAGCCGCAACTTCTTCGGCCTTTGCTCTAGCTGCACTAAGGGCTTTTTTCACAGCGACGCCGCACGCGCGCCACCAATCGAGCGGATCCTGTTCCGCCCAGCCGCTTTGCGGAGAAGCGAACGGCCGATGATCCTCCGTTCCCGATGCGATCACTTTCCCTGCTTCATCGATCAGCAGGGCGCGTGTTCCGCTTGTTCCGACGTCAATTCCCAAAAACAATCGAATGGCAACCTCCGCGAAAAGTCCGAGAGCGAACTATAGTTGCGATTACGGGAGCGGTGTCAAGCATGGTTTTGGTCCTTGCTGATTGATGCGTCGGTATGACGACGATGGAAGGCCCGTTGCGGCATCCAACGCGACAAATTCGGGTCGAAAGTTGTATCTTCTTCGTTATCTTCGGCGCCTGCGTTTGCACCGTTGAAATCAAAGGAATGTTGATGGCGAAGGAAAGACGCGGAATCCACCAGATCGCGGAACTTGCGAAAGTTTCCATCGGAACCGTTGACCGTGCGCTACACGGGCGCCCGGGAATCAACGAACAGACACGGCAGCGGATTCTTCACGTTGCGCGCCAGGTTGGTTACACTCCGAATCTTGCGGCACGCGCCTTGTCCGCTGCCAAAAGCAATTTGAAGGTCGGAGTTTGCGTCCCGCGGGAAATTCATTTTTTCTATGACCAGCTTTGGAGCGGGATTCTTGATGAGGAACGACGTGCCGGAAATCTGGGGATGCAATTCGTCAATCGTCCGGTGCAAGTTCTCGGCGAAGGCGACACCGACGCTTTTCGAGAACTAGTCGAGGCCGAAGTTGACGGAATTATTCTGACTGCAGGAAATCCCAAAGACTTGCAGCCTCTGATCGATCAAGCAGAAGCAAAAGGAATTCGCGTTGTTTGTGTTTCGACGGATGCTCCAGAAAGTAGGCGTTCTTCGATAGTTTGCGTTGAG
>Ga0126376_10001092_pt1 | contig 14395 bp, 14 predicted proteins | sample PanSoiMetPlot_15_FD_92760 | JGI IMG/M metagenome (GOLD analysis project Ga0126376, IMG submission 92760) | Tropical forest soil microbial communities from Panama - MetaG Plot_15 | ecosystem: Environmental > Terrestrial > Soil > Tropical forest > Bulk soil | place: Panama | collected 2016-02-17
CGTGCAACCCGGTGAAGACGTGCTGGTCCATGCGGCTGGCAGCGGCGTTGGTTCGATCGCGATTCAGATCGCGAAACTGCGTGGCGCGCGCGTGATGACCACCGCGAGCTCTGATGAAAAACTCGCGAAGGCGCGCGAGCTCGGCGCCGATGAAACGATTAATTACTCGCGCGACGACTGGCCGAAGGAAGTGAAACGGTTGACGGGTCGTCGCGGTGTTGACGTCGTCGTCGAACACACAGGCGCGGAGACGTGGCCCGGATCGATTGCCGCCCTCAAGAACAACGGACGACTAGTGACGTGTGGCGCGACCAGCGGCTACGACGCCCATACAGATCTACGACAGGTTTTCTATCGACACCTCACGCTGCTCGGATCGTTCATGGGTTCGAAAGCGGAGTTGCTCGAGGCGATGAAGTTTGTGGCGCAGGGAAAGATTCGGGCGGTGATCGATCGAGTTTTACCACTCAGCGAGGCGCGCCAGGCGCATGAGTTACTGGAGAGTCGTGGTCAATTTGGAAAAGTTGTATTAACTCCGCGTTGATTCGCGTAATCCGCGGCTCATTTCCCTGAGTAGTCTTCCACGTTGTATCGTTTCTTCAAGACCGCGAGATTTCCTTCTTCGAGATTGAAATTAGTACCTGCAATTATCTTCTTAAGCCCGCCACCATCAACCCAATCGACGACCTGCGGAGCATTGGTTTTCAGGAATTTGCTATCGTCGCTTTCCAACGGCTTTCCGTCTTTGCGGGAGAAAACGTAGATGTACGTGTATTGACCATTGCGGACGAACTGGAGGCGCTCTTCGAACTCGGTCTTCGGTGATGGCGACGGAGCAGCCGTTGATTGAGGCGATGCAGACGACGTGCTATTCGCCGGACTCGGAGAACCGCCGCACGCGCCGAACAGCAGGCCAATCAACAACACGATGATAGGTCCCGCGCGACCTGCTCTACTCATTGTCGAGCCCTCCAAGACTATCGTTAACCTTCTCGTCTCTAATGTACATGATCGTGCATTGCGTGTCCTCATAAACGATATCAAACCAGCCACTCGCGCGTGCCTGTTCGAAAAAGTCGTGGTGAGAATTGTCTGAAAACACGTAGCGTGCGCCGAAGCGATCGCGGATCAATCGTCCCGGATCTTCCTCCTTGCCGAGCGTGATGCGCTCATACAGACTCGAGAGGTCCGGGTCTTTATCGTAAAGATAATTGGGATCGAGACCTGAGACGTAGTAATGCGAAGAGTCGTAGTAAAACAGACGTGGAAAGTCGTCCCAATCGGTATTGAAGACGATTTGTCCCGGCGGCACATGATTCTGCAACCACGCGGCGCCCGCACGATAATAATCGTGATGTTCACTCTGGCGGATCTCATGAACCGTAGACCGCAGGTTGAAGAAGAGAAAGATACATAAAAGCAGCGCCACACCCAGGGCTGCGATCATCGGTACCAACTCGCCGAGAGATTCTCCATTTTCGCTCGGCGTGGCTTCACGATCGAGAAACGGCTTGAGCTCTTCCAGTATGTCGGGCGGCAAACGCCGCGGGTACGAGCGCAGTCCATTCAACCACGGTTGAAGCGTGAACGCTGCGAAGAGCACGGCGAATGGCGGCCAGTACTCGGCAATCCTGCGCCACCGAGCCGTCATGATCATCAGCGCAGTGGCAAACAGCAGAAAAAAGAGCGGGAAGTGAGCTCGTCGTCTTTCTGAAGGTTCGAAAGTGATATAACCGGTGAACATCGCGATACATGCGATGATCGAGTTTCCCAGGAACTCCCACGAGTCGTAGGGATACCATTCCGAACCGACTTTGGTTTCGAAGTCGCTTGCAGTGAGCTTGATCTGTAAGTGTTCGTAGAACAGTTGGAGGTTGTGTGGAAAATATGGATTGATAACGAGACCCGCAGCACAGCCCACCAGCACGTAAACCAGCGGCCGCCATTCGAATCTCAATTCCGTTACGAAAACCACGATGACCCAGAAAATCGTTGCCATCACGAGAAGGACGAAAAGATCGTAGGTCCAGGTAAAAACGAGCGCGACTGGCAGCAATGGCCAGTATTTTCGTTTGAAAAACAGATGAATCGCGATGATCAGGTAAATGATCGCGAACGGCGGCGCTTTGGCCATGTTCATCCGAAACAGAAACGGCTGCGCGCAGGAAAGCAACGCGATCAACCACACCAACGGGTAACGAATTCGATACCTCATCAACAGCCAAAAGCACGAGAGCACGGCCAGTCCACCAAAGATTGCAGACGCGATCTTCGCGCCCAGCCTTGGATCTGAAAACGCCACGAACGGGATCTGAAATATGTGGAACAACAGGTGATGGTCCACATAGTCTTTTGGATTCAGCGTGGTGAGTGGTAGCCACGGAAACGCCGGCGGAAATGTTCTGCTCTTCATTCCCTCCCAGAGCACGCGCGCCCATTTGACGTGGTAGTAGCCATCAAAATCGCCACAGCAGATGGAATCGGTGGAGAACTGAAGTTGCCAGAAGATGATGCCGATTGCGATGGCGCCGGCGAGAAACTGGAGGATTCGGATAGATGACTCGGATTGAAACCTGGAGACTATGCCGGAGGAGGTCGTCATCAATCGCTCAACTGGTCACAGTTGTTCGATAAGATCGAGTAATGCTCGAGGATCGATCGGTTTGGTCATGTGAGCGTTGAAGCCGGCCTTGGTCGATCGTTCCTTGTCGTCAAACATGGAGTAGCCGGTGACGGCCACCATCGGAACGGTCTCGTAACCTGGCAACTGTCTCACTTCACGAGCCAACTGATAGCCGTTCATCTCGGGCATGCCGATATCTGAGATTATCACGTCAAACTGTCGCTCACGCGCTGCTTTGAGTGCGGCGGGAGCAGAAGCCGCAGTTACCACCGCATAACCCGCGTGAGTCAACACGACTGCCAGCATCTCTGTGACGTCGGCAACGTCGTCGACTACGAGGGCCGAGCGGCGCTCATGTGGCTCACTGCGCAGGATCTCAGCATCAGGCGAAATATCGTTTGAGTGATTCGCCTGGTTTGGCAAAAACTGACTGAGATAAAGAGGGGAGGGCTGATAACCCGCAAAAACACACGATGAATAATAATCTTGCATCGATGCAGCCTTTCCGCCGTTTTTACGCCAGACCGCGTATGTATGGAGAGCGACTTAACTGTAGCCGAAACAATCGATGGTCGCAAGAGATATATAAGTCTTATATATCCTATATGGCTTATCTATCTATAACGCTTCATTCAACTCTACGAGCAAGAAAAACATCGTGGACAGTCTCAAATTATTTTGTTACGTTGAGCCAAACTCAAAACAGAATAAAGGAGCGAACCCATGGCAGCGAGAAAAGGGAGCAAGAAGTCCAGAGGCGCGCGCAAAGGTGGTAAAAAAGCGGCAAAGAAGAGCGCGTCAAAATCCAAGTCGCGAGGAGGCGCAAAGAAGTCAGCTAAGAAGTCCACTAAGAAAGGCGCAGCTAAGAAGGGCACGAAGAAAGCTGCAAAGAAAGCAGCAAAGGCTACCAAGAAGGCCGCGAAGAAAGTGACCCGTAAAGGCACTGCTAAGAAAGCTACCAGGAAGAGGGCCATGAAGGCCGCAGCTTCAGTAGCGCCACCGCCAGCCGCGGAAACCTACGAGGCACCGGAAACCATGAGCTCGGGAACCACCGCTGATGAGGGAGCGGGCACGGAATCCGAAGCCGCCAGCGAAGAAGGCAGCGAAGTAGGTTACCAGGAAGGTAGTTAGCTTCGGCAGATGTACCCAGCCGGCAATGTTTTCATCCCCGTAGCGCACGGCCAGTTAGAAGCAATTCTCAAAGAGCCTCGCCAAGGTTTGCCCAGAGGCGTGGCCCTGGTCCTACATCCGCATCCACTCGGCGGCGGCACGATGCACAACAAAGTGGCTTTTCGTGCCGCCGCTGCGTTGAACGACGCCGGACTCGCAGTGCTGCGCATCAATTTTCGCGGTGTCGGCCAAAGCACTGGTGTACACGATGAAGGACGCGGCGAACGTGACGACGTCCGCGACGCGCTCGATTATTTATCGTCACAATATCCGGGTCTCAGGGTACTTCTCTGCGGATTCTCGTTCGGATCGCGCGTCGGGTTGGAAGTCGGAATCAAAGATCCCCGCGTGAGATTTCTCATCGGCATTGGCACACCGCTGGACAAGTATGACTTTGGCTTTCTCGCCGAGTGTCGCAAGCCTTTACTGCTGGTGCACGGTGAGCACGATGAGTTTGGTGAGGTCGGGCAACTGAAAAAGCTGGTGGCGGAGTTGGAGCAGAATGTGCCGGTGCGATTAGTGGTAATCCCGGGCGCCGGACATTTCTTCGACGATCATTTGGACGAACTCAAACGCACCATCACCGATTGGACCAACGAACAGCTAGCCACGGATCCCCGCGAATAAACGCGGATTCATTCCTTGTCGGAACTAATGCTGATGAAACTGGACGTCTGCGGTTTCTTGTCGCGCAGGCGGAACCGTACGAGTGTGAAACCAACAGCGACTACGATTGCGGCCGCCACTCCGCCGAGCAGCAACTTTCCCATATCGTCGAAATGACTAGCGTTCTCTTGCAGCAAAAGTATCAGGATCATCGCATCACGACCTTTCTCTCAGGCCTGTTCCGATGGGGAGTGGTCCTTTAGACACCGTTGTCTGATTATTTGTTCCGCCTTAGGATAGCCGCATGCACGAATACAACGACCCTGCAATACGGATCACACTCTTACCGCGTGACACAAACTCGCGCGGCACAATCTTCGGCGGAGTTATCCTCAGCTACATCGATACCGCGGGAGCAATCGAGGCTCATCGTCACACGCACATGGAACGTTTTGTAACGGTAGCGATGAAGGAAGTAATCTTTCACAAACCGGTCTACGTTGGTGACCTGGTGAGTTTCTATGCCGAGACGGTGCGCGTCGGCACCACGTCGATAACCGTTCACGTGGTGGTCGAAGTCGAACGATTAGGTAGGGATGAGCGCGAGCGCGTGACTGAAGCCGAAGTGATCTACGTGGCGGTGGACGAGCACGGCGACAAGATACCGATCCCCAAAACAGTGGTTTAGTTTAAGCGTGCCTGCATGCGCCTCAACGCAACCGCGGCTTCCGTGAAATCCGGTTTCTGCTCGAGCGCGAGGCCGTAATGACGCGCCGCTTCGAGAAACTGCCGTCGAGTTTCATAAACACGGCCGAGATTGAAATGCGGAAACGCGTACGACTCATAACGCGGCGCTAACAACGCTCGTTTGAACCAACGCACCGAACCATAATTGTCGCCCTTCGCAAGCAGGTAACTCCCGATGTCGTTGTAAGGATTGCCCAGCGTCTCGTCCACACGGATCGCTTCCAAGCATTCCGCGATCGCCTCGTCGTAGCGTTTTTGAAAACTGTAAACCCAGCCGAGAAACGTGTGCGCCTCGGCGGTCGGATACGTTTCAATCGAGCGTTTGTAGAGCTCGATGGCACGCTCGTAATCATGAGCGAGCTGCGCTTCGTAAGCCTCGTGAAAGAGTTGATTGGCTTCAAAGCGTTTCGGCACTGTTACGTCGTCGTAGGTGCTCATAAAACCTCACCTCGCCGGGTTCGACCTAATTACATTTTGTGCCGGACGCCTGGGCTGCGTCCAGCCGCTTGATGCGCCCTTCAACCTTCGGCGCAATCGGTCGCGCGCCAATGGCTGTCCTTACCGCATCAACGTCGATCGGCGCGCGCTCCGGCGGAATTATCACTGGCGAGCCCTTGAACATCGAGTAACCATCACCGCCGTCGAGCGCGATGAAAGTTGTTGTCGCCAACGTGTACTTCTTCGTGTCGTCAAGCGGAAGACCATTCACCTTCACGTCAACGAGCCGCGTTCCTGCCGGACGACTCGCGTCAAAAGAAAACTGGATTCCGGAGACTTGCGGAAAGCCGCCGGGCTGCGAGTCTTCAGCACTGCGACTCACTCCGTGTTCGAGCGCCGCGCGCAAGGTCGCACCTGTGACCTCGATCTTAACGAGTTTGTTTTTGAACGGCAGAATCGAAAGCAGATCTCTCATCGTCAACTTACCCGGACCAAGCACGTTGTCGGCGCGAACCGAGCCGCCATTCATGAACCCGATATCGGCCGCCGTAGACTTGCGAAAAGCGTCGGCAACGAAGTCGCCGACGTTCGTTTCCCGCGTGCGGCTTTCGAGGCTGCGAGCATCGAGCGCGACACTCGTGCGTCCGACCGGCTTCGCGAGCTCAGCGAGCAAGCCGGCGTACTTGCGATAGATCGCCGCGAATTCAGGCGCCTCTTTTGTCGTGCTGTCAACGGGAATCACTTTCCAATCGATGCTTTCGAGCTCTCCGGTGGTTGGTGAGATGTTGAGATCGATTCGGCCGAGCTCGCGCGCGTCGGAAGTCATCTTGAAGATGGGCGCGATGCCAGCGTGCGATTCGAGTAACGTGTGCTCGTGGCCTCCGACGATCAGATTTACGTCAGCACAGCGCGCGACTTCCTTGTCTTCGCGCATCGAGAGGTGAGTCAACGCGACGACTACTTTCACGCCTTGGCCGTGCAGTTCGGAGACGACCTCTTTTGCGGTGTCGCACGGGCTGTGAAATTCGACATTCGGGCCGGGTCGCGAAGTTATTTTAGTCTCCGGCAATACAAGTCCGAAGATTCCGATCTTCACGCCGCCAAACTCGCGCACGACGTACCGCTTGGCGCCGCCGAACGGCTGGTTGGTTGTTGTGTCGATGACATTCGCTGCGGTCCAGCCAAACTTCGATTCATTGATGCGCTGCTTCAGCACGTCTGGTCCAAAGTCAAACTCATGGTTGCCGAACGTCGCGTAGTCGAGACCGATCGCGTTCCACGCCTCGATCATCTGCTGGCCTTTGTAAGTTATCGACTCCACCGACGGCGAAATCGTGTCGCCGGACATCAGAAACAGCGTGTTTGGGTTTTCCTGCTGGATCGACTTCCGCAAGGTCAGCAAACGGCCGAGTCCGCCTCTCGTTCCCTGGTCGACCGGCGCAAACTGGTAGACGTCGTTCACCTGCAACAGCGTCACCTTGACGTTGCATTGCGTTTTTTCCTGGGCCGCGATCGAAAAGATCGCTGCAACAAAGAGGACCAGGGCCAGCGCAGTGCGGCGCGCGAACATCAAAGAAGGCTGCATGTATTTGACCTTTCGAATAAATTTAAGCCACATAAATATAGGCCCTATATGTCCTATAGGACCTATAATTTTTGCAGCTTAAATTATACTGAGTGCTTTCGATGCCCGATAGAGAAACACTATTCATAACCGGGTTTCCGGGTTTTATAGCCAACCGCTTGTTGGAACGCCTCGCGCGCAGGGACTGCGATTTCGTCCTGCTCGTTCAGCCTTCACTCGTGTCGCACGCGCTCGAAGAGATCGAGCGCATTACTCAACTCAGCAACAGGAGCGTGGGTGACTTCCAGATTGTCGAAGGCGACATCAGCCAACCTCGCCTGGCGCTGAGTGACGTCGATCTCAACCTGGTCCAACAGGAAACCGCGCGCATTTTTCATCTCGCTGCGGTTTACGATCTGGCGGTGCCTCAGGACGTCGCGATGCGCGTAAATGCCGGCGGCACGCGTAACGTTGTCGATCTGGCGCGTTCCATTTCGAACCTGCGCCAGTTTCATCACGTCTCGACGTGTTACGTGGCCGGTAAGCGTGAAGGCGTGATTCTCGAAACAGAGCTCAAGCACGATGCGGGATATCGCAACTTCTACGAGGAGTCGAAATATTTAGCGGAGCTGGAGGTCCAGTCGGCGAAGAACGAGTTGCCAATCACGATACATCGTCCGGCGGTTGTCTGTGGTGATTCGCAAACTGGCGAGACCGGAAAGTACGATGGCGTTTACTACCTGATTCACTACCTGCTGCGCTGGCCGAGTGTGCTTTCGTTGCTAAACATCGGGAATCACGTGGTGAGCTTGAATCTCGTGCCGGTCGATTTTGTGGTCGATGCGATGGCTGCACTCGCTTTCGACGAACGCGCGATCGGCAAGACCTTGCAACTCGCGGATCCCTCGCCGTTGACGACCAATCAGCTATTCAATGCGATTGCCAAATCGATTGATGGTCACCGGTCGCACATCACTGCACCGGCGCGGTGGGTGAAATTCTTTCTGATGCTGCCGCCAGCTCCACGAATCACCGGCCTGCCGCATCACGCTGTGCCTTACTTCTTTGTGAAGCAACTCTATGACTCAAGCCAGGCGCAGCAGTTACTCGCAACTCACAACATTCACTGTCCACCCTTCGAAAGCTACGTCGATCGCATCGTCGACTACGCCCGCCGCCACCCCGTAATCACCCACAGCTAGGACCTATATTGCCGTCCAGATCTTTGCCAGCAGATAAATGCTGATCACTGCACTTCCGATCGACAGCGCTATCAATCCCAAAATAATCCCACCAACAAACAACCAATCGCTCGCTCTTCCCGATCTCGCTTCGGCCGCCGAAACCGTCGCCCGCTTGCGCAGCAAGTTGAGGTTCATCCGGTTCGACTTCCACCACGCGTCCGCAACGTCCCCAACCACCGGCAACGATCCGACAACGTAATCGATCCCGATGTTCACACCCATGCGCAACAGCGTGACCTTCGGCACGCGATAACGCACGGCTGCAACGAGTATGTAGACCGAAACGAGGGAGGTGATGGTGTCGCCGAGACCGGGGATCAGCCCCAGCAGTGGATCGAGCCCGAAGCGCGAGCCGAGGACGGGCACTCGGAACATGTCGTCCATGAGCCAGCCCAAACGCTCGAGGTGCTTGTCAATTATCAGCGAATCCGCGTTACTTGTTGCCAAAAGAACTTTCCGACCTTTGCCAGGGCGCCAAATGCGTTTTTATCGCCCGATTTTTGTGGAGTTTGCTTCGAAGGGAGACCAAGCGTCGCAGCCAACTCCGTATCCGGAGGCGCGATGTCTTCGTCGCCCCGCTTGCCGGTTAGCCAGCGGGTAAATGTACGTCCAACCATCCGCCTTTGTTCAACCGGGGCTTCAGCAATCAGCGCAATGCGCAGGTCTTCGAGTTGGGCGATTTCATAGAGATTCGCCTGGTAGTAGTTGCGGAGTGCGGCGAAGATCTTGTCCTCGCCGAGTGTCTTTTGCAGGTCGACGAACATCAGTGCGCCTTTTGCACTGACGATCGCGGCGTACTGAAACGTGTTGCGATAATCTCGCGAGGGACGATTCGCGTCCATGTCGTCGCCGCCAAAAGTCCGGTAGAGCCGATAAACCCCACGCACCTGCGCGTCTAACACTGCCGATGCCTTTTCTTCGCCGTACGTCTGTCTGTAGTACAGCAGCGACGACCAGCACGACAGCGCTTCGTCAAGCAGCGGCTCGCGCGCCGGATCGTTGCCGACCGCAGCGCCCCACCACTGATGCGCAACCAGGTGAGCGACGGCCCACTCGAGACTTTCCTCGACGGACGGTCTTTGCTCGCGAATGATCTCCGGCAGGTTGCGAACGGCTGCTGAGTCGAAGTCGACAAAGTACGCGCTGGCGATGATGTTGAGCCCGGAAAATTCACAGCTCCCGAGTCCCGCAACGAGCGGCGCTTCGGCGATGCTGATCGTCTTGAATGGCAGTGGTCCAAACAAAGATGTGAACGTTCGGAATGAGTTGGCGGCAACGGCGAGCGTACGTTTGCCGACGCGCTCGTGTTCCGCGAGGTAGATCGATTTGATGTTGACGCCCTGGACTTCAGTGTGTTCGCTGCGCAAACCACGCCCGGCAAGGATCGCGAAATCGCGCAACGCCGAGGCTGTAAAAGTTTGACCAGTCTTTTCGTTTCTCGGCCCGGTTTCGGTGCCTGAGGTAAAGACTTCGACGCCCTGGTTGATAGCGACATTGACTTCATAATCCGCCGCTTCGTTGAAGACGAAGTCGCCGACTGATGGTTCCACTTTGCGTCGCCAGTCATCACCATCGTGTACAGCGAGCACGGGATAAGCAGAACCGAGCAGCATCACTCCGCGACACCGGAAGTTGATATCGCGAGCGCGGCGCATTTCGCGTTCGCTCTGCAAGGCGGCGCTGACTTGCTTCACCACGTGAGTGGTCAGGCTGGTTTCGTCGCGATCGATCTCGGGCACTGAACCTTTGAACTTGATCGCGACTTCCGCTGTCGCTTCAGGTGCCACGGGCTCGCGCAGGTTAATGCGCAAGATTGTGCCCTGGTCGTCGAGCGAAGAGAAAAGCAGCGCGTTGTCTGAGCCGCCGCGCACCTCGATTATGTCGATGCGTGGTTCGTCCGCGTCCGCGGGAGTTGCCGTTGCTGTAAACGACTGGTCGCCCGTGCGCAGGTTTGGATAGAGATGGAAATAGACAACCGACGCCGGCTTTTCGCCGCGATTTATCCAACGCACACGCTCGGTGCCGGTGTAGGTCAGATTGTCGAAATCGATCTTCAGGTCGATCTTGTAGGAGTGTCTTTCAGGCTGCTGCGGCAGAGTTTGCGCGTTTACGCAAACAAAGAACACGCACAGCAAGACTGTAGGGGCGGCACTCCGTGGCCGCCCCAATCGCCCGAGATATGCACGATGGGGGCGGCCACGGAGTGCCGCCCCTACAATAAAAGCAGCAATTCTGAACATTGAGTTCATCGCTTCCGGCTGCGGCCGGCACCCTGTCTGATTACGACCGACCGAATCACGTCGCCGCGCACGATTCTGTCGACCACGTCCATTCCAGTTACCACACGACCAAAGACTGTGTAGCCGCCGTCGAGGTGCGGTTGCGGCGAGTGTGTGACAAACCACTGTGAGCCGCCCGTGTCCTTGCCCGACAGCGCCATGCCGACTGCGGCGCGGTCGTAAGGCACCTGGTTGATCTCGCAGCGGATCTGGTAACCCGGCCCGCCGTTGCCATCGCCCCTTGGATCACCGTCCTGGATCACGAAATTCGGCACGACCCGGTGAATGGTGACGTTGCGGAAATAATCGCGTTGGGCAAGTTGAACGAAGTTGTCGACGGTTAGGGGGGCCGCTTCGGGGAGAAGCTCAATAGTAAACGAACCCTTGCTGGTAGTCACGACGGCGCGGACATTTTTTCCGATACGCGCCAGCGCGCGATTGTAATCGGCGACAGTGTTGCGCGTGTGGACGGTTCCGATCTGCGAAGAAAAATCGCCGGCGCCGTTTGTTTTCAGTATCGCCACAGCTCTGCGCCTGATGAGATGATCGTCAGACTTCAGAGCTTCTTTGATCTGCTCGTTTGCAGCTTCGCTTTTTTGTTTTCCGAGTGCGTCGAGAATCGATAGAGCTGCATCGTTTAAGGGGGCGTTCGCGGCCTGAGGAAATGCGGCTGCGAGTGCGCGTGTGTTCTCTTCGGACGGCGGCAGGTCGCCAAGCAGGTCTGCCGCAGTGCTACGGACGATGACGTCGCTTTCGTTAAGCTGCGCACGCGCCACAGTCGCGAGATCCTGCGGCTTGAACGCGGCGAGCGCGCGGAGCACGTCGGGAATCGCGTATTCCGAATGAACTGCGACAAGCGTGTTTATGTTCAAACCCGAGTTGCGGTAGTCGAGCATCGCGCGCAACAGGTTTTCAGCGGTGCCGGCAAGCTCTGATTTGTTTGTAACTGACGCGGGCAGGGCTGCAACCTCGCCGAGGCCGTTGGCGACACCGGCTGCCGTACGCCAATCGAGCAGAATCGTCTCCTGAACTTTCCGCTTTGCCTGATCGCCGCTTCCGAAGTCGGCGAGATAAATCGCGGGCGCGATTCGCACGAACGCCAGATCGATCTCGGGCGCACGGTGATTGAGAGTCTCGTTGAGCTTGCGCAGCCACGCGACCGCGGTCTGATCGTCTTTTTGGGCCAGCAAGCGACCGAGCGTGGTGGCGATCTCAAGAATCTCGTTGAGCTCAGGCGGCTGGTTGGCAAGGTTGCGTTGAGACAGAAACTGGCCGCGCTTTAGCAGCGGGTCAGCGGCACGCGGGTCTTTCAGCGCAGCGAGCGCGCGGATCGCGTTCACGCTGACACGCGAATCCTTATCGCTAGTAGCGAGCGCAAGCAGCGTGTCGTACGACTGCTTGTCTTCACTTATCCCCAGCACACGCGCCGCATTCGCACGAACGATTGGGTCGGTATCAGAAGTTAACTTTCTTAACTGGTCGAGTCCGTCTTTCAGTCGCATTCGTGCGAGCGCGTTGGCGGCCGCGGCGCGAACACGCGGGTCGAAAGGGCTACTTAAGAACTGTGCGATCGTGGGACCGGCGTCGGGCGGTCGCGAACGCAGAGCAGCAGTCAAACCGAGCAGAGTAACTGACATGTCGGGCATTCCGCGGATTGGGCGGCTGACTTCGTAATTCAACGCATCGAGGATCGCGGCGCCGAGTTCACGTTGACGTGCTTCCTGTTCGCGCGGCAGTGCTGCCGCGATTTTTCCTAAACCCTCAATCGCCCTTGCCCTGATCTCAACTGGCGCGCTCGTGTTTTTCACCACCGCAAGCAACGGGTCGGCGCCCGATTCAGCCTCAATCTCGCCGAGCGCAAACGCTGCCATCGCGCGAACAGAGACGTCAGAGTCGCGTTCCAACACATAACTGAGCGACCTGACTGCCCCTTCGTCTCCGATCCGTCCCGCAGCAAGCGCTGCTCGCTTGCGAACCACCGGGCTCTGGTTCGCAAGTAGTTGCATCAATTCGTCGCTCCAGCGTCGCTCATCCTCGGCTTGAGTGATGGTGACAATGATCGGTTGATGTACCAGGCCTTTTTGGGCGAGACCAGTCGAAGCGAGAACCACGCAGGCGAGCGAGCACACGGTGATTTTATTGAGCATAGTCATAATCCGCGTTTTCCGCGAAAATCTGCGGCCAAAACAAAAAGGGTGGCCCAATCGGACCACCCTTATAACATATCCCGCGAATCACTTAGTTGACGACGTTTGTCGCTGCCGGAATTTCCGTCGGCTTTGCGCCGGTAGCATCGGCTGCAATCGTCTTCATCCGCGAAGTATCTAGCGGCTCTTCCTTCTTGTCCCGCCTCGCCTTGTCGGCTGCAGCGGTCATCTGCAACATCTTGCAGCTACCTTCAAACACGGCACCCTGTTCGATAACCAGCGACGGCGTCTGAATGTTGCCGTTTACCTTGGCTGCGCGGCCGAGTTCGAGGCGCTGGGTCGCGATGATGTCGCCGTTAATGGTTCCGTGAATGATGGCGATGGCCACTTCGATATTGGCGTCGACCTTACCATTCGCGCCCACGATGAGTGTACCGCTCGAGGAACTGACGCGGCCCGAAAGGTGCCCGTCAACTCTCATCATGGCCTTAAAGTTAGCTTCGCCGGTGACAACTGTACCGCCGCCCACGAACCCGCTGAGCGTGCCTTCTTTAATATCTTTGGCCAGGGTTTCGCTCTCCGTCATCGCGCGCGTGCTGGCGCCGGTGGTCGCCTCGGCTGGGGGTTTAAGCTCAGCGCTGGTGGTTTGGTACGACGGGTAGGTCTTGGGGGTGGAATAATCAGGAACTTCCGGTCTCTGGCTCGAGGGGGCGTTATCTTCCTGATCTTTGGCATTCTTTCCTATCCTGAGCATCTTATACCTCCGTAAATATGGGGGCGCGGAAGTTTAGTCACCGGCCGTCGGAACCTTAAAGCAACTTAACAGACGCGCTTGCCTTTTGTTTCGTGGATTCTAGCTAGAATGCTAGTAACGATGAATCGCCGCACAGAAGCGGGCTCACCATATTAGACAAACTACGACGTTTGTGTCTAGCTTTGTAACCAAATTGCAATTCATTAACTTCGGACCAATTTGAAAAACCACGCACCCGCATGGCATTCTGACCGGGAATGAACACTGAAAGTCGAACTCAAACCAGATTACTGCGCCGCATGGGCGAAGCGATTGCCGACTTCGGCATGATCGATAACGGCGATCGCATCATGGTCTGCCTTTCGGGCGGCAAAGACAGCCACACGCTTCTGGATCTTTTGCTGGATATTCGGCGACGAGCGCCCGTTAATTTTGAGATTTTGGCAGTGAATCTGGACCAAAAACAGCCGGGATTTCCCGCGGAAGTGCTGCCCGAGTACTTGAGCAAGCTCGATATTCCGTTTCGGATCGTCGAGCGCGACACCTATTCGATAGTTAAACGACTGGTTCCCGAAGGAAAGACATATTGTTCGGTCTGTTCGCGTTTGCGTCGCGGCATTCTTTACAACGTCGCGGTCGAGGAGGGTTGTAACAAGATCGCGCTCGGGCATCATGCCGACGACATCATCACGACGCTTTTGTTGAATCTCTTCTACGTCGGGTCGCTTAAAGCGATGCCGCCAAAACTCCGCTCCAACGACGGGCGAAACACGATTATCCGGCCGTTGGCTTACTGTTCTGAACGTGAGATTGCGGAGTACGC
>Ga0126376_10001093_pt1 | contig 14391 bp, 13 predicted proteins | sample PanSoiMetPlot_15_FD_92760 | JGI IMG/M metagenome (GOLD analysis project Ga0126376, IMG submission 92760) | Tropical forest soil microbial communities from Panama - MetaG Plot_15 | ecosystem: Environmental > Terrestrial > Soil > Tropical forest > Bulk soil | place: Panama | collected 2016-02-17
GCGGCGCCACCGGCGTCGCGCGCATCACCGGCGGCAGGTCGCGATCTAGCACGGTCGCGATTGTTGCCAGCGCCGCCGTCGCGTTGCCGATGGCACTAGGATCGGTGGCGTCGGCGTCGATCAGCACCGAAGGCCGGTCGCCGCGGTCGACCGAGCGGTCGAAGTTCGGCGGGAACGCGATGACGAACATCAGCTCGCCCTGCGCCAGCGCCCGCTCGGCCTCGGCTTCGCTCGCCAGCATGCGAATGTCGTAGTAACCGCTGTTGCGCAGCGCAGCGATGGTGGTGCGCTCGTATTTCGAATGCTCCACCGACAATAGGCCGGTGGGCAGGTGCTGCGGATTGGTGTTGATGGCATAGCCGAACAGGAACAGCTGCATGATCGGCACCGCGATGATGAACCGCAAGGTGAGCGCATCGCGCACGACCTGGATCCATTCCTTGCGCAACAGGGCGTAGAGCCGTTTGAAGGAGAGCGTCATGGCTCTTCTCCCTTTATGCTCAGCATGTGGATGAAGACGTCTTCGAGGCGCGGCTCGACTTCGCGCCACGAGAGCGCGCCGTAGTCGGGGTGGTGGATCGCGCTGTCAAGCGCGGTGCGATCCGTCCCGGCGACGTGGAGGGCGCGCCCGAACACCGCGGCGGCTTCGACGCCCGGCATGCGCCGCAGGCTGCGCGCCGCAGCATCGACGCCTGCGCCGGTTGCCTCGAAGGTGATCAGCCCTGAGGCGTGGGAGACCTCGTCGGCGCCGCCCTGCACCACGATCCGCCCGTTGGCCAGATAGACGATGCGGTTGCAGCGCTCGGCCTCGTCCATGTAATGGGTCGAGGCCAGGACGGTGAGGCCCTCGCCCGCCATGTCGTGGATGAGGTCCCAGAACTCGCGGCGCGCCTTGGCGTCGACGCCGGCGGTCGGCTCGTCCAGCAGCAGGAGCTGCGGCTCGTGCAGGATGCAGGCCGCGAGCGCGAGCCGCTGCTTCCAGCCGCCGGAAAGCTGCGCCGCAAGCTGGTCGCGACGATCGGCGAGCCCCATGCGGTCCATGATGTGGTGCACCGCCTCGCGGGGACGGGGCATTTCGTAGACGCTCGCCACGAGATCGAGATTCTCGAACACCGTGAGATCGTCATAGAAGCTGAATTTCTGCGTCATGTAGCCGACATGACGGCGGATCGATGACGCCTGCCGCATGATGTCGAAGCCGAGGCAGGTACCGCGCCCGCTGTCGGCGGTGAGAAGGCCGCACAGCATGCGAATGGTGGTGGTTTTGCCGCTGCCATTGGCGCCGAGAAACCCGCAGATTTCGCCCTTGGCAACCTGCAAGCTGAGGCCGTCGACGACGTTTAAGGCGCCGAAGCTCTTTTTCAGGTCGTGGACGTCGATGACATAGTCAGTCATGGGCCGTTCCGCGCGAGCGGCGGCGGCGCCAGCGGCCGCACCGCGATCGGTTGGCCGGGGTTTATCAACGTGGCTTGTTCTCGTGGCGGTCGTGCTTCCACCATGTAGACGAGCTTGGAACGGCTTGCCTCGCTGTAGATCACCGGCGGGGTGAATTCCGCTTGTGGCGAGATGAAGGAGATCGTGGCGGCGAGATCGGCCGGGCAGCGGTCGCACAACAGCGCGACTTTGTCGCCGCCATGGACCTCGGCAAGCCTCGTCTCGGGGACGAAGAAGCGCACGAAAATATTTTCTGGCGGCAGCATTGACACCACCGCGCCGCCGGCGGGGATGGTCTCGCCGGGGCGGGCGAGTATGTCGGCGACGATGCCGGCCGCCGGGGCCATGACATGGCGCTGATCGATCCGCCATTGCGCCATGACGACCGCGGCACGCAGGGATTCGATCAGCGCCTGTTGCGCCTTGATCTCGCCCTCCCGCCCCATCGGGGCACGCATTTGCGCCAGCGCGGCTTCAAGCCCCTGCACCTTGGCGTTGGCGGAGCGAAGATCGGCGCGCTGCTGGTCGACAAGCTGTTGAGTAGCGGCGAAGGTCTTCACCAGAATTTCGTTGCGCCTGAGGTCACCCTCGATCTTGTCGCGCGCCGCCTTGGCGTCGGCGAGGCTCGCCTCGGCCTGCTGGATTTCAGTCGGCTTGCCGCCGGCCTGAAGGTTGGCGAGCTGCTCCTCGGCCTGCTTGAGTTGGCGTGCTGTCTGGTCGCGGGCCGCCCGGTCGGCGGTGTCGTCCTGGTCGAACAGCGGCGCGCCGCCCGTGACCCTGGAGCCACGCGCCACAAACAACGATGTGAGGAGACCCTGCTGGGTCGGGCCCACCTTGATGAAATCAGCCTCCGCATAGCCCTGCCATTCCACCGGCGGTGTGACGCGCGTGGTCCACCACCAGCCGGCACCGGCTGCGGCCAGGAGTACAACCGCTGCGAGGACTATGAAGCGTCGGTCCACGGGACTTGACCTTTTGTAACCGAACGGTATCGTTGCATTAACACTTGCATTGAGTTGCGGCAAGGAGGGGCATGCATGTCCGGTGCGCCGCTGGAACATGGCGAGTTCAAGCGAGGTCCCGGCGGCCGGCCGACCCGTGAGGAGGCAGAGCGACGGCACCGTAGCTTGTTGGCGACCGCCTTTCGATTGTTCCTGGAGAAAGGCTGGGACGGTGTCTCGGTCGAAGAGATCTCCCGCCAGTCGGGCGTAGCCAAGGGTTTCATCTACGCGCGCTACACCGACAAGGGTGCGCTGTTTGTCGAGGCGATCGAGCGCCTCATGGCCGATGCCATCGGGACGTTGCACCTGGCCGAGCCGTTGCCGGACGATGTGGAGCAGGGGCTTTGCGCGTTCGGCCGCAAGCTGTTGGACCTCGTGCTGCAGCCCGAGGCCTTGGCGTTCCATCGGCAGTTCATTGCCGACGCCGGGCGCTTCCCTGAGCTTGCGAAGCTTTTCGTCGAGCGCAATCGACTCCTCGACATGATGATCGAGGTGCTGCGCACCTACGCGGATCGTGGTGCCATCAAGCTCAGCGAGCCCAGGACGATGGCGGAACATTTCGCCATCCTGGTGGTTGGCATTCCCCGCATGCTGGCGCTGCTGGTCGGGCGCGAACCACCGGCAGCGGAAGAACGCCGGCTGCGCGCCGCGGTGCGGCTGTTCCTCGACGGCTGCCGCGCCGATTGATCGCAGGGTCTCGACGCCGCCGCGATTGCGCGGCTAAATGGACGAGCCAAATTCAGGATGCGAAAATCCCCGGAACGCCGGGTCGATCAAGGAGAGCCCTATGGCGGTCAGCCTCAAGGTGAATGGCGCGATGCGCAGCGTGCCGGCGGAGCCGGACACGCCGCTACTTTACGTGCTGCGCAACGATCTCGAACTCAACGGTGCCAAGTTCGGTTGCGGGCTGGCCCAGTGCGGCGCCTGCACGGTGCTGGTGGACGGCAAGCCGGTGCGCTCCTGCGTCACCCAGATCGGCTCGCTCGGCCAATCCGAGGTCACCACACTGGAGGGGCTCGGCACGGTGGGCAGGCCGCATCCGCTGCAGCAGGCCTTCATGGAGGAGCAGGCGGCCCAATGCGGTTACTGCATCAACGGCATGATCATGTCGGCAAAGGCGCTGCTCGATCAGATTCCGCATCCCACGGAAGCGCAGGTGCGCGACGGGCTTGCCGGCAATCTATGTCGCTGCGGCACCCATGGCCGCATCATCCGCGCCGTGCTCAAGGCCAGCCAAGCGAACGGGAGGATATGATATAATGAACGCGAACATCTCGCGGCGCGAGTTCGCCGCCGGGCTCGGCGGCATTGTGGTCGCCTTCACGCTTGCTCCGAAGGCTTCCCGCAGTCAGCAACCGGCCGCTCTGCCGGGCAGCCTTAACGGCAACCGGATGCTTGATGCCTGGATCCGCATCGCGGCCGACGGGAGTGCGACCGTGTGCACCGGCAAGGTCGAGCTCGGTCAGGGCATCCTCACCGCGCTGGCGCAGATCGCCGCGGAGGAGCTCGATCTGCCGCTTGCGCGCCTGCACATGATCTCCGGCAACACCGAGAAAACCCCCAACGAAGGCATTACCTCCGGCAGCCAGTCGATCGAGAACGGCGGCGTGGCGCTGCGCCTTGCGGGCGCTGAAGTGCGGGCGATCCTCGTCGATCTCGCGGCAAGGCGCCTTGGCGCGGAGGCGTCAGCCCTCACAGTCGCCGACGGCGTCATTAGCGCCGACGGACGCAAGGTGACCTATGGGGAACTCGCGCGCGATGCCGATCTGCATCGCGAGGTCACCGCGAAGGCAAAGCCCAAATCGCCCTCAGCCCACAGGATCGTCGGCAAGTCGATCGCGCGCTTCGACATCCCGGCCAAGGTCACCGGCGGGGTCGCGTATGTGCAGGACTTGCGGCTGTCAGGCATGCTGCATGGCCGCGTGGTGCGCCCGCCGAGCTATGGCGCCAAGCTCGAGGCGATCGACGAAGCGAAGATCAAGGCGATGCCGGGCGTCGTCGCGGTGGTGCGCGACGGCAGCTTCCTTGGGCTGATCGCGGAGCGCGAGGAGCAGGCGATCCGAGCGAGCGAGGCGCTTCGCCAGACCGCCAAGTGGGCGGCCGGGCCGCCGCTGCCCGACCAGGCGACGTTTTACGATCACCTGCTGTCGTTGCCCGCCGAGCCGCATGTGATCAGCGAAAAACAGGCGGCGCTGCCGGACGGCGCCAAGGTGATCGAAGCGACCTATCGCAAACCCTATATGTGCCACGGCTCGATCGGGCCGTCCTGTGCAGTCGCACAATTCACTGACGGCAAGATGACGGTGTGGACCCACAGCCAGGGCGTCTTCCCGCTGCGCGGCAATCTCGTCAAGGCGCTGAAGCTGTCGGCGGACAAAGTTCACTGCATCCACGCCGAAGGTTCGGGCTGCTACGGCCACAACGGCGCGGACGACGTGGCGCTCGACGCCGCGCTGCTGGCACGAGGGGCGCCCGGCGGCCGGCCGGTGCGCCTGCAATGGATGCGGGGCGACGAGTTCGGCTGGGAGCCGTTCGGCCCTGCCATGGTGATGCAGGCCAAAGCGGCGCTTAGCGCCGACGGCCGCATCGTCGACTGGAATTATGACGTGTGGTCCAACACCCATTCGACGCGGCCGGACCCCGGCGGCAATAATCTGCTGGCGAGCTGGTACCTGGCCGAGCCGCAGCAGCCAGCGCCGCCCGGCATCCTGCCGCAACCGGCAGGCGGCGGCGACCGCAACGCGGTGCCGCTCTATGACTTCCCGCGCCAGCGGGTGGTGAATCATTTCATCAGGGAGATGCCGCTGCGCGTCTCGGCGCTGCGCACGCTCGGCGCCTATGCGAACGTGTTCGCAATGGAATCCTTCCTCGACGAATTGGCGCTTGCCGCCGGCGCGGACCCGGTGGCGTTCCGTCTCGCCCATCTCAAGGACCCGCGGGCGCGGGCGGTCATCGAGGCGGCGGCGAAGAAGGCCGATTGGAAGCCGGGCGAAAAGGGTAGCGACGGCAAAGGCCGTGGCATCGGATTCGCCAAGTATAAGAACCTCGCCACCTACGTGGCGGTGGTCGCCGAGGTCGAAGTCGACGCCGCCACCGGCAAGGTGGCGGTGCCGCGCGCGTGGGCGGCTGCCGATTCCGGCCTCATCATCAATCCCGATGGCCTCACCAACCAGATCGAAGGCGGCATCATCCAGTCGACCAGCTGGACGCTGCACGAGGAGGTCAAGTTCGACCGCGCCGGAATCACCTCGCGCGACTGGCTCACCTATCCGATCCTCACCATGCCGGAGGTGCCCAAGGTCGAGGTCGAGCTGATCAACCGCCCCGACGAACGTCCCCTCGGCGCCGGCGAAACCTCACAGGGCCCGGCAGCGGCAGCGATCGCGAACGCGTTCGCGGCGGCAACTGGGAAGCGGATGCGGGAGTTGCCTTTGACGGCAGAAAGGCTGAAGGCGGTACTGCGGGGGTAGGGAGCGACTACCAACAGGCAATCCCAATTGCATCTGCGAAAGCTTGGGCTGCAACGGACGCCAGTAGAAATAGCCTTTGTGGCCGCGTCGGAAACGGGAGAAGCCGAATCCCTGGTAAACGCGACGGTAAGATCGTCTTTGGCATTGACCACATGGATCGTCCGGCGCTGAGTATGGGTCGGACTGCGTCGACAAGGAGAAGACCATCCAAACCAACACCGCGCGGCTATCGCGGGCCTGCCACCCGATCAGCGCTGCCGGGACGACGGGGTAGCGGGGTAGCTGCGGGCGATGGCTTCGCGAAGGTCTTCGAGCGCGAATCGCTGTGCGTGGAGCAGGCGGCAGTCCTTGATCTCACGACCAAGAGTTTTGAAACGCGCCGAGCGGCGAGCCTGTGAACCTGCGAACGTTGGGAAACGACTACTGCATATCAGCAAGCGGTGTAATAAGCCGGCCCCCGTCGGATGACAGCGGGTTGAAGCGAACCCGTCCTGCGGCAGCGCCCGAAAGGAAAAACCATGGGCATCGCATCGGTTCTGCGCCTTTCGCCCGAGGCAAAAATCAGGCTTCCGAACGTCGACGAGGCCCTCAATATCGGCTACGCGATCCATTCGGCCGACGATCCGGCGCTGCGAAACAAGATAGCGCAGCAGAACGCCCAGCTCGTGGTTAAGCAATTCCTGGCCCTTGAAGCCGAAGCAGGATCGCCGGAGGAGGCCTATCTCACCTGTGTACGGGCGATCGTGCATTCGCAAGCGCGCGGCATCGCACGTCGCAAGGAGCGTTACATCCAGGACCTGAAGGCCGCGCAGCTGAAGCGACGCCGGCAGCGCAACAGCATTCGCCAGTCGCGGCGCAGCAATGACTGGCTCAACAGTGCTTGGCGGCTGTTGGGGCCGTTGATCCTGGGCCTGACCGGATATCTGTTCGCGCAAATCATCGGTGCGGTCGTGCCGGAGGATGTGGCGGCCCAAACCGGAAGCCGGGTACCTGCGATCCTCATGGGCCTCGTGTTCGTGGCGATCGGCCGCTCGATCGGCTTCTACGTCAATGAGATGCAGCGCAACCGGATCGAGTCGGAATACAACTCCCGCTGCTATCTGGCGTTCCTTACCTACGAGAGAGGCAAGCTCGAGGAGTTTCGCCAGTATCGCAAGCAATTGTGCGAAGCCTGGCTGCAATACACTGGCGAGGAATATCCGATCACCGCGTCCTACCAGATGGTGATGGAGAGCGACATCGAAACGCGCTGTCAGCTGGAGCGACATTTGCAGATTTATGATACCAGCTACATTCGTTTGATCCTGCGAATGATGCGTATCCTGCGCGGTAAACGAAAAAATGGCGCGAAAAAACCTCTCGCGCTTCCGGGCGAGTTGGCGGCTGAGAAGGAATAGCGAAAGACACTTACTGGGGACCTGCTTCCCGAGGCAGCCAATTTCTCCGATCTAATCAGCCGCTTTTTTTCACCGGCGCTTTTGTTGATAACGACAACGTCAGGATCAGGCGCCGAAAACCCTCTTACCGCGCCGCGCCCAGCAGCTCCAGCACCGCCGCCGCGGTTTCCTTCGGCGCTTCCTGCGCCACGTTATGGCCGATGACCGGGATGAGCCGGTATTGATAGGAGCCGGTGAAGAAGCGCGATTGCGACGCCGAACTGGACGACCTGGCAATGCCGTCGCCTTCACCGTGCAGAACGATGGTCGGCACCGTAATCGGTGGCCTTTCGGCGAGCTGCCGCTCGAAGATGTCATAGGCCGGATCGCCCGGTGCGTAGCCGAAGCGATGGCGGTAGGAGTGGATGACCACGTCGACGAAATCCGGGTTGTCGAAGGAATCAGCCGTGCGGGCGTAGGTGGCGTCGTCGAATTTCCAGTTCGGCGACCATAGCTGCCACAACAGCTTGCATAACTCGCGCCGGTTGGTCTGCAGGCCCGCACGGCCGCGTTCGGTGTGGAAATAATATTGATACCAGAGCCGGTGCTCCTGCTGCGGCGGGGCCGGCACGACCGAGCCGGCAATGTCCTGGATGTTGTAGCCATTGGCCGACACGAGACCGCGCACGCGCTCCGGCCACAAGGCGGCGGTAACGCAGGCGGCGCGCCCGCCCCAATCGAAGCCAGCGAGCACGGCGCTCGGCAGCGCCAGCGCGTCCATCAGCTCCACGAGATCGCGACCCAACGCCGCCTGCTGGCCGGAGCGCGGCGTGTCGGCTTCGAGAAAGCGGGTCTGCCCATAGCCGCGCAGATACGGCACGATCGCCCGGTAGCCGGCCTCGACGAGCGGTGGAACCACGTCGTCGAAAGCGCGCGGATCGTACGGAAAGCCGTGCATCAGCAGCACCGGAAAGCCGGTTTCGGGCCCTGAGTCCTCGTAAGCGATTTCCAGGATGTTGGTGCGAGCACGTTTGAGCACTGGAGGTCCCGCTTGCTGAGAGAAAGCGGCAGGCGCCGCGACGGCAGTGGATATGAGGCCGATGAGCAAACGACGGTCAATCATAGCGTCATCCTCGGGGCATTCGCAAGGCAGGTACCACAGCGAGGGTACCACGGATTGTACCTCCGCTCATGCCCACCCATAGGCAAAGTCGTTGTTTTCGATCGTCACCCTTCAACCTCTCCTTGGCGAGCGAGCGCTTGAGGAATTTGCGCGACAGCGCCGGCAGCAGCGTGTTAGTGATGATGTTGTCGATCATGCGTCCAACGGAGTTCGGGTCGTTGCACATCGGCACGACCTTCCGGCTTGAGGCACGGCGCCTATGCGCGATGCAATTTCATGGATCGAGGCCGGCGCAGCAACGCATGTCGGCAAAGTGAGGCGGCAGAACGAGGACAATTACCTTGTGGCGACGCGGCGCGGTTTGTGGGCCGTGGCCGACGGCATGGGCGGCCACGAAGCTGGCGAGGTCGCGAGCCGCATCGTCATCGAAGAACTCGACGCGATCGCGGTTTCCGTGACAGCAGCCGAATTGCTGGCAAGCTGCGAGCAGCAAATTGTCAACGCAAACAGCCGTCTCAAAAAGCTCGCCGACGAGCGCGGCGCCATAATCGGCACGACGGTCGCGGTTTTGCTTATTTTCGACGGCCATTACGCCGGCGTATGGTCCGGAGACAGCCGCATCTACCGCATTCGCGGGCACCGGATCGAGCAAATATCAGTCGATCACACAGAAGTGCAGGAACTTGTTTCTGCAGGCAGGCTCACCGCCCAGGAGGCGCGCACCTGGCCACGCCGAAATGTCATAACGCGGGCCGTCGGCGTAAGCGATGATCCGGAGCTTGAGATCAAAGGCGGCATGTTGGAGCCGGGAGACGTCTTCGTGATTTGCAGCGACGGCCTCACGACTCATGTAGAGGACGAAGAGATCCTTGCGCTGGCAAGCAAACACCGGCCTCAACGGGCCTGCGATCTCCTGATCGCCCTGACGCTCGACCGCGGCGCCGTCGATAATGTCACCGTCGTCGCAGTGCGATTCGATCCCGCCGCACCTGCGGCCATGCCGCCAGCCTCGACCAGCGGTGACAGCCGGGAGTAGGGTAGACAATTCCATGCCCGTCAGTTGGAATGATCTGCTCCTCGCCTACGATTTCGTCAGCGGTGCCGCCTTCGGCGAGCATAAGGCCTTTCTGTGCAAGGCATCAGGCAAGATTTATTGGCGTTTCGATTCGTTCGACGATTTGGATGAGTTATCCGATGGTTTCGAGGGCAGCAAAAAAGCTTCCGACGAAACCGATAAGCCGCCTGAAGATATCGGTGATGAGGATAAATACCTGCCGATACCTGACAAGAGAGAGCTCAATTTGGGCAAACCTCTGGCGCTCGACTTCGCCAGCGAAATCATGCCAAGGGACTTCGATTACGTCCGGCGCATTTTCGGCAAAAGAGGGGCATATGCCAAATTCAAGGCCCTGCTGATGCGAAGGAAGGCGCTCGATCGATGGTACGGTTTCCAGGCGAAAGCCACAGAGAGAGCGTTGCAGGAGTGGTGCGAAGCCAATTCGGTCGAGATTTATCAGCCTGACCGGGGAACGCGCTAAATCCACCGGCATGCTACACTCCTTAACTGAGATTCTGTCTGACTGAACGCTTGTCCATGTCCCGCCGCGCCCTCACTTTCGTTTGCCAGAACTGCGGCGCCGTCTTCGGCCGCTGGCAGGGCAAGTGCGATTCCTGCGGTGAGTGGAACACCATCGCGGAGGAGACCGGCAGCGTCCCGGCGGCGGGCGGCGCCGGGAAGCCGCATCGCAAGGGCCGGCCGTTCGTGCTCCATCCACTTGCCGGCACGGCCGATGATGCGCCACGTACGCCATCCGGCCTTGCGGAGCTGGATCGCGTCACCGGTGGCGGGTTCGTGCGCGGTTCCGTGCTGCTGGTGGGCGGCGATCCCGGCATCGGTAAATCAACCCTGCTGATCCAGGCCGCTGCCGCGATTGCCCGCGCGGGCCATCGCGCCGTCTACGTTTCCGGCGAGGAAGCGGTGGCGCAGGTGCGGCTGCGGGCCGAGCGGCTCGGCCTTGCCCAAGCGGCGGTCGAGCTTGCTACCGAGACCGCGGTCGAGGACATCGTCGCGACGATCTCCGACGGCAGGACGCCACGGCTTGTCGTGGTGGATTCGATCCAAACCATGTGGACCGACCAGATCGAATCCGCGCCGGGCACCGTGAGCCAAGTGCGCGGCGCCGCCCAGATCCTGATCCGTTATGCCAAGCGTTCGGGCGCCGCTGTCATCCTGGTCGGCCATGTCACCAAGGACGGCCAGATCGCCGGCCCCCGCGTGGTCGAGCATATGGTGGACGCCGTGCTCTCCTTCGAGGGCGAAGGCGCTCACCTGTTCCGCATCTTGCGGGCGGTAAAGAACCGGTTCGGCCCCACCGACGAGATCGGCGTGTTCGAGATGACCGGCGGCGGCTTGCGAGAAATCGCAAATCCGTCGGCGCTGTTCCTGTCCGAACGCGATCTCGGCGCACCAGGAACCGCGGTGTTCGCCGGCATCGAGGGCACCCGGCCGCTGCTGGTGGAAATGCAGGCACTGGTCGCCCCGACGACGCTCGGCACGCCGCGGCGCGCCGTGGTCGGCTGGGACCACAACCGCCTCGCGATGGTGCTCGCCGTGCTGGAGGCCCATTGCGGGGTGCGGCTGTCGGGCCATGACGTCTATCTCAATGTCGCCGGCGGGCTGCGGATCCAGGAGCCGGCCGCAGATCTGGCGGCAGCCGCCGCGCTTGTATCGTCGCTCGCCAACGCGCCGTCACCGTCGGACGCGGTCTATTTCGGAGAGATCTCGCTGTCCGGCACGGTGCGGCCGGTGGCGCAGGCCCCGATCCGGCTCAAGGAAGCGGCGAAGCTTGGCTTCGCTCGCGCCTTCGTGCCGGATACCGCGCGCAGCGAATCTGGGGATGCCGGCATGGCGCTCACTGCAGTGGGTCCACTGATGGATCTCGTGAGCGAGATCGCGCCGAAAGGCGCGGAGCGGCGGCGGGCAGGCGATTTAAAGCCCTATTCATGAAGCCAGATTAGAATCACCTATCGGACAAAAAATTTACAATCTTCATAATTAGCTCCCAAGCACCATTAGCATTACTCAGAATAGTAAAGCCCGTGAGACAACCTGCAATTAGGAAGCTTATTATTATGCTTGGTCGCACGGCTTGTGACAGACGCGAGATTGCGCGACGATTTCTATTTTCATCAGCGTTGGCGTCGACCAATTGTGTTGAGCTGTTGCCACCACCAATGATTGGAGTGCTTTGCTCCGGGTCGCCGCCCACAAAATTCCCGATTGTAGAGTTTTTGATTTCGATCATAGCACTCTTTCCGATATTAGTTAGGAACTCGATTGGCTAGTCTGAAAAGAATCGCCACCTATCATATTTACGATTGAGGAGTCAGTGATATTATTGGTTATCGTATTGACTTTGAAATTTATATCTGCATCGGGATGCGACATCGCGTATTGAACTTTAGTCAGCACTTTCTGCATAAATTTCCGATTTCTGCTGGTCAAAGCAGTGATGATACCGGCATTTGTTTGTAGTTGTAACATATATTTAGGCTTTACAAGTAGTGCAACTGCTAGGAAACCGATCGCGACGAAGAAAATTGTGACGTTAGCTGAGGGATACGACCTCGATAGGATAGTTCCTACTTGTCGCAACGCGCCAACAAGAGATGCAATGAAGTTCACCGTTGTCTGCTTGGAGTGAGTACTAAGGCCCAGCGAATTGCCGATATCGTATAGTTTACGCAGAAACAGGCTAATCGTCTCATCTCTGGTATAGGCAGATAGACCGAATAGTAGAATCATGAATCCAATAAACATAAGCCAGCGAACCAGCGAACGATGTGAAGTATCCTTCCATATGCTCGCTTCCGACACATTGCGCAATTGGATAATCTTATTACCCACCGATATAACATGCGCTGAAATCGTCATGCTTGCCATATGTTCAGCTCCCCGTTTCTTCCGAAAGAATGAATTCGACATTAAATATGATTTTTCTAGACTGCAACTGAAAAACGATGTGGCTGAAATGTGAAAATCCACCTTTGCTGGTGAAAGTTGCAACGGGGCGCGGAGCAGCGGCGTGTACGTTCCGCGAGCACGGAACAGCAATCCCATGGCCGTTAACTGCGAAATAAGGGCCTGCAAGATTGGCGGCGTGGCGACCAAGCGATCACCGGGGATCAATTAAATTGTCCCACGGGTCGCTAAAGTTGGCGATGTTCACCGTTCCCGCCGGGAACCGGGGGGCATCTCCAGTGACTCACCCAGGGCTTCGATATAACGGCGCAAATTGCTGACATACATGTCGGTTCGGCGTACCAAGTTTGGTGACCGCTGGCTGCCCTACCTTCAGTTCACGCGCCAGCTCCTCCTGCGAAAGCTCTCGGGCCTGCCGCAGTTCATCGAAGAGCCATCGAAGCCAACATGCGCTTGGTTGCTTGCGCAATAGGCGCGCGCCGCTCGGGTGCCATGCACTTGCCCAGATCGGGAAGGGACGGCGTCCGGTCGCGGCGGTAAAATCCTCCTTCTTCAACTCTTCGATGTGCCTCGTCAGCCGAATTGGCGGCAATCCCTGTCAGCCGGCTCGCGACTAATTTTCATCGCACTCAACGCACAGTCTTCCCCAGGGTCCAAAAGCCGGATGACGGGGGTGCCGGCGGCCGCTATACACCCCGATGACAACCCGATCGCAGACTACCCGCCTGCCCGCAACGAAGAACCCCAACGATGTATCTTGATATCTTTCTCATCGTCGTGATGTTGATCTCCGGAATGCTCGCCATGGTGCGCGGCCTCATCCGCGAGGTCCTGTCGATCGCCGGATGGGGTGCGGCGGCGGGAGCAGCATTTTTGGCCTATGCCAAACTGTTGCCCGCAGCAAAGGCCTATTTCAACAACGACTATGTGGCGATCGCCGTCACCACGACTGGCGCTTTTCTCGTCACGCTCATCGTCGTGTCGGTCATCACGGTGAAGATTTCCGACAAGATTCTCGACAGTCGCATCGGCGCCCTCGACCGCACCTTGGGATTTCTGTTCGGGCTGGGGCGGGGGCTGATCATCGTCGTGGTGGCATTTGCATTCTACGACTGGTTTCAGCCGAAATCGCAGCCCGAATGGATCGCAAATGCGAAATCGCTTATTGTGCTCAAGAACTTGCGTGACGATATTATATCGATGTCGCCGGACATCGAAGCCTGGTATTCGAGATACAAAAAGCAGAAGGAAAATGCGGGCGACCCGCCGGCGTGACGGGCGCCCTCGTAGGCGCAAACGACCATCTTGGAATGTGGCAAGGGAGAATTCGACCGTGGGGTCGTCCGGCGGTTGCGGCGGTTGGAAAAATTTGGCGTTTTTGGGAGAAGTGATAATCATTTCGTTGCATAAAACGTGACGATCGCGTGACGAAGCGACCCTGATTCGGATAGAAAGCGCGGATCGCATGTGAGGCAGCATCGACGGAGGCGAACGGAGCGATGATGGACCCCCAGCAAGCCGGCAGTCTCCCTGACCGCGTAAGCGATCTTACAAATCTTGATCGCGCAAGCTTTGACCGCGCGGGCGATCATCCGGATCAGGATCGCAGCGGCGACCATCGGGACTTTGACCTCGACATCAACGGCGATCGGCCGCGCGAAGAGTGCGGCGTGTTCGGCATCTACGGCCATCCGGACGCCGCTGCCATCACCGCACTCGGGCTGCATGCGCTCCAGCATCGCGGCCAGGAGGCCGCCGGCATTGTCACCTATGACGGCCGCCGGTTTCATTCCGAGCGCCGGCTCGGCCTCGTCGGCGATACGTTTTCCCGTCGCGAGCTCATCGATCGCCTGCCCGGGAGCATAGCGATCGGCCACGTGCGCTACTCCACCACCGGCGGGACTGTGTTGCGCAACGTCCAGCCGCTGTTCTCCGAGCTAAATGCCGGCGGCTTCGCGGTCGGCCACAACGGCAATCTCACCAACGGGTTGACGCTGCGCCGCCA
>Ga0126376_10001094_pt1 | contig 14389 bp, 13 predicted proteins | sample PanSoiMetPlot_15_FD_92760 | JGI IMG/M metagenome (GOLD analysis project Ga0126376, IMG submission 92760) | Tropical forest soil microbial communities from Panama - MetaG Plot_15 | ecosystem: Environmental > Terrestrial > Soil > Tropical forest > Bulk soil | place: Panama | collected 2016-02-17
AGATACGAGTGCGGATAATCCCATCACAGATCCTAGCGCATGTCCCGAGGGGCAAAAAATTGCTCTGACTCGGCCGTTCCCGGTACTGGAAGGCCACGCCTACAAAGCCGCGCTTCCGTCATTAGCAAACCTGAGTGACTCTAATGCAAAGCTCTTTTATTCACCAGCATCGTTGTGCGAGGACAACGAGATCTTGGGGCCGCCGCATACCTTCCACGCCGAAATCGTAAAAACGGGCTTTGGCCGTTTCTCGCATTTTGGTGATAGCGTAATCTTCTCTTCTTCGGACAACTCGGATCCGAATTCGAACGATCGACTATACACCATTGTAGTTCCATCCGATCGGAGATAATCCTTGGTCCAGACCGCAAAGCCGTCGACGAGCGAGCTGTTACGACGAGGTTAGCCTAACATCATTGGCGTGTTTCGCGGCAGGCGATACCAGCGGTTAGTTGCATAAGTCGTTATCTTAGGACAGGAGCATGAGATGGCCCACTTGCGAGACGGCGCGCCGATGTCGCTTAGTCATCGATTGTCCCATAGGCGGGCACGCAACGGTTCGCATAGTTTTCGCGAACCAGCGCAGTGCTGCAAAGCGATTCTCGCGACGGCCGGCCGCTATCTTCGCAGTCACGGCGGGATGTATTTACTGCGCCTCCTCCCACTCCTCCTCCGATACCATCAAAATCGCGTGAAAGATGACCGTTTCAGGCGCATCGGGTAGTCGCCAATATCGCCCTGGACGAAACGCACTCCCTGCGGTATCGCCCATGGGACGCCGTTGGACATATTGTCGATTACAATCGGCTCCTTGCCGGAATCGAGGAGGCCGAGAACGATGTGCCCGCCGATATACCCGGCACCTCCCGTGACCAGGACTGCCAATTGGCATCCCGCCCCGAATGGTTGACCGGCGAAGTCCTCAGCATGACCCGAGGATGTCCGGGGGTCGCGGATTGACGTCCGATGGATCGACTACATCCATAAGGCGCTTCACGGCCGTCCTCACGTCGAATACCTCTTCGAGGCACGCGCGGGCGCTTCGCGCTATATTTGCGGAGATCTCGTGACCGTTCATCACGCGCACGACAGTCCGAAAGAGGGCGGTAGGGTCGCCGGCGGGGATCGAAACGCCGACATTCCAGCGGCGGAGAAACTCTCGATAGTCGCTATCTTGCTCAACTGCGGCGACGACCGGCAGTCCTGCGCGCAGGTAGTCAATGGTTTTGGAGGGAAAGCTTGATGACTCAACCCCGGCAACCGTGCACACAAGCCCGCAGTCGCAAGCAGAGATCAAAGCGAGATACTCTGACCGTGGGAGGCGGCGGCGGTAGATCACATTGTCACCTCCCGCGGCAATGTGATCTTCCACCCGCCGCGCTAATCGGCCCTCTCCTATAAAAAGAAACGCAACGTCAGGGCGCACCTCTTTTGCCATGGCGGCCACGGCGAGCATCTCCTCAACCCCTCGCCCCTCTGTTATTTGTCCGCCAAAAACCAAGATTTTTCGATCCAGCGGCAAGCCGTGCTCCGTGCGAATTACCTCTTGCGGTCGGGGCGGTGGGGGAGCGATCTCGCCCCAGAGAGGAGTCCAAATAACGCGCTGCTCGGAACGAACGCGGTAATGTTTCTTGAGATAGACGATGTTGTCCGGCCAGATGCAGCCGATCACGTGGAAGAATCGGATCAAACGCCCCTCGAGCCATCGCGCCACCGCGAACGCTGGTCCCTTGGGCACGAGGCCGATACTGCGATGATGGTATGGAAAGAAGTCGTGCACAAACAGCACGTTGCATGTCCGCCAGCGGTTCGTAGCCCAAAGCAGCTGAGCGGCGACGGTCGCGCAGGGCGTAAAGCAGATAAGCAGGTCAAAACAATCGTTACGGAGCACTCTTCGCATCTCGCGCAGCGCAAACAGCGAAGAGAGAGTCCACTTGGTGGCTATCTCTACGAAACGCCCGAGACCGGTCACTCCGCGCGGAGAGATAACGAGGGCGTCGACGCCATCCTCGGAACGAACTGAGGACGGTGCCGCTCCGAACGGCGCATCCCAGTCAGTTACGACCACCTGAACGCAATGCCCTTCAGCGACCAGAGCGCCTGCGAGCTCGTTGGTCATAAACCGATCCTTCGGATCGAGCGGATACTTTGTGCACAACATCAGGATGCGCATCGTGGGCTTCCGAGAGCCTCTCCTGCGATCTGGAGGCGCCTTAGGGTTAATTGAAGACTCATGGACTTTTCCGTTCGCTCGATACGTTGCGGGAGTCGAGCGTCCCGCGGAACTCCGGCATGGTTTCATGCCCCGCCGCTGAGATGCCCCGGCGGCGAAACACCTGCACGACGGTCATCGCGAGAATTTTCAGATCGAGGGTTAGGCAGCAGTTATTCACGTACCATACGTCCATATCCAACTTCTCATCCCAGGAAACGGCGTTGCGACCGTTGACCTGAGCCCATCCCGTGATGCCGGGCCTGACCTCGTGACGGCGGGCCTGCTCCTGCGTGTAACGATCAAGATAAGCCGTCAACAAAGGCCGTGGGCCGACGACGCTCATATCCCCACGCAGCACGTTCCACAGCTGCGGCAGCTCGTCCAGGCTCAACCGGCGAACAACCCTGGTGACCGGCGTCAGCCTTTCGGCGTCGGGCAGCAGGTTCCCTGCAACGTCGCGCAGTTCTCGCATTGTTCGAAACTTGTAAATGACATAGGGCTGACCATGGAGACCGGGGCGGACCTGTCTAAAAAGGACAGGAAAACCGAGATGCAACATCAGCACAGCGGAGGTAACAAGGATAGCTGGGCTGAAGAAGGCAAGTGCAGCACCAGCCATCAGCATGTCGATGCCGCGTTTGGCAATGTAACCTCGCCTATGCCTGAGGGCGACAGCATCGAGGACGGCGAGCGTGGCTAAGATACCCTTAGTGGCGCTCAGTTCCTTCTGATAGAAGGTACGCCCGCGCGCTCCCATCGCAGCGAGGTCTTCTTTCGGGCACCGCGCCAGCTCCAGCGCTGCCGTGGCCAGCGACTTTGCATCCTCCGGTTTCACGACAACACCGGCTTTCGCCTTCTCAACCAGGTCGGCGGCATCCCCGCTCCCGCCTATCAGAATGGGCTTTCCCATCCTAAGATAGAATTGCGTCTTCGCCGGTATAGTGACGTGGAACAGAGGGTCGTCTTTGAGGTGCACGAGGAGGACGTCCGCAGCCGCCAGCAGATTGCCAATTTCAGACGGCGGCATGCGTGGCATGATGCGAACGGACTGCGTGGCAATTGCCGCCGCTTGCCTGCGAAGGCGATCGGCGTCGATCCCATCACCAACGAGAATGAACTGTACATTGGGTGCCGTGTACCCGACAATTTTCGCGGCCTGGACCACTGTCTCTAGGCCCTGAGCGGCGCCCATATTTCCAGCGAAGACAATATTAAACCGCCCTTCCAGGCCAAAGGCGCTCAGATCGCTGCCAGCTTCGGAGCGTGTGTCCGCCTCGTTCGCCCAGTTGTAAATCAGCTCGATCTTAGAATCTGGAATCCCCCTTTCGCAAAGAATGCGTTTGAAACCCGGCGATACGACCACGATCCGATCGGCTCTGGCATAGACCCAATGGCATAGCCGATCCACAGTCCGCAGCACCACTCGGCTGGAGATCATCCCCGTAGAAGCCAGTGCGTCGGGCCACATGTCATGGATCGCCAAGACAAGCGGAATGCGGCGGACCCAGGTGATAACGGCCGCTGCTAGCCCGACGGTCAACGGCGGGTGATAGACATACATGACGTCATGTCGCTTTAAGACAACGAGGCCGTATAACATCAACGAAACAGCAAAGGAAACGTAGTTCAATATTCGACCTACCGCAGATCGACTGTGGCTTGGATAGAGCGGCAAGCGGTCGACAAGGATGCCATCCATTACGTCCCGGCGGATCACCTTGAGCCGGTATCCAGAATACAGCCTGCCCTCGGGATAATTCGGAAACCCGGTGACCACACGCACATCATGCCCGTGCGCGCGCAGCAACTTCGCGAACTCGATGCCCTTCAGGATGGGTTCCGGTTCGAACCACTGCGTCGCGTAGAGTATTCGCATCGCCGCCTAATACTGCTTCCACACTGTGCGCTTCACGTAGTCCGTATAGCTGTGAATAATTCGAACAACTTTATCCGACACGTTTAGCACCGAATAGTCCTGAACCATACGAAGACTGCGCTGCTCACCGCGCGGCTGATCATCGAGGATTCGCAGCCCCTGAAGGATCCGATGGAGATTGAAACCGGTCATCATAACCGCCCCCTCCTCCATGCCTTCTGGACGTTCCTGCGCCTCGCGAATGTTGAGAGCCGGAAAATTGAGGATCGACGATTCTTCGGTGATCGTTCCGCTGTCGGAGAGCACTGCGCGCGCGTTCATCTGCAGATTAATGTAGTCAAGAAAGCCGAACGGCTTGTGCAAGCGCACAAGTGGATTGAAGGCCGGCTGATAGCTCTCAATGCGCTTGCGCGTACGCGGGTGTGTGCTGACGATCACCGGTTGGCCGGACCACCCCGCGATGGCGTTCAAAGCCTCGATGAGAAGCTGGAGGTTGCCCTTGTCGTCGACATTTTCTTCACGATGGGCGCTGACCACGAAATAGCGGTAGTTTTTCAGCCCGAGCCTGTCGAGCACATCTGACTGCGCGATCTTCTCACTGTAATATGAAAGCACCTCATACATCGGGCTACCCGTCTTGATGACCCGGTCTGCAGGCAAACCCTCCGCCAGCAGGTACTCCCGGGCAATGGACGAGTAAGTAAGGTTGATGTCCGCGACGTGATCAACGATCCGGCGGTTGATCTCCTCGGGTACTCGCTGATCAAAACAGCGGTTGCCCGCTTCCATATGGAAGATCGGGACCTTACGGCGCTTCGCAGGAATCACGGCCAGGCAGCTGTTAGTATCGCCAAGCGCAAGCATGGCATCGAATCTGTCCTGGGCAAGAATACGATCGACCTCGATAATGATCTTCCCGATCGTTTCCGCGGCGCTGTCACCGGCGGCGCCGAGAAACAGGTCGGGCGCCCTGATCTCGAGCTCCCGAAAGAAGATGTCATTCAGCTCTACGTCGTAATTCTGCCCGCTGTGAACCAGCAGATGATCACAATATTGATCGAGCTTTGCGATGATTCGGGACAAGCGAATAATCTCAGGTCGTGTGCCAACGATCGTCATTACCTTCAGGCGAACTATGTCAGCGTTCTTGTGCGACATTCCTCCTCCTAGCTAAGACCAGGTCGCCCTGACCAAACAGTCAAGCACATACGCTGGGGCGCGCCTTAGTCCAGCGAAACGGGATCCTGCTCCAAGCTTGTGGCCTGCGACGCTCATCGGATCACTCTTCGCCCACAACCGCCTCGCCGGCAAGCAGCCTTCGTATAAATCCGAGGTTGGACAATGCCTCCCTCATCTGCTCAACATTCAAGCGCTCGGTATTGTTGGAATTGTAGTCCTGGAATCGTGAAATCCTCAGCTCCCCCTGCTCCACGAACTTGCTGTAGTTCAAATCGCGTAAATCGGGCGGAATTCGAAAATACCGCCCCACATCTTCCGCCGCTGCCATCTCTTCCCGACTTAGCAGGGCCTCGAACTGTTTCTCGCCGTGGCGGGTTCCTATGATCTCGATCTTATGGTTGGGTTTACCCAAGACCACTCGCAGGGCCTCCGCGACGGTTTGCAGCGTCGCCGCCGGCGCTTTCTGAACGAAAATGTCACCCGTCTTACCGTACTGAAATGCAAACGAAACAAGCTCGACTGCTTCCTCAAGTGTCATCATGAAGCGCGTCATGGTCGGATCGGTGACCGTAATCGGTTGACCGCGTCGGACCTGCTCAGTGAACAATGGGATTACAGATCCGCGGGAAGCCATCACGTTGCCGTAGCGCGTGCAGCAGATGACGGTTCGAGCTGGATCAACATTGCGGGATTTCGCGACCATGACCTTCTCCATCATGGCCTTGGAGATACCCATCGCATTGATTGGATAGACCGCCTTGTCCGTACTCAGACACACGATACGCCGAACGCCGTTGGCGATCGCGGCCTCGAGCACATTATCGGTCCCGGTGATGTTAGTCTTGACGGCCTCCATAGGGTGAAATTCGCATGAAGGCACCTGCTTTAGCGCTGCTGCGTGAAAGATGTAGTCCACGCCGCGCGTCGCACTGAGGATGCTCGTATAGTCACGGACGTCGCCGACATAATATTTCAGCTTGCTGCTTCCATAGAATTTGCGCTGGTCGTCCTGCTTCTTCTCGTCGCGACTGAAAATACGAATCTCGCGAATGTCGGATTTAAGAAACGCACGCAATATGGCGTTACCGAATGAACCAGTTCCTCCAGTGATGAGCAGGACCCCGCCTTGAAACATGAATCATTCTCTTCGAGAGATTCGACAACTGTCTTTGGTGAGGAGGACCTACTCGCTCTGAAAAGCGGAAACTTCGATGGCGAGACGACCTCCATGTCACGGTTACGGGAAACGCATACCTAGGCAGATCAGGCTGGCATTCTGCACTTGCCTTGTCAAAGCGCGTAAAAGGTCGAAGGCAATCTCGACAGCCCGTTGGTCGTATTGGCAAGTGAATACGGCAAAAATAACTCGACATTGAGGAACAAGTTCTTTCTGTCCAGTCCAACTTTTGGCCGCTTCGCGGCGGATCGCTGCAGGAAGACCCGCCTTGGGCTAACGGCGACACCCTACGCCCGGGGCCAAAATCTACGGTTGGTCTTCTCCGACTGACGGCGCCAGACGGTCCTTCTGCGGATAGGTTTTCTGGGATTGTGCCACGGTTCCCTCCGTTGGCGACTTGGTCCGAGCACGACCGTACCTATGCACGATTACGGAGCCGTCGTGGGCTCGACGGATATCTTGATGACATTCTTTGGGTGGCGCGCTTTTGACATGACCAGTCACCTTACTCATAGTCAAAAAGTTGAGCACAGATTATGAGGCAGCCGGCACGATGAGCGAGGTCATGGGAGAACGTCACTTTTTCCGGGTCATCGATCGCGTCCGAAATGGTGAAACAGCAGATTGGCTAGTTGTCGCCATTATGGCATCGCTTCCGTGGTCGACTTCGGCGACCGCCATCCTGATTGTCTTCTGGCTCTTTGCCGTCCTCTCGAGGCTTAACCCAGCGTCGATTCGGAGCGAAGTGATGACTGTCGCTGGCGGATTGCCGTTGCTGCTCTGGGGGCTTGCCGCCGTCGGCACGTTGTGGGCTGATGTCGGCTGGAACGACCGCCTCGGAGATCTTCGCGGATTTCACAAGCTGCTTCTCATACCGTTGGTACTCGTGCAATTCCGCCGCTCCGGATGGGCCGAACGGTCTATATTGGCTTTTTTCGTTTCGGCCCTGGCACTGCTCGTCGTATCAAGCCTGACATTCTCACCAGGGCTATTAGGGCGCGAAAAGGCCGACGTGGGAGTCCCCTTCAAAGACTACATCGCCCAAAGCGGGATTTTCGCGACCTGCGCGCTTGGTCTGCTGGGGCAGGCGATCGAGTTATCGCGGACCGGACAGGTGAAACTGGCGCTGGCCGCTATCTTCACAGCTGTAGGCTTCTTTGCCAATATCCTCTATGTGGCAACGGCTCGAACCACCCTCGTCGTCATTGCCGTCTTGGTCTTGCTGCTCGGGATCCGTCAGTTCGGATGGAAGGGTCTCCTCGCCGTCAGCCTCCTCGCTGCACCGCTCGTCAGCCTTTCGTGGATATCGTCGCCCTACCTTCGCGGTCGTGTAATCCACATGATCGAAGAGGTGCAGGATTATCGCGTCGGCGACGTCACCACCTCCAGTGGAGTGCGACTCGCGTTCTGGAAAAAATCGATCGAATTCTTTGCTGCTGCGCCGGTGGTCGGACATGGGACAGGAACGACCAAGGAGCTGTTTCGACGAAATGCTGGCAGCGAAAGCGGTCCATCGGCAGTCATCACAGGCAATCCGCACAACCAGGTTCTTGCGGTGGCAATCCCACTTGGCGCCATCGGAGCCCTTGTATTAATTGCAATGTGGATCGCGCATCTCGCGTTATTTAGTGACGCCACATTGATGTCCTGGTTTGGTCTAACCATCGTCGGAGCGAACATCGTTTCATCTCTTTTTAACACCCACCTGTTTGACTTCACCCAGGGTTGGCTCTACGTCTTCGGGGTGGGCATCACGGGCGGAGCGGTCCTTGGCCAAATGCGTGATAACAACATCCACCGGCATCGCCATGTCGGCCCAATTGATCATCTTGCTCGCTAACCGGCGGCATAGGCGGCTTCGCCGAGGTACATTTCAGTGATCATCTCTTCCCAAGAGCGCGGTCGCCACCCAATGCGCCGCCGAAACCGTGCACTGTCGAGTCGACGGTCGCACACAAACGCTTTGTCGGCTACAATGTCGATGTCGAGCCGATAAACTCGATTGATCACTCGCAGTAGCTCGAGCTTGCTGATCGGGTCTCCTGAAACGTGCCAGAGCCCATCGAGCTCGGGATGTGCCTTAATCAGCCCGGCGATCAGATCCGCAGCCGCGATCGTCGTCAACCCGCTATAAAGCGCATGAGCATAACCGTTAACGCGGCCACCGCGTTGGGAAAGAAACCAGTCGATCAGTCCCAAGTGTGCGCGCAACTCCCGACCAACGATTGACATGCGCAGCGTTAAGACATTCGACGCGCTGACCTCGCCGAGCAACTTACTCCGACCGTAAAGGTCCATGGCATCTGGCAAGTCATCTTCGACATAGTTGCCGCGCCTGCCACTGAAAACGCAATCTGTACTGAAGTGGATAAGTCTTGCGCCGTATGTCGCCGTTACCTTCGCAAGTTGATGAGGGAATAATGAATTGATCGCGATCGACGTCAGCGGATCGCTGGCCGCCTCTGTCTGCTTGACGATACCGATGCAATTCACAACCACCTGGGCCCTCCAGTCATTTATCGCCCGGTCGAGTGATGAAAGATCGTGTGCCTCCACGCCCCCATAGAGCTTTACACCCGAGAGCACCTGGCACAATCTCCTATCCGCTACGGGATGTCGCACCGTGCCGGCAATCTCGAAACTAGCTCGGAGCCGCTGCAATAGTTTGTGCCCAAACATGCCACTCGCTCCGAGCACGATGACTCGCATAGTCATTCCTTAAGTAGGCGATTGGTAGTCACCGCAGCTTACTCCACGGCAGTTCGGTTGCAAGCCGTAGGCCACCTCTAGTGCAGATTCACGCTTAGCATGTAGAGCCACGTATCACGGCGCCAGGACGGTCTTGCTTTTTCGCTTGCCCGCATCGATCATTGTTTGCACGCCGAGACAATGCGAATAGAATGTCATTTCGGCGAAATCGTTGATCGTGTGCTACTGCGCTGACACCGGTAATCGCATGTCTATAAGGCTCACCGCAATCGAACGCTTGCCAATTCGGCTTGTGATACTCTATGTCGCCGCTACGGTTTTCGTTTTCATGTTCGGGCCATTCGACTGGCCTGTGGAGAACTGGCCCACTCTTCTCAGCTTCTTGAGTGCGACAATGCTCGCGATGTGGCTTGGGTTCCGTTTTGCGGTCGCCAGACGGGCCACGGGAACTACTTTTGGCGGCTGGGGCAGGATAATAGCATTCGCAGCGAGCGCAAGCCTGCTCATCCTATTTGTGGCAGCCCCAATTTATACTGGGAGAATGCCATGGGAAGTGTTGAGCGCCCTAAGCGATCAGGGAGCAGCTTACAGAGCTTTTCAGGACCAGCTGGAAGTCACCGCAGGTTTGCGCGGGCCAATTGCACTCGCTCGCGTCCTCACGTGGCCATTGGTATTTGCGTCACTCCCCCTCGGCATCCTCCACTGGGCAGAGATGAGCGGGCGACTGCGAGTGCTCATGCTGGCTGCGATCGGCTCTATAGTTGTCTCCTCCATTCTCCGCGGTACCGACCGAGAAATTGCAGATCTGATTATCGTAACTGGTGGCGCCAGCGCCGTGCTCATCTCTCGAAAAATCGTATTCGAAGGGTTGACAATTCGTAACTTATTCCGACGTTACTTTGTCGCGGCGACGGCGAGCCTCGTTCTGCTTGGTATTGCGACGGCCCTCTTCGGGCAGCGCAAGGAGGAGCGCTTCATCTCCACGACGGCGCTCTGCATCGCTTGGAGTGAGCAGAATCCGAGAGGAATCTGCGCGGATCTCGATCATCCATGGTTCCTTCTGCTCGATGACCAGCAGCGTTTCGCGGCATCCATGGCAGCAGCCTATCTTAGTCAGGGCTATTATGGGCTGTCGCTGAGCCTGGGTTTGGACGATTTCAGCACCACCTGGGGTCTAGGCAATGCTCCGTTTGCAATGGCAGCCTACATCAGCCTCACCGGTGATGAGGAGCTCTATAAAAAGAGCTACACTTTTCGTCTTCGCGAAATTGGATGGAGTGATGAGCACCAGTGGAGTACCATGTTTCCTTGGATCGCGAACGATATCTCCTTCTCGATGGTACCCATCTTCATGTTGCTAATCGGGGCCATATTTGGCGCTTCCTGGCGCGACGCTGTATTCGCTCGAAACGACTGCGGCGCTGTCGTCTTTGTGATCCTCTTGCTCATGATGGGATACATTCCCGCGAACAGCCAAATAACCTTGGTGCCAGACGATCTGTTCGCTTTCATCACGTGGACTTTCGCCTGGCGCGTCACTCGACGCCAAGCTGCTTGGCACGCGACGACGCTCGCCTATCGATACGGCCGAGAGAAAGTGGTCGCGAACGGGTCCTCATGAGGGCATCACAGCAAGAATCGTTACCTTCCTGGCGCCGCACTGCAGGCTAGCTGGAAGATCATATACTTAATAATTGGGCTTGACGGAGTAGGCATCGCTCTCGACGACCCAAAGCGCTCGCTTTAGCCTGTGAACGAGGCTTGCGAGCCAACCATTGTCATGTAGAGGGGTAGCAACTCCAAGGCCTGGCCGGGTTAGCCAGGCGACAGAGTCTCGGAATTGTCGTGCGCCTCATTTCAGCGAATTTTCTATGATGACCTATCATCGCCGACGAGGCCACCAAAAAAAAGCTCTCAGCCTTTATCCGCGCCTACAACAAGGGAAGCGATGTATGCCGCAGCCGGCGCGCAAAAGCAAGAGCAGCGAAGCTTCTCACCAGCAGCGAGGAAATCTGAGCACGCTCTCCCGCTATTTTGGCACTCGCTTCTTCGTTGCCACGGCCGCGGTCTTCAGCGGAGCGTTCGTCCTAGTCTGGCTGGTCGATTACATCGACCTGATAGGCAAGTCGGTCGACCAGAACGCTCCTGCTTCGGTGCTGGTGCTGATATCGATTTACCGCGTGCCGCAGCTGATGGAGCGTTTGCTACCCTAGTGTGCTGGTCGGCGCCATGACGTGCTTTTTCGTGTTGTCGCGCCGGATGGAACTCGTGGTAGCGCGCGGGGCAGGTATGTCGGTGTGGCAAATTGTTGCGCCGGCCTTGCTGGTGGCCCTGGTGTTGGGTGCGATTAGTACCCTCCTCTATAATCCGGTTTCGGCGACGCTACGAGAAAAGTCGAAGCGCATCGAGTCGCGGATTTTCGGCCAGAATCAGACTTCTTTCGACGCCTCCGGGAGCGGCTATTGGGTGCGACAGCGCAGCACTGATGGTGAGTCGATCCTCAACGCAGCTCGCAGTCAGGCGCAAGGACTCAGACTGACGGCTATCACGGCCTTCACGTTCAACACAGCCGGTGAATTCAGGGAACGCATCGAAGCGCAATCCGCGGTATTGCAACCAGGCGCCTGGAAATTGACCCGAGCGAGGATATTCGCACCAAATATACCACCGCAGGAGTTCGACAGTTATTTGCTGCCGACCAAGCTGACCCGTGAGCAGGTGGCGGAAAGATTTGCGACACCAGAAACCGTCGGCTTTTGGCATTTGCCGACCTATATCCGCTTTGCCGAAGATTCCGGCTTGCCAGCGGCAGGCTATCGGCTGCAATACCAGTTGCTAATTGCGCGACCGTTCTTGCTGGCTGCGATGGTTCTTCTTGCTGCCTCGTTCAGCTTGCGGGCTTTCAGGTTTGGCGGCGTGTCGCAACGCATTCTCCTCGGCATCGCGGCTGGATTCCTGATCTACGTCTTTTCGAAAGTTACCGAGGACTTAAGCAAAGCCGAACTGCTTTACCCGCTGCTCGCGGCGTGGCTGCCGATCGTATGCGGCGGGTTGAGCGGCTTTCTCATTCTGCTGCATGAGGAAGATGGCTGACCGCTCTGTGGTTGGGGGCCCATCATATCGCGGCCGTGTCGACGCGGACCGAGCCGATGTTATCGGCCCTCGGACTGTGGACATCAGTGATATGACACGGACACTATTGCGGAGACAACCCAGGCTGTTGGGCGGCCCGCGCGACCAATTCACTCATGTTGTGGATTGAGCGCGCGCTGCTGGTGCCGTTGTGTCAACGTCGCCGGCATGCCACGTCGATCCGATTCGCTCCCGACCACGCTTGCGGGTGCGCGCGCTGCCATTAAGGCGCAACGCGAAGCGCTTGCCGCTGCGGAGAAGCGCGCAGTGGTGGCGGAAGCACGCGCCGCTGCCGCGGAGAACGAAGCGAAGTCACACGCGCTGCTGATCCAGAAGCTGAAGTTCACGATCGCTAAGCTGCGCCATGCTCAGTTCGGGCAGTCTGCGGAGCACGGCGCGATACCTGAGCAGCTTGAGCTTCAACTCGTCGATCTGGAAGCGGATGCGTCGCAAGCGCAGACGCAAGCTGATCTCGCTGCGGCCGAGGCCGCTGCTGCCCTAAAGTCAACGTTGTAGCCTTCCAACGCAGGCGGCCGGCGCGGCGGCCATTGCCGGCGCATTTACCGCGCGAACGCCTCGTGCATCCGGCGCCGACGGCGTGCCGTGCTGCGGCAGCAGCGCGCTGCGCAAGATCGGCGAGGACGTGACGGAGATGCTAGAGCATGTGCCGGCGTCGTGGAAAGTCATCCAGCATGTGCGCGAGAAGGTCTCCTGCGGTTGCTGCGAGACCATCGCACAGACGCCAGCAACGTCGGCCTGGCGCGGCTGCTCGCGATCGGATACGACACGACGGCGCAGACGCTTGCCTGGAGGTCGGGTGAAGTTCGATTCTGGTCAATCCAGTTCGAACGCATCGCCGCGTGAAATGCAGTACGGCGGCGATCGAAGGAGACTCGCAATGCCTGACACACGATTTGATTCCAGTTGGAAGCGTCCAGAAATCAGGCACAACGTCCCGACTGAATGGAATTGGGTGGTAGCACATCCAGGGAATCTGGAGTTGGGCACAAAGTCGGACATAGGTGCGTTCACGTACATTCAGGCCCGATATGGAATCGAGATACAGGAAAACGTCCAGATCGGGTCGCACTGCTCGATCTACTCGATATCTACAATCAGCCCGACGGGCCACCCCATCATCGGCAAGGTAACGATCAAAAAAGGCGCACAGATCGGCGCCCATTCGACCATCATGCCGGGCGTGACGATTGGCGAAGGTGCTATTGTCGGTGCGTACAGCTTTGTTCGAGAGGATGTACCGCCCGGCAGCACGGTGGTCGGTATCCCGGCAAAAATCCAAGCGAAAACGCGCACGCATGAGAGGCAGCGGAAGTAGTCCGCTGGTAGTAGGGTCCCTCCCATACGCCCTTGCCGCGCAGAGCGATCCGGCCTTTGAGAATTGCGAAGTGGGCGAGCTGTGCGCGTACAAATTCAGCAATTGAAAACCCTTTGCCCTTCGTTAGCCGTTAGCCGGCTCCTCCGGTTATGTCCGGCCCGTCCGCCCGTTCGCCAAGCGACGATCCGGCAAGCAATCCGACCTGCCGTCTATGTGCAGACGGTCATATCAGACGTGCCGACGGTTCGTCTGACAGCCGTCCAGCCATGCGTCGGCCGTCCTTTCGTGGCCCAGTCAGCACGGCATCCGCGATAGAAACGGAACGACAGTGCCTTGCATTGCATCGCTAATCTCGTTCAAGCCTCCTGATCACCGCCGTCTGGCGGCGGACCACGCGAGCCTTCACGACAGCCGGCGATGGCTGGCAAACAGGCGGCTACGGCCGAACGCAGCGTGTCCTCGCCCAAATGTCGAGTGTCCGTGGCGTGTGAACCGCCTCCCACCGGCCGTCTACGAGCCACCATAGGTGCTTTCCTGGCCGCACCCAGCACCCGGTCGACACAGCTCTTGCCGGCGCCACGATCGCGGATGCGTCCTCGAACATTGGAAATTGTCACCGAGGCTACTAGGAGCCGCCAGAAAGCCAGCTGCTTCGTACTTCCGGTGATGCAAGGTCGATCTCGCTGGAGAGAAAGTCCATCTATCTCAAGCGCATAGCGAAGAGCTTCGCGCTTCCGGATAAATACAGTGTAAGGCACAAGAGCG
>Ga0126376_10001096_pt1 | contig 14376 bp, 11 predicted proteins | sample PanSoiMetPlot_15_FD_92760 | JGI IMG/M metagenome (GOLD analysis project Ga0126376, IMG submission 92760) | Tropical forest soil microbial communities from Panama - MetaG Plot_15 | ecosystem: Environmental > Terrestrial > Soil > Tropical forest > Bulk soil | place: Panama | collected 2016-02-17
GCGGCCCGCTTTGCCCACGTACTTGCCGTTTTCGACGATCAATTCGCCGCGGGAAAAAACCTGTCGCGCGATGCCGCGCACGCGAAAGCCTTCGAACATCGAATAGTCAACGCGCATGTTGTGCGTTTTTGCGCTGATGGTGTGTTCTGCTTTGGGATCCCATACGACAATGTCGGCGTCGCTTCCGGGCGCAAGCGTTCCCTTTTTGGGATACATACCAAAAATACGGGCGGGCGCGGTCGAAACGATCTCGACGAAGCGGTTCAACGAAAGTTTGCCTTCGTTCACCCCGTGGTGATGGAGGAGTTGAAGGCGGTTTTCGATTCCGGGGCCGCCGTTGGGAATTTTTGTGAAATCGTCCTTGCCAAGAACTTTTTGATCTTCGAAACAGAAGGGACAGTGATCGGTCGAGACGACTTGAAGATTGTCGTCTTTGAGTCCGTCCCATAATTTCGGAAGATTTTCCTTTTCGCGCAGCGGCGGCGTGAAAACGTACTTTGCACCTTCGAAGCCGGGACGCTTCAGGTCATCGATAGAAAGCAAAAGATACTGCGGGCAGGTCTCTGCAAACGCGGGCACGCCACGGCTGCGCGCTTCGCGGACTTGATTCAGCGCGTCTTCCGAAGACAAATGCACGATATAAACAGGTGCGTGCGCGATTTCGGCAAGCGCGATGGCGCGATTGACGGCCTCGGCTTCGGCGATTGTTGGCCGCGTCAACGCGTGGTAAACGGGAGCGGTCTTCCCTTCGGCAAGCGCTTGTTGGACAATGACGTCAATGACGCTGCCGTTTTCGGCATGCATGCAAATCAGCGCGCCGTTTTTGGACGTTTGCTTCAGAGCTTTGAAAATTGTTGCGTCGTCCACCATCAGGACGTTCGGATAAGCCATGAAGAGTTTGAAGCTCGCCACACCTTCGCGAACCATATCATCCATGTCTTCGAGGCCGGCACCGGCAAGATCGGTGACGATCATGTGAAGGCCATAATCGATGCACGCCTTGCCCTGCGCCTTGCTCATCCAGGTGTCGAGTGCGGCGCGCATGAGCGTTCCGCGCGCTTGAATCGCAAAATCAACGATGGAGGTCGTGCCGCCAATGGCGGCAGCGCGCGTGCCAGTTTCGAAATCGTCGCTGGAGGTTGTGCCGCCGAACGGCATGTCGAGGTGCGTGTGCGCGTCAATGCCACCGGGGAGGAGCAACATGCCAGTGGCGTCAAGCGTTTTGTGGGCAGGTGCGGCAGGAATCCCTTCGCGAATTTCCTTGATCGTTTCGCCCTCCACTAGAATGTCCGCAGGGAATGCCTTTTCCGCAGTGACAACAGTGCCGTTCTGAATGAGCAGTCCCATCAGTCGCACTTCCTCCCCGGAGCTGCCGCGCCGCCTGTGCGTTGCTCCCACGATTGCGGCGGGAGGTTCGTATCCACCTGCTCCATCGTAATGCAACCTTCCACGGGGCAAACAAGAAAGCACAAATTGCAGCCGACACACTCGGATTCATCGACGCGTGGAATGCGTGAAAGTGGAGTTGGAAAACGTTCATCCCCGTTGCGCGAGGTGCCATGATCTAACTTAGGAATTGGTGTCATTGAAATTGCTTGATGGCTAGCGGCTTCCCGCATGGCCGGCGTGAGGTGATGGCCATTGTGCGCGCCGCCAACGCGGTCCAGGTGAATGCACTGGTGAGCACCGTCCCAACAAGCCGTGTAACAAAGTTCGCAGCCAATACACTTTTCCTCGTGAATGCGCGCTACGATCTTGTAGTTTAGATTGAGATGCTTCCACTCTTGTACGCGGGATACGGTAAGTCCCTGAAAATCAGAGATTCTTGCGAAACCTTTTTCGCGCATCCAGTTGGTTAGGCCGTCGATCATGTCTTCGACAATGCGATAGCCGTAGTGCATTACTGCTGTGCAAACCTGCACGTTGCTGCAGCCCAAAAGCAAAAACTCGACTGCATCGCGCCAATCGGAAATGCCACCGATTCCGCTCAACGGCAGCCGAGATTCCGGATCGGACTGAACTTGGTGCGCCATATTCAGCGCAATCGGTTTAACCGCAGGTCCGCAGTATCCGCCGTGCGAGGATTTTCCGTCGACGTTTGGACGCGGAATGAACGTGTCGAGATCAATGCCAGTGATGGAGTTGATCGTGTTGATCGCAGAAAGTCCGTCGGCGCCTCCGCGCTTTGCCGCGCGAGCGACGACCCGGATGTCCGAAATGTTGGGCGTGAGTTTTACGAGAACCGGAGTGCGCGCTTTCTCCTTCACCCAGGAGGTGATCATTTCCGTGTACTCGGGAACTTGACCGACGGCGCTGCCCATACCGCGTTCGCTCATTCCGTGCGGACAGCCGAAATTCAGTTCCAGGCCGTCCGCGCCCGCGTCTTCCGATTGTTGAACGATTTTGTGCCACGCTTCGCGCTTCGATTCGACCATCAACGAGGCGATGACGGTTTGTTTTGGATATTTCTTTTTGACCTCTGCGATTTCGCGAAGATTCACGTCGAGCGGGCGGTCAGTAATCAGTTCAATGTTGTTCAGGCCCATCATGCGCTGGCCATTCCAATCGACCGAGGAATAGCGCGAGGAAACATTGGTAATTGGATCGCCAATCGTTTTCCAGACAGCGCCACCCCACCCTGCGTCGAAGGCCCGCATCACTTGTTCTCCGCAATTCGTGGGAGGGGCCGAGGCGAGCCAGAATGGATTCGGAGAGAAGATTTTATCGGCGAACCTTACAGAAATGTCTGGCGCAATAGTGTTGTTAATCATGGGCTTTCTCCAGCAGCTTGGTGACGGCCAACGCAGTACGCTTGCCGTCGGCGACGGCGTCGACAACTTCTCGGCCGCCGTTTACGCAATCTCCGCCCGCAAAATATTTTGGATTCGAAGTCTGACCGGTCGCACGGTCCACAACGACGCGGCCGTCGTCGATCTTTACGCCGCGGCAGTTCTGCAGGAACTCAAGTAGCGGCGTTTGTCCAATTGCAGGAATAACCATGTCACAAGGGATTCTGTGCTGCGAGCCGGGGATATCCTTGAGCGCCCCAGTTGAAGCGGTCTGGACACGGATACACTCGATCGATTCGATCTTACGTTTATCTTGTGACGCGTTAATCGCTACAGGCCGTGTGCACCATTGGAAGCGCACGCCTTCTTGCGTGGCATATTCATATTCGAAAAGAAAGGCGGACATGCTCTTTTCGTCGCGGCGATAAAGAATTTGCACTTCCTCTGCACCAAGGCGGACCGCAGCGCGCGCTGCGTCGATTGCTGTGTTCCCGGCCCCGACGACGGCAACTCGCTGGCCAACTGCAAGATTTCCACTTGTTTTGTAGCCTTCGATAAATTTCAGCGCGTCCAAAACGTCAGGGTGATTTCCGCCCGGAATATCCAGGGTACGCATCACCCCGAGGCCGATGCCCAGGAAAATGAAGTCGAACTCTCTTTCCAGCGCAGCAAGCGATGATTCGGCGGAAATGGCAGTGCCGAAGCGGAATTCAACGCCAAGGGAACGAACCAGTTCAATTTCTCGAAGGCTATCACTCGAACGCAGTTTGTATTCCGCAACCCCGTAGGTATTCAGTCCGCCGGGAAGGGGCTTTCCTTCAAAAACAGTGACGGAATATCCGCGCTGGCGAAGCTCTGCCGCAAACGCCAGAGAAGCGGGGCCAGCCCCAACACAGGCAACACGACCGTTGCGTTTCTCCGTTGCTTTCGTTGGTAGCGAAGCTCCATTCGCGTAGAAGGCGTCCATCGCATGACGCTGCAGACGCCCAATTTCAATCGGCTGCTTGTTGTAGCGGTGATAGACACACGCGCCTTCGCAAAGCACATCCACGGGACAAACGCGCGAGCAGCTTGCGCCGAGAATATTCGCGTCCAGAATCGTCAGCGCGGAGCCGCGCAAATTGCCTTGGGCAATTTTCTTGATGAAACGTGGAACATCAATATGCGTGGGGCAAGCGGCGGTGCATGGCGCATCGAAACAATAGAGGCAGCGGTTCGCCTCCGTCACCGCGGAAACCTTATCGAAAGGCGGATGAATCTCCGGAAAGCGCGCTACGAGTTCCGGGTTTGCTTCGCGTGGGTTTACCGTGGACACATCACCCTCCTGGGCGATGCAAAAGCGGGACCGCTAGCTCACTTCCGCCTGGCTATTTCAACTTCCCGATACTATAGCTTTGCGGCCCGCAAAAAATACAATTCCTTCGGCGCCTGTTCGTTATATGCACGAATTACAAGCCTCAATACGGCATTTTGTCCGATTTAGCCAGCCACGATTGAAAAATCACCAATGCCTCAGTGCGTTGCATTTCCGTCATTGGAATTCTGCGGTCGCCGGGCGGTGTTTGAATCTCATCATAAATGAACGCGTCATCGAATCCCGCTGCGGCAGCGTCTAATGCAGTCGTCGCATAGAAAATCTTGGCAGGGCGAGCCCAGTAAATCGCGCCGAGGCACATGGGGCAGGGCTCGCAGGTCGTATAAATCTCGCAGTCATCAAGCTGAAACGTTCCCAGCTTGCGGCAAGCTTCACGGATGGCAACGATTTCAGCGTGAGCGGTCGGATCGTTCGTCGCTGTCACGCGGTTTGCACCAGTTGCGATGACGGTTCCATCCTTTGCCACGAGCGCAGCAAACGGTCCACCACCGTTTCGAATGTTTTCTAGGGCCAACGCAATGGCTTGGCGCATGAATTCGGATGACATGGAGATCGCTTTCTACCTACGACGCCAGCTTTGCCAGCGTTTCCGCAAGCACGAGAGCCCCTTTTTCAATGTCTTCGGGCGCCGCATACTCATCCGGCCTATGACTGTATCCTTGAAAACAAGGAATAAAAAGCATTCCGGTTGGCGCAATCCGCGAAACAAAAAGAGAGTCGTGATAAGCGCGGCTAACCATGGGGAGACAGCCTAGTTCATGCGTACCGCAAGACTCAGCCAGAGCCCGAATCACTTCGGGCGCACACTCCGCTGGCGCATCGACGTTCAGAATCTCCGTTCGAACGGAAACGCTTCGCTTCGCCGCAATTCCTTTGCCTGCTAGGGCGATTTCATTCATTACGCCGTCGCGACGCGCGAGATCGGTATCGCGTACATCCAAACTGAACCGCACCTTGCTGGGAATGCTGTTCACCGCGCCTGGAAAGACGTCGCAGATGCCGACCGTCGCAACCGTATCTACTGCTCCCGTTGAACGAGCCGCCCGTTCGACTGCGAGTATCAGTTCAGATGCGGCGCAGAGTGCATCTTTTCTATCAGGCATGAGGACGCCACCTGCATGCCCTCCTGAGCCTTCCAGAAAGATGTTAGCGCTGGCCGGTGCTGCGATACGTTCCACAATTCCGAGCGAAATTCTCTCCCGCTCGAGAATGGGCCCTTGTTCGATGTGTAGCTCAACAAAAGCGTGGTAGTGACCTGCGGCGAGCTTCACATTGTTGAGTGAGCCCTCGAAACCAGCCTTTCGTCTCACTTCGTCAAGCAAGTCTCCATTGGGATCGCCTAATTTCGCGGCGGCTTCGGCGGTCAGAGCTCCAGAAAGCATGCGGCTCCCGAGGCAGCCAACTCCGAATCGCGTTGGTTCTTCCGAAGTAAAGATCAGCAACTCAATCGAGCGTTTTGGCTGAAATCCAGCAGCCTTCATCGCGCGAATCGCCTCAAGCCCTCCTAACACTCCGACGACGCCGTCGTATTTTCCCGCGTTTGGAATCGCGTCGATGTGCGATCCGGTTCCCACAGCAGGAGCGGATGCATCGCTTCCCGTCCAACACGCAAACGTATTGCCCACTGCATCGATTCGAACGTTAAGCCCAGCTTCTTTGCACTTCCCTATCACCCAAGCGCGCGCGCGCAAATCCGCATCCGTAAAGACGACGCGGGTAACCACTGGCGGCTCCGCTTCGGAGATTTGTCCGAGGGCCTGAATCTCCGACACGAGCCGGTCGCGATTAATAGCAAATTTCATGTTCAACGCGGTGCGAGCGGATGCCGGTTCCAATCTTTGTAAATAAGATATTTCGCCGGCTTTTTGCCGATGGCCCCAAACCACTGCGGGCACCACGGGCCCATCCAGATAAAATCGCCAGTCGTGACCGGATACCACTGATCGCCGAGCCTGTAAATTCCGCCGCCTTCCAGCATGATGAGCCCGTGCTCCATCACGTGCATTTCCACCATGGAAAGCGCGGAGCCTGGCTGATAGGTCATGGTGTTTACGGCAAAATCGAAACTCGGATTGTCGGGAAGCATGCATTTCACTTGTAAATCGCAGTCATCTCCAAGCGGCTGCCCTTTTACATCGTCTTCGCTGGAAACAATTAACTGAGGTACGGCAATGCCATCTACGCTTTGATAATTCTTCTCAATAACCGCGAGACGACTGGTTTTTCTTGCGGTCACTCGGTGAGCAGTGCCTTGCGGGAAATAAGCAAATCCGCGCGGCCCAAGTTTGCTCTGCTTTTGTTTGGCTTCGACTTCAACTGCTCCTTCAAGAACATAAATGAATCGTTGCGCATACGTTCCGCCCAACTCTCCGCTCCCTTCGAGTTCGGCAGTGTACTGCGTGAACGCAGCTCCCAGGGCGGGCCCGGTATGCGCAATGCCCATGCCTTTTTTCATTCCCGGAAGCACGGCTCGCACAAACGTGTCCGGGGTCTGCAGCATATGATTCCGATGATGCGCACTACGCGTTTCGCCAAGGTTATGCACGGTATACCCTTCCCAAAAATTCTTTCGAATCGGCCAGCCTATCTAGCAGCTGCATACCTGCTTCAATTGCTGCTTCGACGTCTTCCAGCAAAACTTTTTCTGCAGGGTCGTGACTGATTCCGCCCGGACTGCGCAGGAAAATCATAGCCGAAGGAACTCGTTCCGCCAGAATCATTGCGTCGTGGCCCGCTCCGCTTGTCATCCGGTGTAGCTCGCATCCGCTGTTTCGAATCGCAGCTTCGATTTCGCGCGTCATCAAATCATCCATGGGTACAGCCTTTTGCTCAAGCAACCCGCTCCATTGGAAGGAAAGTCCCCGATTTTTCGCGATCTCAGTACCTCGCCCGGTCAACTGCTGAACAGCGCGAGAACGCTTTTCGTCTGACTTATGGCGAACATCCAAAGTGAGCCGCACTTCACCGGGAATCACGTTGGTTGCGCCGGGCTTTGCTTCAATGGATCCCGCCGTCGCAACTAAGCCCGAAATTTGTTTCGCATGCGACTCCACAAAGCTCATCCATTCTGCCGCGCCAGCAAGCGCATCGTAACGTGCGTCCATAGGCGTCGTTCCAGCGTGATTTGCCTTACCGAGAAAGCGAAGCGCTAGTCGCGTTTGCCCAACAATTGCTTCGACAGCGGCCAGCGGGCGATCCAATTTGTCCAATACGGGCCCTTGTTCAATGTGGAATTCCAGATAGCCAAGTGGATCGTGCGTGAGTTTTGCTTCGGGGATTTTTCGGCCATCCAGTCCAAACTGCTGGATCGCCTCTCGCACACTGATTCCGTTCCAGTCGCGCTGCTCAAGCAAATCATCCTCAATTCGTCCCACTAAAGCACGACTGCCAATAAAAGGAACTCCGAAGCGAACACCTTCTTCTTCCGAAAAGCCGACAATTTCAATCGCGAACGGATGGCAGCGCCCCTCCAACTCTTCCAGCAGCGCAATCGCAAGCACCACACCAAGGATTCCGTCGTACTTGCCCGCATTAGGGACGGTGTCAAGATGCGAACCGATCAGGAGCCGCGGAGCATCGAGTTTAGCGCCTTGATAGAGGGCCCGCAGATTCCCGACCCCGTCAATTTTTGGAGAAATTCTGAGCGGCTTCAACCAGGCTGCGATTTCCGCGTGGCAATTGTGCATTGGCGGCGAAAGGAAAGTTCGGCGTAGACTGTTTGCGTCCTCGCTGAACCTCGCAAGCGCATCGCAACGCGCCAGCACTTCGCGCGCGCGGGCCTTCCGGTCTTTGCTAGCAATCGGCACGCTCATTACTCCCGGCAAATGCGCGCCTCAATTTGTCCATGTGGTTCGTCAGTTGGTACAAAGATTTCTTTGGGGTTGTCTTGCCCGAATTTCGAAAGGTCTACGAGCAGGCAATGTTTGTTCGGCATGATAAGTTCAATTTCGTGAATCTCCGGAACCGCTGCAAGCGCCTGCTTTGCCATTTCGAAGAGTGTGTGCTGGACGGATTTGCTATCGTGACCTGCAAATGCTTCTAACAAAGCTTCTCTCGCTTTCCCGCGCGCTGAAGCGAAATCCAATTGGGGCGAGCTATATTTCCAATTTGCTTGAAGCGCAGTTCCGAACAGGCGGTCTTTAGTTTCAGGCAAAGTCGTTAGCGAGTCTTTGATGTACCCCTCGAAGGCTGAGCCTGCTGTTTTGAGAATGATCAGATCGCTCAGGCCGGCTGTTACAGAAAAGTCGCCATCGCGCGCTTTTTTCACGTGAGTCGTCTGGTTCTCGTCGCCACCTTTTACAAAGGTGGTTGCATGAGGCTTGCCGCCGATCTGCAGGTGATTCCATGAGGTTTCAACGATCGCAACTTCCGCGGCGGAAACTTGCGGATTGCGTTTAAGTAAGAACTCGATCAGTTCCTTCGCGAACTCCTCTATGCACTCCGCGCGCGAACTTCGCGTGAGGAAGTACACAGTGTTTTTCATTGTGTCCGTTGGCAGGATCTTACTGTTATCGCCCTCGGTAAAGCACGTCTCAAAATCACCTTGCAGCAATACTTGCACGGACCATTCGCGTAGTTCGTGCGTATTTAAGCCACGTTTTACGCGCATCACGCGGACACGCGACTTTCCGTAACAATTTTCTGCCAGCTTGGTCATGCCGTCAGCTTCCTCGATACGTCGTGTACCCGTTCGGGCTTAAGAGCAATGGAATGTGGTAGTGCGACTCCCCTTCTCTTGCAAAAAATACAATTTCGACGTGCAGGTAAAGGCCTTCCACGTTTTGTAGCTTGAAATAGGCTTCTGTTTTGAAAGTGATTCGATACTCGCCCGCTCCGAACTCTTTTCCATCGGTCAACAATTGCGCGCACCTGCCATCGCTATCTGTCTGACTTGCCGAAATTTGCATCCAGTCGCCAGCTGCTTCCCGCCGATCCAAACGTACAGGTACACCTGCCGCCGGTTTTCCCCGCGAAGTATCGAGCACGTGCGTTGAGATGCGCTTCAGATTTCCAGCCATTTTTTCAGACGCAGTTGTGTTATCTGCCTCTGCTCCTCTGCTGCTTCTTTTAGCTCTTCTTCTTTTCCATTCTGCAACCGGCGCTTCAGAATCTCCAGAATTTCCCGCGCCGACTTCCCCGTTGCGCACACGATAAAGATGAATCCGAACTTTTCCTCGTATTCTCGGTTGCCTTTTGCCAACTCTGCTTTTATGCGTTCTTGCGCGACGGCAACATTTTTCTGCTCCTGCTGCGACCAAGTGATCGAATGACCACCGGATGGCGCCGTCGCACGTGATTCTCCTATTTTTGGATGGCTGCAAAAAGCCTGGAGTCGGTCTGCTTCTCTAAGGCTTCGCCAAACTTCATCCGAAGTAATCAAAACGGCGGCTTCATCCTCAAATGGCCGCCTACCGGCCATTCCTTCCGCCCATGCCTTTGCTCCGCAACAAGGCAGAACCTCGTTTGCAGCCTCCGCGAAATCTAGTTCATTCCAGTGCGCAAGAACTTCGCTCATAGCTGTCATGCTTCCACGCATAACTTCTGAACGAATTCTGCAACCAGATTTACCGCGACGGTGCTGCGATATTCCGACGTGGAACGAATATCATCGATTGGCTGAATCTGTTCTCTGACGGTTCGCTTTGCCATTTCGATGAGTTCGCGACCTACGCGCTTGCCAAGCAATTCCTGTTCGGTCTTTTTCAGCCGTTGGGGAACAGGTGCAACGCTGCCCATGCCGATTCGCACCTCTTCGATCACCCCATTGGCAACTCTCGCCAAACCTGCAATGCAGACCTTTGAAATTGCCTGCGCATTACGCGCGCCGACCTTTCGGCAATAGCTAACCGTTCCTTTGGCCTTTCTCGGCAAACAAATCGTCCGAATCAACTCGTCAGGAGCCAACGCATGCTTCTTGTATCCCAAGTGAAATTCGGAGTATGGAATCTGTCGTACGCCACGTACTGAGTAAATCTCCAATGTCGCATCATAGGCAAGCAGTGCCGGCAACGAATCTGCAGCGGGCGAAGCATTCGCTATGTTTCCGCCGAGCGTTCCACGATTCTGGTTCGCGACTCCTCCCGTCCATGACGCGGCTTGCGCCAACATGGCAAATTCGCCTTTTACTATTTCTTGCTTTTGTAAATCGCTATAGGTACAAGCCGCACCGATTCGCAAGACCTCCGGAGCAACTTCAATCCCCCGCAGTTCCGGCAAATCCCAAATACTCACCAAGTTCCGCGCAGGTAGCTTTCCCGCGGCGTATAAAACCATCAGGTCCGTGCCGCCCGCAATCGGCGTCCACTTTCCGGGTTCTTCCGCCAACAATGCCGCGGTCGCTTGCAGGTTGTCCGCTAAGACGAGCTGGTATTCCCGCGGATCGGCTCTCATCGCGATGATTCTCCATAGGCCGCCTTTCGGACCGCCTCAAAAATCTGCATATAGCCCGTGCAGCGGCACAAATTTCCTGACAACCCATCCTTGATTTGTTCCAAGGTCGGCTTCGGATGCTTGTCCAGCAAATGCACTGAGGCCAGAATCATGCCCGGCGTGCAAATTCCACATTGCGCGCCTCCGCATTCTAAAAAGGCCTCTTGTAGGGGATGTAGTTTCTGGTGCAGAGCTAGTCCTTCGATGGTTGTGACGCGTGCTCCACTCACTTGCGCGATCGGTACAAGACAGCTATTGACTAGTTCACCGTTGATGAGCACAGAGCAAGAGCCGCACTCTCCTTCTCCGCAGCCCTCTTTCGCCCCGGTCAATCCCAGTTCCATGCGCAACACGTCCAGCAGCCGTTCCATCGAAAGCGCCTGAACCCTGACCGCTTCTCCATTTAGGAAAAAAGAGAATTCTTGTTTCCCGATTCTCTCTGGTGAGGGACTCATGCACTTGGCCGCATATTCGTGGCTCGAAAGATGTCTTCGGGCAACACTGGAATCGAGTCGAATCGAATTCTTATGGCGTCTTCGATAGCGTTTACGATTGCGGGAGCCGGGCCATCCATCGGCAGTTCACCAATACCTTTTGCGCCGTGGGCGCCGTGCACATTTCCCTTCTCTTCAAAGAACACGCGGATAAGAGGCAAATCGACAGAAGTCGGCATGATGTAGTTTGTCATCTGGTTATTTGCCATTCGGCCCCCTTGCCAAGCTATCTTTTCGTAGAGAGCAAAACCGATAGCCTGAGCAACTCCACCGGTGATTTGCCCTTCTGCGAGCAAGGGATGCAGAACTTTTCCGATCTCCTGAAGCGCAACGAAATCCTCCACGCTGACGCCATATGTGACGGGATCAACCACGACTTCAGCGATGTAAACCGCCCACGCAAATGCCGAGTACGCTTCACCCTTGTATTTCGCGTCGTCCCAGTAGATTCCGGGCGGTGCGTCGTACCGCGAATACGACTTTAGCTCTCCGTGGGTTGAAACAAAGTCCTGGCACGCCGCGCGAAATTCGCCCGGAGTGTATGTCTCCCGAAGCAAACCCGCTCCCACAAGCGTTTGTTTCAATCCTCTCGCGGCCGCTTGCACCAACTTGCCAACGATCATTGCAGTTCTAGACGCAACAGTCGGCCCACTATTCGGAACAACCGTTGTATCGGGTTGTGCAATCGCAACAAGTTCATACGGAATCGCAAGTTCTTCCGCCGCAACCTGGCACAGCACGGTGTTCGTGCCCTGTCCAAACTCGGCGCTCGAAACCAGCACGCGCACCGACCCGTCGACTAGCCCTTCAACTCCAACGACGGAATTCAAATAGCGTTCGCCAGAGCCTGTAAATCCCGAGCCGTGCAAAAACGCGGCGATGCCCATTCCTTTCTTTTGGCCATTCTTCGCTGTGTTGAAATCCCTTTTCTTCTCCTCGTACTTCGAAAGCCCGGCAGCCCGATCCAGAAGACCACCCAAATCAATCTCTTCTCGAATCTCTTGCTCGGTGATTGTGGTCATTCCGGTCTTCAGAAAATTCCTCTTGCGAATTTCAATGGGCGAGACGCCGACGGCCCGCGCGATCCGGTCCATGTGACGTTCCATCGCAAAGATGGTCTGCGGCGCGCCAAATCCGCGAAACGCACCATGCGGCGGAGTATTCGTAGCCACTGCTTTCGCGCGTATGCGGACATGCGGCCAGTAATACGGCCCGCCCGCATGAATCGTTCCCCGCGAAAGAACGACAGACGAAAGCGTCGCATAGGCTCCGCCGTCCATCACAATTTCAATTTCGCCGCCAAGAATTTTTCCATTGGCATCGACGGCAGTACGGTGCCGGGTGCGTGATGGATGGCGCTTCGTCGTTGCGGCCATGTCCTCGGCGCGGTCATAAATAATCTTGACCGGCCTCCCTGATTTTTTTGCAAGCAGGGCGGCGTGGGCTGAAATCATCGAGGGATACTCTTCCTTCCCTCCAAACGCGCCGCCCGTCTCCATCTGCACCACGCGTACTTCTTGCTCAGGCAGGCCAAACAAAGCCATCAGTGCCTTGTTCACATAATAAGGGCACTGCAAAGATCCCCAAACTGTGACGCCTGCTTCGGCGTTGTACGTCGCGATTACTCCATTATTCTCAATGTAAAGCTGTTCCTGCGCGCCAGTGCGGTATTCGCCTTCAACGATATGCGCTGCATTCTCCCAAACAGAATCGACGTCTCCCTTTTCGATCAAATAGGATTTGAAGACGTTGTCCGCGCCCCAGACGATTTCCTTTTTGCTCTCGCTTTCTTCCATTACGAGCAAGGCCGCCAGCCCTTCATACTCGATCGTTACCGCATCCACGGCTTTTCGCAGCAAATATCGATCTTCATGAGCCAATAGCAAAATCGGCTCTTCCGGATGGTTCACAACGCCATCGGCCAGGCAAGGCTGGTCTTCTAAAATTAAGGCAATGCAGTTTTTGCAGGGAATGTCGCTCGCGCTGACGACTACAAGCTCGTTCCAGGGGATTCCCTGCCCAAAATTGATTTTCTTGATTTTCCCACGCGGAATCGTACTTCGAACTGTCGCGCCGTAAATCATTCCCGGCAGCGTCATGTCATCTACATAACGCGCACGGCCCGTGACCTTGTCGCGCCCTTCTTTGCGCGGAACCGCCATCCCAATAATGTGTCGCTCCGTCAAACCCGCTTCCCCCATGCAACCTTGGCTCGCAAATTCTAGTTCGCCAAATTCGTCGAATCACTTACATTCGACATTCTTTGCCCCGCAGTTCTCCTGGGAAATCTCCATCCGCAAATATGCACTCTCCTCGCAGATACGTTTCGTGAACTATACCCTTCATGCGCTTTCCCAGATGCGGCGAGATTTTATGCCTGTAGTGCAAGTTTTCCTCCCGCACCACAAACTCCTCTTCCGGATCGAACACGGTAAAATCCCCATCCATTCCTGCTGCAATCTTCCCCTTGCGGCCCTCAAAACCGACCAATTTCACTGGGCCTTCCGCCATCCACTTTGCAATATCTGCCAATCCAAATCCTCGTTTCGAGGCCTCCGTCCACATTACCGGCAACGCGACCGAAAGGCTTGCTATCCCTCCCCACGCCGTTCGAAAGCTTCCCTCTTCCAGCTTCTTCATTTTAGGCGGACACGGCGAATGATCTGTCGCCACTAAATCGATCACACCGTCCCTCAAACCCGTCCACAACTCTTCTCGATTTTTCACAGAACGGATCGGCGGGGCGCATTTGTGCAGGGTCACTCTGTCTGGAATTTCTTCAGCACAAAAGGTCAAATAGTGGGGACACGTCTCCACCGTCACCGGCAAACCTTCTGCCTTCGCGACTCGCAACATTTCTAACGCCTTGCCCGTCGCCAAATGCACGATGTGTAATCGAAACCGAAATTCGCGGCAAAGTCCAAGCAACAACTCGATCGCGTTAAGCTCCGCCTCATCGGGTCGCGATCGCAAATAGGTCTCATACTTCCGCCAATCTGCATTTGCCAATTCTTGTGTTGCCGCATCAATCGGCCCGCTCAACTCCGCATGAACCAGGAGAGGCAGCCCCGTCTTTGCCACATGTGGCAACGAGGCGCGCAGCTCAGCTTCGGATACGATTTTTAAGCCTTCGATCCCCGGATCAATCAAGAAACACTTAAACCCTGGTACTCCCGCTTTTGCCAGTTTCTCAACGTGTGCTTGATTGCCGTTTTCAACGCCGCCCCATAATGCCCAATCGATCCGGCTTGCAGCCCTTGCACATTCGCGTTTCTTCTCCAAGGCCTCA
>Ga0126376_10001097_pt1 | contig 14349 bp, 9 predicted proteins | sample PanSoiMetPlot_15_FD_92760 | JGI IMG/M metagenome (GOLD analysis project Ga0126376, IMG submission 92760) | Tropical forest soil microbial communities from Panama - MetaG Plot_15 | ecosystem: Environmental > Terrestrial > Soil > Tropical forest > Bulk soil | place: Panama | collected 2016-02-17
CCGTTGGTTGCGCTGACGGTTGCGGTGAAGGTGACCGCTTGTCCGAAGACGGTCGGGTTCTTGGAAGATACCACACTCGTTGTTGCGCCAGCAGCGTTTACGGTCAACATGGCGGTGCCTGATATGACCGACCCTGAGGCATTCGTAAAGACTGCGCGGTAGAGGTTGCCGTTCTGCGACATGTCTGCAGTGAACGTCAGCGTGGTGGAAGTTGCTCCGGGCATGTCGACAAAGGTCGCTCCGCCGTTTGTGCTGACCTGCCACTGCACGGTGGGCGCGGGAGACCCTGTCGCTGCAGAGCTGAACGATGCGCTCTGTCCTGATGTGACGGTGAGGTTGGCTGGCGATGCGGTTATCGTGAGAGTTGGGCAGGAAGACGTTGAAGTGGAAGACGAAGTGGGCGTGCCGCCGGTTGCGTTCGTGACGGCGAAGTCCTGGGGCAGAGCGGTGACGACGATCGCCGTTGTGGCTATGCAGCCTTGGCTGTCAGTGAGGGTAAGTGTGAAATTGTCGGTCGCGGGCGCGTTTAGCCCGTGCAACACCGACTGGCTGACCTGATAGCTCCAGCGAACCACGCCGCCGGTGCCGCTCCCCGTGCTGTCTTTCGAGACGCTGGCCGTGACGGTTCCGAGGTTGCCAGTCTCGGCTGTCACCGAAGCAGTGTGCGTGTCGCTCGTGTCCGAATCAGAAAAGGCCAACTGGCCGGCGGTGGACAAGGTGGTTGCGAAGGAGTTGTCCGCTACCGCGCCAGAAGCGGTGAAGATGGAGCGAACGAAAATCTGAGACGTGAAGTTGGTCACGCCGAAATTGCTCGAGCCGGATTGAAAAGCCAAAGCGAGATGGTTCGGCGAGAACGTGGGCATCGAGCTATTGCCGTTACCTATGACTCCGGCGGCGCTGGTCGATACCAGAATTACGCCGCCGGTCAGCAAATCCTTGACAAAGACCTGGTTCGCGCCGTTTGCACCTGAAACAAGGTTGGTGGACGCCGATTGGAATGCGATTTTTGTGCCGTCCGGCGAGAACGCGCCGAGCTGGGTGGAGTTGCCATTGGCAGGCAGGCCGTTCGCATCAGCCGATGCCAGAGTGACTGTGCCCGTTGCCAGGTCTTTGACGTAAATCTCAGAGTTGAAGCTCGGGACGTTCGGCACGAGGTTGGTTGAAATGGAGTTGAACGCGAGTTTCGAGCCGTCGGGGGAAAACATTGGATAACGGCTGTCGTTGTTGGCCGCGTTGCCGTTGGCGTCCGCTGACGCCACGGCAACCGCCCCGGACAACAAATTCTTGACATAGACTTGAGAATGCGGGCTGGTTGCGCCGGGTGCAAGGTTGGTGGAAGTTGAAGCGAACGCTACCTGAGCGCCGTCCGGCGAAAATGCGGGGTACGAACTCGCACCATTGCCTGCCACGCCGTTCGAATCTGTTGAGACGAGCGTGAGCGCGCCGGTCGTGAGATCTTTGACGAAGACTTGATTACCAGCGGTGCCTCCGGGCATCAGGTTGCTGGAAGCGGAATCGAAGGCGACTTTCGTGCCATCCGGGGAGAACGTGAAATTCATGCTGTTGCCATTTCCCTGGATTCCGTTGGCGTCTACCGAAACAAGGGTGACCGCGCTTGTCGTCAAATCCTTGATGAAAATTTGCTGGTGCCCATTGGCGCCGGCGACGAGATTGGTGGCCGCGGACTCGAACACAATTCTTGTGCCGTCCGGCGAGAACATCTGAATCTGGCTGGAGTTGTTCGGGTTCGTGCTGTCACTGTTTCCTTCAACGCCGTTGGAATCCGACGATACGATCGAGACCGCACCGGTCTTCAAATCTTTGAGATAGAGCTCGGAGAAGCTGCTTGTGGCTCCCGGAACAATGTTGGTGGACCGGGACCAGAACGAGAGATGTGTGCCGTCAGGAGAGAAACCGCCCTGCATGCTGAAGCCGTTTGAGGGAACGCCGCTGGCACTGGAGGACGCGAGTAGTGGAGCGTCCAAAGTCCATTGAGTGGAAGTACTCATGACCGGCGGGTGACTGGTGTTGTTTTGAGCCTTGCCGAGCTCACTGGCCAACGTTAGGCCAAGCAACCCACAAACTGCCCACACGAAGCGTTTTTTGCCGCGAGAATGCTTACCAAACGCCTCTTCCAGAAAAACAGTAAGGCGCGATGCCATAAACATACCCTCCCAATCCCGTTACTGCTGTAATGCCACGCTCAGGAAATGGTCGGCTCGGCATCTGCGGTTGGCTATAGTACACGCGTACCGCAAGAATTTTCTGTCTTGGTACGTTGGTAGGGTTGCCCCAGAGTTCCAGACTGTTCACTGGAGCAGGCGCGATTTTTTCAAGCGGTGGCGAGATCTTTCAGAAGAGCTTTGCCTTTGCGGAACCATGGGCGCTCACGGCGCTGCATGTAGCGCGGGAGCGTGCGTTTTTTTGCTAGAAGTTTCTGGGCCCATTCGCGCGCTTCTTCGCGGCGGTTGGAGGTCTTCAGGAAACTAGCATAGTTGTAGAGCGTTTCGGGCGTCGTGGAGATTTGCGTGACTTCGGTGAACAGCGATTCAGCGCGGTCCATTTGTCCGGTGCGCGCGTAAGCGTCGGCGAGCAATCCGGCGGCACGGTAGTAATCGAATTTGCGGTCGCTCGCGACGACGTGCTCGAGGTCGGGAATCGCGGCCACCAGATCGTTGAGGGCCAGGGAACACAACCCGCGCGAGTAAAATGTGTAGATGGAATCGCTCCGCGCGGAAATCGCGTGAGAGAAGGCTTCACGGCCTTTGGCGTAGTCACGCTGATCTTTGTAGAGTTCGCCGAGTTCTTCATAATTAGCCGCCGACGGATTATCCAGGATGTCCGTTTCGACTTTTTGGATGCGCGACCGGCGGCCAAATCCTTGCATGGTGTCGCGGAGAAGCCCCAAGTCAGGAATGACTTCGGCGACGATGTACACGGCGGCGCCAAGCCATCCGAAGAACAGGATAACGAAAAACCAGTAACTTTCCGGGCGCCGGCGCAGGAAATGAAGCAGCGCGAAGGCCTGCACCAGAAGTCCCCAGGAGAGATAGAAGTGACCCAAACCGTGCATGAACACCCCACCCTTTGGGCAAACAGCATCGCTTGTCTGCGGCGGGTTGGTCAAATGGAAGTTGGGAGGTGGAGTTCGGCGAGTAATGTGACCGGATTTGCATCGAAAGGCGGGCTCAGCGACTTTGCTCAGTCGAAACAGGCTCCGACGATGCGAAGCCGTTGCAGGCTGCTATGATTGGTTCAAATGAATCCCATTCAGACGTTAAGCTTGGCGCTCGGCGCCGGATTTTCCTCCGGGTTGAATCTGTACGCGACGGTGGCCACGCTGGGGTTGCTGCAGCGTTTTGGAATCGTGCATCTGCCCGCAGATCTTCGGGTGCTTGCGCATCCGTGGGTGATTGCCACTGCCGGCGCGCTTTATCTTATTGAATTTTTCGCGGATAAGTTTCCTTACATCGACACGATCTGGGACTTCATGCACACATTTATTCGACCGCCAGCCGCAGCGCTGCTGGCTTATACGGCGGCGGGAGGCGCCGGCGCGGAGTGGCGCTGGGGTGCGGCCTTGCTGGCCGGTGGCGTGGCGCTGACCTCGCACGGCACGAAGGCGAGCGCGCGTGCGGCGGTCAATACCAGCCCGGAGCCATGCACCAATTGGACGTTGAGCTTAGGGGAGGATGTGCTCGCGGTTTGGCTGTCCTGGATGGCTAATGTTCATCCCCTTGCCACAACGATTGTTGTGGCTGCTCTTTTGGTTCTTTGCGCGTATTTGCTTTACCACCTGTTCCGCTTTGCCCGGCGCGCCATTCAAAAATTGCTGGTGACCTGAAACGCGGCCTACCTCAAGTAGAGCGCAAGCCAATCGAGAAACGTTTTGTACCAGAACTGGGAATTCTGCGGCTTCAGCACCCAGTGGCCTTCGTCGGGGAAGACGACGAGCTTCGACGGAACGCCTTGACGCTGGAGGGCGCTGAAAAATTCGAGCGATTGCGTATAAGGAACGCGGTAGTCGCGTTCGCCGGAAATGACGAGCGTGGGCGTCTTGAATTTCCCCAGTTCGCCGGCGTAGGTCACGGGAGCCCACTTGCGATAGCTTTCGGGATTCGACCACGGTGTGCCTTGCATGTCGTGCTCTTCGAACCACAACTCTTCAGTCGCGTACATCGAGACTTTGTCGTACACGCCCGCGTGGCTGATGATGGCTTTGAAGCGCCCCGTGTGAGTGGCGATCCAGTCGGCCATGTATCCGCCGTACGAGCCGCCAGCGGCGGCCATGCTTGAGCCATCAATGAACGGATATTTTTTCAGCGCGAAATCCACGCCGTTCATCACGTCAGCGTAGGCTTTTCCACCCCAGTCGTTCGTAATCTCATTGGTGAATTTTTGTCCGTAGCCAGTCGAACCGCGGCGGTTGATCATCAGCGTGACGTAGCCCGCCCCGGAAAAAACTTGCGGATTCCAGCGGTAGCCCCAGGAGTTCGACCACATGGTTTGCGGACCGCCGTGAAGCAATACGAGAAGGGGATACTTTTTTGCGGCATCGAATTTCGGCGGGCGAATGAGCATGGCTTGAACTTTCGTCCCTTCGGCGCCCTCAAACCAAAAGGTTTCAGGAGGATTCATTTCGAGAGTGGCAAGAATCGCATCATTGTGATGCGTGAGCTGTCGGGCACCTGAGCCGTCGCTTGCTGCAACAAAAACTTCTGCGGGCATTGTTAGACTGCTGCGTTCGAACGCCAGCGTCTTCCCGTCGCGACTGAGAGAAATTGCTGCGTTGTAAGTGTCGGCGAGGATTTTTTTCGGCTCCGCTCCCGGGCGCGCGGTCATCGCGTAGACGGGCTTCTGCGTCTCGTTTTCGGCGTTGAAATAGATCGTTTTGCTATCCGCATACCAAGCGAGCTCGTCGGCGCTGCGGTCGAAACCCTCAGAAAGATTTTGGCTCTTTCCGGTTTGCCGGTCGTAGAGCATCACGCGCCAGCGGTCGGACTCGTATTCCGGTGTTAGCTGCGCGCGGTAGGCAATGTATTTCCAGTCGGGCGAATACACCGGCGCGCCGTCAAAGCCCGGTTGCGTGGTGATGCGCTTGATTTCGCCTCCTGCCACGGGAACGGTGAACAAATCGCCGTTGGTGCTGATGGCTTCGATCTTGTCAATGACGGCGGCGAAACAAAGCTCTTTGCCGTCGGGAGAAAAATTGATGTCGGCGGGGCCGCCGCGCTCATCGGGCGGAACGTCGAAGTCCGCACCCGGAGTGAGGTCACGCGGAGCGCCGCCGTCGGCGGGAACGACAAACAGGTGGCTGCGCTTGCCTTCGTTCCAGTGTGTCCAGTGGCGATAGAGAAGGCGTTCGGCGACGTGGGCCTTCACTTTGTTCTTTTCTTTTTCGGCGTCGCGCTTGCTGTTGCAGTTGTCGTCTTTGCAATCCGGATAGACAGAGGATGTGAAGGCAATGGTCTTTCCGTCGGGTGACCATTTCACGATGTCAGCGCCGGTCGATAATTTTGTGAGCTTTTGCGCTTCGCCCCCTTCGAGCGAAAGCAAATAAACCTGGGAATCACCGCTACGCGAGGAGAGAAACGCGATCGTTTTTCCATCGGGCGACCAGACCGGCGAGGAATCATGCCCGCTCTGCGTGAGTTGCTGCGGAGCGCCGCCTGCAGTGGAAACCATCCAGACGTTGCTGGCATTGCGGTTGGCGTCCATGTCGGGCGTCGCAACGCTATAAGCCACCCATTTCCCGTCAGGAGAGATTTGCGGCTCGGCGACGCGATGCATTTTGATCATGTCGTCAAAAGTAATGGGGCGCTTTGCCGATTCCTGCGCGCCCAGTTCGAATCCGAATGCGAAAACCAGCGCGCAAACCAGGCCACTTCGCGGAAAAATTTGTTTCATGCTCTCTCCTCTGAAATGACGAGTGTGCAAGCGCAGAAGTTCTTGCTGGACTTCGGATAATGTCACGTTTCCGGCGTGAATCCAATAGCGCGGTTTCGCGCCCAGAGCCAATTGGCGAAAGCGAGCGCGGCGGTCCCGGCGATTACCAGGAATTCTCCGCGGTGCATGCGCGTAACAAGGACGAGGATAAAGAGAAGGGCCAGCGCGGCAACAAAGACCCCGCCCGGCAGGCGAAATGCATCCGCGGCCGGATGTTTTTTGCGGAGAACCGGCAAAGCGGCCGCCACTGAGCCGTAGACAAATAAGCGCGAGACAATGGAGAGCATGGCGTTCCAGGGAAAGTCACGTGCGATCGAAAAGATCAAGAGGAGGGCTGCGAAAATCAGGATGGAGACATGCGGCGTGCGAAAGCGGGGATGAATCTTGGCAAAGAACGCCGGGAAATCACCGCGCTCGCCCATGGCAAGCGTGACGCGGGGCGTGTGCAGCATGTTCGCGCTGAGATAGCCGTAAGCGGAGATGAGCGTGCCTGCGGCGACCGTTCGCACGGCCCAATGCGGCAGAAAGCACCGAACGGAATCGAGGACCGGGGTAGCGGATGCACCTGCGTTTGGAACCGTATGGATCACGAGATATTGCGCGGTGATGTAGACAATCGTGGTTACGCCTATCGCAGTGAATAGCGCCACAGGAATGTCTTTGCGCGGGTCGCGAGTTTCGCCGGAAGCGATGAGGGCGGCGTCGAATCCGGCGTAGGAATACATCATGAGCAGAAGCGCTTCGAACCAGGCGGACGGGGTCGCATCGATGGGCGCCGGACTTACGCGAATTTCAGGCTTGAACGCCAGCGCCGCAAAACCCGCCATAACGAAGAAGGCCAGCAAGCCCACTTTGGTGATGGTGAACGTGTTGCTCAGGCGATTGCCGCCGGCGACGCCACGATAGTTCACGGCGGCTAGGAATCCGATCAGAAGCACGAGAGCGGCGGCGCGTGCAAGGGGTTTAGAGATTCCGGGAAGGAATTCGCTTGAGTAGAGGATGAAAAGATTTGCTACGGCGGAGGCCGCGGTGATGCGCGAGAGCCAAGTCAGCCAGCCATTTTGAATCGCCAGGAAGCGGCCGAAGGCAACTTTCGTGTACAAATACGGTCCGCCCGTGTCGCGGAATTGTGAGGCGACTTCCGCCATGCAGGCGGCGATGACGGCGATTACCGCGAAGGCTAGCAGGAAGCCGAGGGGACTCCACTTGCCAAGACGCGCGGCAATCAGAGCCGGCAGGCCGAAAATGCTCGCGCCAACCATGGTGTTGACCATGAGCGCGGCGAGGCTCCATCGGCCGATGGTGCGGACGAGGCCCGTTTTCGATTTCAATTGCGGATTCTGCGGGTCATCAGTTTTTTCGCGAACGCTCTCAGCCTTCCGTCGCCCCGTATTCTATAAGCAATTCCACCGCCCGAATGTGGTTGTAACGCTTGGAAAGCCCCAATGGGGTACGACCAGAATCATCCTCAGGTTTGGATGTGCCCCATGCTTCCAAAGGAGTTCCCTCATCTCTGCGGGATAAGGGCATGTGCCACTTTTGGCCCGTTGTTGTCCGCCACAATCACCTTTTCCGGTCGATTGCCAAGAGCAGGGGAGTCCAGCCGCTCGCGTCCTTCTGACCAGGATCTGCACCTTTCTCGAGGAGCCACTCTGCTGATTCTAGGGAGATTGTTCTCCACCGTAAAGTGGAGCACCGTCCAGCCCGTGGGCTGGTGTCCCTGGTTAATGTCACCAAAATCTGCGAGAAATGTCTTCGCCGATTCTAAGTCGCGGTCTAAAAGAGCCTGAACCAACTTGTTCGGAAGCGCCATCTTTTCGTCCTAGAATTCGCCGCACATGGTATCGCGACGACGAGGCAAGCGAGTCTGTTACAATCTTGCGGCGGACTCTCATGCCAACAAGCGGACTTTTCTCCCGAAATCTCAAAAAAACGTTTCCTATTGCTGCGCGCGGAGAAGGCTGCTGGATTGTGGATGAAACCGAGCGCCGTTTTCTGGACGCGGCGGGCCAGGCCGCGGTTGTAAGCATTGGCCACGGCGTTGCAGAAATCGGGCAGGCCATGGCGGAACAGTCCGCGCAAATCGCGTTCGCTCACACTTCGCAGTTCCACAGCAAGCCTGCGGAAAAACTGGCGGCACGGCTGCTCGCACTCGCCCCCCCGGGTTTTCGCAACGGCGGGCGTGTGTACTTCACCTCAGGCGGTTCAGAAGCGACGGAAACCGCCATCAAACTGGTTCGGCAGTATCACGTGGAAACCGGCCAACCGGAACGCTATCGCGTGGTGTCGCGGCGGCAGAGCTATCACGGGAGCACCCTTGGCGCGATGAGTGTGAGCGGCAATGTGGCGCGGCGCGCGCCCTATGCTCCCATGATTCCCGAATGGGGCCACATTGCTCCGTGTTTCTGCTATCACTGCCCGTTCAACAAGACTTTTCCGGAATGCGAGCTGGCTTGCGCGGAAGATCTGGAAACTTTTGTGCGCGAGCACCAGACGGAAACGGCAGCGGCATTTATTTTCGAGCCGGTGGTTGGCGCGACGGTCGGTGCTGCCGTACCTCCGGAAGGCTACGTGGCGCACATCGCAACAACCTGCCGCCGTCATGGGATTTTGCTGATCGCAGACGAGGTCATGACCGGTATGGGCCGGACTGGAAAACCGTTTGCGGTGCAACATTGGGGCGTCGAGCCGGACATTATTTTGATAGGGAAGGGCGTGGCCAGCGGGTATGCGCCGCTGGGCGCCGTCCTTGCTTCGCCGCGTGTAGTAGAAGCGATCGGAGGCGGATCGGGGGCGTTCATGCACGGGTTTACGTATCAAGCGCATCCCGTTTGCACGGCGGCGGGGAATGCGGTCTTGGATTATCTCGAAGCGCACGGGCTTTTCGAGCGAGTGAACGCGGCAGGTAAGACTTTGCGCGAGTCGCTGTCTCGAATAAAAGAGCATCTGCATGTGGGCGATATTCGCGGGATGGGCTTGCTGTTCGGCGTGGAATTTGTGAAAGACAAAGCGAAGCGCGAGCCTTTTGCGAAGTCAGAGAATGTTGCGGAGAAAATTCGACAGGCTGCACTAGCGGAAGGCGTGCTGACTTATCCGACACAAGGCTGCGTGGATGGCCACCGCGGCGACCACATTTTGCTTGCGCCACCATTCATCATTTCCGAAAAAGAGAGTGCGCTGGTTGCAAACGCCTTGGCCGCGGCGCTTGCGAAAGTATTCCCGTCTTGATTCCCTCGAACGTTTGCGGGATTGGAGAGAGCGAACTGCGAATGCGAAGAGTTCTTTTGGGTGCGTCCACCGGTTTGTTTGCGATCCTCATTCTTGCGGTAACGCTGGTCGCGCAACAGCAAAAGGTTTCTTCTCCTCCAGTTTCAACTCCGATTCTGGGCTTTACCGCCGCGCGTGTTGCTTTGGAGCACAAGATCGAGACGGAATTTCAGGCGATTCCATCGCCGGAAAGAGCGCGGGAATGGCATCGGACGTTCACGGCGCAACCGCATCCGGCAGCTTCCGAGCGAAACAATCGGCTCGCGGACTTCATCGCGGACGAGTGGCGCAAGCAGGGCTGGGAAGACGTTCAGTTGCGGCGCTACGAAGTGCTGCACTCGCGGCCGCGAAGCGTTTCGCTGGAGATGACCACGCCGGTGCAGTACACCGCGTCGTTGCGCGAAGATCCGGTGGATGTTGATCCGGATACGAAAAACCTCGCCGTGTCGGGCGCATACTTTGGATACTCGGCTTCTGGTGATGTCACGGCGGACGTCGTCTACGCGCATAGCGGAAATCCGGAAGATTACGAGTTTCTGCAAAAACACGGCATCGGCGTTAGGGGCAAGATCGTTCTCGTGCGCTATTCGAATCCGTACAGCTATCGCGGATTCAAGGCGCTAACGGCGGAGCGCGAAGGCGCGGCGGCTCTGTTGATTTATTCCGATCCCGCGGAGGACGGCTTCACGCGCGGCAAAGTGTTTCCCGATGGACCGTGGGGACCGGAGAGCCACATTCAGCGCGGCGCAATTACCTACGACTACATCGTCCCGGGCGATCCTACGACCCCGGGATGGGCTTCCGTGGTGGGCGCGAAACACATCCCGCCGGAAGAAACACGGTCGCTGCCAAAAATTCCGGCGCTTCCGCTATCTTGGCGCGACGCAAAGCCGCTGCTCGAAAACATGAACGGCGCGGAAGCACCCAAAGATTGGCAAGGCGCATTGCCGATCAAGTACCGGCTGACAGGTGCAGTGACGGCGCACGTAAAAGTGGACATGGACACCAGCCTCCAGCCTTACACCGTGGTGGAAGCGCGCATCCACGGAAGCGAACTGCCGGATGAATGGGTTTTGATGGGAAATCACCGCGACGCTTGGGCCTTTGGCGGCGTGGATCCTTCGAGCGGCACAGCCTCGATGATGGAATTGACGCTGGCACTCGGCGAAATGAAAGAGCGTGGGACTCGTCCGCGACGGACGCTTGTCGTCTGCAGTTGGGACGGAGAAGAGTACGCGCTGACCGGTTCGACCGAATGGGGCGAACAGTTCGCGGAAGATTTGAAAAAAAAGCTGGTGGCGTATTTGAACGTAGACGAGTCGGTGGCAGGCGCAGCCACGACAGCAGGGCCGGAAGGGCTGAGCTTTTCGCCTGCGGCTGTGGCTTCGCTCGCGCCGATGCTCGTGGAAGCTTCGAAAGACGTGCGCGCGCCGTCGGGGAAATCGCTTTACGAAGCTTGGCGCGAGACAAGCAAGCGCGACGATAAGGCCAGCGCCCCGCCGCTGGACAGCGCGCTGGTGGAAACGCGCATTGGAAGCGGCTCAGACCATACCGTGTTTTTGAATCACCTCGGTCGGCCGGTGATCAACCTGGGATTCAGCGGCGATTACGGCGTGTACCACTCGATGTACGACGACCACTACTGGATGGAGAACCTTGGCGATCCTTCGTTCGAATATCACGTGGCCTTGACACGCATCTGGGGATTGGTTGCGCTCAGGCTGGCCAACGCGGACGTGCTGCCGTATGACTTTGGATTCAACGCCGCGGCGCTGGAGCATTTTCTGACGACGCTGGAGTTAAGAAATAAGGTCGATCCGCGCAAACTGAGGCTGAAAAAACTTCACGAACGCATAGGGGGCTTTCAGAAGGCGGGGGAGGAATTGCGAGAGGCGGTGGACCATGGACTTGCTTCTGGCAGAGATTCGGCGGAGAAGTCAGAGCGGCTCAATCGGCTACTTCTGCAAGTGGAATCGAACTGGCTCAATCCTGACGGCATTCGCGGGCGGCCGTGGTTTCGGCATTTGATTTATGCTTCGCGCTACACGTACGCGCATCTGGAATTTCCCGGGCTGACGGAAGCAGTGGAAAAAGGGGACTGGAAGCTGGCGTCCGAACAGGCAGAGCTGATCGAGCGGGCGGTCACAAAGAACATCGAGTTGCTGCGCAAGGCAAAGGCCTCTTGGGAGAAAGAAAACTGATGATTCGTTTCAGTACTTCTTGTGGGCTCGCCGCTTTGTGTTTGATTTTTGCAGTCGCTGCTTTCGCACAGCAAGTGGCGCATTCAAAGCCGCGGGCGCGCGATCTCGGCGTTCCGTTTGACGGAGCCCCGGGCGCGCTGAATGCGATTACAGATGTCGCCGGAGTCGCTGTTGGACAGGCGACGCTGGTTTCCGGCGAGGGCAAACTGGAAATCGGAAAGGGCCCGGTGCGGACGGGCGTGACCGCAGTGATGCCGCGAGGGAAAGATTCGATGAACAACCCGGTGTTTTCCGGATGGTGGTCGCTCAACGGCAACGGCGAAATGACCGGCACGACATGGGTCGAGGAATCGGGATTCTTGGAAGGCCCGGTGATGATAACAAACACACACAGCGTGGGCGTGGTGCGCGACGCTGTGATTCAGTGGCGCGTGCAGCACGGCCAGCCGGATCCGACGGGATATTGGTGGTCGCTCCCGGTAGTGGCGGAAACCTGGGACGGCTGGCTGAACGACATTAACGGCTTTCACGTCAAGCCCGAACACGCTTTTCACGCGATCGATTCCGCGCACGGCGGCGCGGTCGAAGAAGGAAACGTGGGCGGCGGTACGGGAATGATTTGCAACGGGTTCAAAGGCGGCACCGGCACGTCGTCGAGAAAAGCGGATACAAAGCTCGGCGCGTACACCGTCGGTGTGTTGGTGCAGTGCAATTACGGCAACCGGAAGAACTTGCGAATCGCCGGAGTGCCGGTGGGCTTGGAGATTCCCGAGGATGCAGCGTACGCAAATACTTCGTTTGCGCAGGAGGACCGCGGTTCGATCATCGTGGTCGTAGCGACGGATGCCCCGCTGCTTGCGCATCAGCTTAAACGGCTAGCGCACCGCATTTCGCTTGGCCTGGGACGAAACGGCAGCATTTCCGGCAACGGCTCAGGCGATATCTTCATTGCGTTTTCAACCGCGAACTCCGCCGCAGCGAAGCCTGACAGTCTCTCGCAACTTACGATGCTGCCCAACGATCAGATGAATCCGCTCTTTGAAGGTACGATCCAGGCGACCGAAGAAGCCATCATCAACGCGATGGTGGCCGCAGAAACGATGACGGGGATCGAGAATCACAAAGTCATTGCGCTGCCGCACGACAAACTGCGAGCGGTGCTCAAGAAATACAACCGACTGGTACAGTGAACTTTTGTCGGAGAATTGGCGCCCTTCCATGAAACAAAAATGGGCCGTTTGATGTTTGACTTCAGTGTTGGCTCGACGGTTTTCCCTTTTTCATCGCTCGACTTCCAGTCCCGGCAAAACCGCCCCAAGTGCGTCTTGAAAGACACCCGAGAGATTTTGCGGCCTTCGATGCGAAACTCCCTAGAAAAAGAGCAATCCCTTGCAAAAAGAGTGATCGCCGTTCCGAGCCAGGTTAATCCCAGCCCGAAAGCGGTTCTCGCGTAGGGGTGGCGAAGTCCCTGAACTTTCATATCACCGGGACGGCGGTTTTGCGCGCGGGATTGAAGAAGGGTAGAGGGAAGACCTTGGCGGAAACCGTGTGGCGCACGGCTTCGACGGTCATTTCCATTCTGAGCAAAGTTCCCGGTCTCGAACTTCCCCGGCTCACCGAAGCGAGGGCGATCATTCTCTTCAGCGTGGGAGACCATGTGGTAGACGTCGCTTTGCCGACCTGGCGGCCGGCACGATAGACGGGCACGGCGACGCGCGACGCTATGCCAGGCACTTGCGGAGCCATTTTCAGTTTGTCGTAAAGCGTTTCGACTTCGTTCCAATTGATCTCGAGTCCAACCAGGGCGCGCTCTGATCCTTTTTTTGCTTCCTGCGCCAGCGCGTTGCGGCCGACGAAATTTTCTTTCTTAAGATCTACCAGCTTGCCGAGACCAATTTCAAATGGCGAATATTTTTGTGATTCGATCAAAGCCTTTTTGCTCGAGATGTAATCGACCTCGATGAGGATGAGTCCGGCTTCGATGCGCGCGATGTCCAGAGCGATCATTCCCGCGGGATGAATGTCGAATGCTTTGCCCTTGGTGATGAGCACATCCCAAACTTTGATGGCGTCGATCCAGGGCATCCAGATTTCAAACCCGAGGTCGCCGGTGTAGCCGGTGCGGGAAATGTCTACGGGAACGCCGGCGATTTTTCCACGCGTCACTCGAAAATATTTCAGGTTATCGACGGGCGCGTCAGTGACCGCACGCAAGAGACGGCCCGACATGGGGCCCTGAAGTGCTAGCGCAGCGGTCTGCTCCGAAATGTCCTCGATGCTTACGTCGAGGGCCAGGGCATTTTGCTGAAACCAACGCAGGCTGGGATCGGCGGCAGTCCAGCGATATTCGTTTTCGCTAAGGCGCGTGATCGTGCCGTCATCAATCACTTTGCCTTCGGGGTCGCACCAGCAGCAGTAGATGACCTGATCGACGGCAACTTTGTTAATGTCGCGGCAAATGACGCGGTTGACGAACTTCGTAGCGTCGCGGCCGGCGACGCGGTATTTGAAGAGTGGGGAAATGTCGATCAGCGCGGCCGAATTGCGGATGGCGTTGTACTCGTGCTCGTGGTGCATCTCGTAGACGCTGACGGTGTAATAGCCCGACCATTCGCGGTAGTTCAGGCTTTCGCATAGGGCCAGCGTGCGTTCATGAAAGGCAGTTCCGACCGGCACGATTCCTCCATTGGGTTTCAGCAGTGGCTTGTGCCACCCCGCAGTTTTTGGGTAAGTGCGGATTCTACAGGAGTTCGTATTCCTGTAAATGCTTTAGCATCAACCCATCGGAGGGTCTCACAAGTGTTGATCCTAAAGGGGTTACGGACGCAACTCCTTCCGTGCAGACCTAGTTGTCTTGAACCGGGCGAGAGGTTCCACTCCCAAAGCTCGGAGTATTATCCTAGATAGCTGTTCGTTTGCAGCAAATAAATAAGTC
>Ga0126376_10001099_pt1 | contig 14319 bp, 11 predicted proteins | sample PanSoiMetPlot_15_FD_92760 | JGI IMG/M metagenome (GOLD analysis project Ga0126376, IMG submission 92760) | Tropical forest soil microbial communities from Panama - MetaG Plot_15 | ecosystem: Environmental > Terrestrial > Soil > Tropical forest > Bulk soil | place: Panama | collected 2016-02-17
GGCAATTGTGATGAAGAGGAGCCACGCAGCGATGTGGGGGCGAGAGCTCATTTTTTCAGCAAAGATTAAGAGAATACTACGATAATAGGTCCTATAGGCCCTATTATCGTAATATTCCTATAAATCCTGTGCTACGGAATCGTTCGATAATCTGCTTCGGTGGTGAAGACTGGTGGTATCACCACCCGCATTCCAAGGCCCATCTCATGCGCAAGTTCGCGCGCGCCGGCAACAAAGTGATCTTTGTTAACTCGATCTCGATGGGCCTGCCGGGCCTGGCCCATAAGGATCTCCTGCCGCGTATCAAACGCAAGCTCGGCAGTTATGCAAAACTCGCTCGCCAAACCGATGACGGTATCACGGTTGTCTCGCCTGCGAGTCTGCCGTTTTTCGGCGCCGCTGCACGCAGGATTAATCGCCGGCTGCTTGGCGCTCAGATCAAACGTCTCGCGCGTAGTCGCGGCCTAACGGATCCCATTCTCTGGATTGCGATCCCGACTGCCGCGGACATGATTGGCGCGCTGGATGAATCGGCAGTGGTCTATCACGTGTCAGACAAGTATGATGCGAACACGATGGATCATGCTACCGATCCGGCGCTGATTCGCGGCCTGCACGAAAAGGCGATCGACGCCGCCGACCTCATCTTCTACTCCGGACGCAAACTCTTCACTGAAGCGACGCGTGGACATGAACGCTCACATCTGCTCGAACAAGGCGTAGACTACGATCACTGGAGCCGCGTCGCCGAGGGCGTAGTTCAGATCGCACCGGAGATCGAGACGATTCCGCGGCCGCGCTTAGGGTATTTTGGCGCGATTGAGCCGTGGCTGGTGGACCAGGAGTTGATCAAGCGCGCGGCGCGCGAGCGTCCGGAGTGGCAGTGGGTGTTCATCGGCAACAAGTCGCGCGGGCTCGAGATCGAAGAGTTGGCGAATACACATTTTCTGCCGCCGGTTGCGTATGCGGAGCTGCCGTCGTACGCGGCTGGGTTCGACGTTTGTGTGCTGCCGTGGGAAACTGAGCAGTCTTTCACGAGCTATGGCTCGGCAATCAAGGTGCGCGAGTATCTTGCGACGGGCAAGCCGGTGGTGATTTCGCCGTTGCCCGAGTACGAGCCGATGCGCGACGTCTTACGGATCGCCCGAACGCGCGACGACTTTATTCGCTTGGTTGAAGAGGCGCTGCACGACACCGATCCCGCCGACGCTTCACGACGACGGGCAGCGGTCGCCTCCGGTACCTGGGACGCGCGTGCCGAGTGGGTCAGTGAGCTGATTGAAAATGTTTTAGCCGCAGATTTACGCGAATGAACACGGATTCATGAAGCAGGTACTGCAAAACCGAAAGACTGGAAAGCCGTTTGTCGGTGAGGTGCCGGTGCCGGCGGTGCAGAGAGGGCGTGTGCTTGTACGCACGGTTGCTTCGTTGATCAGTGCGGGGACTGAGCGCGCGGCTGTCGAGCTCGTAAGCAAAGGCCTGGTCCAAGAAGCGCGGCGGCGACCGGATCTCGTCAAGGCTGTGGTCGCGAAAGTGAAGAATGAGGGACTGCTCAACACGTTTGCTTCGGTGCGCGACAAGATGGCGGCATCGCAGGCGTTGGGTTACAGCGCGGCAGGCATCGTTGCGGCGGTGGGCGAAGACGTCAGCGAGTTTCAGATCGGCGATCGCGTTGCGTGTGCCGGCGTTGGTTTCGCCTCACACGCGGAAGTGTTGTCTGTGCCGAAAAATCTTTGCGTTCACTTGCCGGCCGGAGTGAGTTTTGAATCGGGCGCGTACGGCACGCTCGGAGCGATCGCGTTGCAGGGTGTGCGACTCGCCGAACCGACGCTTGGCGAGTCAGTGGTTGTGATCGGCCTCGGCTTGGTCGGACAGCTCACGGTTCAACTGCTCAAAGCAAATGGTTGTCGCGTCTTTGGTCTTGACCTGGACCAGGGGCGCGTCGCACTTGCGCTCGAACTCGGGGCTGACAAAGCGGCAGTTTCGAGCGAAGCGTCCGCCACAGAGATCGAGACGTGGACACGCGGTCACGGCGCAGATGCTGTTCTGATTACCGCCGCTACAGATTCAAACGAGCCCGTCGAGCTTGCTGCGCGAGTGTCGCGTTTGAAAGGCCGCGTGATTGTTGTCGGCATGACGGGCATGAACATTCCGCGGCAGCCGTTCTTCAGTCGCGAGCTCAAACTGGTGATCTCGATGTCGTATGGACCAGGTCGATACGATCCGGAGTACGAAGAGCGAGGCCACGATTATCCGCTGCCGTACGTGCGTTGGACCGAGAAGCGCAACATCGAGAGTTTTCTCGAACTCATCGCCGAGCAACGTATCAACGTGGAGCGTTTGACGACACATCGTTTTCCGATCGCCGAAGCGGAGCGCGCGTACCAGTTGATCTCAGGAGAGCTGCGCGAACCGAATCTCGGCGTGGTGCTCAATTACGATCCGGAAGTCGAGGTGGTGCGAAAAGTTTCGCTCGGTGCCGCAGCGCCGGCGCGGAAGTCACCGCAATCGATCGTGCTGGGCGTGATCGGGGCGGGCGGTTACGTTCCGGCGATGTTGTTGCCGCACTTTAAGACTGAGGGAGTTGAGTTCAAATCAATTGCCACCGCGTCTGGGGTTTCGGCGCACGATGTTGGCAAGCGATTTGGATTTGCGTACGCGGTTTCTAGCGCGGAAGAAGTGCTTGACGACGGGGACGTGAACTTAGTCGTCGTGGGTACACGACACGATCTGCACGCTGAGCTGGCGTGCAAAGCGCTCGAACGAAGCAAGGATGTGTTCGTTGAGAAGCCGCTGGCGCTCAACGACGACCAGCTTGATGCAGTGTTGACGGCTGCCGAAAGTTCAACGGGTCGATTGATGGTCGGATTCAATCGACGCTTCTCGCCGTTGGCCCAGCGAGCAAAAGAGTTCTTCAACGGCTGCGAGACGCCGCTCTCGATGTTGTATCGAGTGAATGCCGGTCGCATTCCGAAGGAACACTGGACGCAAAACGCCGCCGAAGGCGGCGGGCGCATCGTCGGCGAGGTTTGTCACTTCATCGACTTGATGCAGTTTCTGACGGACGCGCCGCCGGTGTCTGTGTTTGCGGAGGCGGTGAGCGCGAAGTCGAGCAAGATCGTCGATGCTGATTCTGTTTTCATCACCTTGAGATTCGCGGATGGCTCGAATGGCGCGGTTGCGTATCTGAGCGAAGGCGAAAAGGGATTGGCGAAGGAGCGGTTGGAGATCTTTGGCGGAGGACGAGTGTTTGTGCTCGATGATTTCCGTCGCGCGACGCTTTACAAAGACGGCGGCGAGGAGCAGGTAGTGTTGAAGGCGCAGGATAAAGGGCAGCAGGCACAGGTGCGAGCGGTTTGTAAGGGCGGCGTCGCTCCGATCAGTCTTGACGAGCTTGCGGCAACTACGCGTGCCACGTTCCGCGTGCTCGACTCTCTCCGCGAGCGCCGCCCGTTTGAAATTTAGCCACGGATTACACGGATTGTTTACGGATCGATGTGTGGGATTGCCGGCATTGTTGGGGTTGGTGGTGAGCGACTAATCGGGGCGATGCTTCAGGCGATCGAGCATCGCGGGCGCGATGACCAGGGAGCGTGGATTTCGGACGCGATCGATTCGTCGGGACGACATGCGTGTTTGGGTCATCGACGGCTTGCGATTATCGATACGTCGCCCGGCGGTCACGAGCCGATGTTCTCGCATGATGGCCGCTACGTCCTCACGTTCAATGGCGAGATTTACAATTATCGTGAGCTGCGCGAACAACTCCGTTCTCTGGGACATCAGTTTGAAAGCGACAGCGATGCGGAAGTGTTGCTGGCTGCGATTTCCGAGTGGGGCTGGGACGCGTTGGTCCATCTCAACGGCATGTTTGCGTTCGCCGTTTGGGATAACAAAGAACGCACGCTGACTCTTGCGCGCGACCACGTTGGCATCAAGCCGCTCTACTACGCTTACATACCAGCAAAGCAAACGTTCGTCTTTGGTTCTGAAATCAAAGCGATCCTCGCGACCAGATTAATCAAACCCGAACTTAATCCCGAAGCGCTCCACCAGTTTCTCACTTTCCTCTGGTCGCCCGATCCGAACACGCTGTTCGCAAACATCAAGACAGTTCCACCTGCGCACTTGCTTCACTTCCAAGACGGCGAGGTAACAGTCAAACAGTGGTGGGACGTTTCCTTCAGCGAGATCGACGAAAGTAAAGATGAAACGTGGTGGCGTGAGCGGGTACTCGACACGCTCGATCGCGTCGTGAAAATGGAGATGGTCGCCGACGTGCCGCTCGGAGCGTTTCTATCTGGCGGCATCGACTCGTCCAGCATCGTTGCGATGATGGAACGTCACAACGACGGACGTCCCATCAGCACATACACAGTCGGCATCAAGAGCGAAGATCTTCGTTACGACATCATCCCGGACGACGTGGAGTGGGCGCGCCGCGTCAACGAGCAGTTACAAACTGAATACAACGAGATCATGCTGACGCCGTCGGTATCGGAGTTGTTGCCGAAGCTCGTCTACCACATGGAGGAGCCGCCGATCGATATGGCGATTCCGAGTTACCTCATTTCGCGTGCGGCGCGCGAGACGTTGACGGTGATGCTTTCGGGGATGGGTGGCGATGAAGTTTTCGCCGGTTATCCGCGACAGATGGCGATGAAGATCGCGTCGGCCTTCGATCCGGTGCCGAACCTGTTGCGCAGGCCGTTAATGAAGACTGTTGCCGGCGCGTTGCCGGGTGGACTGCCGGGTAAGTTCACCGCGCCGCTCCGGAACGCGAAGAAGTTTGCGCGCAGCGCGGCACTCGATTTCGAGGATCGTTATCTCGGATACGGCACTTACTTCACTAACGAAATGAAGCAACGACTTTATTCGGACCAGTGGCGTTCGCTTACTAGCGAGTACGACCCGTATGCGGCACATCGCGCTTACTTCGCGCGTGTTGCGGATGTGGCGCCATTGAATCAGCTTCTCTACGTGGATCTGAAGACGTTCCTGCCTTGTTTGAATCTTCTGACGACTGACAAGACGTCGATGGCCGAGAATCTCGAAGTGCGTGTGCCGTTTCTGAATCGGGAGATGATCGAGATGGCGGCGCGCATGTCGCCGCGACTGAAGCTCCACGGGCTGACGCGCAAGTACGTGCTCAAGCGAGCGCTTGAAGGGGTATTGCCGAAGGAGGTCATCTGGCGGCGAAAGGCGGGATTTGGGGCGCCGATCCGGTCATGGCTGCGCGGGCCGCTCCGGCCGATGATCAGTGACCTGCTGTCGGACGAGACGGTAAAGCGGCGCGGCATCTTCCGGCCCGGCGAGGTAAAACGGGTCATCGAGGCCAATTTTTCCGGCCGGGAAGACTATAACCTCCAGGTTTTTCAACTCCTGGGACTCGAACTCTGGCACCAGGCTTTTATCGATTGATGCATTTAGCCGCAGATGAACGCGGATAGAATTGTTTAACATTGACAATCACGCCGTGGCCAGTCTAATCTGCATCTGGCGAGTCATCTCCGGCTCGACGACCTTCTGAAGCCCTCACGGCCTCGAATGTCTTTAGCCCCAAAATGCCATGATCGGACTGGACGAACTCGAAACGTCAACAGGCAATGGACTGCACCCGGCGCATCAGCACGGCCGCGGGCAGTGTGTCCTGCTGGTCGAGGACGACCCTGCCCTGCGACGTTACCTCGAGGTTGTGCTAGAACGCGCTGGTTATTCGGTCGTCTCAGCGGGCGACGGTTTGGAAGCGATGAAGTCTCTGTTGTCAACAGAGGTCGACGTGGTTGTGACGGACGCGCTGATGCCGAATCTCGATGGATATGAGTTATGTCGTTTTGTGAGGAATAGCCCGCATCTTGCCCACCTGCCGATAATACTGCTCAGCGCGCTCGACCCGCGCAACACTACCGACGAATCCGAGCAAGTGGATGCATTTTTGGCGAAACCGGTATCACCGGAAGATCTGCTGGCGACGATTTCGAACTTCGCCGTAGACGATCATTGAGCCGACGACTCAAGCTGATCGATCTGCGCGCGTTGCAGCTTGCCACTGAAGTCGACGTAGATCGACTTCCACTCAGAGAAGATATCGAGCACCTGCGTTCCGGCTTCGCGATGACCATTGCCTGTGGCCTTGGTCCCGCCGAACGGCAGATGCACTTCCGCGCCGATTGTCGAAGCGTTTACGTAGAAGATGCCGGTGTACATCTCGTTCATCGCTTTGAAGGCGCGATTGACGTTCTGAGTGTAGATAGCAGCCGACAATCCGTACCGAACTCCGTTCGCGATCTGAATCGCTTCTTCGAGTGAGTTTGCAGGAATGACGGTGGTTACTGGTCCAAATATCTCTTCCTGCGAGATACGCATGTCAGGCGACGCGTCCGTGAAAACGGTCGGCTCGATGAAATAACCATTGGCGTAATCGCCGCGCGAGAGACGTTTGCCGCCGCAAGCGAGCTTCGCGCCGTCGTCGTTACGACCGATACGGATGTAACTCATGATCTTCTCGACGGCATCCGCATTGATCACTGGACCAACATCGGTCTTCGGATCGGCGCCGTTGCCGACGCGAAGAGCCTTGGCGTTTTCGACGAGCTTCGTCACAAACTGCTTGTAGACCTTCTTATGGACCACGAGGCGCGACGACGCTGTGCAACGTTGTCCTGACGTACCAAACGCGCCCCAAATGGCGCCTTCAACTGCTAAATCGATATCACCATCGTCCATCACGATGATCGCGTTCTTGCCGCCCATCTCGAGAGAGCAGATCGCGTTTCGTTCTGCGCATGCCGAAGCAACGATGCGGCCGGTCTCAGTCGATCCGGTAAACGAGATCAAACGCAACGCAGGATGATTGGTCATCGCCGCGCCGACAGTTTCGCCGTAGCCGGTCACGAGATTGACGACACCAGCGGGTATGCCGGCTTCTTCACAAGCCTTCACGAGGTTGTACGTTGAGAGCGGCGTGTCTTCTGCCGGTTTCAGAACGACTGTGTTGCCGCAGATGAGTGCGGGAATGAGTTTCCACGAGGGGATCGCCATCGGGAAATTCCAAGGCGTGATCAAACCACAGAGACCAACTGGCTGGCGCACACACATCGCAAACTTGTCGCGCATCTCGGCGGGCGAGGTGAAACCGTGCAGGCGACGACCTTCGCCCGCAGTGTAGTAAGTGCAATCGATTGCTTCCTGAACGTCGCCACCGGCTTCCTTCAAGACTTTGCCCATCTCGCGCGTCATGTCCGCGGTGAACTGTTCCTTGTTGTCGATCAGGATTTGACCGAGGCGAAACAGGATTTCAGCGCGTTTCGGTGCGGGAGTGTTACGCCAGCGATCGAAAGCTCCCTGCGCGGCATTGACGGCGGCGTTGACGTCGTCGCTGTTGGAGAGCGGAAAACGCCCGACGATGTCGCGATTGTCAGCAGGATTGATGTTTTCGAACATCTCGCCGGACTGGCTCTCGACCCACTCGCCGTTGATGTAGTTGTGATAAGTCTTAACTGCCGCGCGTGCAGCATTGCGCGCCGCCAGTTTTCCGCTGGTTTTTGAGATAGCCTTTTTTGCCTGAGCCATAAATAAATTGCCGATTTGCGATTGCCAATTGCCAATTGTCTTCGCGAGAGCCTAACAAATCGGCAATCGGCAATTGGCAATCGACAATGACGTTATTGATACGTGAACTGAACGATCAGCGGCAGTTGCCGGTTAGTTCTTGGATCCGTCCTCGTCACATTGAGAACCACCGGATCGCCTGGTTTAAGACCACTCATGACGCGCGTGAAGTCCGCGATCGTCGTGACCGGCATACGATTTATGTGATTGACCACGTCGCCTTCGATTATTGCCGGCGCGCCGGACGGTGGCAGACGAAGATCGGCCATCAGTCCGTTGGGATCGATGTCTTTGACGTAAAGACCCTTGACGTCGGTCAGGCGCTTCTCGGTCATCAGTTGCGGAGTTAACTCCGCGAGAGTGATGCCGAGATGCAGCGCATTGCCGCGCGGATCGGAACTCTTCGGAGCTGGTTTCGCTGGTCCATTCCATTCGGGTTCAGCCACTGACGAAGGTCGTTCACTCAGCGCGACGCTGACAGTCTTCTTCTCGAGTTTCCCATTCACGTCTCGCAGAAGCGTGAGTGTGACCTGCTGTCCCACGGGCGTGCTGGCCACGCGTTGAATCAAATCCTGCGCATTTGCGACTGGCGCGCCTTCAAACTCGATGATGATGTCGCTTGCCTGCAGTCCGGCTTTTGCTGCCGGAGTCGCTTCGCCGTTCTCTGTCGGCGCTACCATGGTGATGATTGCGCCTCTTGCTTCTGACAGGCTGAAAACTTTCGCGTACTCGTCGTGTACGGAGTCGAGCGTGATACCGAGATAACCGCGTTTGACTTTACCTTGCGCGATGAGTTGCTTGTAAACGAAGTTGGTTTCGTTGGCGGGCAGTGCGAAGCCGATGCCGTTGTAGTCACCGGTCGAAGTAGCAATCTGCGAGTTCATGCCGACCACTTCGCCACGCATGTTGACGAGTGGCCCACCGCTGTTGCCACGATTGATGGCAGCGTCCGTTTGCAGAAAACGCTGAAAGACGTTGAAGTACGGGCTCTCGCGTTCTTTCTTCGAGATGATTCCCGCGGTCACGGTTTGATCGAGACCGAAGGGCGAGCCCATCGCCAGTACCCAATCACCAACCTGTGCGGCATTTGAATCCCCGAGTGTTACGGTCGGAAGATCTTTCTGTGAGTCGACCTTGATCACGGCTACGTCGGTTTCGGGATCGAAGCCGACCACGGTGCCGCGATATTTCTCGCCTGATTGCAAGCCGACAGTGATTCGCGCAGCGTCCTGGATCACGTGGTAATTCGTCAGGATGTAGCCTTTCGGATTAACGATGAATCCGCTGCCAACGCCGCGTGTCGGAGTCCGTTGGCGACGGCGAAACATATCCAACAGTGGATTGGTTGAATCCTGGTCGTCCTTGTCGTCGTCCTTTTCACTAACCTCCATCTGTGGTGGCTGGGTGGTCTCAATGTTGACGACTGCCGGCTCGACGCGCCGCGCAATCTCGGCAAATGACGCCGACAACGCTTCAGGCGCACGCGCGATTTGCACCTCCGGTTGGGCTTTTGTGGTATGGCCCGAAAGAATTGCGCCGATGCCGATACCGGCCAGCAAACACGCCACTGCGAGCGCCGCAATCCAGATGCGCAGTTTTCGCAGAATCGTCCGCTCGTGTTCCGTTGTGCTGTTTCTGGAAACGTCAAACATGTTTCACCACCTTCTCCGTAAAACGAGATGCCCAGGGAAAGGAATAGAGTATAGCGAAAGGGTTGCCGGTGAGCAAAAAACGGGGGCTTACGGGCGTAAAAGCACTTTGAGAACACCTCGGGTGGCGGCGCGGCGCATGGCGTGAACACCTTTTGAAAGCGGATATTCTTCGCTGATAAGACTGTCGACATCGATCGCGCTTTTCTTCAACAGATCGAGCGCAGGACTGAAACGACCGCATCGCGAGCCGACGATCGAGATTTCCTCAACCACGATGGGCGTAGCGTCCAGTTCCGTTTTTCCATGAAACGTCGACTTCAACACCAGTTGGCCCTTGGGCCGAAGCTGATCGAGCGCCAGGCCGAAGCCGCTGGCGGAACCTGACGCCTCGACAACCACGTCAAACGTTCGCCGGCGTTTTGCGGCGTCTTTGGGCCGGACAGTTTCGATACCACGGCGTTCGGCGATGCGCAGCTTGGAAGAATGTTTTCCGATCAAGACCACGGACGCTCCGGTGAGTGAGACCACTTGCGCACAGAGCAATCCGAGTTTGCCGTCACCGATGACAGCGACGCGATCGGAATTTGAGATCTTTACGCGCTCGAGAATGCCGCAGGCAGCGGCGAGAGGCTCGGTGAAGACTGCGTGCTCGTCCACGATGCTGTCCGGGACCGGCAACAGGTTGACGGTTGGTAGTTGCAGAAACTCTGCGTGCGCTCCATCACGCCCGTGGATGCCGAGCACGGTTCGTGAAGCGCAGTGTCGCGAATCACCGGCGCGACAGAGATCGCAGTTGCCGCAGCCGGCATTGATCTCACCAACAACACGGCGACCGACGAGCTTGCGATCGCTGCTCTCTTCGACGAGTCCGACAAACTCGTGACCGAGCGTTCCGTTGAACCCGCCATAGCCACGAGCTACCTCGATGTCAGTGTTGCAAATGCCTGAGAGCAACACACGGACGAGTGCCTCGTCGGGTTGTTCAGGTTTTAGAACATCTTTGACTGTTAATCGTCTCTTTTCGAGCCGAAGGGCGAGCATGTCTAAATTTTGGTTGAGCCGCAGATGAACGCGGATAAACGCAGATCTGCGTTCATTTGCGTTTATCCGCGGCTTAAAAAGTCTTGCTTCTCGTGTACGCGTTCTGCGGCGTCAACTCGATCACTTGTTTCGTGCCGGTCACCGTAACCGGCAAGCGCCATTCGAGCTGTTCGTCGCCGGAGAGTGTCGCGTGCAACCACCAGCTTCCAGGCGCAAGCGTCACCGAGCCCTGTCCTTGCTTATCGAGATGCGTGTTGATTGGCGTGCGACCTTTCATCCGCTCTTTGAGAAAAGCTTCGAAAGGTTTGCCCGGTCGAGGCTCAGTGAAGAATTCGTGTTGCACGGCAATGATGTCCACCGGATACAGACTCACGGTTACATCGAGCGCTGGTCCGCTATTGTCGGACGCCTGGCGGATGAAGATCTGTAAGATCGTCGTTCCCTGGCCCGACCGCGCTTCAGCTCCGCTGTCCGGAAGCTCGTGGTAGATGAGCCATCCCGCCCCGACCAGCAGGACAATCAATGCTACTTGCAGCGCGAGGATCAGCAGGCCGCGAAATGGACGTTTGGGAATCATGTACTGGGTTTGTGGCTAGCCTTTCAATCCGCGGATAAACGTAACCAGGGAGTTGATTTCGTCTTCCTTCAGTTTGTCGCCGAAGGCCGGCATGTTGCCGCGCACGTTGCGGCCGTTCATGATCGAGTTGAAGATCCGCTCGTCGCTGACGTCGGACTGCCAGTCCGGGTCTGTAAGATTGCGCGCGTGGCTGTACTTGCCTTTCGAAGTTGTCGACTTTCCATCCGTGCCGTGACAAGACACGCAGTAGCGCCGGTACAACTGCGGCGCTGGTCGCGCATAACTATTCGAGTATTCGCGGACGGCACCCAGCGCTGACAACGATACAAGTATAACTAAAGCAAGCGAGTAAATTCGCATGGCAACCAAATCATAACACTGACAATTCGACAATCGGCAAATGCAATCGGCAATGTTATGATTGCGCCCGTAACCCGATCCGCAAAACCAGGACAACTCAATTGACCGAAATCGAGATCAGCAAGCTGCGTGAAGAGTGTGGCGTTTTCGGAATTTACGGACATCCCGAAGCGGCGCGATTGACCTATCTTGGCCTGTACGCGCTGCAGCATCGCGGGCAGGAGTCGTGCGGCATCGTCGCGTCGGATGGTAACGAACTGCGATTCGAGCGCGCCATGGGTCACGTCAACGAAGCCTTCAACCAGACGCATCTTGATCGTTTAGCCGGTTCCAGCGCAATCGGACACGTGCGCTACTCGACCGCGGGCGAGGTCTCGATTCTCGAAGCACAGCCGTTCTGCGTGACTTGCCAGCACGGACAGATCGCGGTTTGTCACAACGGAAACCTTCCGTTTGCGCGCGAAGAGCGACTGCGTCTCGAACGCGAAGGCGCGATCTTCTCGTCAACGTCGGACACGGAAGTGGTGCTGCACGGCGTTGCGCGTTCGCGTTTGCCGGTGCGCGAAGCGATACCGCAGGTTTTGCGCAACACTGAAGGCGCGTTTTCGATGCTGTTCCTCACGCCGGAGGAGTTGATTGCGATTCGAGACAGCCGTGGCTTTCGCCCGCTCGCACTTGGACGGCTGGGCGATGCGTGGGTGATCGCATCGGAGACTTGTGCATTTGATCTCATCGACGCGCAGTACGTCCGCGACGTCGAACCGGGCGAGATGATCGTGATCGATCAATACGGGTTGCGTTCGTCGCATCCGCTGCCGCCGCAGAAGCATTCGATGTGTCTTTTCGAGCACGTCTATTTCGCGCGGCCCGATTCGTTGATCTATGGCAAGTCGATTAACGAGTCGCGACACAAGATGGGCCGCAGGCTTGCGGTCGAGCAGCCCGCGGATGCGGACATCGTCGTACCGGTTCCGGATTCGGGAGTGGCGGCGTCGATTGGTTACGCGGCGGAGAGTGGCTTGAGTTTTCGTTTTGGACTCGTCAGGAATCATTACGTTGGACGCACGTTCATCGAGCCGCGGCAATCGATCCGTTCGTTTGGGGTGCGCATCAAACTCAACCCGGTGCGCGATCTGATCAACGGGAGGCGCGTGGTTTTGATCGACGACTCGATTGTGCGTGGCACGACGTCGAAAAAGATCGTGCGCATGGTGCGTGAAGCGGGGGCGAAAGAGATTCACGTCCGGATCAGTTGTCCGCCGACGATCAGTCCGTGTTACTACGGCGTTGACACGCCGAATAAATCAGAGCTAATCGCGGCGCAGATGAGCGTTGCGGAGATCAGAGAGTTCATCGAGGCCGACTCGCTCGGCTACTTGTCGCTCGAGGGAATGATCGCGGCGACGGGATTGAGTCCGGACGCGTCGTGTGTGGCGTGTTGGAATGGTCGATATCCCACGCGGATCACGGGAGAAGCGGAGACGATGTGGGAGCGCGATCATGAATCGGTAGCTGCGGAAAGCTGACATGTTAGCCAAAGTTGTATTGCTGATGCTTATCGGATCGGTCTCTGTAGCTGCGCAGTCAGAGAATCTCTCGGTCGAAGTTTTCCAGGTTCTCGATCTTCCGCTGAGCGTTCACGAAGCTTCGCTCGTCAAAACCGACAAAGGTTTCTTCGTGAAGCTTTCGTTAGGAAACAACACCGAACTCAAAATGCTCGGGCTGCGATATTCACTCGTAATGATCAACTCGAAGAATGAGCTTCAAATCATCGCCAACAGAGTCGAAGGCTTCTCACTTCCGGCTTACGCCACTAAAACAACGACCTTCAAAACACCGCTCAAGTTCAAAGCAAAGGATGACGAACGACTGGCGCTGATGGTGGAACAGGTCGTCTCACGCGAGTCGATCTGGGAAGTTGTGAAAGCTAAGGACGCGTTCGAGGCTTATGCGCGAGGCGACTACTCAGTAGTGCCCGTCGTTTTACGTGTGGCCAATCAGGTCGATTCTCCTCCGGGCCAGCCGCGTGTGTTCTTCTTCAGATTCAAAGACGAGGATTTCTGATTGGGACGAGCTACTCGAGGCTGTGGTTGCGCAATTGCAGTTCTTCTGGCAGTCGCCGCGGCCGGCGCTTACGTCGGCTGGAGATATGTTCTTCCATGGTGGCGAACGCAGCCACCGCCCGCGTCCGGCGGCGAACTGACGATTCGCATTCTCGACGTTGGTCCAATCGATGGCGATGCGATTCTCATCACTTCACCCGCAGGCAAGACCGTGCTGATCGATGCCGGCGACAAGACCAAAGGCAAGGCCGTAGTCGAGGCACTCAAACGTAACAATATTCAGCAGCTCGATTATTTCATCGCGACTCATCCGCATCCGGATCACATCGGCGGTGCGACTGAAGTTTTCAAAGCGGTCAAGGTTCTGAACGTGATCGATAACGGACAACTGCCGAGCGTAGCGCCGCAAGCCACGCCAACGCCCAAACAGAAGCAACCCGCCCCAAAGCCACCGCCGCCCAGCCGGGGCTCGACTAAATCGACTTCGTTGACGCAGTTCTACGACGACTACAAAGCAGCCGTGAGTGCGAGCGGCGCTCGTTATGAGACTGCAAAGCCAGGCACAAAATACGATCTCGGAGGCGGCGCGTTGCTCACGATCCTGGCGCCGTCAGAGCCGTTCTTTACCAAAGACAAGATGAGCACGGGCGGCAACGAGACGAACGCGAATTCGATTGTCACGCGTTTAAATTATGGACAGTTTTCGATGTTGTTAACCGGAGATGCTGAAGACCAGACTGAGCACCGTCTGTTGACGAAGGATCTCGATTTGCAGAGTAAAGTGATCAAGATTTCGCATCATGGATCGAAGTACGCGTCGTCGAAAGATTTTCTGGAGCGAGTGAAGCCGGAAGTGGCGATCGTATCGTGTGGCGCGTGGAATCGTTACGGACATCCGGCGCAGGCGGTGCTCGATCGTTTGAAGGCGGCAAACATTAAGCTTTATCGCACGGATTTGCAGGGCGAGATCACGATCACGACGCGCGGCAAGAATGACGACATGACGATCAAGACC
>Ga0126376_10001100_pt1 | contig 14311 bp, 14 predicted proteins | sample PanSoiMetPlot_15_FD_92760 | JGI IMG/M metagenome (GOLD analysis project Ga0126376, IMG submission 92760) | Tropical forest soil microbial communities from Panama - MetaG Plot_15 | ecosystem: Environmental > Terrestrial > Soil > Tropical forest > Bulk soil | place: Panama | collected 2016-02-17
AGTGATGGCGGCGCCGAGCTCCATACATTCTTCTATTGAAATGTGGGAAAGAGAAATTGGCAGTAAGGTGAAGTCCCTCAGGGCCGTTTGCAGGAACGGTAGTTGGACCTCGATGCTATGCTCCTGGGAGTGGGCGCGTAGGTCATGAGCTAAAAAGTGCACTCGATCTCGCAAAAGGTCGGCTAACGCTTGATCAATGGGTACGTCGCCCAACGGAGTCCGCCAAACTTCCCAGGGACTCAGCGCAGCTTTATGCCCCTTGGCGCGGTGATTAACCCCCAAAAGGATCACACGGCGGATTGATTTCTCCAAACTTGCGTAGAGATGAGCGGCGCAAGGTCCCGAATAGATAAGACCAGCGTGGGGTGCCATGCCTCCGATGAGAGACATGAGAGGCGAATCTACTCCCAGCGGACCCAAAGGGCTTGAAAACAAGCAGTCGTCAACGAGAGCGCTGAGATCTTCAGCGTCAGAAGGATAGAACGATCCGGCTACGGCAGGAAGCCTAATCCGGTCCACGGCCCGCCAAAGTTTGTGCTACGGCTCGGCGATATCAACCTGGAGTGTGCCGATTCCCTCCACTTCTCCTTCAACCTTGTCTCCGGGCTTGAGAAACACCGGAGGTACACGAGCAAAGCCGACGCCCGACGGAGTTCCAGTGCTGATGATGTCACCGGGTTCGAGCGTCAGACCAGCGGATAAGCTTTCGATCGTTGTGGGAATGTCGAAGATCATGTCACGGGTATTACCGTCTTGCATGACTTCGCCGTTGACCCGACAAATCAGTCGCACCTGCTGCGGGTTGGGAAGGGCGCTCTTGTGAACGATCCACGGGCCTATGGGGCAAAATGTGTCAAGGGATTTTCCTTTAAACCACTGGCCGTGGATACGCTGCAGATCACGGGCGGTCATGTCGAGGCACACAGTATAGCCAAAGACATAGTCATAGACCTTATCCTTGGGAATGTCCCGTCCTTTCTTACCTATGACGACGGCCAATTCGACTTCCCAGTCCAATTTCTCCGTGGCCCTGTGATGGACGACTTTTCCCATATGCCCGATCACCGATGTGGCCGGCTTGGTAAAGAAAACCGGGTATTCTGGGTACTTGATCTCAAGCGAACGCGCCTTTGCCCCTTCATCGACATGCTCCCGGTAGTTTACCCCGAGCATGACAACGTTTTTCCTCGGTTGAGGGATCGGGGAGTTCAGTTTTACCTGGTTCAACTTCACCAGCGCGCTGGCAGACGCTAGTCTTTTCTGTTCCTCGGGGTTCTTTCCGGCGACATACTTTTCCGCTTTGCGAGCGACCTGAAGCGCCTTGGCGCCCGCTTCGATGAAGCCTTGCATGCTTCCTAAAAAGGGCGAGTTGCCGCCTTTTAAGTAGCGACGATTAACCTCGGCCAGATCGATGATCTGATCATGGGGCCCCATGAGACCGACGCGTTGTTGGTTCTTGCGCGAGAAAGTCACCAATCGCATAGTTCCTCCGAGTCGAAGGTTTGCTTGTTTCGCCTAACTAAATGGAAGTGCTTTTGGAGAGCTACCGGAGCAAGAGATGAATGTCAAGCTAAAATGATCGACGACGATGGACAATTGAATCAGGTTTAAGATAAACAGATCTTTGATCCTAAAGAAGATTGCCTGGCAAAATCGCCAGTGGTAATTTTCGTCCATGAGGAATAAAAGAGACAACCGCAATACGATGCGCGAAGGCGATCGTATTTTGATCAACAAAGGCATTTCCAAAAAAGTCTTTATCGTGGCGCGGGCCGAGATTCCTCATTCCAACGAGAAAGTTTTCGTTTCTAAATCGGGGGGAAAGTACACGATCGGGCTGAAAGTGTGGAAATCCGATTATGTCTGGAGCGACAAAAATCAGATGTGGGTTCCGAAGCGTTAGAGGAAATATAAGCGCAACTTTTCCTTCGCTCCTTGGCTCGCATTATTGCGACATGATCGAGCTCGGAGCCCTCCAGAGATAGAGTGCCGTAGTTCTTCCTCTGACCATAAATATTCGGTCTAGGGTACCTGTGAAACGCGATCTAACAGCCGCCATTGCTGCTATCAAAGACGGCAAAGGTCCGCCTCTCTTGCTTCTCTTCGGCGATGATTTTCAGGTGCAAGAGGCAGGCAAGGCTATCCTCGATCTCTTGGTTCCTGAAGATCAGCGGGGATTTAACTTTGAGCGCTTTGATGGTCGCTCGACACCTTGGGATCAAGTTGAGCTTTCTCTTATGACGCCGCCCTTTTTTCCAGGCAAAAAAATGGTTTGGGTCGAAAATGCTCCTTACTTTTTTTCGCGGGAGCAAAAGGGAGAACTCAGCGAGCAGGTGCTTCAGCTCTGGAATGAAGGAAAGAAAGAAGACGCCGCCAAACTGCTCATCGATTTGCTGGTGGTTGAAGGTTGGTCACAAGACCAATGGGAGCGGCTCGAAGCCGCGTCGGCCGGGCCCCTTGTGGAGCTGCTGGACATTGACGGTCGCGAAGCGCGGGAAGAAGCCGGGGCGCTTTTGGCCTATTGCAAAAGTCGGGGAATGGACCTTAACAGACGGAAAGAAGCCGAAGGACACAGGCTCTTTGAGCTGCTTGATCAGGGTCTTCCGGAATGGGATTTCCTTCTTTTAAGCGCGCCTCAAGTAGATCGCCGGACACGCCTCTATAAACGCTTCGAAGAGACGGACGCGGTACTTTTTCTCGGCCTGGAGCGCGACCGGAGCGGTAAGCTGAGCCGCGACCAGTTAGTGGACTTTTTTAACCAGCATTTGCGTCAAGCAGCTAAGACAGTGGAACCGCAGGCTCGGGAGATGATTCTCCTGCGCGCTGGTCTTGACTTGCGGGCGTTGCGGCAAGAATTGAACAAGCTAGTGCTCTTTGTCGGAGATCGTGTATCGATCAGAGCCCAAGACGTGGAGATGATCTTCACGGATCGAGGGCAAGGATGGATCTTCGACCTGACGCGAGCAATTTCTGGTCGCGACGCGGTTACAGCCTTGTCCGAGTTGGCACGTCTAATGGCTCAGGGAGAGCATCCCTTAAGGCTTTTGGCAACCATTGCCAGTGAAGTGCGGCGGCTGATTGCCGCGCGCCAACTGATGGAAAAAGAGTTGCGCGGCCGTTGGAAGCGGGGAATGACCTATGCGCAGTTTCAACAGTCGGTGTTGGGACAGGGAACACCGTTGCTAACGCGCAACCCTTACGCTGATTACATGTGTTTCCAGAGAGCGGATGATTTCTCCCTTAGCGAGCTGCATTCTCATATGGAGAGTATTTACGAAGCCGACATTTACTTGAAATCCACGGGCAACGCTCCCCGACTGGTTATGGAAAGAATGATTCTAGGAATGTGCCTAGGCGCGCACCAGAGGAAGGCGGCGTCAAGACGCAGAACGGAAATATGAGAAACGCAAGGAGCGGGTTCGCCGGCTTCTTGGTTCTGGCCGTCTTATCCGGCGCTCCGGCTCGGGCTGAGATGGTCGTCCAAGCCTGCTTTAGTCCTCAAGGAAGATGCTCCGCACATATCCTGCGGGAAATCGAGCAAGCTAAAAAAGAGCTCCTGGTCGCGGTCTATGCCTTTACAAGCGATGATCTAGCGGCAGCCCTTGTGCAAGCAAGGAAACGGGGGGTTGCGGTTCAAGTAATTATCGACCGGGAATTCGACGCGGCAAATGAAAAATCCAAAGGACGGTTTCTGGAGGGACAAAAGATCCCCTTGCGTCGGCTCTCCGGAATCAAGGCTAGCGTCCCGGAGAAGGACGCTGGTCTAATGCACCAGAAGTTTGCCGTTATCGATCGCAAGCTTGTGTTCACCGGTTCCTACAACTGGACCCATGCGGCGGACAATCTCAACGACGAAAATTTGCTTTTGTTCCGCGACGCTGGCGCATTGGCAGAAGAATATCGCAAAGCCTTTTTTAACCTTTGGGGAAGAAAATCTTGATGCGGCTGCCTTGGAGCATAACGGCGATCATCGTGGCGGCCTTTGCAGGCGGTTTCGCTACGCACTTTCTTTATCAGCGGTGGAATCTGTCGCCGGAGGAAAGCCAGGAAACTATTACCGGCAGCAGCGGTCCGATCTCTCAAAGCGCTCCACCCACTACGCCGCAGAACTATCGGGTTAGCTATGAGCCATTTTCAGCCTCCCCAGATAGGCGGGCAGAACTTCCGGTGCTCCAGGCGCGAGAGGTGGAAAGGATCCGCGGCCTTGCCGGTAATCGAGCTCGTATTCGGGGCCGAGTCTTTCGTGTTGGTTATTCGGCGAAGAGCAATACTTATTTTCTTAATTTTGGTCCTTCGCGCGAAGCTCTCACCGCGGTGATCTTCGCATCCACAGCCGAACTGTTTGAGAAGAACAAGATTTCGCCGAAAAACTTCGATGGCCGGGAAGTGGAGCTACAAGGGGAAATCAAAGATCATCCCCAGTACGGGCTCGAGGTAATATTGGAAAGCCCGTCCCAAATCAAGGTGGTGAACTGAGCCTCAGGAACTTTTCGGCAGTCCAGATATTCCCCAAACAGGGTCGGCGGGAAACGACAAGCCTGCCGAGGGATTCAGCCTCAACCTGAGGCCGATCCGCCTCCGGCACAAATGGGTCTCTATCTTTTAGGTGGTCTGGGAGCTGATGGTGATGAAGCGGGTGACAAATAGATGTGCAACCTCTGGCCGAGCAGCAAAACAGGCATTGTAACTTCACCCTAGGTACCTCGATTCTTCGGGCTCCCTTGGCTTCGGGCTATCTTTCATGGTTTAGGCTGAATGCAGGGATATTCCCGTGTCCTGGAAGAGGTGCCCTTTTAGGGCTTAACAATTAATTTTTTTTGCGTACAATGAAAAAGTTATGGCTGAGGTCCAAAAGAAATGCATGATCTGTGGCAAATCGGTTGTGCTTACGAAGGCTGGAATTTGTGAACCTTGCCAGGACCGAATTCGAAGAGAGGCCATGGGGGAGCAGGCAGGGATCAGCGACCGGGCGGACCAAGAATTAGCTAGGCATGGGGTGACGCCGACCAAGAAATAGGTCGGAACGTGTCCAGCTTGAGATTGATTTGCCGTTCGCCATATGTGGAATGAAAAAGTCAGGAAAATCAGTGCGTTCCTTTCTTTTTACACTTCACAAAAAATCTTAAGCATGGTATAAAGTAGTTTTATTCGTACTCGTTTCGAGGTGGCCTACCGCTTCAACGGGCATCAAGCAACGAGGAGGTTTAAGAAGCTGCACCCGCGCCGATACTTTCAAATCGTTCCCACGCTAGTCCTTTTTCTGTTATCTATCTCGGGTACTTCGGTTTGGTGTTTTTCTCCTGATGAAGACTTGACTGCGCGAGCGGCCATACTGATGGACGCGACCACAGGAAAGATTCTCTATCAAAAGGAGCCGGACCTGCGTTTACCTCCGGCGAGCACGACGAAGATCGTTACTGCCATCCTTACTTTAGAGAGCGGCCGAAAACTTAACGACTCGCTTACCGTTTCGAAATCGGCGACGCGGGTTCCAGCCTCCAAACTATATCTTCGTCCCGGTCAAACCATTACCATCGAGGATTTACTGTATGCTTTGCTGCTATCTTCAGCCAACGACGCCAGCATGGTGTTGGCCGAAGGAATCGGCGGTTCAGTAGAGCAGTTTGCCGAGCTGATGACCAAGAGGGCACATGAGCTAGGAGCTACGAATAGCAACTTCTCGAACCCCCACGGACTGACAGCCCCGGATCATTATTCGACCGCGAGGGATCTGGCAATTTTGTTCCGCTACGCGATGAAGAGCGCTACCTTTCGCGAGATTGTCCAGACCAGAATCAGCTCGGTGAGCTCCAGTTCCGTGGTAAGGAAAAAAACTGTAGCGCGGCGAATCTCGGTTAGAAACCATAATCGTTTACTGTGGAATTTTGATGGCGCCATCGGTGGCAAAACCGGTTATACAGCAGCGGCGCAGAAATGCTTTGTTGGAGCGGTGGTGCGTAACGGGGTGACCTTGATTGTGTCAATCTTGGGTGCGCGGGACCAGTGGGGAGACACGAAAAAACTTTTGGAATACGGATTTGACAATTACCAGACGCTAAAAGCTGCCACGCAACCCGCGGGTAAACCCATGTCGGGGGAACAGGTAAATATTCGGCCGGAATCGATTTCCACGTCCGTTGTGACTCCGGAAGGCGATGATAAGCCCAAGAGCGTGAACGGCTACTTTCTCCAAATTGGCGCGTTTAGAGAGCGTGATCGGGCGGATTTTTTGTTGAAGCAAGTGAACGAGAAGGGCTTCAATGCGTTCGTGGAAAGAACCTTGTCGAACAAAGATCAAGCCACCTATCGAGTGCGAGTGGGACCCTACGCAGATCTGCTCCAAGCTCAAGAAATCGCCGGGGAGCTGCTGGATCGAAGCGGTTATCAAGCTGTCATATTGCCGCCGCCTTAGCGCGGCCTTAATAAGGTCCAAGTAACTCTTCATTCACCGTCTTCAAATCTCGACGACCATACCGTCTTCCGCTACTGTTTCCGCTATCTCTTTTCTGTGCGCAAGCATTTCCTCGCCGAGGTGAGTCAGCACGAGCCGCTTGCAGTGAAGACGCGGTAGATACTCCTGCAACTGAAGATAGTTTAAATGGTTGCCGGTGCCCGTATCGTAGAACGAACATTCGCAGAGAAAGAGATCCGCTCCGCGCGCGTGGTCAAGAAAGCGATCGGTCCACGTCGAATCTCCGGAAAAGAGAATCTGCTTTCCGTCACAACTAACTTTCAAAGCGAGGGATATCTCCTGCACCTGATGGGGCACGCGAAAAGAGAAAACATTTATGCCTTCGACGACGGCGGCGGCTTCAGGCTGCAATAGATGAAAACGAGTCGGCGGCATACCTCGAGCCACGGAACCGTGGCCGTACATTAAGCCGAAAAGCTCACAAACTTTTTCTTCGGTTCCTGGCGGGCCGGCGATGTGCAGAGGCCGGTGACGAGGTTTTTGATAAAGATATTCGATGAAGAAAAACGGAATGCCGCCGAAATGATCGCCGTGCAGATGACTGAGAAAAATTACATCAAGTCGTTGCGGGTCAAAGCCGGCCTTTTTCATGGCTAGAAGAGTGGTTGGCCCGCAGTCCAAAAGAAAAAGTCGATTTGAAGCTTCAACAAGATAACCGCTCTGATTGCGGCCACCGCTACCAAAGGCATCTCCGCAGCCAAGAATGTGAAGTTTCACAATACACTCCGACAAGCTCTTTTCCTTGCTTACGTACCACTCGGGAACTGTTAGACGCAAGCCGGTGATCCAGTTATCAGTTTTCCGAGTAGAGAAAAGCTGGTGCAAATCGTGTTGCTTTTTGATGCCTCTGCGAATAGATTGAAAAGCGTGGCCGTGTATAAACGTCCCTTTTTTTCCTCTTACACAACGAGTTTATGGGTTCGATTTCTCCGCTTCGGCCTGCTCTCGCATAAGAAGCTGGAAGAGGATTTGGAGAAAGTTGGACTAACCCCGCCACAATTTTATGTGCTTGCGACCATCGGCTACGCGGGCGGTCTTCCCTTCGGTGAGATCGGGGCCAAAATGATGGTAACGGTCAGCAACTTAACCGGTATCGTTGACAGACTCGAAGAGAAGAAAGTCGTTTCTAGAAAGCGAGACGAGAATGATCGCCGCGTGGTTCATGTCGTGCTAACTGAAAAGGGAACCAAACTATATAAGAGCACGATTCCGCTTTTTGAGAAGAGCCTAGTTCAAATCTTTTCCTCACTCGATAAGCCCCAACAGAAAGAGCTTTCCGCTCTTTTGCGCAAACTTAACCACATCTCCTGGGCGAACTAGCACCTGAACATATTCAAGATCGAGGAGTGTAGAGAGTCTATAAACTGGCCGACGTTTGTTGACAGAAGTTGTTACTCAATTGTAAAGTCAATATATTAACTATTTTGTGAATTGCCGTGAAGAATGAAGGCAAAAAGGTCTTGGGCCTCGATCGAGTCAAGAAATGGCTCTATGCGAAGGGGCTCGAAGAACGCAGCGCGGGGTGCGTTCTGTGCGGGTCATGCTATGGTCATGGGCCGGCCAATCCTATGGAAGATTTTCCCGGCCCCAAAACCAAGTGCCCGCCCTACGAGTTTTATCGGCTCCAACGCTTCACGCCGAAATCACGTTGGCTTATGGCACAACGGGTATTTCATGGACTCGACCAGATCACCCCGGAGCTTAAAGAGGTTATTTACACCTGCAGCAACTGCCTGATGTGCCAAGAGCTGTGCGGCGTTCGAAACGATAGCTATGGGCCTTGGGATATTACCGTTGCGATGCGCGAGGAGATGACCGAGAAAGATGGACCCCTCGATGCCCATCGTCCGTTCCTCGAAGGTTTAAGGCTGCACGATAACCCGTGGTCGAAACCGAAATCCCAGCGCGGTTCATGGGCGGATGGGCTGGGTTTAAGAAAACTCGGTGACGGGAACGCATCGACTCTCCTTTTCGCTGGCTGTTCCGCGGATCAGGCGGCAGTTGCGCCGGGCGTCATCGCACTCGCACAGTTAATGAAAACGGCCGGGGAGGATTTCGTCATTTTGGCCGACGAAGAGAAATGCTGCGGCTTGTATGCTTACGATCTCGGTTTTCGCCGGGAGTATGAGCGCTTGGAAGATGAAAATCTTGCTACTCTAAACAGAGCGGGGATTCGCAACGTCGTGATTGCATGTGGAAGCTGCCAACGGATCTGGCGCGAATACGCCAAGCAAGCAGGATCTGCGCTGAAAGTCGTTCACGGCGTCGAATTTGTGGAGAACGCCCTGCAGGCGGGTCGGTTGAAGTTTACCAAGATGGTTCGGCAGAAAGTTACCTACCATGATTCCTGTCATCTCGGCAGAGGTTGCGGCGTTTACGAGGCTCCGAGGACGATCTTGCGTTCAATCCCCGGCGTGGAGCTTGTGGAGATGGAAAGGAATCGGCGGTGGGCGTGGTGCTGTGGTGGTGGGGGAGGTGTATGGGAAGCCTATCCCGAGCTGGCGCAGTGGAACACCGAGGACAGGTTACGCGAGGCCAGGGAGACAGGAGCTGAATTGGTGTTGACCTCCAGCGCGCTGTGCCAGCGCCGGTTCGCTGACGGCGGCCAAAGTAACCCGCCGACTCAGGATTTACTCGCCTTCGTTTTGCGAGCTATTGAGCCATGATCCAAGAAGCCCACTTTACGCCACAGAAAATGCTCGGCCTGCTGCAGCTTAAAACAAATTCACTGGGCCCCTACGCGCTCATTCCCGGGCCGAAGGAACGTTGTCAACGACTGCTCAAAAGTTTGCAAAACCCCACGAAGAATTTCTCATTTTTAGACTACGAAATGTATACCGGCAGCCTCGACGGGAAGAGAGTTACGGTGGGCAACGGCGGCCGCTATGCGCCGGATACCGGCATGACGACGGAGATTTTATGCGCCGCCGGCGCGGAGTCTCTAGTTCGGCTCGGCAGCTGCGGTTCGCTGCAGGATCAGGTTAAGGTCGGCGATCTCGTCATTGTGACCGGGGCGATCCGCGGTGAAGGGACAACGAGTTATTACGTGCCGAAAAATTTTTCCACTGTCGCACATCCCGATATTGTGGGCGCGTTGCAAAAGGCGGCGGAGAGTCTGCAAGTTTCGCATCATCTGGGACGGATTTTTACGACCGATGCGCTGTTTCAAGAAACGCCGGAGCTGATCCGAGAATTAAATGAACAAAATGTTTCTGGCATTGACATGGTCACATCGACGTTCCTGACCATTGCGCAACTGCGGGGAAAAAAGGCCGGCGCGATTCTCGCCGTTTCCGACGAGTGTCTTCACGGCAAATATGCTTTTCGTGATCCGGTTTTTCTCGCTGCCGAAGAGAAGATGATCGAGGTGGCACAGAAAGCACTGCGCTACCTTTGAAGCGCTTTCTAGTCTCGCGATAAAATCATGAAAATGGCCGACAGTCCGCTGTTCGAGCCCGTCATTTGGCAAGGCAGCGGCTTCAAGATCCTCAACGAAATCTCGATCCCGGAAAAAATCGAATATATCGAGGTTACGGAAATCGCCCAGGCTTTGGCTGCGGTTCGAGAGATGAAGACCCGCGCCTTCGGCCAGGTCTTAACTTTTTTCTATAGCGGCGCCCTGCTAGCGCAACGGTACGAAGGCAAGGAGCCCGCACCATTGCGCCAGGCGCTTGAGCGGCTGACGGAACAGTTCTGCGAAGCCCGTCCCACCTTCGATTTTGTGGGCTTGGGTGAATTTTTCTTCCGATGGTTTGATAAATTGCCACAGGACGTAGCGGTCGGAGAATGGATGGCAAAGCGTGCGCGAGAGTTTGGCGCGGAGATTATCAAGGCGCGGCAAGGGCGGGCCAAACGGACCGCAAAAATCTTGCCGCGCTGCGCGCGAGTCATGACCCACTGTAACGTCAGCGGCGAGTTGGTGGCTGTGGCTCGCTACTGCAAAGAGATGGGGAAAGAGTTTTCCGTCATTGCCACTGAAACGAGGCCCTATCTTCAGGGTTCACGGCTTACGGCGTGGGAACTGTCTCAGGCGGGCATTGAGGTTTCTCTGATTCCAGATTGTGCCATCGCCCAGGCGCTGGCCACGGGTGAAATTAACGCGGTCATTGTCGGCGCTGATCGGTGCGCCCAGAACGGTGACATTATCAACAAGGTCGGAACCTATCCACTGGCGCTGATGGCCAAAGACTACGACATTCCCTTCCACGCTCTGGTGCAAGATCCCGGCGACCTGGCGAGGGGGGATGCCGTCACCATAGAAGAACGGAGCGCGGATGAACTGCTTGAGTTCCAGGGCCAACGATTGGTGCCTGAAGGCGGGGAGAAACTGGCCGGCCGTTATCCGGCGTTCGATCTTACGCCTGCTTCTCTGCTCACTTCTCTGATTGGATTTGACGGTGTGTACACGCCCGAAAGTTTCAGAGATAGGTTTCTTAAAAGTTCGTCTGCGCCAGGGAGCCGTGTGAGAAAGAATCGGGAAAAGTATCTTCTCGTCTTCGGGGTTCCGAGACTAAACGCTTATGATTTTCTCCTGCATGCGCTCAAAGCGGAACATGGGTCCGGGGTTCTAGTGCCGGAGATGCGTCCGGAGCTTTGGGGGGCTCGAATCGTTGCCCCGGAGTTGTTGCGGCGCAAAGTTCCCACGACTCTGATCTCGGACAACATGATGGGGACGCTCTTCGCTCAGGGACAGGTTGGCCAATTGTATCTTTTCTATAGCGGGCTCTACCCAAGCGGACCAGAGGGAATCTGCGGCTCGTTGCTCGCTGTGCGTTTGGCGCGCGCTCATGATGTTCCTATCGAACTACAGGACTGCGCCACGGTCGACGAAGCGCCCCCGGATCGGGACATTTCCAGTTTTCTCGGACAAAGGATTGCTCCCCATGGCGTTTCTATTCAGCCGCTGCAAAAAGAAATCGTTCCTTGGGAACTTTTTCAACCCAAAGGTGGCTCATGACACCTGTGGAGAGAGAGATAATTCGCTGGGGAAAGCTCCTCTTCGAGCGCAGGCTCATTAGCGGCTGGGGAGGAAATCTCAGTTGCCGCGTTGGTAAGCAACAATTCGTGATTACGGGTCAGCACGCGCCTTTGGGTTTCCTCACGTCAAAAGATTTGGTGCGGATCGATCACGAAGGTAAGCCGACCAAAAGAAGCCAGCGGACTTCCAGCGAGACGCCTCTGCATCTCGCGGTATACCGCGGCACCGATGCCCAAGCCATTGTTCATGTCCATCCTCCTATGGTGCTGGCTTTTTCATTGACCCACGAGTTTTTTGTCCCGGTAAGTTTTGAGGAAAAGTACACCATCGGCGAAGTACCCATCATCCCGCAGGATACGCCCACAGTGACAAAACCGGAGCAGGTCGTCGAAGAGCTGAAATATCATCCTATAGTAATCGTCAAGGGTCATGGAACCGTGGCCATTGGGAAGGACTTGCAGGAAGCTTTTCTGGTGACGGATCTACTAGAAGAAGCGGTGCATTGCCAGTTTTTCAAAGAACCTTTCGGAGCCACGGGCGCGGCGGCAACGCAGGCTTCTCACAGGCAAGACGCCAAAACGACACGGGCTGCAGCTGATGCAAAACGTTACGCGTTGTTTTCTCACGAACACATGGCTGCACTCACGGATAGCGCCAATCAGGACACGCAGTTTCGAAACCACGGAGCCGAGACCAACCTTTCGACATCGCTCACGCTTCATCTCGAGGATCCCGCTACGTCGTGGACGGTGAAGTTCGTCGCCGGTAAGATCACAGAGCTGGAGCAAAGGATGGACGGCGAGTTTATGATTAGCGGCAAGGAGGAATGGTGGAAAGCGGTATTCAGCAATCGCATCGACGCGTTTCTCGCCACCCAGCAAGGTAAATTGAAACTAGAGCGCGGTGAGCTGGCACAACTTTCGCGTTGGTACAAACCTTTTCAGAGGGCTTTTTCGCTATGGCAAACGATTCCGGTGAAATAGGCTTCTTCGCGGCGGAGGCGCTGGAAAAGGCAGCCGCGCGACAGCCGCAGAAGAAGGCGATCATCGCCAAGGAAGAGGAGCTTACGTTTGGGGTTTTAGACCAACGGGTACAAGCGCTGGCTGGCCATTTACAAAAAGAGGGCATCAAGCAGGGAGACCGGGTCGGCATTCTATTACCAAACTCCGTCGCGATTCCGCTCAGCTACTATGCGACTCAGAAGATCGGCGCGGTCACCGTTATTCTCGATGCCAGGCTGCGAGGCAAAGAACTGCAAGGTGTGCTGGGGGACGCCGACCTCAAACTCTTGATCGTTCACAATCAATTGTTCCCCGAGGTCCAGGAAGTTTTTCACTCCATGCCATCTATTCCAGTCTGGGTTGCCAATGGCGAGGGAGACCGGAGTTTCGAAAAGCGATTCACTGAAGCACCGTCGATGCTGAGCCTGAGCCCAGTGAAACCCGAGGAGGACGCGCTCATTCTTTACACGTCTGGGACAACGGGAGAGCCCAAAGGCGTAGTGCTGAGTTACATCAATCTCGCCCAGTATCCGCGCGTGATGAGCGACATGGGGGTCACGAATACTTCAACGATCCGAGGTTGCATCTTACCCATGTCCCACATCGTGGGACCCATGGTGTGTAACGAGCTGGTCGAAAAGGGATACACGCTCGTTATTTTTGATCAGATCAATCCCGTGACGTTGCTGGAAGGTATTCAAAAGTATCGCATCAGCGTCTTCGAAGGCGTCCCGATCGTATTCCAATTGCTCTTGGGAGTTCGCAATCTCGCCGATTACGATACCAGCAGCATGAAAATCGCCGCGATGATGGGAACCACCGTACCAGTGCCGTTATTGCGGGCTTTCCGAGCCGCGCAGCCTCATATCCAAGTGATTCAAGGATTCGGCCTCACGGAAACATCTCCCTTGATTACGCTGGTCGAACCCGATCGGGCGATAGACAAGATGGGTAGCATTGGCCGCGCCGTTCCCGGAGTGGAGGTGAGGATTGTCGACGAGAATGGCAACGAAATTCCAGCGGGTGAACCGGGAGAGATCATTACCCGGGGCCCGCACGTGATGAAAGGATACTTTCGCAAGCCGGAAGCAACCGCAGCGCGGGTTCGGGATCGATGGCTTTACACGGGGGACGTGGGGAAACTAGGAGCAGACGGTTATTACTTCCATTTAGGCCGGCGCGACGACATGATCATCACCGGCGGTTTGAACGTTTATCCCGCGGAAGTCGAAAATATGATTTACCAGCACGCCAAAGTTCAGGAGGCTATTGTTTTTGCTATCCCAGACGCCAAGAGAGGTCATGTGATTGGCGCTGCGGTGGTGGCAAGGCAAGGGGAACCCATAGTCGAGAAAGATCTGTTGTCGTATCTGCGCATCAATCTCGCGAACTTTAAGGTGCCCCAGAAAATCGTTGTGCTCGAATCACTACCACGCACGTCATCGGGAAAAGTGATCCGAGACGCGGATGTACTTCTCGCCGGTTAACGAGGCGGCCGCATGAGCGAGAGCATAGGCGAGGAGCTAATCGAACGTATCAGAAATGCCGCCGGCCTGATTCTCGGCGTCTCTGAGAATCGGAGTTGGATCGAATTTTTTTTCGAAGGCGATCTCATGCACACCAAAACCGTCAACCTCCCGGGGGATTCGACCTTCGATTTCTATGTCGAAGAGATTCCCCATAAAACTACGGTCTACGAGCATCCCCGCACCATGGTTTTCTTCACCGGCCCGTGCGACGTTGAAATCGTCCGCGACGGCAATAAAGTCATTGTCAGAGGGGTAGAACAGCCAGACCCCGGCTCTGTCTAAGTCTCCATAAATATTCATGATTCGCCGGCCACCCAGGCCCATAAATCAC
>Ga0126376_10001101_pt1 | contig 14303 bp, 18 predicted proteins | sample PanSoiMetPlot_15_FD_92760 | JGI IMG/M metagenome (GOLD analysis project Ga0126376, IMG submission 92760) | Tropical forest soil microbial communities from Panama - MetaG Plot_15 | ecosystem: Environmental > Terrestrial > Soil > Tropical forest > Bulk soil | place: Panama | collected 2016-02-17
GAAGAAATAGGACGGATGAAGCTCCGAGAAGCTGCGAAGCTCCTCGGGCGTCATCGCGCGTTGCCCTAGGAGAGCTTTTCACTTTAGCAACTCCGTCAAACATGCAGAGGGCCCGAGCGAGGCGCTCGAGAACGTCCAGTAATCGCTTTCCCGATCGCCCTCTTCAAGCGGCGCGATGTACGGCCGCGTTACACCGACTTTGGCCGCGAGATCCCGCTGGCTCATGCTCATCGCGGCGATCCGCCGGGAGACCGGCGATGGTGTCGAATTCGTCGATTCATACCGCGGCGCTTCGCGCGGGTCCGATCAAGAATCGCACGGAAGCAGCGTACTGGCTCACCGAGCGCGACGTCGGAAAGCCACCACAGGTCGAGGAGCCTGCCGGCCAACAGGACGGGCTTATTCGAGTGAAGCTGACGTGGCCGACCGATGGTGCGTAGTCGCGCAAGTATGGGCATGAGACGAAGTAATCCCGATTCCTGAGCCACCGATGCTTATCAAATGAGCACGATGGTCTAACCGGACGAAAAGCGGCTCGCCTCACGAGTCTGCTCACGGGTTGTCCACGGCTTCGTCGCAGACACGGTGAATTGGCGGCTCGCGTGAGCCTGATCAACTTGCACGGGCGCGCATCGTATTTGCGAGCGGCTCCGACGTAGCTATTGCTAAGGCAGCCGAGCAAGTCGCGTACGCAAGTCTTGCAGTGAGCGACCCTTCGGCTGGGTCCTCGCAGCCGCACTCATCGGCACATCCACTCGATCAGGCAATTGATTGCTTTCCGTGACGAGCCTTCGTGTAGTTTCGCGCGATTCGCGCACCGTCCGACGTAACGCTTCGGGAAGCATCGTGCAGGTCACGACGTGTTGGCGCAGTCGGTCGGTCAGGTCCACACGGCAACGCGGACAGAGGTTTGTGCGATGGCTCAGAAGATCTGATCCAAGTTCGGTCTGCCGGAAGGCTTGGGAGCACGATGCGCACTCGGCCACCGCGTGGTCGAAGCAGTGTTGAAAAAGCAGCCTTAGTTCCACAGGGCTCAGAGCGTGTGGTCTTCGGCAGTCAAGATGGCGGGCCTGAGCGCCGTCGAACATGAGCGTGTCGTCAAGAGACACCGGTTTAAAGCAACGGGGACACGTCGGCGGCGTCATCGGGTCCTGCACGTGTGCAATATCGACGCCGTCACATAAGACTGTGAATCTTATGATGAGAGCGTGAGAGCAGGAGAGGCCTGAGGTGTCAGCACGGAAAAGCGCTGTCATCTCGCCGACAGATGTAGCCGAATGCGGTGGCACGCACCCATTTATGCCGAGCCTCGATTCCTTGAAGCGGGCAGACGTAGGATTGTCCAGCCCCGCGCGAGCAGGGTTTCGTCGATCCCAACGGGCCAGCGGCGATTACGCCGGCGCCGTTCATGCTCGCGGGATGCCGCATGCTGACGCCGCTTCACGCCGGTCGGATTGCCTTCGAACGCTCGCCGGCAAAGCTGGTAGAGGGGCTCATAGTCCCGGTCTACCACGATGAGCTGTTGTGACGATCCAGGCCGCGCGGCGAGCGGTCGGACCCTTCTGGTGAGCGAATCGAGGCTGTCGCTACCGCCGAACGCTGACGTCGGTCAACTTGGGGTGGGCGGTCCTGCGGCACGCGACAACGTATGCTCTTCGACGTTACAACTGAGCACCGAAATGATCGGACGCACTACGGCAACTTGCCGCTGCCCCGCTCATGTGCTCCCCAGGTCCGGAGGTCCATGACCCGGGCTGTTTGACGGACTCACGCTCGCGATCGCAGCTAGGCGTGCTGCGACTAAGGTCGCCGCGACCATGGTCGCATGGTCCCGACAGCGATTCCCGATGTATGACTCAGGGCATGCAGCCACGACGACGCGCCGTTGTAGTCCAGCGGTCCTTCATTAGATGAGTCTCGAACGATGAGTCTCGAACGCGTGGATGGTGCAGACAGCTAGACCACGCATCCTGTTGGTCGGTGGTAATCCACCGTTGGCCGCAATGGCCACTGAGCACTTGCATTGGGGCGGTCGTTACGAAATTGAGTCGGCGGCGTTTTGTGACCACGCCCTGGTAATGTTGTCCCTTCGGAGATTTGACCTCGTTCTGATACTGAGTCTCCATGTGCCGTGGACGATATGGCCTCGGTCGTACTCGTCAGAATGGCGTGCCGACCTCATGAACGCCATTCTCTTCCTGAAGCACATGAGAACTCTGCCGAGCCCACCGCCCGTCATCCTCCTATCAGGGAGTCCGCTCGCCGCAGTGAAGGAGGAGGCGCTTACGAGCGGTGCGTTCGCCTTTATCCCGAAACCTGTCAGCCTCACCGAACTCGACCGATTCATCGTGCTCGCGCTCGAAAGTCCAAAAGGGCAGCCGACAATCTGACTCTCCGCGCGACACTCGGCAGCCGCAGTCGGTCTGCCAACAAATCATTGGCGGCGTGTGGGCTCTACCCGTCTCCTTGAGCGATGATCCGACACTGGACGGGCCGCGACCCGGCCATTGCACGCGCAAGGACCAGACCAAACCTGCAGGGTCGACGGCCTACGTAGCGGGGGCCTGTGGCGTAGAGGACTGGCTATCTCGTTCCGCCAGCACCTCAGGTGTCGCACAGTAGTGCCCGCATTCAAGATGGTAGGAGCCGTACGCGAACCGCGCCGTGATCGGCTTCCTGTCGCGCAAATGCAACCATTGACTCTTCAGTCGCGTCCGCATAGGTTGCTGGGCGAATAGACTTGCTCCAACAATTCGTGCTCGAGACAGCGGCGGGTGCGCCAATCGCGTGATCCGACAGACGTCTTCGGCTGGCACTCATTACGAGGCGACGTGATCTGATGGGGGGCAACTGGATGCTGAGTCTGAGACCACACTTCGTTTACCTCGGAGCCGCACTGCTCTTTTTCAGTTCCGTTGACGGTACGCTCGCTGATCCGAAAGTCTGGCGCGAGCAGGGTCCGGGGCCGACCCTGTTCGAAGCGAATACCGCCGTGCCGCCCAACAGCCCCGCCACGGGTGCCGTCAATGCCATCGCCCCCAGTCTCGCGGACCCCGACCTTCTCTATGTCGGGACGGTCAATGGCGGCGTCTGGAAGACGACGAACGCCACCGCCGACAGTCCGACCTGGATACCGCTCACCGACAAGCACGTGCCGGCGTTGTCGATCAACTCCCTAGCCATCAGCCCGGTGCACTCGGACACGCTATTCGCGGGCACGGGCAGTACGAGCAGCCTCGCTTTCGAAGGCAGCCCGGGCTTCGGGGTCTTGCGCTCCACCAACGGCGGCAAGAGCTGGACGGTCCTCGCGTCATCCACGTTCACCGGGCGGCGGATCACCAGCATTGTGCCCACGGGGCTGAGTGGCGGGAACGTCGTGCTCGCGGCTTCACTCTTTGATCGTGTCGGCACCAGCGATCACGGCGGCGTTTACCGCAGCACCGACAAAGGCCAGTTCTTCGTCCGAGTTTCAGGGAACGGCACCTCCGGTCTGCCGGATGCGGGCGTGGCGAGTCTGGTGACCGATCCGAAAAATGCCCGCCGGTTTTATGCAGGCGTGCCGAGTCGATTCGGCGAGAACGCCAATGCTGGGATTTACCGCAGTGACGATGGCGGCGTGACCTGGGCCGCAGTCAACACGGGGCTCACGGGCCATACGAATTCGTTCCGCATTCTTCTGTCCGTCCATCACAGTCGCAGCGCGAATGTCGTATATGCCGCGATCATCAGCAACAGCACCTTCACGGTAACGGGCGTCTTTCGCTCCACTGACCAGGGCGGCAGCTGGACGGCCATGGGCGTGCCCACGCCGGACATTTTCCCAGGCGCTCAGGGCGATATACACGGGACGATCTTGGCGCATCCCGCGGATCCGAACGTCGTCTTCATCGCCGGGGACAGACAAAATGGTCCCTTCCCTAACGTCAATGGCTGCCGAAACTTCAACGCGAACATATTTCGTGGCGATGCAGGCCAGTTGCCGGGCGACCCGTGGCAAAGTGTGGTGTGCAACGGCGCTAACGGTACCGCACCGCACGCGGACTCCCGGGCCATGGCCTTCGATGCCACGGGCAATCTCTTGCATGCCGACGATGGTGGCCTCAATCAGTTGCTCGATCCGGACAACGAGGCGGGTATGCGCCGCTGGGTCGCCGTCAACGGTAACCTCCGCACCATCGAACTCCATTCCGTGGCGTACGACCCTCTGAGCAACATCGTTTTTGGTGGTGCCCAAGACAATGGCGCGGCGGTCCAGACGGCCTCGGGCGAGGTCACATGGACGCAGCTTCTCGGCGGCGACGGCGGAAACGTCGCGGTCGATAGCGATCAGACGGCACACCCTGGGACTACCATTCGCTACACCAGTTCCCAGTTTTTCGGGAATTTCAATCGCACCATGTGGAACGCCGCGAACAACCGCATCGGGGGCCCGAGTCCAGTTCAACTCCGCATCACCTCCGGATCGGGAACCGGCCTGACGCTCTTTCAGTTCGACGGAAATATTCAGTTCTTCCAACCCTTCGTCCTGAACGCGATCGATCCACGCCGAATGCTCATCGGAACCGCCAACATTTATGAGTCTGTGGACCGGGGCGATACACTCGCCAACCTCGGCTTCACCGGATTCTTCATCGGCGATACGCTTGGCTCCAGTCCGCTCGCGTACGGCGGTCGCCTGGACGGCGTGCCTCAACCTGATGTGTTTTATGTGGGTGCCGGGTCGACGATCCGGCACCGCGTGTCGTTGGGCGATCCAATTATTATCTTGAGCGCTTACCCCGGCGGTCGGGTGCGGACACTGGCGATCGATCCCCAGAACTACCAGGCGATCTACGTGGTCGACTTCCTGAACCAAGTGTGGGCCTCCCTTGATGAGGGAGCGTCGTGGACCGATCTCACCGCCAACCTCGCTTCGCTGAGCAGCGACATCCGGGCGATCGAGGTCGTGAGACGCGAGCGTTCCAAGCGCACCGTGTTGATCGTGGGAGGCTTGGGCGGTGTGTTCCAACGCAAGCTCGGGGCTGACGATGAAGCGGAAGCAGAAGACGATGCTGATAGCTGGCACCCGCTCGGCCGAGGGCTGCCCCCCGCCTTGATTCGTGATCTTCACTACAACACGGCAAATAACGTGTTGGTGGCGGCGACCCTGGGCCGGGGAGCCTGGACGCTACCGAATGTTCTCAAGGGGGATTCGCGTGCGCTTGGCGACGCCACCATTCAAGAACTCGGCGGTCAGTCCGTGACGGCGAACATCAGTAGGGTCGAAACGAATTGGGCGCCGGAGAATGCACTGAGTCTCTATGTGGATCCGGTCCCAGCCGTAGCGGTGCGGCTGACCAAAGACCAGTAGCTTAGCGTTCTAAGCTGGATCCTTGTGGGCGGAATTCGGACAGGCAGCCTCTCGAAAGTATTCGTGGCTGTAATGTCTCTTCTTACTGTGGCCAGCGTGGCCGCGGGGAAGGAAGTGGCGAAGGCGTCGGGTCTCAGAGGCACTACAAGTTCGATGGTGGCAAGTGGTCGGCCGGGGAAACCACCCACAGGCGGCCCTGCCAGTCTCGAGTTTGCAATCGCGCCGATGCACGACGATCGCCCGGCGTTTCAGAACGCGATATTCGTAAGGAGCGATGCGCAAGGGAAGTACGAGGTTGCGCTTCCACCGGGGCGATATTGGGTGGGTCCCAAAGCGAAGGCGCTTGACCCACAGCATTATCAACCGGCGGCGACGACGTTCTCTGAAGACATCATCGTCGTTCAGGATGGTTTCGTTCAGCTTGACCTGGTGGAGATGAGCTATGCCCCTTGATCATCGCTGCCTCTATTGCTTTTGACGTGAGCTGGTCGATTGCGTGAGCGCTCTCATAGCGAGGTGCCCCTACTTCCCGACCTCAGCGAGTTCATTCGCGATCATGGCCGCACACGCCTCCTGACCGCCGACGCCACAGAGCCAGCGTGGAATGGTTACCAGCTCACCGTCGCCTGCCCCTGTGGCGTAGTGTTCCATCGATGGGTCATGCCAGAAGATGCTGATCGCGATCTGATCGCGTGGACACAGCGGGAAGCCGCCAACAAGTAGGCTTTGGGGGTCGTCCCCACGCTCGGTCGTGTGTTATAGCAGTGTTATGCCCGCGACTGCGGCACTGGTGCAATGCGTGTCTACCGTAACGAGGACAGCCGATGAAAGCTGACGCATCGTGATCGTCGTTCTACCCCTCGATACTATTGTGCGCATCCTCGACCACGCAAACCGCCCGCGGCGTACCGGGTCCAAAATCAGCAGCGGGCGCACTGCAAGCCCGCCCACAGGTAAAGCTGCACCCGGCCTGGCGAACAGCATCATCGATGTACTGAACAAGGCCAGAAAGGATAAGGCGAACGTCGTTGGACCCCTTGACGCCACTCAGTTCAACGATCTCTCGTCGTGGTGTCGCAGTGTGGGCCTGACAAAGGAGGGCGAGACCGTCGAAGCGGCCGTTAGAGCGTCGGGATGATCTGACACGAGACGGTCAGCTGACTGAAAAAGAGGTTCATGAGTTGAAGGTGGTTGGGCGAGCCTCGGTGGTGTGCCGAGGCGTGATGCCAAGTGGGATGTTGCGGCATCCATTGTTCTCCCCTGGGCGTAGCGTAGCGCCACCCCGTCTCCCCGCTGTAAATACCCCGACCGATTCTCGTTCGCATTCTGAAGACTCCGTCAGGTTGAGGGCTTGTTATCAACCTCAAGACGGCCAAAGCGCTCGGCCTGACGATCCCGCAGGCAGTGCTGCCGCGGGCGGATCAGGTGATCGAGTAACCATGCTCAGATGAATCGGCGCACATGGCTCTTCTGGCTCGCCGCTATTCTGGCCTCCCCGCCTGCCGCCGAAGCGCAGCAGGCCGCGAAAACGTACCGAGTCGGCGTACTTGGACCGACTTCGATTTCGCCATCGAGCGACGAGGGCTTTAGGAAAGGCCTGAGTCAACTCGGCTACACAGACGGACTGAACGTCGTCATTGAATACCGAGATGCCGAGGGGGCGAGGCTATCCGATCTTGCGCGGGACCTCGTGAGGCGGAACGTTGATGTAATTTACGCGCGCGGCCCTGCCGCAGTGAGGGCGGCCCAGAGCGCGACGCACGCGATTCCGGTGGTCGCCATTGACCTGGAGAGTGACCCCGTTGCCGCCGGATTCGCCCGGGGACTCGCACAGCCCGGCAGAAATATTACCGGTGTGTTCCTCGATTTGCCGGAACTGGGCGGTAAGCAGCTGCAGTTGCTCAAGGAGATTATTCCCGGGCTCTCCCGTATCGCCGTTCTCGGTGATCCTGGTTTGAACGCACCACAGTTTCAAGCGATAGATGTTGCGGCTCACCTACTCGAGATTGCTGTCCAGCATCAAGACGTGATGGTTGTGAAGGACTTCGCTCGGGCCCTGGATGCTGCCAGAAGAGGCCGAGCCATGGCAGTCCTCATCCTGTCGTCACCGCTGGTCTACAGCCAGCGAGACCGACTCGGCGCTCTGGTAATCGAAAAACGGATGCCTGCGGTGTCCATGTTTTCAGAGTTCGTGGGGGCCGGTGGGCTCATGTCCTACGGCCCGAGCGTGCCGGCAGCGGCACAACGCTGCGGTACTTACGTCGCGAGAATTCTACAGGGCATCAAGCCTGGCGAGCTACCGATAGAGCGACCACAGACGTTCGAGTTGGCCGTTAACCTCAATACGGCCAAGGCGCTTGGGCTGACCGTGCCGCAGTCGATACTGGGCCGCGCTGACCAGGTGATCGAATAGCCCATGCTCGCCCAACGCGGCCACGTCCTGAGAGTGGCCGTCCTCTGCTAAGACTCCCGCCAGCCATCCCACTGAGGTGCGCATGCGGCGGGTGTTGCACGGCTTCGGCTGTATCGGCGTCAGTGGAGGCAACGCTGATGAAGCCCCGTGGAGAGATCCTCGCAACACTGAGCGCGACACCGAATCGGATCAAGGATCTTACTCACATCTTGCCGACACCCAATTGAGGCAAGGGCCAAAGACCGGGGAATGGTCCGTCGGAGAGATCGTGAAGCACTTGCTCCTGGGGGAACGCGACCTGATTCTCCCGCGACTACGACGCATGCGAGCGGGGGATGCGCCCCTGTTCAGCTCTTCGTTGATGGACGAGACGGCATTGAGGCTGGGCGCCAGGCCCACATAGCTCACGACGTGTCTCACGGACCCGACCGGCGTCGCGACCGGGGCTGTCTGCGGGGCCTGGCTGTTCTACGCGTTTGTCGGTCAGCCCTGTATCGAGGCTGCGCTGAAGTAATTGGCGACTACCAGTCGGAGAAAGAAAGTCGTCGCGATCGCGAATCGTTAAACCGATCCCGCGCCCGGTATGCGCGACTTCAGCGTCCGCATCACGTCGTTCGAGACGATCGGCGTGTTGCCCCGTGTACTTCTTCTTTCTCCGCGCTCTCGGCTGGCCCTCGAACATCGAGTAGTCGCAGAACCCGCTCGCGTCTTCCGTTTACACTACGCCGCCCGGTCTCCCATAGGCTCCGGCATAGTGATTCTTCTTCGCATGCCCACATGTCGCACATCGCGGTCCCTTTCACTCCCGCGTCACACAGCGGGTACTTGTCGCGCCCTCACCGCAAGCGATCAGACACCGGTGACAGATGCACGTCGTCGAGTGCGCCATCACCGGTACGCGTTCTTGTTGATACCTCCCGCACGTCCGACCACCCACGCTAGCTCGCCCATGTCCCGGGGGTTGTTTGTGGCGCGTTGGCGCCAGTCTGAATTTGAACCCCAAAGGTCATGGGTTCAAATCCGACCCCACGAACAAGGAGTGGTAGCCGATGCACGGGCTACTCGTCGGAACTCCTCTAGATGTTTCCGCTGGGCAATTCCATCGCATACCTGATGCCAGCGCCGGGACCGCCATGCAGGTATTGTTTCCCAGTCACTTAGAGACGTGGGCGCGAGTGGGAGGTAAGTTTCTGGCCTGTTCAGCGTGGAGAATTGTTCAGGTTTGCTAGACTCTCGCCCAGCCATCCCTACCGAGTGCCCATGCGGTGGATCGGGCTCGCGGTCGTCCTCGCTCTCACTGTCTGTACTACGGTCGCCGGGGCGCAGGAGGGAGCGAAGGTGCATAAGATTGGGCTCCTCTCTACCGCCGGGACCATATGTGATGGCATTCGAGGAGAGCCTTCAACAGCTCGGCTACCTCCGAGGGGTGAACGTGGCGTTCGAGACGCGTGCGTCAGGAAGCAGGGCTGAAGACTTGCCTAAAGCCGTTACGGGCCGGACTCCCTCGAACCCACGTTCAAAAAAGGCTGAGGCCGGGCAATGCGGACGCCTACAAGGTTCCGGCTAGGCAACCCGCTATTCGACAATCTCTTTCTTCAGCTTGAACGAACTTGACGAGCTCACCCTGTTCGGCATCGGGCACTTTGAACTTCGCCAAGGTCGCCGCTGCATGACCAAGAAACACATTCCAGTCGCTCTCGCTGATGCGCATGCCTCGGTGAGCGAGAGTCATGTCCCGGCCGCGGTAGTACATTGGTCCGCCCGCACTGGCGCAGAGGAAGTCGATGAGGAGTTGCTTCTCGCGCAATATGCTGTCTTCGGCACGATGTGCCCAGAAGCGGAAGCCCTTTCGCGTCATGAGCCCCAGTTCTTCGAGAGTTCGTCTCGCATAGAGGAAGCCGTCCGTGGTGACCAGGTCCACCCTTGGGTGCTCGGGCCAACGCGCGAGGAGTTCCCGGAGGATTCGCGCAGTTGTGCTCTTTCCCACTCCGACGCTTCCGGCGAGACCAATCACGTAAGGCACCTTGGCAATCGTGTCACCGAGGAACGTGGCGCGAGCGCGATAGAGGACCCATGGTGCGCTGCAGTGTGATGCCGAGTGGGATGCTGAGGCATCCGATGTTTCTGGCTTAGAGTTAGCTCTCCCTTCTCATTAGTCAGGGCTAGCCTGGAGCCCCATAGTTCACTTGCCCCGGCAGGCGCGTTGGCCGTAGCCTGTCCCCGGCCGATTCATAGCAGGCAAGGGGAGGCCGATGCGTCGCAGCTCGGCTGGACCGCCGGCCGCTGGACAGCGGGGCAGACGAAAGGCTTCAACATGCGCTGGCGACCTGAATTATTTTCGGATCAGGGCTGACTCCGGACTCTAGCAAGAGGGCCAGGCTGCGTGGTAGGGTGCGCGCAGCCATGCAGTGGCTCGCGAGCGCGCTGGCGCTGTTCTCGCTGATGTCCCCACTGCCCGCGTTCGCGCTCAGCGTCCAGGAAGCGATCCTCAGAGCCAAACCGGCGGTCGCCCTCATCACCGCTCGCATCGACGCGGACGTCATCATGGACTGTGGCCAGGGGCAGACCACGGTGAAGGTGTCGTTCGCGGAGACCGGCACCGGCTGTTCGTCGACGGGCGCGGCTATCTCGTGACCAACGCCCACGTGGTGGACCCTGCGCACCGGGTACCTCCATGGGTGATCCACGAGCTTAAGAAGAGCGCGGTGGACCAGGGCTGCGTGGAGCCGGCGCTCCACACGCGAGGCCTCGTGCGAGGGCAGCGGCCCGATCTCGAGGACCGGATCCGGCGAGATACCGGCGACCGTGCGCTGGCCAACGCGAAGTTCACGCTCCGACCCCAGGTCGGCGTTCTCCTCTCGAATGGCACCGGGCTCGAGGCCGAGGTCAAAGCGTTCAGCCCGCCGCTTCTGCTCGGGCCGACCGGCCGGCCGCTGCAGGACTCGGGACGCGACCTCGCTCTCCTCAAGGTAAAAGACGGTGTTTACCCGGCCCTCTCGATCTCCAGTACGGACGGAAAGATCGGCGACCCCGTTCACATCCTGGGCTTCCCCGGTGTCGTGCTCTCGCACGAGCTGCTCAACCGAAACGTGGCCCTGGAGCCCTCCGTCACCAACGGCGCCGTCTCCGGCTTCCGGCAGGACGCGCTCGGCCAAGACGTGATCGAGACGGACGCCCCGGCGACGCACGGCAACAGCGGCGGGCCGGCCATTGGCGGCCTCTCCACGCTCGTTGGTGTGATGACGTTCGTCTCGCTCTCGCAGGGCAGCAGCATCGTGCAGGGCTTCAACTTCCTGATTCCGGCCAAGGATGTTCTGAAATTCCTCGCCAACACCCCCGTCCAGAAGCCGGGCGACAGTCCCTTCAACGGGCCATGGGCGGCTGGCCTCAACGCGCTTTTTGCCGATCGCTACTCGACAGCCGCGGCCAGGATCGCGGAGGCCAACGAGCTCGTTCCGAACCTGGCCGACGTCAAGCGCGCCCTCGCGGAGGCGCAATATAAGGTGAAGAACCCTCCGCCGCGCCCGTTCCCTTGGGCGTGGGTGACGCTCGGCATCACGCTCGTCTTCACGGGCGTATACGGGGGGATGTGGGGGCGGCGCTGGTGGAAGAGCCGGCTTCGCATCCTGCCCCGGCAGGTCATCGCTGCTCTGGAGACAGGTGCCGACCCGCTGTTGCTCGACGTCCGCACCAAAGCCGACTACGAAACGAGCCCTCTGAAGCTACCCGGCTCCGTACGCATCGATCCCGACGAGGCGCTAGCCGGCCGTTCCACTATTGACATCGAAAAGAAGCAGATGATCGTGGCCCACTGTACGAGTCCAGAGGAGCAGACGAGCGAGAAGGTCGTGCACAAGCTTCGCGCCGCTGGCTACACGGGGGCGCGCATCCTCAAGGGCGGCCTCGGCGGCTGGACGAACGCCCGACTCCCGGTGGAGTCCAAGGGGCACCTGCCCTCGATCGGGCTCGAGATCTATAAGACTCTCACCCTTGGAGACGTGGAGCGCCGGAGGTACCGGCCCTCGGAGATCATCTTCAAGGAAGGTGACGACGCCAACGGTGAGGCCTACCTGGTGCACGCCGGTGCCGTCGAGATCAGGCAACGATTCAATGGGGGCGAGCGCACACGGGCTAAGTTTGGCGAGGGCGACTTGTTCGGTGAGATGGCCCTCTTCCGGAAGGCGGCCCGCTCCGCTTCCGCCGTTGCCGTCAACGAAGTCGAGGTGCTCGTTCTCAAGTTCGAGCGCCTCGAGTGGCTGATGCGCAATCGCCCACTGGTCACGATGGAGATGCTGAAGCGCCTGTCCGAACTCGTGGTGGTGGCGAACGAGAGTCTCAAACATCCGCCGGCGGGAACCGCGTAGTCGCGCGGGCCCCCTTCCTCTGATGTCAATCGGCTCGTCAGTGTGTTCTCCGGAGGATCGTCTGAGTAGTGCGCGGCATGTCGAAGACGTATTCGCTGACTCGTCGCGCCCCTCGCAGCTCCGTGTGGTCATGGCGCCGTCATTGTGACTTGTTCAGAGCTTTCCTACGAAACGTCCGCAGTTCTCGTGCCTCCGTTCTCATGAGAGGGTCAGAGAGACTCATCATGTTTTTAACGGCATCAACCTCAAGACGGCGGCCTACCGGATCGGTTATCTGGCTCAAGGCTCCGGCTCGGGCGCCGCGAGCCTCCGTCCCCTCGAGGGATTCGGCCAGGGGCTACGCGAACTCGGGTGGGTCGAGGGTCAGAACGTCGAGCAGCCCACCAAGTTCGAGTTGGTTATCAACCTCAAGACCGCCAAAGCGCTCGGGTTGACGATTCCGCATTCTCTGCTGCTGCGGGCCGACGAACTCATCCAGTGAGCGAAGAGTGAGGGACGACTGATGGACCGGCGAGCGTTCATCACCTTGGCGAGTGGGAGCATCATCGCAATGCGCTCGCCGGTGAGGCGCAGCACAGTCTAAAGGTATGGCGGATCGGATTCCTTTCACCGTTCTCCGCAAACTCAAAGGCGTCGGCAAGGTGTGGCAGGTCACGGCGTGCGACGTCGCGAGCTCGTACGGGGTCGCCCGGATCCTGCCCGAGCTCTCGGCGGCCGCCGTTGCCGCCTTCTTGCGCACGGTGGTCGTCCCGGCCGTTCGACAGGCCGGCTGGTCGGTGAAGCGGGTGCTCACGGATGGCGGTGGCGAATTCAAAGCCGAGTTCGCCGCGGCCTGTGCGGCGCTGGGCATCCGCCCCACCCGGATCAAGCCGCGGCCGCCTGGACCAACGGCTTCGTGGAGCGCTTGCAGCAGACCAGTCTCACCGAGCACTGGCGCGTGGTCTTTCGCCGGCACTACTTCACCAGCCGGGCGACGCTCGATCACAGCCTGCACCGGTTCATGCAGTTCTACAACTTCGAGCGACCGCATCATGGCTATCGCGTCAAGGGGCGCACCCCGGCAACCATATTTCACGGCGCCGTGGCGGTAGCTCGCTGAGCTCATGCACCACTCTGGGGCGGTAAAAGTGTCAACACGAAACCGAGTCTGGACAGACTAGGCATCGTCCTACTGATGAGACAACGTTGAGAGGACAAGCGATGGCGCGAGTGCGCCGGGCGTCGGTGATCATCTCACTGGCGCTGCTACTATCCGCTGCGACGGCTGATGCACAAGGCAAGTACCTGTTGTGGAGCTACATCACACTCCGCGACGGCGAGTACTGGCAGGCCAACTTGGCGTTCGAGTCCAAGACCAAGCCCGTCCAACCGCAACTCCCCGGCATGCCGCCACCGCTTCCGCCCGGTACCCGCCGCATCTTCCCCATGCAACTCCAGATCGGAGATCGCATGACTGATGAGGCGGGTGAATGGGAAGTGGTAGGACGCCTTTACACCACGGCAGGCGGGAAGAACGGCCACGTGCGGGTCCAGCGCGTGGAGCAGCCCGGTGTCACCGAGGTCAAACTGTGGGGAGCCTACGAAAAGATCAGTGTGCAGCGGGCGGAAGGGAAGCGATGACGCGGATGGGACGAACTGCCGCCGTGATCACCACGTTGTCTCTGCTCGCCTCAGCAGCGACAGCGCACGCCAAGGGCGCGTGGGTGCTGTGGAAGCACTCTTATGAAGTCTGGGTGGACAGCAACAAAGTCGATCATCGGCGCGACGTCACTTGGAAGAAGATTGCCGCGACTGCCGGCAAGTCGGATTGCGAGAACCGTAGCGTGAGCGAGGCGCGAGCTGAGTATGACGCGCTAACTGGCAAAGGTATCCGAGCGACGATCGCTGGATCTAAAGTGGGATTCAATCAGCGGAACACGAGGTTCACGCAGGGGTACCGCAGCTTCGAGTGCTACCCCGACACCGTGGACCCGCGTGGGCCGAAGGGGAAGTGAAGGATCCACCAGGCCAGCGGGTGGTAGTAGTCTCTCGGTCGGGGGCATGAAGAAGAAAAAGCGGCGACGGCTCAGGCGGGAGGCGCTCGCGGCAGCCCAGCCGTCGCGCTCCTGGTGGCGCGCCGTCCTGACCGCATGGCGAGCCCTCGCCCGCCTCACTAAATTATCTTGATGAGCATCCA
>Ga0126376_10001102_pt1 | contig 14299 bp, 14 predicted proteins | sample PanSoiMetPlot_15_FD_92760 | JGI IMG/M metagenome (GOLD analysis project Ga0126376, IMG submission 92760) | Tropical forest soil microbial communities from Panama - MetaG Plot_15 | ecosystem: Environmental > Terrestrial > Soil > Tropical forest > Bulk soil | place: Panama | collected 2016-02-17
AGCCTGCCTCCGTCAGGCCACCGCAGGCTGGCGCATGGCGGATTGTCCTCAAGAGAAGCGGCTTCTGCCGGTAACTGAAAAAAGTAAAAGCAATCGCAAAGCTGGGCGATAATCGGGGTACATGGATCCAAAATTCATTCGGAATTTCTGCATCATCGCGCACATCGACCACGGCAAATCCACGCTGGCCGACCGTTTGCTCGAAATGACTGGCGCGCTTTCCGAGCGCGAGATGCACGAACAGGTTCTCGACTCGATGGACCTGGAGCGCGAGCGCGGCATCACCATCAAAGCGAAAAGCATCCGCCTGCACTATAAAGCGAAAGATGGAAACACCTACCGCTTGAACTTGATTGATACGCCGGGGCACGTGGACTTTTCCTATGAGGTTTCGCGCGCGCTTTCAGCGTGCGAAGGCGCGCTGCTGGTGGTGGACGCCTCGCAGGGAGTGGAAGCGCAAACGGTCGCGAATACTTTTCTTGCTGCAGGACATAACCTCACGATCATTCCGGTGATCAACAAAATTGATTTGCCGGCCGCGCAACCGGACTACGTCAAAGAGCAAATCGAAAGCGTGCTCGCGATTCCAGCGGATGACGCGTTGATGATCAGTGCGAAAAGCGGCCTTGGCGTCGAGGACGTGCTCGAAGCGATCGTCGCGCGCGTTCCGGCCCCGAAAGGCAGCGCGGAAAATCCACTGCAGGCGCTGATTTTCGATTCATGGTTCGACATTTACCGCGGCGCCGTGATTCTGGTGCGCGTCAAAGAAGGCCGCGCAGCGAATCACATGAAAATCAAACTGGTCGCCGGAGACGAGACCTACGAAGTCGAACAGCTCGGCACTCTCACGCCCAAACCGGTTGCGCTTGAGGAACTCGAAGCGGGCGACGTCGGCTTCATCGTTGCGAATATCAAGCGCGTGGCCGATGCGCGCATGGGCGATACGGTGATTGAAGTCGACCGGCCCGCTCCGGCGCTGCCGGGATTCGAGGCCATCAAGCCGATGGTGTTCGCGGGACTTTTTCCTGTGCTCGCCGACGACTACGAACCTCTGCGCGATGCGCTGGGAAAATTGCAGTTGAACGACGCGGCATTTTTCTACGAGCCGGAAAATTCCGTCGCGCTCGGCTTCGGATTCCGCTGCGGCTTCCTCGGCTTGCTGCACATGGAAATCGTGCAGGAGCGACTGGAGCGCGAGTTCGGCTTGAATTTGATTACCACGGCTCCAAGCGTACGCTATCGCATCACGCGCGTAACGGGCGAAGTGATCGAAGTCGACAGCCCGGCGAAATTCCCGAATCCCAGCGACATCCAGAAAATCGAAGAGCCAATCATTAAGGCGATGATCATCAGCAACGAAGAATCGGTCGGCGGCCTGCTGCAGCTCTGCCAGGAAAAGCGTGGCACGCAGAAGAATTTCGAGTACCTCTCGCCGACGCGCGTGATGCTCACCTACGAGTTGCCGCTCAACGAAATCGTGCTCGATTTCTACGACCGGCTGAAATCCGTTTCACGCGGCTACGCTTCGCTCGACTATCATCTTGCCGGGTATCAGGAATCGGACCTGGTGAAGCTCGACGTACTGGTCGGCGGCGAGCCGGTGGACGCGCTGGCGCTGATCGTGCATCGCGATTTTGCGTACGAGCGCGGACGTGAACTGGTGACGCGTTTGCGAAAGCTGATTCCGCGGCAACTCTTCGAGGTGCCGATTCAAGCGGCGATTGGCAGTCGCATCATTGCGCGAGAAACGGTTGCCGCGATTCGCAAAAACGTGCTGGCCAAATGCTACGGCGGCGACATTACGCGCAAGCGCAAGCTGCTTGAAAAGCAGAAAGAAGGCAAGCGCCGCATGAAGCGCGTCGGCCAGGTGGACATTCCGCAGGAAGCGTTCCTCGCGGTGCTGAAAGTTTCCTCCTCAGACGAAGAATAGTGCTTGGTCATAAGTCACAAGTTCTAGGTTTAAATTCCGAACCCCAGACCAGATTCTTTGCAGCCCTTGACTCGAGTCGCTGGAATCGATAGCGTCTGGCGCATCTTTTGCATGGAGGATCTCCGATGCGCGCATTTCGAGGTGCGATTCTTCTGCTTTTCATTTTCTCCTGCGCAGCGCTGACGCCTGCGGCGGCGAATCATCCCAGGATTTTGATTATTTACGACATGGAAGGAGTGTCCGGTGTGACGCACTATGAGATGACCTGGTTCGAGCGTCCCGAGGAGTATGCGAAAGGGCGGGAGTTCCTGACGTCGGACGTGAACGCTGCGGTTCGCGGGCTCGCAGCTGGCGGAGCGGGACCGATCTGGATTCAAGACGGCCACGGCTCGGGAAACGTGAACGAGCCAGACCTGCTGGTCGATAAAATGGATCCGCACGCGAAATTCGATTTTCGCAGCTACGATTTCGATCCGTACAACACGGGCATCGACGGCTCGGTAGACGCGATTGTGTGCATCGGGATGCACGCAAGGGCAAACAGCAACGGTTTCGAGGCGCACACCGTGACGGACCGCATCAGCTATCGCATCAACGGAGTGGATTTCACGGAGACGCACATCGTTGCCCTTTCGGCGGCGCGCTGGGGCATTCCGGTGATTATGGTTTCGGGGGACAACGTGCTTGGCGAACAGTTGAGGCCGGATTTTCCGGAGCTCGAATACGCTGTGGTGAAAACCGCGAAGAGCCGCGCTCTGGCGGAACCGCTGCCGCCGGGCGAAGCGACCAAACGGATCGAAGAAGCCGCCAAAGGCGCAATGGGGAAATTTCTTGCGGGCGCGTACCGGCCGTACTATCTGCAGCCGCCTTACGACTTCCAACTTGGATTTCAGAACTGGCAGCAAGCCAACGGCGCGGCGACTGCGCCGGGAGCACAAAAGGACGGTGACCTGGGGGTACGGTACAAGAGCGCGACGTTCATCGAGGGCTATGTGTTGAGTCTCGACGCGTTGCGCCGAAGCAGCGACTCATTGCAGGTGCTGATTCGCATTCTCAGTCAGGATCCGCAGGGGAAGAAATACTTGGATCAGTTCTCGGACACCTTCTGGACGCGCTGGCTGACTCCGGAAAAAGCGGCGCCGTACATGCAGCCGGGGCCGAGGCCCGCTCCGAAGAAGCGCTTTTACGGGGATAATTGAAGCTGATTCCCCTCAGTCTTAGGTCGTTACTTGTAAGTCCTAAGTTTCTGACGTTAGGACCGCTGTGCCAGCCATGCTCGTTTGCCGAGCGTGTTGAATCTTCCTTCCTAATGCCGCGAAGTGTAGAATGAGGCGGCCTGCAGGTTAACCGGAGATTTCCGTGTTCCAACTCAGAAGAAGTATTTCCCCGATTGCTGTCGGTATTGGGCTTGTGATCGTGTACTTGGTCTTCCTGAACAAAATGAGCGTGGCAGTTGTTTTGGCTCAGGACGCGCCGCCACAGACTGAGGATCAACGAGAGGCACGCCAGGCACTCAACCAAGGAGTTCAAAGCTTCAAGAACGGTCAGTACGGGGAAGCCGTCGCAGCATTCCTGCGCGCCAGGCAGCTTGACCCAAGATCTGTGAACGCGCGGCTGTATCTGGCAACAGTGTACGCCAGCCAATACATTCCGGGAGCGCCGGGCGAGGAGAACCAGGAATTGGGCCGCAAGGCCGTCGAAGAATTCAGAGGTGTGCTGGAGATGGACCCACAAAACTTGAGCGCGATTGACGGGATGGGTTCTATCTTGTTCCAAATGTCGGGTACACCTTACGATCCGACAAAGTTCGAGGAATCGAAGTCCTTTCATCAAAGACACATTCAGATCAAGCCCAATGATCCGGAGCCGTATTACTGGGTGGGCGTGATCGACTGGATTTGTCCTTCCGGGCAAACAACGAGTTGCGGACGCGCTACAATCAGGCGCATTTGGCGCACCAGGTCGAAGCCACGGAGCCACCCCCGCCCGATGTTCGGGAGGAATACGTCCGTGACTATGGGCGGCTCATTGATGAAGGGATCGAATCGCTGATGCGCGCGATTGCGTTGCGACCGGATTACGACGATGCAATGGCGTATTTGAATCTCTTGTACCGGCGCAAAGCGGACACGGTCAATTATCAATATGGAAGGGACGAGCTTCTCAAGATGGCCGATGACTTGGTCGATAGAGTCAAAGAAATCAAGCAAAAGCGGGCAGAGCAGCCGACTCAGCCTGAACGGTGAGCCAGACGCGGCGCTCAGGGAGTCTCTTTCTTCTTGACTTCGGTGGTGAGACGGCCGCGGTGGAGTTGGAGCGAGAGGGAGTCGCCGATCTGAACTTGAGCGGCGTCGCGGAGGACACCACCTGAGGCGTCGGTGGCGATGGCGTAGCCGCGTGCGAGGACTTTTAGGGGGCTGCGTTCTTCGAGCTGCAACGCGAGGCGCGCGAGGCGCTCGCGCTTGGAGCGTAGCAGGCGTTCGGTGCGGACGCCTAGATCGGCGGCGCAACGCTCGAGGCGCAGGCGAAACGCGGCAATTTTCATACGAAGATCAAAAGAGATCATGCGCAGGTGCGCGACGGTGAAGCGTTTGCGCGATTGTTCGAGGCGCGCGCGAAGGCCGAGGGCGAGGCGCGCGATCATTTCATCCGCGCGCTGGCGTTGCTGGCGAAGGAGATCGAGCGGGCGGCGGAAGCCGGGGCGCGCGGCGAGTTCGTGAATGCGCCGGCTGAGAACTAGGATGCGATAGCGTATTTGCTCAGCAAGGGTGCCGCGCAAGTCAGCAACGTGCTTGTCGAATTCGCGGCGCGTCTGCACGACAAGTTCGGCGGCGGCGGAAGGCGTGGAAGCACGCACGTCGGCGACAAAATCCGCGATGGTGAAATCGGTTTCGTGGCCGATACCGGATATGACGGGAATTTGCGAATCGAAGATGGCGCGGGCGACGATTTCTTCGTTGAAGGCCCACAAATCTTCCAGCGAGCCGCCGCCGCGGACGAGCATCAACACGTTCACAAATTTTTTGGCGTTAAAGAATTTCAGCGCCTTGACGACTTCCTGTGCCGCGCCTTCGCCCTGGACACGAACGGGGAAAACGGTTAGATGGACGTTGGGGAAACGGCGCGTGAGGATGCGCACGACGTCGCGCACGGCCGCGCCGCGCGGCGAAGTGATAAGGCCGATGCGGCCGGGAAGAAGCGGCAGAGGCTTCTTGCGCGCGGCGTCGAAGAGGCCTTCAGCTTCGAGCCGCTTTTTGAGTTGATCGAAAGCAAGCTGGAGCGCACCGAGGCCGACCGGCTCGATTTTCTCGAGGTAAATCTGATATTCGCCGCGCTGCTCGTAGACACCGATGGTGCCGCGCACGGTGACTTGCAGACCGTCTTCGGGGCGGAATTTGATGCCGCGCTGCTGCTGCTTGAAGAAGACGCAGCGGACCTGGGCGCGATCGTCTTTCAGTGTGAAGTAGATGTGGCCGGACTGGGCTTCGCGGCAGTTGGAGATTTCGCCCTGGACAAAGATGTCTGTGAAATTCCGGGCGAGGAGGTCGCGGATGCGGCCGGTCAGTTCGCTGACCGTTAGGATCTGGCGTGAGGGCTGGAGGTTGAAGGTGAGTTGGCTCATCGTTAGTGACTTAGGGTGAAACGGAAAGGAACCGCGCAAGGTTCGAGGGCACGTCGAGTCATAAACAAAGAATAGCCGAGGGGGAGGGCATAGTCATTTAGAACGTTGCGCGACGAAGCGCAGGTTTTCGCTTAGGCCGAGAGCGGTAACGCATTGTTTAAGGGAAGCGCAGCGACAGCGAAGAAGGCCTTGGAGAAGCGTTTTGAGGCGAAGGGAGCGGGCGATGCCGGCTTCGACTTCGGAGAGCTTTCTGGCGGCGAGTTTTTTCCAGCGCGGGCCGACGGGCGCGTTGTCGCGAAGGCCGTCGAGAAAAAGCTTGATTTCGGGGAGTGAGAAACCCATTTCTCCCGCAAAACGAATGAGCAACACGCGGTCGAGCGCGCCGGGGGAATAGCGGCGCTGGCCGCCGGAGCGATGCGGCGAAGCGAGGAGGCCGAATTTTTCGTAGTAGCGGATGGCGGAGGGGTTGAGGCCCGCGCGGCGGGCGAGTTCGCCGATTTTCATGTGCTCAAGTCCTTTCTCGCTAGACCATTATTTCGTGGTGGGGTCGGCTGAGATCCCTGTCTGCGACAGGCAGGCTTCGGCGGCCCTCGACGCGGCCTCTGGATGACAAGCACGAAGCGTGGGCGGTAAACGGAACAACATTCGCGATACTCGGAACTCAACAAAAAGAACACGTCTGAAGACCCGCCACTACGAGGCATCCCCTGTTAAGATCGCTTGACTTAAAGCTGACTTTAAGTTTTAGCATCCGAGGATGGGACCTGGCAAATCCTGAATTGGAGGAACGCCATGAATGAGAAGAAAGAGCGGTTTATGGGAACCCACAAGAGGAATGCCGTTGCTGGGGCGCTGATGCTGCTGATTGCGGGGAACGGGGGGATTGCGCTCAAAGGATCGGCAACGCAGGCGCAAGCCGCAAACGCGGAGAAGCAAATGACGACCCCGAGCAAGTTTTATTGCAACGCGAAGGCGCTGACGTCGGAAGAGCGGGCGCATCACAAACAACTGTCGGAGAAGTTGCTGGCGGTGAAGAAGGCCATCGTGGAGACGGAGAAGGGATACGAGTTTCAGTTCCGTCCGCAGGATGTCACGCTGGCGGAATTGGCGGGCTGGGTAGCGGCAGAGAGCAAGTGCTGCCCGTTTTTTGATTTTCACATTGATTTGGAGGATGAAGGCAAGCTGATTTGCTTGCGGCTGACGGGAGAGGAAGGCGTCAAGCAATTCATGCGAACGGAATTCGGTTTGAAATGACCAGGAACGGGAAAGAGGCGCGAAACGATCGCCGGCTCAACGCAGCCGAAAGAAGCCGACGAGATCAAACAGGCCGTGAGCTATAGCGAGAGGCAGGGCCCGGCGCCAAATTGCAAAGTAACCAACGAAGGCGACAAGCTGAATTCCGAGAGCGAGTGCTCCCGCCCAACCATAGTAGAGATGATAGGAAGTTTGCAGCACAAGACTAGCGATCGCCGAGAGAATCACTGAGCCGGTAAGCTCGCGTACCTCGGTCATGAGGTAAGCGCGCACAACAAATTTCTTCGTAAAAGAGATTGCGTAGCCAAGAGGGCAAGGCTACAAGAGGCGGGTGACCAAATATTTGGCGAGGGTCAACATAATGCGGATAGGATCCGCTGAGAAGGTAGCCCAAATGGATGACAAAAGCTCCAGCCACATAAAAGAGATAGGCGGCGACGTATAGAAAGAAACCGCAAGCGACCTCCTTGAAGGACCAGCGGAATCCAACATCACGGAACTTTCGGCCACTCCGCCTGAGTATGTAGCCAAGCAACAATAGAATTCCGATTTGGTGGGCTGCAGCTTCAATCCAGCGAGCCATGCTGATTGGATTCGGAGAAGATGGGCCGAACCTGAGCAGTGCGATGGCGCGTAAAAGAGAACCAGAAACGGCGAGAAACATTACAAGCGCAAGCACAAACCAGCGCGACCATTTCGGGAATCTTTTTCAGCGGCTGGTGTTGCGGGCGGTTCTGCCACAGGGAAGTAAGCCTGCGACATGAATGGCATCCCCGAAGCGCCTTGAGGACCTATTTCTGGGCGCTGGGAGATTTCGCGGCAAATTCCTTGGGGAGAGGATTGTCGGGGCGCTCCTCATCCCAAAGGATGCTGACGATCCACCAACGAGTGCCATCATTGAGCAACTGAATGCTGTTGATCCCACGGGCGAACGGGGTCTCTCCCGCAGCATGGCGGGATTCGTAGCTGCTGAAGACCTGCGTGATGTTTCCGAATGTTTCAACCCGATTCACGATGGGACCTTCAAAGAAAGCGTGTTGCAGAAAGTAATTGCCTGCACCCTTGGCGTAGTCTTCGACGCCCATCGGGCGAATGCGCGCGGAGCCGTCCGCATTCTTTACTGCGGCCGTGAGACGAGCCTGCGGCAGAAACAGGGAGCGGAAACGATTCCAGTCGCGTTCGCCGGCAGCACCGGAGATCACACCGTAAAGAGCGGCGAGGATGCTGTCGATGGACTTGACGTCTTCGGGGCGTGCGGCCGGCACATTTGTCGCCGTAGAAGAAGCTTGAGGCGCCGCTTGCTGCTGGGCTGCGGGTTTATCGGGAGATTGGGCGGAGGCAGAGAGAGAAAGAGCGAGGATTGCGGGTAAGGTCAAAAGAGCGCGATTCATTTGGGCCTCCATTGCGATAAGAATTTGGCCCGCGACTGTTTCTGGGTCGAGCAATATATACCAACTAGGCCCTCACGCGCTCGCCGACGGGAAGAAAAGCCGCAGCCCTCGAGGCACCTCGGAGCTCGGGGCAAGCAGGGTAAACAAGCTGCCGCAAGCGTAAAGACGCCAGGCTTACTTGCGGAAATGGGAGATGAGCCAGAAGAGCAGCGACAGCGCCACGCTGACTACAAGGCAAGTCACGATGGGAAAGTAAAAGGTCGTGTGTTCGCCGCGGTGGACGATGTCGCCGGGCAGTTTTCCCAGGCGGAAGGGGAGTTTGTTCCCGAAATAAAGAAAGACGCCAATCAGCACAAGGAGCCCTCCGAAGAAAACAAGAGAGCGGCCAAGCTCGCGAAGCGGGTCCATAAGGCAAGTCTACTCGAACCAACGGACAAGTGCCGGTGGCAAATCCAACTATTACTACTCGTTCGAACTAATGACCGCTTCCTTGACGGGCAGTCCCGCACCGGCGCGAACCGCAGTGCTGGGCGTGGTGCTGGAGGCAAACCGCGCGCGTCTCAACACGATTGCTGTGACTTTTGTATCGCGGGGAAACGAGAAAATTGCTGAAGGCGAAGCGTATCGGATTATCTTGGATCCTTCGGATGACCATTCTCAAAAAAGTTCCAGGCCGGAGAAGAAGTAGCTGATTTCGAAAGCGGCGGTCTCGGGGGCGTCGGAACCGTGCGTGCAGTTCATTTGGATGCTGGTGCCGAGGTCGCGGCGGATGGTGCCAGACGCGGCTTTCTGAGGGTCGGTAGCGCCCATGGTTTCGCGCCACTTCGAGATGGCGTCATCGGCTTCGAGGACCAGTGCGAAGATTTTGCCGGAACTCATGAAATCGGTGAGTTCGCCAAAAAAAGGACGCTGGCGATGAACAGCGTAGAAGCCACCGGCTTCTTCCTTGGTGAGGCGCATGGATTTGATGGCGATGAGCTTGAAGCCGGCTTTGTGGATTCTTGCCAAGATTTCGCCTTGAAGATTTCGACCCACCGCATCCGGTTTGATTATCGCGAACGTACGTTCTGTTGCCACGAAACTCCCCTCCGAAGTCCACAATCGACAACTACTAAAATCGGACAAGCGGCACAGCTGCACCTCTGCTACTGGAACCTATTTCAAAACGGTGGCAACCGTGGAGCCGAGCTCTGCAGGAGTTTCCACTGTGCGGATGCCTGCTGCTGACATGGCCGCATATTTATCGTTGGCTGTGCCTTGACCGCCGCTGATGATGGCGCCTGCGTGCCCCATGCGGCGACCGGGTGGCGCTGTTTGGCCAGCGATGAAGCCGACCACAGGCTTCTTCATGTTGGCTTTGATCCATGCCGCAGCTTGTTCCTCGGCGTTGCCACCAATTTCGCCGATCAAAATAATGGCGTGCGTTTCGGGATCGTCATTGAAAAGTTTGATGGCGTCGAGAAAAGGCGTGCCGATGATGGGATCGCCACCGATGCCGATGCAGGTGGACTGGCCGATGCCGAGAAGCGTCAATTGATGAACAGCTTCGTAGGTCAGAGTGCCGCTGCGGCTGACGACGCCTACATTTCCTTGCTTGTGAATGCGGCCAGGCATGATGCCGATTTTGCATTTGCCAGGAGAAATGATGCCCGGACAGTTGGGACCGATGAGCCGTGTTTTCTTGAAGTCTACGGCGGAGGCTACACGAACCATGTCGAGAACCGGAATGCCTTCGGTGATGCAAACGATCAAAGGAAGGCCGGCGTCGGCGGCTTCGAGAATGGCGTCAGCGGCGTACGGAGGCGGAACGAAAAGCACGGAAGCGTTGGCGCCGGTGGCTTTCGCCGCTTCGGCTACGGTGTTAAACACGGGTCGTTCGAGATGCTTGGTACCACCCTTGCCGGGTGTGACGCCGACGACGACGTCGGTGCCGTACTCGATCATCTGTTGTGCGTGGAAAGTGCCTTCTCGGCCGGTGAAGCCTTGCACAAGCAAGCGCGTACTTTCGTTGACCAGAATACTCATCGAGCATTCCCGGCGAGCTTCACGACTTTTTGCGCGCCGTCTTTCATGTCGTTGGCAATGGTGAAGTTCAGGCCGCTTTCACGAAGAATCTGCTGACCGAGTTCGACGTTCGTGCCTTCCATACGAACGACAATGGGAACGTTAACTTGCAAATCTTTTGCGGCCACAACGACGCCGGTGGCGAGGACGTCACAGCGCAAGATGCCCCCAAAAATGTTGATGAAGACGGCTTTTACTGCAAGATCGTTCATTAGAATGCGGAAGGCGTTCTTGACTTGATCGGCGGAAGCCCCACCGCCAACGTCGAGAAAGTTTGCGGGAGAGCCGCCAGCGTATTTGATGATGTCCATGGTAGCCATCGCGAGCCCCGCGCCGTTCACCATGCAAGCAACACTGCCGTCGAGCTTGATGTAATTGAGGCCGTACTTTGAGGCTTCCACTTCGAGTGGATCTTCTTCGTCGAGGTCGCGCAATTCGCGGAGTTCTTTGTGGCGGAATAAGGCGTTGTCGTCGAAGGTCATCTTCGCATCGAGAGCGACGAGTTTGCCGTCGCCGGTCAAGACGCAAGGATTGATTTCTAGCAGCGAGGCGTCTGTGTCAGTAAAAGCGCGATAAAGGGCTTGCAGAAAAGGCGTGGCGTAGTTCACGACTTCGATTGGCAGGCCAAGGCCGAAGGCAATCTTGCGAGCCTGATACGGCTGCAAGCCGACAGAAGGATGAATCGTTTCGCGCAAAATCGCGGATGGATCTTTTTTTGCGAGTTCTTCGATTTCCATGCCGCCCGCGGGGCTGGCCATAAAAACGACGCGGCCGGAGGAGCGATCTACAAGAAGGCCAAGGTAGAGTTCGCGCTTGATGTCGAGTCCTTCTTCGATTAGCAGGCGCTTGACGATGCGGCCAGCGGGACCGGTCTGCGGAGTGACCAGCCTCATGCCGAGAATCTGTCCGGCTAAGTCTGCAGCCTGCTCCGGCGAATGGGCGAGCTTGACGCCGCCGCCTTTGCCGCGGCCGCCGGCATGAATTTGCGCTTTGACGACGCAAATGTTGGACTTAAGACGGTAGGCAGCTTCGCGAGCTTCTTCCTTGGTAAAAGCAACTTCGCCGCGAGGAGTGGTGACACCGTAACGCGCGAGTATCGCCTTGGCCTGGTACTCGTGGATTTTCATGAAGGTTCTTGTGCTTCCGTTCAGGCTTGAAACAGTCAGCCGGTGTTAGAATTTGAGGCTAGTCGAAACATAAAAGTGTACTCGGAACAGGAAACAGGAGCAAGAACAGCGAAAACTCTCGAAATGACTCTGTCTCTGATCAAAGACTTGGAATCGGGCGGCGCTCTCACGCGCAGTGACGCCGAAGCCTTGATGGAAGAGCTGCTTACGGGACGAGTGGCAACCCCGGACATCGTGCGCTTGCTCGAGGCGCTGAACCGGCGAGCCATTCAGGCGCAGGAGCTTGCAGGCTTTGCGCAAGTGATGCGGAAGCATGCGACGCGAGTGTTTTTAGATGGCCAAGCTCGGCCCACAAACATGGTGGATACCTGTGGAACCGGCGGCGACGGCTGCAAGACGTTCAACATTTCGACGACGGCGGCAATCGTTGTGGCGGCAGCCGGTGCGCGGGTAGCGAAGCACGGGAACCGGGCGGCCAGCTCGCAGAGTGGGTCGGCGGATGTGCTGGAAGCGCTCGGAGTGCGGATTGATTTGCCGTTCCAAAGGTACGGGCACGCGATTCGCGAGATTGGCATCGGATTCTTGTTCGCGCCAGCGGCTCACACGGCGACGCGGCATGCAACTCCAGCACGGAAACAGATTGGCGTTCGCACGGTATTCAATCTGCTTGGCCCGCTGACGAATCCCGCGGGCGCACAAGCGCAAGTTCTGGGAGTTTTTTCGCCGGATGTGATAGACCTTGTATCGGCGACGCTGGCGGAGCTGGGCACAGAGCGCGCATTCGTGGTGCACGGAGCTGGAGGACTAGACGAGATATCGCTGGCCGGTGAAACGATTGTCGCGGAAGTGCATGACGGAAAGGTACGAAAATTTTGCGTGACACCGGAAGAGTTTGAGGTTGCGCCAGCTCCGCTGGATGCGGTTCGCGGCGGGACTCCGGCGGAAAACGCGGAGCTGATCAAGCGAATCCTCGAAGGTGAGGCTGGGTCGCCACGGGACATCGTGGTTATCAATGCGGCCGCGGCGTTGGTGGCGACGGGGATTTCCGAGAATTTTCGCGATGCAGCGGATGTGGCGCGCTCTGCCATTGATTCCGGAAAAGCTCGCGAGACCCTGGCAAGTCTCATAGCGTTTACGAATGGCGCTTAAATCTCGAACAAAAACAGGGGAGAAAATACTTTGAAGAAGATCGTGGGCGCTTTAGCGGTCCTTCTGCTGGCGTGCCTTGCTGCGGGACAGAAGCCTGCACCTCCGTCGCCCGCACAGATTGTGCAAGCTGTGCGCGAGTATCGGATGGAAAATGAGGACCGCATAGTGCGGGAGCTGAGGGAATTTCTGGCGATCCCTAACGTTGCAAGCGACACGCCGAACATTCAGAAAAATGCCGCGCATCTGGTGGAGATGCTGGAAGCGCGCGGAATCGAGACGCACTTGCTCCCCATCACGGGGCGCGGACCGGTGGTTTTCGGAAAGCTGATTTCGTCGGAAGCGAAACGCACGGTGATTTTCTACGCGCATTACGACGGGCAACCGGTGGATCCGGCGGCGTGGACCGATAGCGCGCCGTTCGAGCCGGTGCTGCGAAGCGCCGCGATTGAAGCCGGAGGCAAGCGAATTCCCTTCCCCACGAATGGCGAGAGGACGCGCGGCGCGTACAACGACGACTGGCGGATTTACGCGCGATCGGCTTCCGATGACAAGTCGCCGATTGTCGCGCTGCTGGCGGCGCTCGATGCGCTTCAAGCGAAGAAGATTCCGCTTGCGGTGAGCCTGAAAGTGATTTTTGAAGGCGAAGAAGAAGCCGGTTCTCCCAATCTTCAAAAGACACTGGAGCTGCACAAGAATTTGCTCGGGGCAGACCTGCTGATAACCGCTGACGGTCCGGTGCACCAAAGCGGGCGGCCCCTTGTTTTCTTTGGGAACCGAGGCGACATCGGCATCGATTTGACGGTTTATGGGCCGGTCCGCGCGCTGCACAGCGGGCATTATGGAAACTGGGCGCCGAATCCAGCGATGGAATTGTCGCGGCTGCTGGCGTCGATGAAGGATGAAGATGGTCGCGTGCTGATTCCCGGCTATTACGATGATGTGACGCCACTCGGGGAAGCAGAGAAGAAAGCACTCAGAGAAATGCCGGAGAACGACGCGGACCTGGAACGCGAGCTGGGCATTGCGAAGCCCGAGGGCGGCGGAAGGAAGCTCGTGGAATTGATCATGGAGCCCTCGCTGAACGTTCGCGGATTGCGCAGCGCATATGTCGGCGCGCAAGCGCAAAATGTGGTGCCCGAGAAAGCAGAAGCTTCTTTGGAAGCGCGGCTAGTGAAGGGTGAAGACCCTAAGAAAAAGTTTGAGCAGATCGCGTCGTTCATCGAGAAACAAGGATTTTTTGTCGTTGATCGCGAGCCCACGATGGACGAGCGGCGGGCTCATCCGCGGATTGCGAAAGTGATTTACGAGGGCGGGTACCGCGCTTCGCGCACCCCGATGGACTTGCCAATGTCGAAAGCGATTGTCGGCGCAGTGAAAGCCGCGGCGGGCAAAGACACGGCAATCATGCCGTCCACAGGGGGCAGCGTGCCGATGTACATCTTCGACGACTTGGGCTTGCAGTGGGTGGGGGTGCCGATCGTGAATTACGACAATCATCAGCACAGTTCGGATGAAAATTTGCGGCTCGGGCACTTTTGGAGGGGGATGGAGATTTACGGAGCGATTTTGGCGGATTTGCATTGGTGACCGCTCCACTCGCCTCTGTCTGACGCCCGTGGCTCAACTACACCAGGTTAGCGCAGGCTGCATGCGGACATTCCCGCAAATGCTATATAAATGGCCTGTTTCGTCCCCGCTCCAGCGATGTTTAGCTTTTCATCCCTCTTGTCGGCTACATGTAGTTGCATTGCGAACTTCTCGG
>Ga0126376_10001103_pt1 | contig 14294 bp, 9 predicted proteins | sample PanSoiMetPlot_15_FD_92760 | JGI IMG/M metagenome (GOLD analysis project Ga0126376, IMG submission 92760) | Tropical forest soil microbial communities from Panama - MetaG Plot_15 | ecosystem: Environmental > Terrestrial > Soil > Tropical forest > Bulk soil | place: Panama | collected 2016-02-17
ACCCAGTGCCGGCTCCCCCCTGGCCTATTCCTCGTTCAATCCGGACGACAGCTATCACCTTCTAGGCTATGCACCGGCTGACAAGAGGCCTGTCTACGGCGCGCAGAAGAATCCTCTCTACAAAGCGCCCCCGGCACCCGCGGGCACCACCGGACCCACGTGGGCAGCCTGGGTCGAGGGACTTGGGGACTGGGAGAAACGAAACCCGCTCAATGCAAATGACGTTGGGCGCACGCAGGATACCTATGGTGTCCATGCAGGTCTTGACGCAACCTGGGGCAACACTTGGCTGCCCGGCGACTTCATCGTGGCCGGGTTGGTGACCAATTGGACATCGAGCCACATCAGTCTGAGCGGCGGTCCCGCGACGCTGCGATTGGAAGGACCGGGCGTCGGGCTCTACTCGATGTATGTCAATGGCGGCTTCTCTGCGGACCTTGTCGGGAAGTTCGATTTCCTGAACCTCAAGGAGGACCTCGGCGGACTCGGTGGCCTGCCCAACAGCTCCATTGACGTGACGAATGCGGGCCTCAGCGGAAATGTCCAATACAAGAACAAGATGGGGAATGCCTTCATCGAGCCCACCATGGGCTTCAGCCTTACGCGCACCATGTTCGGCGACAATGCCGCCCTGATGGGTCTCCAGGATGGGTCCACATTGCGGTTGCAGGCCGGCGCGCGGTTCGGCGCAGCGTTCGACGTCAGCGGTATACGCCTCGAACCGACCCTGGCCTTGCTTGCCTACAGCAACGTCATCGCCGATGGCACCACTGTCGCCACGGTATCCGTCCCGGTGCCGGTCACGCCTACCGATCAGGGACTTGTACGAGGGGAGGTCGATCCGGAGTTGAACCTGGATTTCAATAACGGGTACTCGGCCTACGTACGCGGATCGCTTCGCTTCGGCGGTGAACTGGTCGGAGGCTCCGCCAAGGTGGGGCTGCGGAAGCAGTTTTAAGCTGGGTGGCCCGCCGGCCGCCCGACTAACCCTCCCCGCAAGCGGGGAGGGTTTTCGTTTGCGTGCCGGAGCGTCGAGCGGCACCAGGAAGGATTGAGCGATAGCGAAACCCATCAGGGGCCTCTCAGCGGCAAGGACGATGGTGGGTTTCGCTGCGCTCAACCCGTCCCGGCAAGCGGGGAGAGTTTCGTCCACAGGCGATCTCAATGCGATCGGCAGGGGATCGTGGCCGCTGCAGACGAGAATGCTTTGGCCTTATGGTAAAATGAGAATATCGTTTTCGCCGCCCTTTTTGGGAATGAACTCGAACCGCCGGTGGCGGTACTAACTTTCATGCTTTGAAGTTTGCCAACCGCCGGCTGCATGTCGGCGGCCATGCTACGAACCGACGGTGTCAGTCATGCCAAAGCGCCATTTGCTGTCTTTGTTAGTGCCGCTCGTTGCTGCGGCCTTGCTTACCCTATCGGTGCACGCCCGCGCGCAAACGCGGGTCGCACTCGTCATCGGAAACAGCGCCTACCAGAAGGTGGTGAACCTGGCCAATCCGGCTCATGACGCCCAAGACGTCTCCGAATCCTTGAAGCGGTTAGGATTTACCGTCAAAACCGTCATCGACGCCGATTTCAATGGGTTTCGCCGCGCGATGCTGGAATTCGGCAGAATGGCACTGAACGCCGATATGGCAGTTTTTTATTTTGCCGGCCATGGCGTCGAGATCAATGGCAACAACTGGCTGTTGCCTACCGACGTAGAGCTGAAAGATGAGGCAGATGCGACTACCGAGGCGATGGGTCTGCAGTCTGCCATGCAGGCGGTGGCCGCAGCCAAGACACTGGGATTGGTGATATTGGATGCCTGCAGGAACAATCCGTTCCAATCGATGAGGAGAGTCGGCGCTACCCGAAGCGTGCACGTACTCGGGCTTGCCGCTGTCGAGCCGACCGAAAACGTGCTCGTCGCCTATGCGGCGCGGGACGGCACGGTCGCCGCGGATGGCACCGGGCGCAACAGCCCTTACACGACCGCGCTCCTCAAGCATCTCGAGACGCCGGGGCTCGAGGTCGATTTCCTGTTCAGGAACGTTCGCGACGACGTGATGGCTGCGACGAAAAACGAACAGCAGCCATTCCTCTACGGATCGCTTTCTAGTGACGAGATTTATTTCAAGGCGCCGCCCGCCGTCGTCGACGCAGCGCCGCCGCCCGACGCGTCAGAGATCGCGTGGTCGTTCCTCCGGGCGACCAACGACGTCTCGACGCTGTCCCGGTTTGTCGACCGCTTTCCCGAAAGTGGTCACGTTTCTGAAGCCAAGGTACGAATCGCGTCGCTTGATGTGCGGCCCGCGCCCACCGCCACAGATGTCCCGTTGCGGCCCTTCACCCATCTCGCGACGTTTGTCGACACCGAATTTGACCAGGCGGAAAAAGCCGTCGCGCGACGGTTCGTGCGAGACACTCCGGCAGTCGAGCAGGCTTGGGACGTCATCAAGGAAACCAAAGATCACAAGGTGATACGCCACTTTGTCGAACGGTTTCCAAGTAAAACCAGGCGTGTTGCGGCCGATACCCATCTTGCTGCCCTCGGGCAGAAGCCGATCACGGTCGACGTCGCGCCCCCTCAGCCCCTCGATGTCGATGAAGCCGTCCTAGCCCAGGCGGCGGCCGACCCCGATGTCCGCCGATGCTTTGAACTCGGAGACCAGACTGCGGCCGAGTGTCAAAGGGCATTCGAACGGTTCCCGGACATTGGGCATTTCGCCGAGGACATCCGTTTCACTCTCAGCTTCTGTCAGGCAATGGGAAATCCGGGCGGATGCGTGCCGACCGTCAAGACCACGTGGAATTTTCCCACTCCGAAGCCGGACGGTGGCAGTCCCATTGGCGCTGCCGGGGGAGGGACAACCCCGCCGGTTCTGCCTTCGCCAGCGCCGTCGCCAGGTCCCCCAGGGTGCAAAGTATGCAGTCCTCCACCTGGAAAAAACCAGAACGGCAACGCCAACAACGGTAACGCCAACAACAGCGGCGGCATGAAGGGCTTGAAGTCCTCCCATCATGGGCACATGGGCGGCGGCTCGAACGCGTCGAACACACGCATCAAGACGACGAGCCTCAAGGTCACAGGCGCCGGGACCGCCGGCGTCAAGACGACGAGCCTCAAGGTTACGGGGGTCGCGACCGCCGGCGCCAAGGCGGCGACGATCGCCCCTCTCGTCGTCAGGGCTCCGAAGGTCGACGTGAAGACTCCGCGGGTCGACGTGAAGACTCCGCGGCTTCCCAACATGAACATCCACGTACGTTGATCCAAGGACGTGTGGAGATCGGCGATGGAAAGCGACGGCACGGTCCGCTTCGACAGGGGCTGGATCCGCAGGCGCCTGCGATTTGCGACTTCGCCGGTCGATCGGAGGCCTGCAGTGCTGTGGGCGGCGACACTTGCGCTGGCGCTGATCGCGTTTTCGAGTGCGTGGGGCGGCGCCGCGTATGCGCAAAATCGCGTCGCTCTCATCATCGGCAACGGCAACTACCAAAATGTGGTGCCGCTGCCCACGACGATGAACGATGCCGGCGACATTGCCCAATCGCTCGAGCGTCTGGGATTCGCGACCACAAAGCTGTTCAACGCCTCCTATGAGGAATTTCGGCGGGCGATTCGCAGCTTCAACGACTTGACGCCAAATGCCGAGGTGGCGGTCATTTATTTCGGCGGACACGGGCTCGCAATAGGCGGTGAGAACTGGCTGCTCCCGGTCGACGCAGATTTGCGTACCGATCTTGATGTGGCCACCGAATCGATCAGTCTGAACAGCCTCATGCAATCAGTTAGCCGCGCCTCTGTTCTCGGCATGGTCGTCCTCGATGCCAGTCGCAGCAATCCGTTCACGGCACGAATGCAGCGCACCGCTCAGAGCCGCTCGGTCGACCGCGGACTGGCGAGGGTCGAGCCGACCCAGAACGTGCTTGTGGCCTACGCATCGAAGGACGGCACCACGAGCGAGGATCGGGGCGGTCGCAACAGTGCTTACGCCGCCGCGCTGTTGAGGAATTTGGAGTTGCCGGGTGTCGACGTCAATTTCATGTTCAGGAGGGTTCGTGACGACGTGCTGTCGCATACGAATCGAAAGCAGCAGCCGTTCGTCTACGGATCGCTGCCGAAGAGGCCGATCTACCTCAAAGAGGCATCGATATCGATCGAGCCAGTCGGGCCAAAGAGCCAACCCGTGCCCGATGACGACACGATCTGGCTGGCCATCAAGGATTCGACCGACAAGAGCCTGTTCGATGACTTCCTGAGCCGGTTTCCTGCCAGCCCCCATGCGGGCGAAGCCCGCGCCAAGCAAAAATCGCTCGACACGAGAGTCGCCGTTGTCACGCGAAAACTCGCCGCCGATCCCATCGATGTGCCGAATAGCGCAAATGAATGCGATCGCCTTGCCGCGTCGCCTCTTGATCGCGGGCGGCCAAAGAACGTCGCCGGGGTCGAGTTGAGTAAAATCTCCCTTGTTACGGCCGCCCGCGCCTGCGACGCCGCAATGCGGCAGGCACCTAACGTGGCGAGATTTCCGTTTCAGGCCGCAAGAGTCGCCATCGCGGGGGGTGACCACGCGGCGGCCCTTAAGCTTTACGAGAAGGCGAGCGCGCTTGGCAGCTCGCTCGCCATGTATAGTCTCGGTCTGCTCTACTCCGAAGGAAAGATCGTGCCACTGGACTATGCCGAGGCGCGCCAATGGTACGGGAAAGCAAGCGCACTGAACTCCGCATTTGCCATGGCCGAGCTCGCGGCGCTCTGCGAGAAAGGGCTCGGAGGTCCCGCTGACCCGGCGGAGGCATTCCGTCTCTATCGGGCCGCCGCGACTGCGGGTGACCGGGTGAGCATGACCAAAGTCGGGAATTTCTACGAAGCCGGGTTCGGCGTTCGACAAGACTATGCCGAAGCGATACGATGGTACAAAAAAAGTGCCGATCAGGGAGATGCAGCCGCCATGAGGCAGCTCGGCAAATTATACGAAAGCGGACGGGGCGTTGCCAAAAACGCCGCTGAAGCGCGGCAGTGGTACGCCAAGGCGGCAAAACGCGAAGCCAGCTCTTCCCGATGAGAGAGCTGATCCGCATTATCGCCGTTGCGGCGCTCGCGGCGCTGCCGAGCACGGCGCCTGTGGCCGCGCAGGTCTATCCCTCGCGGCCGATCACCATGAACGTGCCCTATGCGGCCGGCGGGCCGTTGGACGTGATGGTGCGCGTCGTGGCGGATGGCCTGCGGGCGGCGCTGGGCCAGCCGATCGTGATCGAAAATGTCGCGGGCGCCGGAGGCAGCGTGGGCGTCGGCCGCGCTGTGCGCGCTGCGCCCGACGGCTACACCATCAGCGCCGGCAACTGGAGTACGCACGTCGCAAACGGCGCCATCTACGCGCTCCCTTATGATCTGCGAAGCGACTTCAATCCGATATCACTGCTTCCCTACGAGGCCAACGTGATCATCGCCCGGAAAGGCTTTCCGGCGAACACGCTCGCCGAGTTGATTGCGTGGCTCAAGCAGAATCCAGATAAAGCATCCGCTGGCACCAGCGGCATTGGCGGTCCGTCCTACATGGCCGCCGCGTTCTTTCAGATGCGAACCGGCACGCGGTTTACGCTCGTGCCCTATCGCGGCGCCGGTCCGGCCCTGCTTGATCTCGTGGCCGGCCAACTCGACATCATGAGCACCGGCCCGGCGATCGCGTTGCCCCATATCCGCGACGGCACCGTCAAGGTCTACGCGGTCACCGCCAAGGATCGCATGGCGGCGGCCCCGGACATCCCCACCACCGACGAGGCGGGATTGCCCGGCTTCTACTTCTCCGCATGGGCAGGACTGTGGGTTCCGAAGGGCACGCCGCCCGCGATCATCGACAAGCTTGACACGGCGGTGCGCAAAGCGCTGGCCGATCCCGCCATACGGCGGCGTCTTGCTGTGCTCGCCATCGAGGTACCGCCGCCCGAGCAACTCGGACCGGAAAGGCTCGGCACCCTCCACAAGGCGGAGATCGACAAGTGGTGGCCAATCATCAAGGCGGCGGGAATCAAGGGGGAGTGAGCCGAGCCTACTCCACCTGCGCGCCCGAGGCCTTCACCACGGCGGCCCATTTCGGAATTTCACTCCTGATATAGGCGGCGAACTCCTCCGGGGTGCTGGAGCTGACCTCGACGCCGAGATCATGGAGCTGGCGCAGCGTGTCGGCATCCCTCAAGGCCTGCACGGTGGCGCGATTGAGCGCGTCGATCACGTCGCGTGGAGTACCTGCCGGTGCCACCAGCCCGTGCCACGTGGTGGCGTCGAAGCCCGGCAGACCAAGTTCTGCGACCGTCGGCAATTCCGGCATCAGCGTGAAGCGCTTGAGCGTCGTCACGGCGAGTGGCCGCAAGGTGCCGGACCGCAGGAACCCCACCACCGACGCGGAAGTGGCAAACATGAGCTGCACATGTCCGGCGATCAGGTCCTGGAGCGCGGGCGCCGCCCCCTTGTACGATACCGACACGATATCGACCTTGGCTTCCGACTTGAACAGCTCCGCCGACAAGTGAGCAGCGGCGCCGAAGCCGGAATTGGCGCAGTTCAGCTTGCCGGGATTTGCTTTTGCATAAGAGATCAGCTCGGCCATGCTGTTGATGCCGAGCTTGGGATTGACCACCAGGATGTTCGGCTGCGATCCGATCAGGCTGATGGGCGCGAAATCCCTAGCCCCGTCGTAGTTGAGCTTCTTGAACAGGCTCTGATTGGTCGCAAGGAGCCCATTGTTGCCCATCAGCAGCGTATAACCGTCAGGCGCCGCGCGGGCGACGGTCTCCGCCGCAATGTTGCCGGAGCCGCCGGGCCGGTTGTCGATTATGAAGGGCTGGCCAAGATTTTTTTCGAGCTGACGGCCGACGATGCGGGCGAGCACGTCGCTCGGTCCGCCCGGTGCGAAGGCGACGATGAGGTTGACCGGGCGGGAGGGGTAGTCAGCGGCTTTGGCATTCATCGGGTGTGCGCCGGGCATAGCGGCGAAGGCGAGGAAGGCAGCGAGAATTCTGATCATCGGCGGCTCCGTCGCGGAGTGGGGCGGCAGAGTGTAGGATGGGTTGAGCTCTTGCGAAACCCATCATTGATCACGCCGCTGGGAAAAAAAAGCTCATATGGTTCGCTATCGCTCGGCCCATCGCTCCTGTAGCCCGCATTGAGCGAAGCGAAATGCCGGGACGGCCATTCCCGGAGGTCGCCATAGCGCGTCAAAGACGCGCGCAAACGCCCTTAAGGCTCCGCCCGGGCTACGGGCTGCGTCGCCTCACCGTCCCGCTGCGTAGCCCTGCATACCGCGGGGATTGGCGGCGGCTTTGCGGCGGCGGCCGTCGCGGGAGGCGGCGGTGAGACGGCCTTCCGACCAGGCCGGGCCGACCTCCACGACGTGGCCGCGCTTCTCCAGTTCCTTGCGGGACTCCGCCGGCACGCGGCTCTCCATGACCAGCACCCCCGGCCGCGCGGTGCGGGGCCAGAACGAGATCGGGAAGTGCTCGGAGTGCCAGGCCGGAGCGTCGATCGCTTCCTGAAGATTGAGCCGCCCGTGGACGTGACGCAGGAAAAACTGGGTCGTCCACTGGTCCTGCTGGTCGCCGCCGGGCGAGCCCCAGGCGAGGTAAGGTTCACCGTCGCGCAGCGCCAGTGTGGGCGACAATGTAGTGCGCGGACGTTTGCCGGGCTTGAGCGACGCCGGGTGGTTCTCTTCCAGCCAGAACATCTGGCCCCTGGTGCCAAGGCAGAATCCGAGTTCCGGGATCACCGGCGAGGACTGCAGCCAGCCGCCCGAGGGCGTCGCCGAGATCATGTTGCCGGCGCGATCCACGATGTCGAAATGCACCGTGTCGCCGCGCATTTCGCCAAGGCGACCAACGGTCGGCTCGCCGGCTCCCGCGGCGGCGACGGCCCCCGCCCGACCCTCCCCCGCGTGCGGGGAGTGCTTGAGCTTGATCACGGCGCCGAAGCCCTCGACCGAACCCGGCCGCAGTTCAAGGGAAGCGGTGTGGTGGATGAGCTTGCGGCGTTCGTCGTTGTAGGCGTCGGAGAGCAATGTCTCGATCGGCACGCGTTCGAATTGTGGATCGCCGTAGAACTTCTCGCGGTCCGCAAACGCGAGCTTCGAGGCTTCCACCACGGTATGGATGAAATCCGCACCCGTGACGTCTGCGCCGTCGAGATGAAAGCCCTTGAGCAAGGCGAGTTGCTGCAGCATAACGGGCCCCTGCGCCCACGGTCCCGGCTTGCACACCGTGTAGCGGCCGTACTGGTAGGTGAGCGGCGGCTCCACGGTGGCTTGCCAGCGTGCCATATCCTCCCCAGTCAGCACGCCGCGATTGCGCTGCCCGCTGGTGTCCATGATCTCCTGGCTGCGGCAGAAGCGATCGATCGCCTCGGCGACAAATCCTTGCGACCACACCTTGCGGGCCCGCTCGATCTCCTGTTCGCGGTTGCCGGGGCCCGCCGCGTCATGCAGCACCCGCTTGTAGGTCTCGGCGAGCGCCGGATTGGTGAACAGCGTTCCGGTGGCCGGCACCTTGCCGTCACGCAGATAGACGGCGGCCGAAGTTGGCCAATGCTCGCGGAACAGGTTTTCGACGGTCGTGATGGTAGAGTTGGCGCGCTCGACCAGCGGATACCCCTCGCTCGCATAAAAGATCGCGGGCGCAAGGACGTCGGCGAGCCGCAACGTGCCATAGTCGCGCAGCAGCAGCATCCAGGTGTCGAACGTGCCCGGCACGCAGGCAGCGAGCAGGCCCGTGCCAGGGACCATGTCGAGGCCGAGGCTGCGGTAGTGAGCGATGGTGGCCACTGCCGGCGCCGGACCCTGGCCGCAAATTACCTCTGGACGCCCCTTGCGCACGTCAAACAGGATCGCCGGCACGTCACCGCCCGGCCCATTGAGGTGCGGTTCGACGACCTGGAGCGTGAACGCGGTGGCACAGGCGGCGTCAAAGGCATTGCCGCCTCTTTCCAACACCGACATGCCCACCGCCGTCGCGATCCAGTGGGTTGAGGTGACGACCCCGAACGTGCCCTCGATTTCGGGCCGGGTGGTGAAGGGATTAGGATTGATGTTGCCCATGGGATCCGATCAGACATCTACCGCGCGTGGTGTCAGCATAGCATATCGTTGCAGACTGGGCGCAAAGCATCCGGCGGCACTTACCGCCGGTCGTGGCGGGCTTTGTCCCGACTGCTCTCGATTTTTTTTCTGTGCCGACAAAATTCGGGCTCGCCGGAATAAGCCCGGCGACGACGCTATCGCGCTCACCGCCCAACACGTTGCCGGCGCACGATAAAAACGTCATTACTACGCAGGTTCAAACGGATGTTGCCATGAATAAGCCTTCATTCCGCGCCGATGTAAGGCAATCGCTCAAGGGGGGGTAGATATGGCAAAACCTGCAGTCATTCTGGTTGGTGCTGACAAAGGCGGTGTCGGCAAAACCACGGTAGCGCGCACGCTTCTCGACTATTTCGCCTCACGGAAAATCACCGCCCGCGCTTTCGACACCGAGCATCCCAGGGGAACGCTCATACGTTTCCATCCTGGCGTCACTGAAGTGGTCGACGTCACGTCCGTGCCGGACCAGATGAAGATTTTCGACACCGTCGAAACGTCTGGCACGCAGGTCACACTGATCGACATTCGGGCAGGACTGATGACGCCCACTTTGCAGGCATTGCGCAATATCGGTTTCATCGACATGGCGAAGCGGGGCGACCTCACTTTCTCGGTGTTTCATATCCTCGGGCCGTCGATCGCCTCGCTTGACGAGATCGCAGAAACGTCGACGTTCCTCCTTGATGCCCGCTATTTCCTGGTCAAGAATTTCATCAACAACACCACCTTCTTCGATTGGGACCAGGGAACCTACAATTCCTATTTCAACAAGATTCCTCACGCGGTCGAAGTGGTCGTACCCAAGCTAAGCGAAATGGCTTGCGAGAAGGTGGAACTTGCGGCGGTGCCGTTCGCCACTTTCATCGCCGACAAGATGGCTAATGGCCAGCCGGCCGGTTACTCATTTGTGCTCAGGGGCTACGTGCGCCACTGGCTCAATGGCGTGTTCGCCGAATATGAGCGCGTCCGGCTTAGCGACATTCTGGATGTGCAGGATTCTGCTGCCAAGCAGCGCCCCTCTGCCAAGGTCGCGGAGCTGTCGCCCCAGCGCGCCAGTTCCTGATGCCGGATTGAGCCCTCCAACCCTACCGTCCTCCGCAAGCCCAAGGGCAATCGCATGTGGTGCGGCGCCTCTACTCCCTCTCCCCGCTTGCCGGGAGAGCTACGCGGCCGCGGCCACATGCGATTGCCCTGCGCACAAGCAGGCGGAGGCAGCGCGGGGGAGTGGCGCTGCCCATGAATGCCCCCGCTACCGATCGCTGCGGCGCGCCCGCCGCTCCCGCTTCCGAACTGCGCCGCACCGGGCCGACGCCCATCTATGTGGTGTGCTCGCCGAGCCGGCAGGTCGGCAAGACGATGTTGGCGCGGCTTCTCGCCGAGCACCACCTGGCGGACGCGCGTCCGGTCGCGGCTTACGACCTTTCCGACGAGGCGCCCGGACTGGCGGACTTCCTGACCCGCTACGTCAGCATTCCGAGTATCCGCGATACGCGCGGCCAGGTGCGGTTTTTCGACGGTCTCATCGAAACCGGCAAAGTTCCGAAAATCATCGACCTGAGCCATCGGGAATTCGCGAATTTCTTTACCATCGTCGACAAGATCGGGCTGTTCGAGGAGGCGCGGCGGCGCGCCATCGAGCCGCTGATCCTGTTCCTGATCGATCCGAGTCCGGTCGCCGCAAAAACCTATGGCCTGCTGCGTCGCCGCTTTGCCGGCTTCTCGCTGCTGCCGGTGCGCAATCTCACCGTTGCCAAGGGCCTGCCCTATGGTGCCGCCTTCCCCCACGCCAGCAGGTTGGTGGTTTCACTGCAGCTGGCAGTGCTGGGCCCTGCCGCAAGAGCGATGGTCGAACATGAGAAGTTCTCTTTTCTCAATCTCGGCAAGCCGGAACGGCCTTACTCCGAGATGTCGGCCCGCACGCGCGCCGAGCTCGAAGCCTGGTTCCGCCGCGCCCGTTTCCAGTTTCACGAAATGGAGCTGTCGTTGATGCGCGAGCAGATTATGACCGCGCTGCATTCGGACTTGGGCGTGAGTTCGATCGGCCCCGCGTAGCCTTGTAGCCCGGGTTGAGCGAAGCGAAACCCGGGAGCGGCGCCTTTGTCACTGCCAGATTGCGTCGGAGATTGCGGTGAGGATCCGGTAAGCCCTTGCCGAGGGGCGGCTGCGCTGGTGATCCCGGATTTCGCTGCGCTCAATCCGGGCTACCAGTGCACTGCAAATCCGCATCGAATCGCCCAAAGGGGCGGCTTCACCCTTCGGTGAAGCCGCCCCTGGACCTTGTCGCCGTGGCGATTTGGTATTTCTGCCAACTGTCGTTACGGATCCTGGCCGACGGGCACGAAGACCGCGATGCAGCCGTTGGTTTCGACGCCTCCTAATCCTGGGGTACCACACACCCCGGCGCCCGCGTTGTTGGGAATCGGCATGTAGATTTGATTATGGGCCGCGTCAGCCGCGACCGAATGGGCGGCGCCATGCGGGTTCTTGGGAGGACAATTGGCCAGGCCGCTGACGGTATCGGGGCCATTCTCCAAGGTGAGAGCATTGATCATGCCGAGGGTCGCGGGACCCGCGTTAACATTGGCGAACGACGGGCCTTCGAGATTGCCGGCGACATAAATGTTCCCACCGTATGGTTGCGTCGTGGCGTTGGCCGGGCATACCAACGTAATGGGGTTAGGGGCGGGGTTGGCAGCGGAGTTGTTGCCCGAACGCGCCAGATAGTAGTGATTATCGGCGGCGTTGAACGTGACCATGTCGTTGCCTGCCTGGAAACGCAAAACATTAAAACCGATGGGCCTGCCCATGTGGCCGCCGCTGGCGCTACCGTCGTCGACCATGGCCGTCGGACGCTGGGCGCCCCCGTTAGCGACGGCGCCGTTGCAGCCCGTGAGCATTTGACCATAATTGCCCACGAGCGGACCAATGGCCAGTCCCTGCGGGCCGGCGCAGTCAAAGTGCGGGATAACGAAGGTCTGTTCGACCTGAAGGGTCACCGGATTGATGCGAGACACGCCGCCCGCCGCCGTGTTGTCGCCGGGGCCGTTGATCTCCGGCACCGTGACATAGATCTTGTTGTCGCGCGGATTGAACTGGCACTGCTCGATGCCGTTGGTGGCATTCGGGGTGCCGTTCGAAACGCCGTCGAATGGGATCTTGCCGATGATTGTATGGTCCGAAGCCCTGACGGCGGTGATGAATGCAGGCGTGTCGGCGTTGTTCGCCACGAACCCGATATGATGGACCGGATCGAAGCACATCTCGTCCACCCGGAACTGCCCGCCGGTCGACACTTCGCCCAGGAACGCCCCGGTAGCAAGGTCCAAGAACTTGAGCGTGCTGTCGCCGTCGCCGGCCCAGATCTCCGTCGCGCCCGACAGGTTGGGGGTTGGGACGGTCATGACGCCGTCAGGGCCCGACAGGTTGTTGTTGGCCGCGCCGTTGACGAGCACGACGCCCTTGAACAGGCCTGCCCCGGCGTTCCGCAGGTACGTGTTGGTCGCGGTGTCGATCACATCGACCCCTTTGTTGGTGCGGTCGCCGAGTATGTAAACGCCTGCCGCAGTGTCGACGAAGCTGATATCGAAGCTGCTGATCGTTCCGGTCGTTGCGGGCTTCGGCACGGAAATGACCGTCTTGAGCTGCAGCCTTTCGGTAGCGTGGGCAGCAAAAGTGCCCGCCATTGCGATCGCTCCCAACGCGAGAGCACCCGCGAAATATCCGGCAACGCTTGCGCGCCGAGAAATTACTAATCCAGACCCAATACTCATGTGTCGTCTCCTCCATCCGTGTCTCTTCGTAGTTGCGGCTTGGGGAAGCCGGCAAAGCCCCCGGGGCCGGATGACGGCCCGAGGCTGTACTACTACTGCCGTGTGGTGATTTCCAAAGACCGCACTTTGCCCCCCACTGCGCCCCTCGAATGCGCGCGGCACGTTCTTTAGATTGCTCACCGTATCAGAGTGCTGCGACGGTGACACGCTATGTTGGGGCATCGGTTGTGCGATTTTGGCTCGACTGTGTCGAAAATGTTACATCTATCCCGTGCGCTCTGTGTTAATCGTCACTTTCGGTTTCGATCATCGATCACGGGGGGGAATGATGATAACGAGTCGAGTTGTAGCGGCGGCGTTCGTTGCAGTGAGCATCGCGGGTCCGGCGTTCGCGGCTGATTTGTTGAAGGCGCCCGCGGCTCCGCTCGCGGTCCCGAGCTGGAGCGGCTTTTACATCGGCGGTGAGGTTGGCGGCAAATGGGTCAAGGACGACTGGGGCACGAATTGTATCCAGGGAGGTCCCTCCAATTTTGATCTCTGCCCCTCGAATATATTCGTTGGAGCGCCCGACTCGAGCGCAACTTTCAACACATCCGGCCTGCGGGCAGGCGTCTATCTGGGCGCCATGACCCAAATAGCTCCCCAATGGGTGCTGGGCATCGAAGGCGACTACGCATTCTTCAAAAAATCCGCCGAGGTTAACGGCATCGTGGGCTGCAGCACGGCCGCTTGCCCAGGCTTGGCCGGTTTAGGAATACCATTTACTACGGCCTTCGACCGCACCAGCGTCACCAACAGGGATGACTTCAGCATTCGGCCGCGTCTGGGCTTCCTCATAACTCCCGACATCATGCTCTATGGCACCGGCGGCCTTGCGTTTCAGCGGGTCGAGGCCACTATGACCTGCGGAACGCCACCCTCCGCTGTCCCTGCCCTCAGTCCGGCGTGCGGTGCTGGCGCGCTAACCGGTGGCTTGCTATCGCAGACCGACGGTACTTGGCGGGCGGGCTGGACGGTTGGCGGCGGCGTCGAGTTGAAGCTCGCTTCATTGGGATTGCCGAATTGGCTGCTCCGCGGCGAATACCGCTATTCCGACTTCGGCACTTGGAAGCCGGACTTCTTCCGCGGCAGCGGCGTCATCGAAGTGTTCCCCAATATCAAAGTGACGTCCCAGATCGCGACCGCAGGCATCGCATATAAATTCTAAGTTTCTAGAAGCCGCAATCCCGACCTGGAACGCGCAGCAGAGACATAAAAGCCCCGGATCGAGATCCGGGGCTTTTATCTTTGGGAAGCATCTCCCTCACGCTGCCGCAGCGGCCTGCGCGAGCGGCTGCAGCACGAAGTCATACTTGATCGTGTAGAACTTCGTGTCGACCTTCTCTCCGTTCGGCGCAACGCCTGGCGGGTTCTC
>Ga0126376_10001104_pt1 | contig 14292 bp, 19 predicted proteins | sample PanSoiMetPlot_15_FD_92760 | JGI IMG/M metagenome (GOLD analysis project Ga0126376, IMG submission 92760) | Tropical forest soil microbial communities from Panama - MetaG Plot_15 | ecosystem: Environmental > Terrestrial > Soil > Tropical forest > Bulk soil | place: Panama | collected 2016-02-17
AACCCGTCGCCCTGACACGACTCGCAGCGGCCGCCCTGCACGTTGAACGAGAACGCGCCGGAGTCGAGCCCGAGGGCCTTGGCCCGCGGCAGCGCTGCGAACAGCTTACGGATCTCGTCGAAGGCCTTCACGTACGTGATCGGGTTCGAGCGCGGCGTCCGCCCGATCGGCTCCTGGTCGATGAGCCGCACGCCCTTGAGGTACTCGAGGCCCGTCAGGGTGTCGTACTCGCCGGGCGGCGCGAACTCGGTCTTGAAGGCGCGCGCGGCGGCGCGATAGAGCGTGTCGTGGATCAGGGTCGACTTACCGGAGCCCGACACGCCCGACACGGCGGTGAGCGTGTGCAGCGGGACGCGGAGCGTCAGGTCCTTGAGGTTGTGCTGGCGCGCGCCCGTCAGGGTGAGCCCGCGGCGGCCGCTGCGCCGGAACGGCGGCACCGGGATCGACTCGCGGCCGGTCACGTAGCGCGCGGTGAGCGAGTGCGTCGCCTTCTGGAACTCGGCCTGTGAGCCGTTGAAGACGATCTCGCCGCCGCGCTCGCCCGAGCCCGGCCCGAGCTCGACGATGTGGTCCGCCGCGGCGATGAACTCGCGATCGTGCTCGACGACCACGACGGTGTTCCCGGCCTGGGCCAGCTCGCGGCAGAGATCGGTGAGTCGCGCCGTATCGCGCATGTGCAGGCCGATCGACGGCTCGTCGAGCACGTAGAGCGTGCCGACCAGCTGCGAGCCGAGCTGGTTGGCCAGGTTGATCCGTTGCGCCTCGCCGCCCGACAGGGTGCGTGTCTGCCGGGAGAGCGTGAGGTAGCCCAGGCCCACCCGCAAGAGGAAGGTGAGCTTGGCGTTGAGCTGGCGCAGGATCTCGCGGGCGACGACCGACTCCCACGCGGTGAGGCCGAGGTCGCCGAGCAGCCGCGCGGCCGCGTCGATCGTGAGCACGGCGAACTCGGCGATCGTCAGGCCGGCGATGCGCACGGCGAGCGCGGCCGGCTTGAGGCGGGCCCCGTGGCAGACCCGGCACATGGACTGGCTGCGATAGCGCGAGAGGAAGACGCGGACGTGGAGCTTGTAGCGGTACGACTCCACCTCCTCGAAAAATCCGTGGATGCCCGGGAAGCTCCCGTCGCCGGCGTAGACGAACTCGCGGGTGGCCGCCGGCAGCTTGTCCCAGGGCGCCTCGGTGTCGACCTTCAGCCGGCGGGCCGCCTTCATCAGCTCGCGCTGGTACCAGCGGCCGGACGGGTGCGTCCAGGGCTCGACCGCGCCGGCGGCGAGGCTCCGAGTGCGGTCTGGCACCACGCGGGCCTCGTCGTACTTGAGCACGTTGCCGAAGCCCTTGCACTCCGGGCACGCGCCGAGCGGATGGTTGAACGAGAACAGGAGCGGCTGCGGGCGCTCGAGCGCGGCGCCGCACCCGCTGCAGCGGAAGTCCTCGCCGAATTCCCGGACGGGGCCGCCGATGATCTCCACGGCGACCTGGCCGCCGCCCTCGCGCAGCGCCGACTCGACCGACTCGACCAGGCGCGCGCGATGAGCCGCCTCGAGCACGACGCGGTCGAGGATCACCGCGATCGCCTTGCGGTCCCCGAAATCGGCGGGCGGCGGGCCGGCGACGTCGAGGATTGCGCCGTCCAGCCGCACGCGAGCGAAGCCGCGCCGCGTGAGATTCGCCCAGAGCTCCGCGGGCGGCAGGCCCGCAGGGACGCTGAGGCGGAACGTGATCATCGCGCGCGCCCCGGGATGTGCCTCGAGCATCGCGTTCACGATCGACTCGGGGGAGTGCGAGACCGCCGGCGCGCCGCAGGCGGGGCAGTGGACGCGGCCGATCTTGGCGTAGAGCAGCCGCAGGTAGTCGTAGATCTCGGTCGCGGTGCCCACGGTGGAGCGCGCGGTCCGCACGGGATTCTTCTGCTCGAGCGCGACGGCCGGGCGGATCTGCTCGATCCGGTCGACGTCGGGACGGTCGACCCGGTCGAGGAACATCCGAGCGTACGTGGAAAGGGACTCGATATATCGCCACTGACCCTCGGCGAACAGCGTGTCGAAGGCCAGCGACGACTTGCCGGAGCCGGACACCCCGGTCACGACGGTGAGCCGATCGTGCGGGATCTCGAGCGAGACGTTCTTGAGGTTGTTCTGTCGGGCTCCTTGAATCCGAAGCCCGGGGGGCCGAGCCATTCGAGCGGTCCTCCTGAGGTGGGTAGTCTACTGGAAGTCATCCGAGCGCGCCAGATGAACGGCGCTTGACACGCGCCGGGAGCCCTGCGTACGCTTCGGCTCGGGCATTAATTGATAATCATTACTAATAATCTGATCGACACGCCGCGCGACCGCGGGCTGCGACTGACGCGGCCCCGCCGGATCATCCTCGACGTCGTCCGCGCCACCGACGCGCACCCGACCGCGGCGTCCGTCTACCGGCGCGTCCGCCGCCGCCTGCCGCGTGTGCGCCTGGCCACGGTCTACCGCAACCTCCGGATGCTGGCCGCCGGGGGGTTTCTGGCCGAGCGCGCCGACGCGGCCGGCATGCGCTTCGACGGCAACAGCGGACCGCACGACCACTTCACGTGTCTGGCCTGCGGCCGGATCTACGACCTGCCGGCGCGCGCCGAGCGCGCGGCGCGCCGGCTCCCGGCGCGCACCGGCTTCGAGGTCCTCGATCATCGCACCGAGTATTACGGCCGCTGCGGCGCCTGCCGCCGGTCGGGGAGTCGATCGTCACTCACCCGTCAGGGTGTCACCGCTCACAGGAGCAGCCATGGCAAGCCGCAACGGCACTAAGAGCTTCGAGAATCTGAAGGAAGCGTTGGCGCCCGGGCCGCTCAGGTACGCCAGCGCGGCGTCAGCCTGCAAGATCGGGTGCTCGGCAGCGCGGATCTGGTCGGTAAGCTCGGCACGCTGACGGCGCCCCTCTCCAACTGGATGAACGAGCTCGCCGTGCACCGCGCCTTCATGCAGGCCATCGCGGGCATCCACAAGCAGCGGAACCTGCCAAGGTTCGCGCGCCCGACGTTCTCGTCGTGGTTCATGAGTCGCCGCTCGCCCGTCCCCGCGGCGAAGGCCCCTGCCGCCGGCGGGGCGCCCCTCGGGCCGCAAGGTCGCGCTGTTCGCCACGTGCAGCGTCGAGTACTACGAGACGCCGACGGGCCGCGCCGCGGTGAACGTGATCGAGAAGAACCGGGTCGACGGCAGCCTGCCGCCCCAGCGGTGCTGCGGTATGCCCTACCTCGACGGCGGCGCGGTCGACGAGGCCAAGGCGCTCATCCGCGACAACGTCGCGAGCCTGGCGGCGGCCGTCCGCGACGGGCGTGAGATCGTCGTGCCGGGCCCGACCTGCAGCTACGTGCTCAAGCAGGAATACCCGTGGCTCGACGGCTCCGCCGACGCCAAGCTCGTCGCGGCCAACACGCGCGATATCTTCGAATACCTCGCGAAGCTCCACGCCGCCGGCGAGCTCCAAGCCGGTCGGCGCCGTGACCTACCACATGCCCTGTCATCTGCGCGCACAGAACATCGGCCACAAGTCGGCCGACGTGCTGCGCGCGATCCCCAGCGCCTCGGTCGACGTGGTCGAGAAGTGCTCGGCAGTGGACGGCACTTGGGGGTTCAAGCAGGAGTACTACGAGCTCTCGATGAAGCTCGCGAAGCCGCTATTCTACGCGGTGACGGCCGGCGCGCCGGTCGCCGCGACGGACCGCCCGCTGGCCGCGCTCCAGATCGAGCAGGGCACGGGCAAGAAGCCGACGCACCCGGTCGAGGTCCTGGCGGGGGCCTACGGCTTCGAGGAGTAATTTGAGTGTGAGGGGTGACGCGCGATGAAGCAGCTGGAGCAATCCGAGATCCTCAATCTCGTCGAATACGAAAAGGTCCGGACCGAGCGGAGGCGCCAGATCGTCGAGCTCAAGAAGGCGCGCCGCGTGTCGGTCGGCCGCTACCTGACGTTTGTGTTCGAGAACCGGGCGACGGTCTGGTTCCAGATCCAGGAGATGGTCCGAGCCGAGCGCATCGTGGACGAGCCGAAGATCGCCGAGGAGGTCGAGGTGTACAACGGCCTGCTGCCGCGCCCGGGGGAGCTGGCGGCGACGATGATGATCGAGATCGCCGAGGCCGCGGAGATCAAGCCGGTGCTCGACCGGCTGCTCGGCATCGACACGCGCGACTACGTGAAGCTGACGGTGGGCCGCCACGTGATCGTGGGCGACTTCGAGAGCGGCCATTCGGACGAGGAACGTGGCAAGCTCAGAGCCGTGCACTTCATCCGCTTCGCGCTGCCGCCGGACGTGCGCGCGCGGTGGAGCGCCAGCGAGGTCGCGCTGATCGTCGAGCACCCGAACGAACGAGCCCGCACCCTCCTCTCGGACGAGACCAAGCGGAGTCTCCTGGACGATCTCGCGTGAGGCGCGCGCCGCTGGCGTGGCTCGCGCTGGCCTTCACGCTCGGGGGGTGTTCCGACAGTGGGCTCTCGCCCGTCGCGGAGCGCGGGCGGCAGGTCTACCAGGCCCAGTGCATCGCGTGCCACAGCACGGACCCTGCGCAACCGGGCTCTCTCGGCCCGCCGCTCAAGGGCTCGTCGCGCGAGCTCCTCGAGGCCAAGGTGCTACACGGGGCCTACCCGCCGGGCTACACGCCGAAGCGGGCGACGAAGCTCATGACGCCGATCGCGGCCGCGGCGCCGGATATCGGGGCTCTCGCCGAGTACCTCCGCTGACGCACGAAGGCCCGGCGGGATTTCCGCCGGGCCTTCGCTCCGAGGACGCGTCCGATCAGCCGAAGATGATCTTGAGCGCGATCACGAAGATCGCGGTGAGTACGAACCCGGCCCAGAGCGTGCCCTTGACGGTGGCGAGCACCTTCTTGCCCGCGCTCGCCTTGTCGGGCGTCGCCGGCCCCACGACGGCGTTGGCTTCCACGAGGGCGAGGATGATCAGGAACACGATCATCATCGTGATCTTCGAGGGCCGCGCGCCGGGCGTGAAGAGGGTCTGGAAGTGGCTCGCCGTGCCCATGAAGAACAGCATCGGGATCGACAGCATCGTATTGGTCCGCGAGGCGACGCCGCCGCGGGCCCCGCGCGCTGCCGCTTCGGGGATCGCCTGGCCGCCTTCCTTCACTCGCGCGGTCGACGCCATCACTACCTGCTGAGCCGGCCAGATGATGAACCACACGTTGTACCACATGAGACTCCCGATGATGCCCCCGATGAAGATCGCCCAGCCGTAGGCCCCGTTGAAGAACGCCTGGACGCCGCCTAGCTGCATCATCCGGTGCAGCAGGTAGAGCCAGCCGGTGATGAACGTCAGCATCGCGCCCCATCGGAACCACCAGAGCGCCCGGCTGACGAGCCCACCCGCGATCATGCCGGTCCGGACCGGCGCCTCCGCTCCCGCGAAGAACGGGACCTGTACGAAGTTGAAGTAGTACAACATCCCGATCCAGGTGATGCCGGCCAGAAAGTGAAACCACCGCAGTAGGAACAGCCAAGCATCCATTCTCGCCGCCTCCTCGGTGCGTGGTGGGCTACCGGCTACTTGTCTTCGTCATCCTCCTCGGAGTCGTCTGCGTCGTCGTCATCGTCAGCGGTGTCGTCGGCGGCGTCCTCGTCCAGGTCGTCGAGATCGTCGTCGTCCAGATCGTCATCGTCGAGATCCTCGTCGTCGAAGTCGTCGTCATCGTCGAAGTCGTCGTCGTCCTCGTCCTCGGCGTCCTCATCGTCGAGATCGTCGCCGTCTTCGGCGTCGTCGCCCTCGGCCGTATCGTTCTGGCGCAACTCGACGTCATCGTGCCACGGGTGTTTCCGAAACGGCATTGTGAAGACTCCTTCGGATGGATTGTCCCGGCGGATTATAGCCAAAACGTCTTCGCTGCGCATGTTTTCGGGCGCGATCGGAGTGTCCGCGGTAAAATCCCGTCCTGCGCCAGTTCTCGAGTTTCCCGGATCGGCGGTGTAGCTCAGCGGCAGAGCAGGGGTCTCATAAGCCCCGTGTCGGAGGTTCAATTCCTCCCACCGCCACCACACTTCCACGACGGCAGGATTCCGAACGTACCCGAAAGCGTACCTGAGGACGCACTCAGCGTGCCTCACTCAGCTTGCGAGCGGCCTCTTGTAAGTCAGTGGGGCTCACGATGTTGTACCTCTCGAACACGCTGCGGGTCTTGTGGCCGGTGATCATCATCGCCACCCGCTCCGGTACGCCGCGCCGAACGAGGTTGCGTGCGGGAGTCCGACGGAAGTCGTGGCGGAGCCTATCAGGGACTCCAGCGCCTTTGCAAGCGGAGATCCATGCCTTGCGGAAGTCGGCCCTCTGCGTGCCCAGGAGCTGTGGCGCGGCCTGATCAGCGTGCGGGAAGAGGTAGGGGATCACCCGACCCAGCTTGCGCTCCAGAGCCCGCACGCGGGCGATCTGCTCGGCCAGGAGCATCTTCAGCTCGGGCGTGACGTAGACGACGCGCCCCTCGCCGTTCTTGGTCATGCTAGGCTCCAGGATCAGCGTTCCGGCTTCGAGATCGACATGGCGCAGGCAGAGGGCGAGCACCTCGCTCTGCATCCGCCAGCCGAACGTGTACGCGATGCTGACGGCGACCTGGAGATCCTGGGACAGCCGCTTCCGCACCCACTCGAACTGCTCCGGCTCGAAGAAGCCCTGACGCGGCGTCGCCTCCTTGAGCTTGACCTTGCGAAGGTCGGGCAGGCGTACGAGCTTGTTCGCCGCGACCGCGTGGCGCAGCATCGTCCCGAGCATCGTGATCTCTCGATTGACGGTGCCGTTGGCTGCGCCCTGAGCCTGACGCGCCTCGATGTAGCGTAGGATCGTGGAGCGGTCAATGGCAATCACGCGCAACGAGCCGAAGAACTTGTCGAGGTGCGCCAGCCGCTTCCCGACCTCGCCTAGCTCGCGAGCCTGCGTAGCTGCGTAATACCGGGAGAGGTCATCACGGATCTCCTCGTACCTCACCTTGTCCACGCGGGGCAGGATCGGCTGGCCGGTCGCCACCCGCCCCTCACGCTCCTTCAGGACACGACGGGCCTCGCGCTCGTCGGTGAGTCCGGTGCTCTCGATGACCTTCTTGCCATTCACCGAGTAGGTGATGCGGTAGGTCGACTGGAGTTGGCCGTTCTTCAGTTCGGTCGGTAGACGGAACCCATGTCAGCATCCTCCCTTGAGTGTGGTTATCTGTGCCCGCGGTATCCATTCTAGCACTGCTTGTACGTATACTCAATCGGGCTGCTACTTCGGAACTCCCGTTGCGCGCATCTACATTTGACGGTCGTTTACGCGGTGGACTAGAGTCAGCCCGTGACCCAGAAAAAGAGACACCCAGCCGTGGACGCCTTCTTCCAGGAACTCACGAGCAAGGGCGGCATTGCGCGCATGAGAGCGCTCTCCGCGTCGGAGCGGAGGAAATTCGCGGCGTCCGGGGGTAGGGCGGCGGCCAAGCGTCGCACAGCGACTGAACGTAGCGAGGCTGCACGCAAGGCGGCGCGGGCGCGGTGGGCGAAGGCGCGAAAGAAGCCGACATGAGCAAGAGCCAGGCTCTGAGCATCCTCGGCCTGTTCTCCAACCTCGGCGGTGTCCTCTTGTTGTTCGTGTTCGGAATGCCTTTCCGCATCGCAACCGGCGGCAACACCGTGACGTGGATTACGTCGAACGTCGATTACCAGATCAAGAAGGTCGACGACATCTACAGCGCCCTCTCGTGGATCGGGCTCGCGATGACTATCGTCGGAACGCTGCTCCAGGCTCGCGCCGCGCTGGAGCGGAAGTAGCCTGGCTCGTCGCCAGAACCACCGATCCCAGCAGCGCGAGGCTGCTGCGCGGTTGGCGGCGCGGGTGCGATGACCCGCGCGCTCGTGATCGCGATTTTAGGAGTCCATGGCCTCTGAGCGGTTGTGGTCACGGCTCCTCAATCTCGTTGGGGCAGCACTTCGAGCAGTGCGGCTCGGGATACTCCTCCTCCCGACGGCCCCCACTGAACACCGAGGCAAGCCCGACGGCGAAGAGGCTGGCTCCGAGCGAGACACAGAAGCCGATTTGGGCCCAGTGCCATGCTTCTGCGAGAGATAACATTCGCCCTCCCTCGCTCGGTCAGATCACTTCCCCTTCGGCTCCGCGCGGGTCGATGGTGTCGGGGAGGCAGCGATTAAGGAGCATATAGTCATACCCTTTTGTCGTCCTCCCCTTCCAACCTCGTCCGGGATTCTCGATGAGCGAAGTGGCTATGTCGGGGGGAGCGCCATTGGCAAGATATGATTTTTGGAGCTTCTTGACATTTTTCGGCCGTTTGAAAACCTCCCACGGCCTTTGGCTCCATACCGCCGCCCCTCCTATAACCGTTAGGGTTTCCCACAGCACGAACGCGCACTCGGCGCTGGCCGTCGCGGCCCAGGCGAGCAGGGAGAGCGTGGCGATCATCGAAGCCCGTCGCAGTCGCATCATCGCTGGCCCTCCTCAGCGCTCAGTTCGTCTTCGGCGACGCTACAAGTCGTCCCAGCGCAGCGCCTCCACGAGCAGCTGGCGGACTCGCTCGCAGTCGTCGCGGGTCTTCGCCCAGTCGAGGGAGTGCTTCCAGCCGGGGATCCACGCATGCCCGATGGCGTCCACGACGAAAATGACGTAGGTGACCATCGTGGCCCAGGGCTCGGCCTGGTCGATGGGCGGCGGGGCGTCCTCCAGCGCGCACGCCAGTATCACCTCGCTCCACGCCGGGGCGGTGTGACCCGTGAGCCGCTCGAAATCTTCCCGGAGGCGAGCCGATTCGTAGACCCCGTCGACATCCAGCCGGGCCAGCCAGTCCGCGATCGTCGTCGTCACGATGCCGTCCCACCGGGCCGCTGCCACGAGGTCGGGATGGTCGCGCATCACGGCCTGGCGGTCCTCGGCCGTGGGCGTGGCGGGCCATATCGTCAGGGGCCCCAACTCGCGGTAGATGCGGACCAGGGTGTGCACTTGGGCGAGGCGGGAGAGGTCGACCGCCGCCCGCTGAGATTCGGCTATGGTAGTCAACGACCGGAGCTGCGCGCCGTTGTGGATCCGCCGCGTGAAGCTCTCATAGAATTCGGCCACGACCGCCCGCGCCTCGGGCGGCAGCGCGTCGAAAGCCGCCTGGATCTCGCGCAGCGCCTCCGCGTCGGCCGGTCGGAGCCCCTCGCGATAGTCCAGTTCCGCGCGTTTCACCGCTGCCTTGAATTCATCGCGAGTGGACGGTGCGGTAGGATCGGTCTCCGCTACTGCTGCTCTCCTTTCATGGCCCGGCCCCGGGTGGCTGTCGCCGTTCCGGGGCGTTCTTCCTTCACTTCACCAGCTTCATGATGCTGATCCGCAGGATCTTCGCCAGGCGCCCGACGGTGGAGAGCGGCGGATCGTGCACGCCGCCCTCCAGCCGGGTGACGTACTCGCGGGTCGTCCCGAGCTGGGCGGCCAGGTCCGCCTGCGTCCACTTCTTCCGGAGCCGCTCCCGCCGGAGCCGCATCCCGAACGCCTTCGGCGTCATGGCCGCAAGCATGGTAACCATAAAGTCACCTGACACCAAGAGATATCACGCGCCTCGTTCGTCTCTCGGTCGCTGGGCTCTTCGCTGCCGCGCGCGGTAGGCGCGCTGCCGATCCCTCGTAGTCTGGTACCGCCGGGGTCGGCCGCCTCGGGCTCGCTGCCAGGCGACCTCGTCGCGGGTCGCGGGGGCGAAACCTTGTCGAGGAATGCGGCGCGCAGCGCGAGCATCTCGGCGTGGCGCTTCGCCTTCGCGTCGGCCTGCTCTGGCGAGATTGGGGTTATCGGTGTAGTCGCCAATGACGGTGAGGCATAGCGACTAAACACCGGGCCAGACCACTGCGGAGTCTCGCGCCCCTCCCAGTGGTGCGCCATGACGACGCTGGATCACCGGTGATACGCTTTCCGACCATGGCCACAACCAGACGAAGGGTGTCGACCACTGTGGCGGCCCGCCTACGCATGGGCGTATCCGAATCGTGAAACGTGACCGCACGTCGATTGCACAATCTCATTCTGCTGAGCATCTAGCCTGGTATGCCGGGCTCACATTGATGGCACTGTTTGAAGTCATCGAGTGGCCCGTGCCGCTTGTCATTGCGGTAGGTCACGAGCTCGCCCATCGAGCTAGGAACAAGGCCATCCGCGCACTCGCTGAAGGCATCGAAGCCGGCGACTGATTGCCGTCGGCACGGCATACAGAACCGCAGTAGAATCTCGTTGGGCTGGACGCCCACGCATCAAGTAGGCCCTAGAGCCTTTCCTGCCATCAGGGCGATGCCCGCAGGAGCATGGTCTGCGTCCAGCCCGTCTTTGCCGTAAGGGTGGTAGCGATGCAGTTCCCGGTCCGCGTTCTCCTCGCCCTCGTCGTCATCGGAGCATTCGGCGGAATCGGTGTGTGGGGACTTGTTGGAGTCCTTCGAGCCGAGAGGTTGACGGAGGCGCAACGGATGATCGCGGCAGGGGGAATCGTACTAGTAATGGCGCTGCTCACGATGTGGGTGGTCTTCCTCTGGCCCGCGTATTGGGACTAGTTCGTCTCAGTTCCTCGTCGGCCCGCGCGGGTCCACGGTGTCGGGGAGGCAGATCACGTTGTGAGCCGTTATTTCCTGAAGAGGATAGCTCGCTTTTACCCGACGTTTGACAGTTTCGAAGGTGCCCTCTACTGTCGCGGCGCCGGACTCACGGGGCGGTTTCGCAAACGCGACCACGTGGACTTTCTTCGCCCCATCGCTGAGATCGAAAGTGTACAGTGGATCTCCGCGGCGCAACCGGTTTGCCCGAAAATTGCTCATGGTTCCGATGATGGTCACCGGCTGTCCGTGAAGGCGGTCGGCATTGCTGAGCAGTTCGCTCGCTGAAAGGGGAGCAAGCTGTGTGACCAACATCACCCCGAGAATGCCCGCGGCGTTCGTGAGCAGCATCAAGGCTCCAATCAACTCGATTCGGCCAGCTCGACCTCACTTCACGGCGGGCGTCAGTCTGCATACTCGTACCTGAAGGAAAGCTAAAGCCGAAGAGCAGGCGAGACATCCTCGTCCAACGGTGCAGCGGGCTCACCTCTCCTTCGCCCGCCGCGGGTCTACGGTATCGGGGTAGCACTCGAAGCTGCGGTGCCCCTGCGTGAACCTCGTGTTCCGCTGATTGAATCCCACTTAGATTCAGTGATCGTCGCTCGGATACCTTTGCCGGTTAGCGCGTCATACTCAGCTCGCGCCTCGCTCACGCTACGGTCCTCGCGATCCGCCTTGGCGGCAGGCGCGGCAATCTTATTCCAAGCGACGTCGCGCCGATGATCGGCTTTGCTGCTGTCCGCCCAGACTTCATAGGAGTGCTTCCACAGCACCCACGCGCCCTCGGCGTAGGCCGTCGCAGCCGAGGCGAGCAGAGACAACGTGGTGATCACGGCGGCAGTCCGTCCCATCCGCGTCATCGCTTCCCTTCCGCCCGCTGCACACTGATCTTTTCGTAGGCTCCCCACAGTTTGACCTCGGTGACACCGGGCTGGTCTCTTCACTGGGCGAGGTTTAGGCACTGGCTAGCTGAACCACTTCGAGCGCCGGATCTCGCCCTGCAGGGCGCTCGCGACGCCTGAACTCGAGCGGTGGCTTCCTCCTTTTTACCGCGCCGAGAACACCATATCTGGGGGGCAGCGAGCTGGCTAGTACGCAACAAATAGTTGTAATTAACCATAGGTATTTGTTACTTTTGCGTTAAGCGCAAGCATTGGGGCGCCATTCTCCTCGATTCGAGGCCCGGAGGAAGATGGCATGAATAGCTTCGCTGAATCGGTGGCCCAACGTGGCCTTGACTCTCTCCATCTCGGTAAGGCCCTACTCACCTCCGTTCGTGCGATCACAGTCAATCGCGAGGTAGCGAGGCTGCTCAACGAGGGGAGCCAAGCATGCGCACGATAGCCGTAGTGAACCAGAAGGGCGGCTGCGGGAAGACGATCACCGCCATCAATCTGGCCGCCTTCCTAGCGCGCGAACAGAAACATGTCTTGCTCGTGGACATGGACCCGCAGGGGCATGCAACGTTAGGGGTCTCGAGCGGTTCGGTTGAGTCTCCGACTATGTGCGAGGTCTTCCGGGCCGAGCTCGGCAATCAACCGATCCGTCTTCGCCAAATCACACGTTCGGCGCGCGAAAACCTGGATGTGGCTCCTTCCGATATTCGCCTGAGCGAGATCCCGGAGCGCCTGGCTGGGGTCGCCGGGCGCGAGACTATCCTCGCCGATAATCTCGCCGAAGTCAGAGCACGGTACGACTTCGCGATCATCGACTGCCCTCCGAATGTCGGTTTGCTTACCCTCAATGCGCTAAGGGCCTGCTCGGAAGCGATCGTGCCCATGGACCCCAGCTTCTTCTCCCTTCATGGTCTCGGAAAGCAGCTAGAGACTTTTGATGCGTTGGAGAAACAGACCGGGCATCGGATCACTGCCCGAGTGCTCCTCACGTTGTACTCAGGTCGGACGCCGTTTGTAAGGGCGGTGGTGGACGAAATCCGCAGTCACCTCGGTGGCCGGCACTTTGAGACGATCATCCGATACAGCGTCAAGCTCGCTGAGGCCGCCAGCCACGGCGTGCCCATCGCCGACTATGCCAGGTGCTGCGCTGGCTATGAGGATTATCGGGCATTCACCGCGGAAGTCCTGCAGCAGGACACCGAGAGACCTAATCGGGAGGGGATCACCCTCGCCGACGTCGCGATCCCCACTGAGGACGACGACTCCGAACGACCGTTGCCCCCAGCGGTGACCCATGCGGGTGTCATGTTCACTCTGGAAGCGCCGGACGCGGCACGAGTCCAGTTGGCGGGGGACTTCAACGGCTGGGTCCTCGATGGAAACGAGATGAATCCTGTCGGTCGCGTATGGAAGAAGGTTGTGAAGCTGCACCCCGGGCGTTACCGGTACCGCTACGTGGTCGACGGGATGTGGCAGAGCGATCCGCTAAACCCTGCGGTTGAACCCAGTCCATACGGCGGACACAACTCGATCATCGTCGTGGACGAGAAGTTCGTAGAGTAGGATCCGGCCGGGGGGAGCGGAAGACGTGGATTAGAGCATGACGAGTGAGATAGGTGCGGAAGACGGCGATCGTTTGGACAGGCCCCTAGGAAGGGGATTGGAGGAGATCTCCCACCTGTTTCGACCGGGAGGGCGCAGTGAGGCGATTGGCAACGAGCATCCGTCCAGCGGTTCGCCCCAACAGGCTGCGACCTCCTCGCCTGCGGCGGCGGTCCTCCTCGAACGGCGGACGTCGCTCACCAGAGAGCAGTTGACCCCTCTGCTAAGGGAGTTTCACGGAGCTCTTGAGGAAGGTCTGACGTCGATCGACTCGGAGATTGTGTGCCCTCCGTTCGGGCAGATCGATCTGCTTGGGCTCAGCCGCTCGAATCAATTGACCATCATCGACTTCAACACGAACGCAGACGACGGGCTGCTCGTCCGCGGGATCGGTCATCTGGACTGGATCGCACGGAATATGCCGATCATTCGGCGTTTGTATCCCAGCCACACAATCAATTACAGTTTGCCGCCGGCGTTGATGCTCGTTGCGCCACAGTTCTCTCCCGCGCTCAGAAGCGCGGCCAGGCAGGTTCTCCGCCCCACGATCAAGTGGGTCAGGTACCACGCGCTAGAATCATCCGATGGCATCGGAATCTTCTTCGAACGCATTGAGGCAGAGTGATGGCGTGCTGCGCCTGCCTCCATATGCGAGTCGGTGTGGAGCCGGCCTCCGCCTCACCCGATACGGTACTTGCGCGTGGCCCGGCTGCTACCCGAAGTTGTACGAGGTGACGAGGTAGATGGGCGCCGGCGCGGTGACGCTGCCGCGCGAAAGGATTACCTCACGCTGGGGAATCAGAACAGGCGTTTGCCATTCCGTCGAGCCCGGAGCCGCTTGCCCTACTCGGCAGTCGTGCGCCGCATCACCGTGATCTTCTCGTACGAGCCCCACATCCGTGTCTCCGTCACGCCGGGCTTGTCCACCCGCTGGACGCGAACATGAGAGGTCTTGCCACCTGCGCTCGTGTACGGTCGCGCGATTACTTCCCATTCACCAGATTCGTCACTGAATCTATCTCCGACTTGAAGCTGCATCGGGAGGATACGAACCGTGCCCGGTGGCTCGGACGGCGGCATCCCAGGGAGCGGAGGTTGTACCGGCTTGGCCTTGCGCTGTTTCTTGGGGCGCGGTCTCGCCACAGGCTAATTGAACCATCCCGCGCGACGAATCTCGCTCCACACCGCGAGTGCCTTCCTGAACTCGACTCTGATCACGGACCACGCCTCCGCGCTC